>Ga0066903_100000853_pt1 | contig 20760 bp, 19 predicted proteins | sample PanSoiMetaGPlot1_FD_67491 | JGI IMG/M metagenome (GOLD analysis project Ga0066903, IMG submission 67491) | Tropical forest soil microbial communities from Panama analyzed to predict greenhouse gas emissions - Panama Soil - Plot 1 (version 2) | ecosystem: Environmental > Terrestrial > Soil >... | reverse complement strand
AACATGTCCCACTCGACCTGCGCGAACGCCAGAAAGATATGTTCGTTCGTCAGCAGCGCGTGCTCGCGGCGGCGAGCTTCTTCGATCGCCCTGTCGACGATCCGTTGGGCAGATTCACCGATCTTGCTCGGAGAGATGTCGAGGTCTTCTACGTGCACGGTCTGCCTCCGTCTGCGATAGAAGGCAGCAAACCGTACGCCAGTGCTCTACCGTGGCTTTACGGCCACAGTTCGCCGATTACCGGCCCAGCTGTAACAATGCGTGGATTCGGTCCTCTGTGGGCGGATGTGTGCTGAAGAGGCCCAGTAACCCCCGCGCGCTGAACGGTTTGATGATGAACATGTGAGCGGTTGCAGGATTGGCATCGAGCGGGACCTGTTTCGATGCCGCTTCGATCTTGCGCAGCGCACTGACAAGACCGTTCGGCGAGCCCGCGATTGTGGCGCCGCCCGCGTCGGCGTCGTACTCGCGCGACCGGGAGATGGCGGCCTGAATCAGCATCGCCGCAAAGGGCGCCAGGATGAGGGTCGCGAGCGCCGCAAACGGGTTGCCGCCTTCGCGATTGTCGCGGCTGCCGCCGAAGAACATCGCGAAGCGCGACACGATCATGATGGCCGCGGCGAGCGTCGCGGCGACCGAGCTGATGAGGATGTCGCGATGCTTCACGTGCGAGAGCTCGTGGCCGAGGACGCCCTCCAGTTCGTCGTCGGTCAGGATTCTGAGGATGCCTTCGGTGGCGGCGACCGCCGAGTGCTGCGGGTTCCGGCCCGTCGCGAACGCGTTGGGGGACATCTCGGGAATCACGTAGCAGCGCGCCATCGGCAGGCCTGCACGGCCGACGAGCCGGCGCACCGTCTCGTAGAGCCGATGGCCGGGGCCGACCTCCTGCGCGTTGTACATCCGCAGAACAATCGTGTCCGAGAACCAGTACGACGCGACGTTGGTGACGACGGCAAAAAAGAAGCCGACGACCATGCCTTGCGCGCCGCCGAGCGCCTCGCCGAGAAACAGAAACAGCGCGCTGAGCGTGCCGAGCAGCAGCGCGGTTTTGATGGTATTGCCCATAATTGAGACTTTCATTTCTCAGCAGGCGGCTCGAGGCCGTCAGCCGAGAGCTTCACAATCAGGCCCGCCACGAGCGCGGCGCGATCGGGCAGCGACGCGATGTCGACATGTTCGTGAAGGGCATGCGCACCGTCGCCGACGGCTCCGAGGCCATCAAGTGTCGGAACCCCAACAGCTGCGGTGAAATTTCCGTCCGATCCGCCGCCCGTACCCCCTTCCCCGAGATCGTAATCGAGCACACGCGCAATTTCCTGCGCCTGTCTGTACAGACGCTCGACGTGCACAGAGCGTTCCAGGGGCGGCCGCTCGAACCCGCCCTCGGCCCGGACGCTGGTCCTCGAATCGACGGGCTGCAGATCCCGAAACGCGCGCTCGATTCCGTCGGCGGCTTCTCTCGTCGGGACGCGAACGTCCACGACGGCGTACGCCTCGTCCGGGATGACGTTCGATCGCGCGCCACCCGACGCCCGGGTCACGTTGACCGAGATGCCGCGCGCCAGATCCTGGAGCGCGTTGATCCGCAGGATCTGATGCGCCAGCTCGTGCACGGCGCTCGCGCCTTTCTGCGGCTCGATGCCGGCATGCGCCGCCACCCCCTTGACGGTCAGCGCATAACTGCCGCAGCCCTTCCGCTCGGTCTTCACCGCCCCGCCGGGCAGCGACGGTTCGAGCACGAGCACGGCGTCGCTTCGCCGCGCCTCATCTTCAACCGCCGAACGGGAGGTCGCGCTCCCAATCTCCTCGTCCGTCGTCCAGAGCATGACGATGCGGCGCGAGAGCCGCACGCCGGTTTCGAGGAGCGCGCGCGCCGCGAGCATGCCGATGGCGACGCCGGCTTTCATGTCGAACACGCCCGGCCCGTGGAGCCGGCCGTTCGATCTCGTCAGCGGCATGCGCTCGAGCTGCCCGACCGGCCACACGGTGTCGAAGTGCCCGAGGAGGAGGATTTGATGATTGCGGCTGCTCTGGTAGTGTCCGGCTCCGGCCGGACTCGGCACGAACTCGGCGCGGATGTGATCCCCGCAATCCAGGCGCGTCAGCTTCGTCACGCGTCCGCCGATGCGGCCGAGGCGGACGGCCAGCTCGGTTCCGCACCGATCCACCGCCACCTTGTCGGTGCTCGGCGACTCGAGGCGCACGAGCGCTTCGATGGTCTCGAGCAGCCAGTCGCGCTCCGCTCGGCAGAAATCGCGGAGGTTTATAATCTCACTCATGCTCGTCGCGTTGCTCGTCGCCGTTGCGGTTCAGACATCGCAGCCGCCACCTCCGCAGCCGTTTCCCCGACCCGCGCAGCCTCGTCCGGCGTCCCCACCCGCGGCGCCCGCACCGGTTCACCCGACGCCGTCATCGGCGGCAGCGCCCCAGGTGGCGCCGACCGAAGCGAACCTCGGCGTCCCGATCTATCCGGGCGCGCAGTTCATCGCGTCGTACGACGCGGGCCGCGGCCAGCGTTACTACATTTTCGGATCGGCGGCGACGTTTGTCGATCTGGTGGCCTACTACCGGACGGTGTTGAGGCAGAAAGGCGAGCTGGTGTTCGAGGTGCCGGCGACGCACGAGTTCGACGTCGGGAAGTACGACGAAGATCGGATGGCGTTTCCACCCGGCGTGACGATCAAGGATTTTCAGTCCGACGTCTCGCAGGGCTACCCTAACCCGAAGCCCGGCGGCCAGCCCGCCCGGTTCCCGACGATCATTCAGATCGTGCCCGTCGTAGGAAGACAATGAGATTTGAGGATATGAGGATTTGAGGATGTATTTCAGGATTTGAAATCCTCAAATCAAATCCTCAGATCCTTAAATCCTCAAATCTTAGGTTTCTATGTAGATTTGGCCTTTCTTGCGGAACTCGAGCGCCATCTCCTTCATCCCGGCGTCGGCATACTCACGCACCTGCTGCGTGAGCTCCATCGAGCAGAACTTCGGCCCGCACATCGAGCAGAAGTGCGCGACCTTCGCGCCGTCCGCCGGCAGCGTCTCGTCGTGGTACGCGCGGGCCGTGACCGGATCGAGCGCGAGGTTGAACTGATCCTCCCATCGGAATTCGAACCGCGCCTTCGACAGCGCATCGTCCCACTCGCGCGCCCGGTGATGCCCCTTCGCCAGATCGGCGGCGTGTGCGGCGATCTTGTACGCGATCACGCCCGCCTTCACGTCGTCTCGATTCGGCAGCCCGAGATGCTCCTTCGGCGTCACGTAGCAGAGCATCGCGGTTCCGTACCAGCCGATCATCGCGGCGCCGATTGCGGACGTGATGTGGTCGTAGCCCGGCGCGACATCCGTCGTCAGCGGACCGAGCGTGTAGAACGGGGCCTCCCGGCACCATTCGAGCTGCTTCTCCATGTTCTCGCGAATGAGATGCATGGGGATGTGGCCGGGCCCTTCATTCATCACCTGGACGTCGTTCTCCCAGGCGATTTCATTCAGCTCGCCCTGCGTCTTCAGCTCCGCGAACTGCGCGTCGTCGTTTGCATCGGCGATCGATCCGGGGCGCAGACCGTCGCCGAGCGAGAAGCTGACGTCGTACGCGCGCATGATCTCGCAGATCTCTCGGAAGTGCGTGTAGGTGAAGTTCTCCTGATGATGCGCCAGGCACCACATCGCCATGATCGACCCGCCGCGCGAGACGATCCCGGTGACGCGGCGCGCGGTCATCGGGATGTAGCGCAGAAGCACGCCCGCGTGGACCGTGAAGTAGTCGACGCCCTGCTCGCACTGCTCGATGAGCGTGTCGCGGTAGATCTCCCACGTGAGGTCCTCGGGACGGCCGCCGACCTTCTCGAGCGCCTGATAGATCGGCACGGTGCCGATGGGGACCGCGGAATTTCTGATGATCCACTCGCGCGTCTCGTGGATGTTCTTCCCCGTCGACAGATCCATCACCGTGTCGGCGCCCCACAGCGTCGCCCAGCGCAGCTTCTCGACCTCTTCCTCGATCGACGAGGAGACGGCGGAGTTACCGATGTTGGCGTTGATCTTCACCAGGAAGTTGCGGCCGATGATCATCGGCTCCAGCTCGAGGTGGTTGATGTTCGCGGGAATGATCGCGCGGCCCCGAGCCACCTCGTCTCGCACGAACTCAGCCGGCAGCCCTTCGCGGACGGCCACGAACTCCATCTCGGGCGTGACCTCGCCCTTGCGTGCGTAATGGAGCTGCGTGACACAGCGGGTTCCGGAGGAGCTCGAGCCTTTCAGGCGGCCGTGAACCCATGACTGCCGGAGCTTCGGCAGCCCGATTGTGACGTCGTGATCCTGCGGGCCGCTGGTGTCGTACACGCGGATGAACGACGCGCCTTTCTCGAGCGCGATCTCGCGCATCGGCACGCGCACGCTCTGCGGGCCCTCGACGAAAGTCTTTGTGGAGTTGGGAAACGCTTCGGTGAACGCTGACATTCCGCTCTCCCTTCGTCCGCCTTCGTCCCGCCACGGCGCCTTCGGCGCGACGGCAGACTTCGGCGAGACCAGGTTCCAAGGGTTTGTTCTCAATCCCGTGCGGGATACCCCTGGCGGCTCAAACAGCGACTATAGCACGGCGGTTGTGAAGATGGCTCCGCGGTACTTGCTTTGCAGTCAGCCGTGTCTCTGCGGTTGCCGACCACGTTTCAACCTCCTGGCGATCGGGCGATCTTCGTCCTGAGTGCGGCCGGTTATTCGGCGCTTGCAATCGCGTTGACCTATCCGCTCGTCCGACACCTCTCGACGACGCTGCCACACGACCTCGGCGATCCGTTGCTGAGCACCACACTCGTGTGGTGGAACGCCCACACCACCCCCTTGACAGACAGATGGTGGGACGCGTTCTTCTTCTGGCCGGCGCCGGGCGCGATGGCGATGTCGGATCACAGGCTCGGGGAGAGCTTGCTTGCGACGCCTCTCCAGTGGATGGGCGCCACCGCGATCACCGCCACCAACGTCGTCCTTCTGGTTACCTTCCCGCTCTCGGCCCTCGCAGCGCATTTTCTGGTGTTCACGATCGGGCGACGGCATGACGCCGCACTGCTCGCCGGCCTTGCCTACGGGTTCTGTCCCTATCGTATCGCGCACCTTCAGCACATCGAGCTGCTGGCCGGCTTCGGCATGCCGATTGCGCTCGCCGCCCTTCATCGAACCCTCCAGACCACATCGCTATGGTGGCTGACCGTCTTCGCCGCGGCACTCGTGGTGCAAGCCCTGTCGAGCTCCTATTACGCGCTGTTCTCTCTGGTGCTGCTTGTCCTGTGGGTGTTCTGGTTCGTAGGCTGGCGCGATCGAGGGATGATCGTCCGGATCGGCGCTGCAGGTGGCGCGGCGGCCGTTGTGCTGGCGCCGATTGCGATCGGGTACGAGCGCATTCACTCGTGGTATGGCTTCGAGCGGAAGTTCGACGAAATCGTCCGCCTCAGCGCCGATCTCACCGCGCTGGGCGTCGCGACACCGCTGAGCGTCCTGTGGGGGTGGACTTCCTCATGGGCGCGGGCGGAAGGCGAGCTCTTTCCAGGCCTCACGATTACGGTCCTGGCTATCGTCGGTGTGGGCCTCGCGTGGCAGCGCGCGCCCCGCATCAGCAATCAGATCGATCGCTGGCGCGCATACGCGGCGACCGCCGCGTTCCTCTTTGCGGCAATCGCACTCTGCGGCTGGATGCTCGGACCGTGGAGAATCGACGCACGCGTGTTGACCATTTCCTCCGCCGCGCCGTTCAAGCCGTTCTCGCTCGCCGTGCTCGCCGGCGCAGCTTGGATCGCTGCCTCGCCCCGGATGCGTCTTTCGTACGCCGAAGGATCCGCACTCGTCTTCTACGCCATCGCGACGATGGTGCTTCTCCTGTGCGCGATGGGACCCAAACCCACAGCCCTCGGACACCAGTTCCTGTACGAGCCCATCTATGCCTGGCTGATCGAGCTGCCGGTTTTCGATTCTGTTCGCGTGCCAGCGCGGTTTGCGATGCCGGCGATGATCGCGTTGTCGGTCACGGGCGCGCTCGCGTTCAACAGCCTCTTCGCGCGGACGTCGAAGAGGCGTGCGCTCGCGCTGGTGTTTGCTCTCGGGATCGTCGCCGACGGATGGATCGCGCGATTGCCGCTGCAACCGTTGCCGACCGTCTGGCCGGCCGCGCGCGCGGCCGGCTTCGCGGCGGTGCTCGAACTTCCCCTCGGCGACACGTTCGACGACATCGCCGCGATGCATCGCGCGACGATGCACGGACGGCCGGTCGTGAACGGCAACAGCGGATTCGAACCGACTCACTATTTCACTCTGAGAACGGCGCTCGAAGAACACGACTCCGCTGTGTTCGACGGCTTTCCGGCCGGCGCTCCAATCTTGATCGTGGCCGACAAGACCAAAGCTTCGGATCCGGCGTCGTTCGACTGGCTCGGTACTGTTCGAGACGTGCGTGCGCTCGAAGGCGACGACCGGTGGGCATTCTTCGCCGCACATCCCAGCCGGCAAACACCCTCGACGTGCGCCGGTGCGCCGGCGAGGATTGCATCGGTCGCGAGCACGGGCTCGCCGGTCGCGCTCAGCACGCTGACCGACGCCAACCCGCAGACATGGTGGGATTCGTCGCACGCACAGCGTGTCGGCGACGCGTTGACGTTCGACCTCGGCACGGACACGCAGCCGTGCGCCGTCGTCGTCTCCGTCGGCGAGTTTCGCGCGAGCTACGCGCGAAAACTGGTCGTCGAGACGTCCGTCGGCGGCGACGAATGGAGGGCTGTTGCGGTCGAACGCGGAGCAGGATTGACGATGCGCGGCGCACTGGCGAACCCGAGATCGGTGTCCTTCACGATCCCGCTGTCCCGGTCGGTCGGACGGTTCGTCCGGCTGCGCCTGGACGAATCGCACCCGTCCATCACGTGGATCGTGACCGACGTCGCGATCATCGTCGCGAGCGAAGCGGAATGACGAACTTCTCGCCCGTGTGCGTCGGCGAAAAGCTGATCACCTTCACGTCGACCAGACCCGCAGCCTTGCCGGCGTCCATGACCGCCCGCTCCGAGATCTCGGGCCGCCCCTTCGGACGGATCACCCACAGCGCGCCGTTCGGCTTGAGCGATCGCTTCAGCGTCGCCAGGCGCACGAGCTCCTTCGCGTCGATGGCGCCGAAGAAGATCGCGTCGCTCTCGTCGAGCACGCGCCCGACGGCGAGCTCGGCAACCGCGCCGCGAAGCTCCGCCAGAAACGCGGGGTCGCCGACCGAGATGGCCGACGCGCGCCATTCGGGCTTCACGCCGATCTTCTGCAGCCGCGTCCGATCTTTGAAGCGATCGGCGCTCTTGTCCTTCTTGGCGTTCCTAGTCGCCACGCGTGGCCTTCAACAGCGCAGCGCGGCGCGGCGGCGGGAATCGTTCGATCGCGTAGCGGACCGTGGTGCGCGGGATCCGGGGACCGTTCGCGCGCAGGTAGCGGTCGAGACGCGCCATGTCCTTCTTGCCTGCCTCACGCAGCGTCCAGCCCACAGCCTTCTGAATCAGATCCTCGCGGTCGGCGTGCAGCCGTCCGGCGATCTCGTACACGAGATCGAGCGACTGGCCCTGGCGGACGTGTGGAATAAGGCTGACGATCGAGGCACGCCTGACCCATGTGTTCGGGTCGCGCGACCAGACGCGCAGTCGCGCCCCAAGCTCCGGATGTTTGACCATCAGCGGACCAATCAGGTAACAGCTGACCCCGTCGGTCGTCGCCCAGTTGGCGGCGTAGTTGGCCGACAGCCAGCGCTTCCAGATCGGCAGAAGGCGCGGCGCGAAATCGCGGCGATACCGCGCGAGCACGTCGATGCCGAGCGATTTCATCTCGAGATAGCGGTCGCGAATGGCGATGTCCGCGAATCTCACCGCCTCGTCGATCGTCCAGTCCGCACGGTGCGTCAGGTGGATCGAACGCGCGAGCGTGCGAGTCGCCTCGGCGCCCACGTTGTAGAAGCCAAGATCGCGGGCGCTGCGAAAATACCGCGACGGGTGGAATGAGCCCGCCGGGCGCCGCAGTCCCTCCAGCGTCCGCTTCGACTCCCTGGCGGCCTGCGACGGGGACGTCGACTTCACGCGATTTTCCGCAAGATGAAGCATTTCAAGTAGTACGTCTCGGGCACGCCGAGGAGCACGGGATGGTCGCGCCCCTGCATCCGTTTCTCGACGACGGTCACGTGCGCCTGTGCGTCGACGCTGGCCTCGTACACGATCTCCGCGAACGCCGCCTCGTTGACGTTGTACGAGCAGCTGCACGTGACGAGGGCGCCGCCCGGATTCAGCAGCTTCAGCGCCCGCAGGTTGATCTCCTTGTAACCGGCCCGCGCGTTGGCGATTGCCGCCTTGTTCTTCGCGAACGCCGGCGGATCGAGCACGATCGTATCGAACCGCTCGCCCAGACGATCGAGGCCGCGCAGCTCGTCGAAGACGTTGCCGACGCGTGCGTCGACGACCACGCGATTCCGCGCCGCGTTCCGCCTCACTCGGGCAATCGCCTCTTCGGACACGTCGAACGCGATCGTCTCCAGCGCCCGCCGGCCCAGCACGAGCGCGAACCCGCCGTTGTACGTGAAACAGTCGAGCAGCCGGCCGCGCGCGTACGCCGCGGCCGCGATGCGGTTCTCGCGCTGGTCGAGAAAGAGACCCGTCTTCTGGCCTCGGCGCAGATCGACGTCGTATTCGATCCCCGCCTCGGTCACCGTGACGACGTCGGGCACCTCGCCGGCGAGCACCTCGACGCGCTGTTCGAGGCCTTCGAGCGATCTCGTACGCGGATCGTTGCGCGCCAGGATGCCGCGTGGGTGCAGCAGATCGGTCAGCGCCGCGACGACCGATGGCAGGAGCCGATCGGTGCCCTGCGACAGCGCCTGCACCACCAGGTAGTCGCCGTATCGATCGACGATGAGCGAGGGCAGCAGATCGCCTTCGCCGTGCACGAGCCGATACGCCGTGGCGTCGATCGCCAGCGTCTGTCGGAACGCGACGGCGCTCTCGATCCGCTGCCGCAGCAGCGCGTCGTCGGCGAGCGCGTCACCGTACGACAGCATCCGAAGCGTAATCTGCGAGCGATCGCTGAAGAGCGCCGACCCGAGCGCGCGCCCCCGCGCGTTCCGGACCTGCACGATATCGCCGGCGCCCGCGCGCGCGTCGGCGACGTCCGCGCGATAAATCCACGGATGGCCGCTTCGCAGGCGCTCCTCTCCGCGCGCGCTGATGACGACGACGGGAAGCATGCAACTCTCAGCTGTCAGCTCTCAGCGATCAGCTCGGGGTCGCATCTGGTCGCGCTGAAGACCGACAGAAGGCTGAGAGCGTACTGTACAATTGCGCGCTGTGCGAGTCGCGATCGGATCGGATCACGCGGGGTTTCTGCTGAAAGAGCACCTGAAGCACACGCTGACGCTCCTCGGCCACACCGTGGAAGACCTCGGCACGCACGGCGAGGAACCGGTGGACTATCCGCCGATCTGTTTCGCCGTTGGCCGGGCAGTCGTCGAGGGCCACGCCGATCGCGGCATCGTGCTGGGCGGAAGCGGCCAGGGCGAACAGATCGCCGCGAACAAGGTCCGCGGCATCCGCGCCGCGCTTTGCAACGATCTCTTCACGGCGCGGCTGTCGCGCGCGCACAACGACGCCAACGTCCTCTCGATGGGGGGACGCATCGTCGCGCACGGTCTCGCCGACGAAATCCTGGAGCTGTGGCTCAAGACGGAATACGAGGGCGGGCGCCATCAGCGCCGGCTCGATCAGATCAGCGATCAGGAGAAAAAGTAGGGCGACGGGTTGGTACACGTCGCGCGCAGGTTTAGCCGAGCGAACCGATATGGCCACAGACACACAAACCCCGCTCTGGCGCACGCTCGCCGCAACGGACCCCGAGATCGCGAAGGCGATTCGCGACGAGCTGCACCGTCAGAACGCGGGACTGGAGCTCATCGCATCGGAGAATTTCGTCAGCCGCGCGGTTCTCGAGGCCGCCGGATCGGTGATGACGAACAAGTACGCCGAAGGCTACCCGGGAAAGCGGTACTACGGCGGCTGCGAGTTCGTCGACGTCGCGGAGCGCGCCGCCATCGCCCGAGCCAAGGCGCTGTTCGGCGCCGATCACGCGAACGTGCAGCCCCACTCCGGCGCGCAGGCGAACATGTCGGTGTACTTGACGCTCCTCAAACCGGGCGACACGGTCCTCGGCATGAACCTCGCGCACGGCGGACATCTCACGCACGGCCACCCGCTGAATTTCTCCGGCAAGCTCTACACAATCGTGCCCTACGGCGTCCGCGAAGGCGACGAGCGTCTCGACTACGACGAGCTCGAGCGTCTCGCCGTCGAGCACAGGCCGAAGATGATCATGGTCGGAGCGAGCGCCTATCCGCGCGTGATCGACTTCGCGCGGATCCGCGCGGCGGCCGATCGCGCGGGCGCGCCGGTCGTGACCGACATGGCGCACATCGCCGGCCTCGTCGCCGCGGGCGTCCATCCCAGCCCGATCCCGCACTCCGATTTCGTGACGACGACAACGCACAAGACGCTGCGCGGACCACGGGGCGGTCTCGTGCTGTGCCGCGAACAGTACGCGAAGGATCTCGATCGCACCGTCTTCCCGGGCGTGCAGGGCGGACCGCTGATGCACATCATCGCGGCCAAGGCCGTCTGCCTGCAGGAAGCGTCGGAGCCGTCGTTCAGGGTGTACCAGACACAGATCGTGGCCAACGCGAAGCGGCTGGCGGAGGGCCTCATGCGCTCCGGGTTCCGGCTGGTCAGCGGCGGCACCGACAACCATCTGATGCTCGTCGACGTGTTCTCGAAGGGGATCACGGGCAAAGTGGCGGAAGCGGCGCTCGGGAAGGCCGGAATCACCGTCAACAAGAATGCCATCCCGTTCGACAAGAATCCGCCGATGGTCGCGAGCGGCATCCGCATCGGAACGCCCGCTGTCACGACACGCGGGATGCGCGAGCTCGAAATGGACCGCATCGCCGAGCTGATCGGCCGCGCGCTGAACACGCCGGACGACGATCGCGCGCTCGGCATGGTGCGCGCGGAAGTCGAAGTCCTGTGCCGGACGTTCCCGCTCTATCCGGAGTAGTCGAGGCGGCGTTTGCCGCCGACGGTCCGCTGGCCCGCGCGATGCCAGACTTCGAGTCGCGCGGCGGCCAGGTCGAGATGGCGGCCGCCGTGGCCCGCGTGTTCGAGCGGGGCGGTGTGCTGCTCGCGGAAGCCGGTACCGGCACCGGCAAGACGCTGGCGTATCTGGTTCCCGCGATTCTGAACCGCGAGCGCGTGCTCATCTCCACCGGCACGAAGAACCTTCAGGAGCAGATCTACTTCAAGGACATCCCGGCGCTGCGCGACGCGCTCGGCATCTCGTTCACGGCCGCGTACATGAAAGGGCGTGCGAACTACCTGTGCCTGCACAAGCTCGATCGGCTCGCCGATGGCGCGGGGCCCGCGTCGCACGACGTGTTTCTGCCGATGATCCAGCTCTGGGCGAAGCACACCGATACCGGCGACCGCGCCGAGCTGCAGGATCTGCCGGAAGACGTCGGCTTCTGGAACGACGTGTCGGCGACGGCGGACACGTGCCTCGGCGCCGAGTGCCCGCGTTACGCCGACTGCTTCGTGACCCGCATGCGGCAGAACGCCGCGGCGGCCGACGTCGTGATCGTCAACCATCATCTGCTCTGCGCCGACGCCGCCGTCCGCCAGAACACGTTCGGCGAGGTGATCCCGGCGTGCAGCCGCGCGATTCTGGACGAAGCTCACCAGCTCGAGGACGTCGCCACGCAGTACTTCGGCTTCAGCGTCAGCAACTACCGCGTCGAGGAGCTCGCGCGCGACGTCGAGCGGCTCGTCGCGGACGGTGCCGTCGCCGACCGCGCGGCGAAAACCGACCTCGAGAAAACGCTCGAACGGCTTCGCGACCACGCGCGTGCGTTCTTCACCGACCTCGCGTTCGGCCACCGCGGCCAGACGCGCACCAAACACGAGGAGCGCGCGCGGGCGACCTCTTCGTCGCTCGGCGAAGCGCTCGAGGCGGCGTCGCATCTCACCGGCGCGCTGGACGTCCTCGAAACGACGCTGACGCTGCTGACGACGGGCCGCGCCGAGGCGCAGCCGGACCGGGTACCTGACGCCCGCTTTCAGGCGAACCATGATGTCGACGGCGTCGATCGCTCCGAAGACATCGCCATGCTGGCGGCGCGCGCCCGGACGCTGCGCGACGAGCTGCGGTTCCTGCTGCGCGCGAGCGATGACGCGTACGTCTACTTCGTCGAGTTCCGCGGCCGCGGCATCTTTCTCCGCGCATCGCCAATCGACGTCGCGACCATCGTGCGCGAGCTGTTGCTCGACAAGATGCGCACGACGGTTCTGACGTCGGCGACGCTGAGCATCGACGGCGACTTCGAGTACGTCCGCTCGCGCCTGGGCATCCGCGACGCCGCCGAGATCCGCCTCGCGTCGGAATTCGACTTCGCACGTCAGGCGATTCTCTACCTCCCGCCGAAGATGCCGGACCCGCGCGCCGACAGCTTCGCGGTCGCGGCGAGCCGCGAGGTCGTCGAGATTCTCAAGCGCACCCGCGGGCGCGCCTTCGTCCTCTTCACCAGCTACGCGACGATGCGGGAAGTGCAGGCGCTGGCGGAGCTGGCGCTCGACTACCCGATCCTCGCGCAGGGATCGGCTCCGCGATCGCAGCTGCTGAATCAGTTCCGCGCGACGCCCCACGCCGTGCTGTTCGCGAGCTCGAGCTTCTGGCAGGGCGTCGACGTCGTCGGCGAGGCACTGAGCTGCGTCATTGTGGACAAGCTGCCGTTCGCATCGCCCAGCGATCCGATCACGGCGGCGCGCATCGACGCCGTCCGCGCGCGCGGCGGCGATCCGTTCGCCGAGTACCAGGTGCCGCTCGCGATTCTTGCCCTGCAGCAGGGCCTGGGCCGGCTCATCCGGCATCGGCGCGATCGCGGGGTGCTCGCGGTGCTCGATCCCCGGTTGAGGACGAAAGCGTACGGCCGCCGGTTCGTCGCCGCGTTGCCGCCCGCGCCCATCGTGCACGACCTCGCACGCGTCGACGCCTTTTTTTCGGCCTGATCGCCATCCATTTTCCCGTGGGCGGCGTCTATGCTTCCAGGATGCGTGTCGCGCCGCATTTGTCGCGAGTTGTCACGGCGCTCGTGATGCTCTGCACCGCGCCTGCCGCCTCCGGCAACGGCGGCGTGGCGCTCCGCCTTCACGGAACCGTCGAACCCGTTCGCAGCCACCCCGTCGCAGTGCCCCGACTGGCCGGTTCCGGGACGGGCACGCTCGTCATCGTCCACCTCGTCAAACCAGGCACCCGCGTCAAGCGCGGCGACTTGCTGATCGAGTTCGATCGCCAGGCGCAAATGAAGACAGCGAACGATCGTCGGGCGGAGTACCGCGACTTCGTCGAGCAGATCAACCGCAAGCGCGGCGAGCAGCTCACGGCGAGCGCGCACGGCGAAGCCGAGCTCAAGATGGCCGACAACGCGGTCCGAAGCGCGGAGCTCGAGGTGCAGAAGGCGGCGGTCGTGCCGCCGATCACCGCCGAGCAGAATCGCCTGACGCTGGACGAGGCGCGCGCGAAGGCGGCGCAGCTCCGCCGCACGTTCGATCTGCGGCGACAGGCGGACATGGCCGACATCCGCGCGCTCGAGATTCAGCGCGATCGCGCGTTGAATGCGGCGACGCACGCCGAGGCCAACGCCGAGAGAATGCGCGTCGTCTCGCCCATCGACGGCATGGTCGTCCTGAAGTCGACGTGGAAGAACGGCACGATGGGCGAAGTGCAGGAGGGCGAGGAGGTGCGGTCCGGTCTCGGCATCCTGGACGTGATCGACTCGTCCGAGATGCGGGTTCGCGCGCGGATCAATCAGGCCGACGTCGCGGCGCTCCGCGTCGGGCAGACCGTGCGCATCACGCTCGACTCGTTTCCGTCGCGCGTCTTCACGGGCCGCCTCGATCAGCTGTCGCAGATCGGCGCGGTCAGCCAGATGTCGAACCGCGTGCGCACGTTTCAGGCGGTCTTCAGCGTCGACGGCAGCGATCCGCACCTGATGCCGGATCTGGCGGCAGCGATCGACGTCGGCGAGGAGCACCGGTGAAGGCCGCGGCCGTCGTCGCCATCGCCGTCGTCGTCGCGCTCTCGGTCGCCGCGGCCGCCGCGCTGCGCCGCGATACGAGCATCGCGCTTCCAACCGCGATCGCGGCGCGGACGATGTTCATCGACTTCATGCAGCTTCGGGGTGAGATCCGTCCCGTTCGATCGATCGTCATGACGGCGCCGTCGACCGGCAGCGATCTCCAGATCATCGATCTCGCGACGAACGGCGCGAAGGTCGCCGCCGGAGACGTGGTCATCACCTTCGACCCGACCACGCAGCAGCGCACGCTCGAAACGAAGCGCTCGGAGCTGAAGCAGGCCGAATCGGAAATCGATCGCACGGTGGCCGAGCAGCGCCGCCGCGTCGCCTCGGCGCAGAGCGAGCTGGACGAAGCGAAGAAAGCGCTCGCGCGGGCGCAGCTCGACGTGCAGGGCAACGAGCTCAGGCCGCGCATCGACGCCGAGAACTTCGTCATCGCCGAGGCAAACGCTCGGGAGCACGTGCGCGAGCTCGAAAAGAAGGTCGAAGGCGAGCGGATCGCAGCGCAGGCCGACGTCGACATCGCCAGGCAGAAGCGTGCCAAGGCGTTGTACGACGTGCAGGATACCGAGCGCATCATCGCGTCGCTTCAGGTGCACGCACCCATGAGCGGATCGATTTCGCTTCTTCCGAACTTCCGTGCCGGCGGTCCCGGACGCGCCGCACCAGAGTTCCGGCGCGGCGACCGAGCGTGGTTCGGCGCGCAGATCGCGGAGCTCCCGGACCTGACCACGGTCCAGATGACGGCGCACGTCGATGAAGCCGACCGCGGCCGCATCCAGATCGGGAGGGACGTGCGCGTGCGCGTCGATGCGGTGCCCGATCGCGAGCTCACCGGCACGCTGAAGGACATTTCCGTCGTCGCCAAGCCCGACTTCACGTCGTGGCCCCCGGTGCGCAACTTCGACGTCATCGTCGCGCTCTTCGACGCCGACCCACGACTGCGCTCCGGCATGAGCGCGTCGGCGCGCATCGAACTCGAGCGGCTGCCGGACGTGCTGGTAGTGCCGACTGGCGCGGTGTTCCAGCGCGGGGCGGCGACCGTCGTGTACGTCGTCGGTCGCGGCGCCATAGAGAACCGGCCCGTCACCGTCCTGCGGCGCGGCCGCGATCAAATCGCCCTCGCGTCGGGACTCCGCGACGGCGAGCGCGTGACGCTCAGAGAACCCGATCAGGAGGGCCGCTCGAGATGATCCGGAACGCCGCCATCGCGATCGTCGTGCTGCTCGCGGCGGGCATCGCCGCCGTCCGGGGCATGACGCCGGCGCCGCCGAAAGAGGTTCCGACAGCGCACGTCCAGCGCGGGCGCGTGCAGGTGACGGTCTACACGGTCGGCGATCTTCGGGCAGCGCGCGCGACGCAGCTCACGGTTCCGCCGATGGGCGGCCAGCTGCAGATCGTGCGCATGGCCGACACCGGCGACGCCGTCACGTCGGGCGACGTCGTCGTCGAGTTCGACAGCGCCGAGCAGGAGTTCAACCTCGAGCAGGCGCGATACGACCTGCAGCTCGCCGAGCAGGACATCGTCAAGGCGGACGCCCAGGCGGCGGTGCAGGCGGCCGACGACGAGGTGGCCCTGCTGCACGCGCGGTACGACGTCCGCCGCGCCGAGCTCGACGTGCAGAGCAACGAGCTGGTCGGCGCCATCAAAGCGCAGCAGAACGAGCTCGTGCTCGCGGAGGCCAAGCAGCGTCTCGCGCAGCAAGAGGCCGACCTGAAAACGCACCGCGAGACGAACGAGGCGTCTGGCGCCGGACTTCGCGAGAAGCTCAACAAGGCGCAGCTGTCTGTGCAGGTCGCCGAGCGCAACATCGAGAGCCTGCACGTGCGCGCGCCGTTCGACGGCTTCGTCACCATCCGCACCAACTTCGGCGCGTTCGGCGGCATCGGTTTTCCCGGCATGATGCCCGACTTCCGCGTCGGCGACGCAGCCTTCGCCGGCCAGCCGATCGCCGACGTCGTCGACGCATCCCAGATCGAGGTGACCGCGAAGCTCTCGGAGCAGGATCGCGCGAACGTTGCGCCGGGTCAGCCGGTCGAAGTCGCCGTCGACGCGCTGCCCGACGCGACGATGCGCGGCACGGTGCGTGCCGTCAGCGGCGTCGCATCGCGCGGCATTTTCGACGCCGGCACGCGCCAGTTCGACGTCGCGTTCACGGTCGGGGGCAACCCTGCCGTTCGACCGGGCGTGTCGGCGGCCATCTCCATCTCGGGCCAGGCGTACGACAACGTCCTCTACGTGCCCCGCACGGCCGTCTTCGACGTCAGCGGCCGCCCGACCGTCTACGTACGGGCGGGCCGCGGCTTCGACGCGAAAGAGATCCGCGTTCGCGCGTGGACCGACAGCGTCGCCGTCGTGGAAAACATCGAAGCCTCCGCCGAGGTCGCGCTCGTCAATCCGAACTCGCCGTCCGGTGCGCGGACGAAAACGCAGGCGCCCGCGCCGCAGCGCGCCGCTCGATGACGTCGGTCCTCTGGCTGCCCGATCTCGGGCGGAGCGTCGACAACCTCCTCCTCCACAAGCTGCGCACCCTGCTGACGATGCTCGGCATGATCTTCGGCGTCGCGGCCGTCGTGGCGATGCTGTCGATCGGCGCCGGCGCGCAGCAGCAGGTGATGGCGTTCATCGAGGATCTCGGCGTGCGCAACCTGATCGTCGAAGCGCACGAGACGACCGAATTCCAGGCCTTTCAGAGAGTCCGACAGCAGTCGCCGGGGCTCACCTTCAAGGACATCCGTGCGATGCAGGCGACGGTGCCCGGTCTGGAGATCGTGTCGCCGCGGAAGCGCTTCACGCCGTCGCAGGTGATCCCGAAGCCGCAGGGCGACCTGCCGGTCGTGTACGGCGTCGAGCCGAGCTACCGACAGATCGCGAATCTCAAGGTCGCCGCGGGGCGATTCTTCACGCAGGACGAAGCGGCGCACGCCGCGCCGGTCTGCGTGCTCGGTGAGGCGGCGCGCGTGCGTCTGTTCGGGTTGACCGATCCGCTCGGACAATTCGTCAAGGTGAACGGACAGTGGTATCAGGCGATCGGCATCGTCGGCGCCCAGGCGGTGGCGCAGAGCGACGTCGCCGGGCTGGCCGGACAGGATCGCAACAACGTGCTGTACGTCCCGACGGGCTCGGCGATGTTCCGGCTCGAGGACACATACAGCCAGTTCCGCGACGAAATCGACGGCGTGTATCTGCGCCTGAAGCCGGAGGCGGACGTGATCGCCGCGGCGGCGACCGTGCGCGGCATCCTGTCCGCCTCGCATCGCGGCGCCGACGACTATTCGCTCGTCGTCCCTGCGGAGCTGCTCGCCGAGCAGCAGCGCACCAAGCGCATCTTCGACATCGTCATGGTCGCGCTCGCCTCGATCTCCCTGCTCGTCGGCGGCATCGGCATCATGAACATCATGCTCGCCAGCGTGCTCGAGCGCACGCGCGAGATCGGCGTCCGCCGCGCGATCGGCGCGAAGCGGACCGACATCATCCGTCAGTTCGTGATGGAGACGACGATGATCGCGGTGGCCGGCGGCGTGCTCGGCCTCGTGCTCGGCGCCTCGATGTCGCGCCTGATCGCCAGTTTCGCGGGCTGGTCCACCATCATCAGCAGCGGCTCACTGGCGCTCGCCTTCTCGGTGTCGGTGCTGATCGGTCTCGTCTCGGGCGTCTATCCCGCGATGAAAGCCTCCCGCCTCGACCCGGTCCAAGCCCTTCATTACGAATAAGGTAGACTAGGCGCTGCACAGCATTTCTGCCGTCATCTTTCAGGAGGAATTCCATGGTCCGCGGATTGAACGGCCGGCACCCGTGGTTGGTGGCGTGCGCCGCCCTGTTCACGCTCGCTCTGACGATGCCCGCCGCGGGGCAGTCGACGGGGATGGTCAGAGGCCAGGTGAAGGACCCGACGGGGAAACCGGTGGAAGGCGCGAAGGTCACGATCGACGCCGAGGCAAACAACCGGCATTTCGAAACCAAGTCGGACAAGAAGGGCGAGTTCGTGCAAATCGGTCTGCCGCCGGGCCAGTACAAGATCAGCGCCGAAAAAGACAAGCAGAGCTCGGCCGCCGTCCCGATCACGGTCAGAATCGCCAACGCGTCGCCGGTGACGCTGGTGCTCGGCACGAGCGGCGGCGTGTCGCCCGAAGCGGCCGCCAAGAACGTCGAGCTGAAGAAGACGTTCGAGGAAGGGGTCACGGCCAGCAAAGCCGGCGACCACGACGCGGCGATTGCGGCGTTCACGAAAGCGTCGGAGCTGAACCCCAACTGCTTCGACTGCTACTACAACATCGCGTTCTCGCAGGCGCAGAAGAAGGACTACGACAAGGCGGAAGCGGCGTACAAGAAGGCGATCGAGCTCAAGGCTGACTACGCCGAGGCGTACAACGGCCTCGCGAACATCTACAATGCGACGCGCAAGTTCGATCAGGCCGCCGAAGCCAGCGCAAAGGCAATGGAGCTCAGCAGCGCGTTGGGCGCGGGCGGCGGCACCGGCGGCAACGCCGATGCGATGTTCAACCAGGGCGTCATCCTCTGGAACGCCGGCAAGATCGCCGAGGCGAAGAAGCAGTTCGAGGGCGCCGTCGCCGCGAACCCGAGCCATGCAGAGGCGCACTACCAGCTCGGGATGGCGCTCGTCAACGAGGGCAACCTCGCCGCCGCGGCGAACGAGTTCGAGACGTATCTGAAGATCGCCCCGACGGGACCGAACGCCGCCACGGCAAAGAGCATTCTCGGGTCGCTGCCGAAAAAGGAGTGATCGATTCCGCTGCGCTCCGGGCCCGGCTGGCCCGCGTACGCGAAGCCGTCGCGCGCGCGGCCGTCCGGGCCGGACGCGACCCCGCGTCCGTCAGGATCGTCGCGGTCTCGAAAACCTTTCCCGCAGAACTTGTCCGCGCCGCCGCGGACGCCGGCCAAATCGACTTCGGCGAAAACAAGGTTCAGGAGGCGCTTCAGAAGATCGACCAGACCGCCGATCTCGCGATCCGCTGGCACCTCGTCGGTCACCTGCAGTCGAACAAGGCAAAGAAGACGGGGCGCTTCGACGTGATCCATTCGATAGACGACGCCGATCTCGTGCGGAGCGTCGACGAGGCGGCACGCGCCGCGGGCCGGCGGATCGACCTGCTCGTTCAGGTGGATCTCGCGGGCGAGACCACGAAGTTTGGCGCGCGCGAAGACGATCTCGCGTCGATCTTCGAGGCGGCCCGCGCCGCGCGGTCGGCGCGTGTCGTCGGGCTGATGCTGCTGCCGCCCCTGGTCGACGAACCCGAGCGAGCCCGGCCGTATTTCCAGGCGCTGCGGGCGGTTCGGGACCGTCTTGTGGCACGGGGCGTGGATCGATCAATGGTGTCCGAGCTGTCGATGGGCATGAGCCACGATTTCGAGGTCGCCGTCGAGGAAGGCGCGACGATGGTTCGCGTCGGAACCGCCATTTTTGGAGTCCGGAACGGTGTTCGACCCTGAGCTACTGAAGCCAAAACGTGCAGCCGATAAGGATGAGCGGAGACCATCATCCATGAATGTCAGCCCGCTCGACCTCCGCCAGCAGCGCTTCCGCAAGGCGTTCCGCGGCTTCGACACCGTCGAGGTCACCTCCTTTCTGGCCGCCGTCGCCGACGACTACGAACAGGCGCTGCGCGAAACCGACAGGCTCCGGCAGGATCTGATGCGGATGGAAGCGGTGCTCGCCGAGCACCGGGAGCACGAGCGAAACCTGCAGAACACGCTGATGACCGCGCAGAGGGTGTCCGAGGAAATCAAGGCGAACGCCGAGCTCGAGGCCAAGCGCATCATCCGCGAAGCGGAAGGGCGATCGGATCTGCTGCTGGAAAAAACGCAGGCGCGACTCGAGGACATCCAGCGCGAGATCGACGGCCTGCGGCTGAAGCGCAAAGACGTCGAGACGACGCTCGAGGCGAGCATCTCGGCGCTGCGCAACACGCTGGAGTTCGTGCGCGAGCAGGACACGCGCGAGGGCGACGAGCGCATCCTGCTCCATCGTCCGCGTCACGCCGATTCGCCTGAGAGCGCGGACGCTCATCCCACACGCAAGATCGTCGGGTGACGCTCGCCCGCCTTCGGTGAGCGGAGGGGATAGAGGCGTGCGCTCGTTCTGTCCCGTCGAGCGCCAAGGCTTCAACCAAACGTCACCGGCGCCGAGATCGTGTCCGTCATCCTGAACGTGCGCGTCATCCCGCGCGCGAAGAAAACCGAACTCTCCGGCGAGCGCGACGGCGCGCTCGTCGTCCGCCTCGCCGCCCCGCCGGTCGACGGCGCCGCGAACGAGGCGCTCATCGATTTCCTCGCGCGAGTCCTCGGCGTGCCGAGGCGTGCGGTGCGGATCGTCGGCGGCGAACGCTCCCGCAACAAGCGTGTGGAGATCGCTGGCGTGACCGAAGCGCGGCTGCGCCATCTCGCCCTACAATAGCCGCGTTGCTCGCCGACTTCCTGATCCGCAACACCTCCGAGGTCCTCACGTGCGCCGGTCCGGCGCCGCGGCGCGGCGCCGCGCAGGCCGAGGCCGGCTCGATCGCGCGCGCCGTGGTCGCCGCGCGCGACGGCGTGGTCGTCTTCGTCGGCGACGAAAGCGAATGGCGGC
>Ga0066903_100000852_pt1 | contig 20764 bp, 18 predicted proteins | sample PanSoiMetaGPlot1_FD_67491 | JGI IMG/M metagenome (GOLD analysis project Ga0066903, IMG submission 67491) | Tropical forest soil microbial communities from Panama analyzed to predict greenhouse gas emissions - Panama Soil - Plot 1 (version 2) | ecosystem: Environmental > Terrestrial > Soil >... | reverse complement strand
GCTCGACGTTGCGCAATGGTGCGGGATCTCCGACGGACGCTGCGGGTCGCGCCGGTGACAAGTCCGCAACTGCCGGGACGCCTGGCGGATCAGCGCCGACTGCGCCGCTCACGATCACGAAGCCTGCCGGCGGCACGATCCTGATAGGTTCCGACATCAAGTGTGGAACCTCCGGATCGAATTGCACGTTCACTTATCCGAAGGGCGGTGTCGTGGCCGTGCAATACCAGGCTGATCCCGGTTTCAGTTTTGTCGCGTTCACGGGCGACTGCGCCCGCGAGAACGGGCGGCTGACGATGGACAGCCCGCGGGCGTGTGGCGCGACCTTCGCGCGCCTCGCCGCGGCCGCTCCGGTGAATCCGCGGAACGCCACGCCGTGGATCTCGCCGGAGGACCAGCGCCAGATGATCTGGGTATCAGGCTCCCAGTCGTGGACGCCTCCGGAGGAGGCAGACGGCAAGCGCGACGACAACAAAGCCGTCACCATTGAGGGGTTCTGGCTCGACGCGCTCGAGGTGACCAACGCCGCCTATCGCAAGTTCGTGGTCGCGAACCCGCAATGGGAGAAGTCGAAGATCAAACCGCAGGTTGACGACGGCAACTATCTCAAGGCGTGGACCGGCGAGAGCGCGTACGGACAGGGCAGTGCCGAACTTCCGGTGACGTACGTCAACTGGTATGCGGCGTCGGCGTTCTGCGAGTGGGTGCACAAGCGCCTGCCCGGCGACGCGGAATGGGAGTATGCTGCACGCTCCGGAACCCGCACGCGTTACTGGTGGGGCAACGACATCGACGAGTCGGACGCCGAGCGCGCCAACTTCGGACCGCAGCTCTGGCCCGTCGGCCGCGCCCAGACCAGGAATCACTGGGGCTTCTTCGACATGCTCGGCAACGTCATGGAATGGACCTCGTCACAGGCCGTGCGTGGCGGCTCCTACTATCAGCCCAAGACGCTCATGAGCCGCATCCCCACGAATCCGAAAGCCGCCACGCAGTTCATCGGGTTCCGGTGCGCGAGGTGAGGAGCATGAATCGGCTCGTCGCGATCTCGATCCTGGCTCTGGCCGTCGTCCTGACCTGGATGGCGGGCCTGTCAGCCCAAGTGTTCTCGGCCCCGCGAGGCACGGTGTCGAACGTGCGATTCGAGCGCGTCGGCACGACCTTCACGATCACGTACGATCTGGCGTCCACCGACGACGCCGCCGTCTACAAGGTGACGCTCGAAGTGTCGTTCGACAAGGGACAGACGTTCAGCTTCAAGCCCGCGGCTGTTTCGGGCGACATCGGCGAAGGCGTCAAACCCGGCAAGAACAAGAAGATCACGTGGCAGACGTCGAAGGACACCGAAAATCAGGAGTTCGATCAATTTCGTTTCATGCCGATCGCGCTCGCGGGAACAGCGCGGCCGGTCGAGCGCCTCGGAATTCTGGCGCTGTCCACCACTCCCGCCGGCGCGACCGTGGTCGTGGACGGACAACCTGCCGGAACGACGCCTGCAACGCTGAACCTGTCGTCCGGGAAACACAGCGTCGCGATTTCGAAGCCCGGATACGAGGAGGTGCGTGACGAAGTCGACATCGAGGGCGGGAAGACGAAGTCGCTCGACAGAAAGCTGACGTCGCGAGCCGACGTCCCCGCCGCGCTGCCCGATCTCCGCGGCCAGTGGACCGGCACGTATCCAGGTTCGATGCCGGCGCGGCTGTCGATCGATCGTCAGGACGGGCCAGCCTTTTCGGGCACGCTTTCGGTGGTGACCGCGGCCGGAAAGGAGCCATCGGCGTTGCTCGTCGAAGGCAAACTCTCCGGGCAGGCGCTCGAGTTTCGTGAGGTGAGGATTGTAAAGCAGGGCGCGGCGGCACGATGGACTCTCGGAACCGCGACCGGCATCCTGCAGGCCGACAGCCGCCGGATGAGCGGGTCGGGCACCGACGGAAAGACCTCGTACCAGTGGAACTTCAGCCGTGCCGACACGCCGGCCGCGAACGGCGCACGGCCCGCGGCCGATCTGCGCGGCAACTGGGAGGGCACCTACGCAGGCGCGCGAGCGCAGCTCACGATCGATCGTCAGGACGGCGCGGTCTTCTCCGGTCTCCTCTACGTCACGACGGCTTCCGGGAAAGAGCCGTCCGAGGTACAGGTCGAGCTTCGCGTATCAGGACAGTCGGTCGAGCTTCGCGAGACGAAACTCATGAAGCTCGGCGCTGCGCGAAGCTGGAGTCTCGGCGCCGGATCGGGAACGATGGACTCCGCGACGCAGTTCAGCGGCGCCGGTCAGGACGACAAGCATTCATACAAGTGGTCGTTCACGCGGCGATAGCCTTCACGGGCAGCGGCCGCTCGCAACTACCTCATTCCGTTTCCTGAACGCCTGTGTCTTCGCTCGAATTCGCCACCGAAGAAGCCGTGAGTCCGCTCGGCGAAGAGTGGAAGGCGATGACCTTCCCCTCCTACCGGCATCTCCCCGCGCTCGTCGGGACCGGAGCTGCCGACGCGCAAGGTGTCCGGCCCGTCGCCCGGTGTGCGCGCCTCGACGGCCGGCCGATCGGGTTCGCGCTCGCAGATCTGCCGAGGCCCGATCGCGAGTACGCGGAGCTGTGCTCGGTCTTCGTCGTCGAAGACTGCCGCAACCGTGGCCTCGCCACTGCGCTCATCGGTGGTCTCGAAGCCGACCTCGCCCGTCGCGGCGTGCCATTCCTCAACGTCGTCTACATGACGGGCAAGCCCAGCATTGCCGCGCTCGAACGCGTGCTCGCGAAGCGCGGCTTCACGCCGCCCACGCTGCGCACCATCGCCGTGCGCTTCACGCCCGAGGAGCCGCCGCGTACCGATTGGTACGGCAAGGCGAGGCTGCCGCCGGACTGCACGATTTTTCCGTGGAAGGAGCTGCTTCCCGAAGAACGCGAGGCGCTCAAGCGATCGCAGGCCGAGAGCGGCTGGATCCACCCGGAGCTCGAGCCGTGGAAGTTCGACGAGACCTTCGATGAGCTGTCGAGCCTCGGACTGCGGAGAGCTGGCGAGGTCGTCGGCTGGGTGATCAACCATCGCCTCGCGCCTGACCTCGTGCGGTTCACCGTGGGCTATGTCCGCCAGGACATGTCAAAGCTCGGAGCGAGCTTTCCGCTGTGGGTGGCGTCGGTGGAGCGGCTCCGCGGCACCGGGGTCACGTGCACGTTCGTGACGCCGGCGCATTTCAAGAGCATGAACCGCTTCGTGCTGCGGCGGTGCGCGCCGTTCTTCAGCTTCTGCGGCGAGACCCGCGGCAGTTACAAGGATCTCGGCGTCCTTCCACGCTGACGCGCGCCTCACGATTCGGCGGGCGTCTCCGTCAGGCCCCGGATCGCGCTCTGCGCAATCCGGTTGATCACGTAGATCACGACGACCGTGGCGACGATGCCGGCGACGCGGAGCCAGTTCTGCAAGGGATGCTGCAGGTCGAGTTGCTCGAGATCGGCAAAGGCGATCACAACCGCCAGGCTGCGCGGCGCCAGCCCGAGAAGCGTGCCAGGCATGTAGGGCAGCATGCCGACGCGGGCGATCGCCATCGCGTAGTTGAAGAACGAGAACGGCGAGGTCGGCGGCAGGCGAACGAGCGTCACTATCCACAGGGTCCGCCAGAAGCCCTGCCCGACGAGCGCCTGTCGCACCGCCTTCCATTTCGGATGCTCGTCGATCATCTGGATGGCGCGATCGCCGGCGAGCCAGTCAACGAACACGTACCCGATGAACGCCGCTCCGGCAAACGCCGCCATGGCCAGCGCGAAGCCGTTCACCACGCCAAACGTCCAGCCGGCGAGTCCTGAATAGGCGTAGGTCGGGACCACGGCGAACCCACCGAACGCCCAGAACGAGATCACGTAGATGAGCGCGCCGGCGCCGCCGTGCGCGCGGATCCACGGCGCGAGACGCTGCACGAGGCCGAGGATCACGAATCCGCCGAGCAGCGGAGAGAAGCTCGCGATCGCGGTGACGAGCCCGGCCGGACCGAGCCTCATCATGCCCGCGTAGAAGGACTTCAGGTAATGCCAGAGGCCGCCGGTGGCCGGCGCTCTCTCAGACGAAGCAGTCACGGGCGCCTCTATACGGGAGATGACACGTTGCGCGTGGCGAGGATCTCAGTGGCCGGCGTGCGATCGCCGGTGCAGCTGATGCGCCGTGGCGCGGTCAGAAACTGCACCGTGAATCCGAGATCACGATAGAGCCGCTCGATCCGCGGCGTGGCCTGATTGACGAGCACGACCGGTCCGGCGTGGCGCGCAAGAAACCGCGCCGTACGTTCCTGATCAGTCCACGAGAACGGGTCGCGTCCGTACTGGCGGAACTGGACGTCGTAGGGCGGGTCGGCGTAGACGAAGTCATCCGCGTCGAGTGTGAGATCTTCCAGGTCGCCGGTCGTGAACTCCCATTCCGCCAGAGCGGATGCATACGCGGCAAACTCGTCCCGGTAACGGATTCGCACATACCGCCCAAACGGCACGTTGAATCGTCCGCTCCGATTGAACCGGCACAGTCCGTTGTAGCCGGTGCGGTTCAAAAAATAGAAGAGCGACGCCGCTTCGCGCGACTGACCTTTGCCCTCGTCGAGGAGAGTATTGAAGCGCGCGCGGCATCGATAGTAGTACTGCTCGTTGTTCCTCATCGGGATGTCGATCGCGAGGCCACGCTTCAGCCAGCGATAGAACGCGATGAGGTGCGGATTCGAGTCGTTGAGCAGAGCACGCCGGGGCATGAGCCCGAGGGTGACCGACAGGCCGCCACAAAACGGCTCGACGAGCCGCCGGTGTCCGTGGCCTGTCCAGAGATCTCGAAGTCGCGGCACCTGCCAGCGCTTTCCACCCGCCCACTTGAGCGGGGGACGCAGGCAGGCCGGCGCGACCGTCGTGTGCATTCTGGCGTCAGTGTAACCCGACGCTACACGCGCCGGACGACGCGAGAAGCAGCCGCGGCTGCTGCGCCGTATCAATAGAAAGAATGAGACCTCTCGTCGTCGCTCCATTGATCTCCGCCATCATGATCCTCACCGGCCTCGCTGGTCATGCTCAGCAGGAGCAGGGAACGGCGAACGCCGATCTTCCGAAGAACGTCCGCAAGGCTCTCGACGATCGGTGGAAAGGCTGGCAGCTCGCCACCGTCGATCCGCAGGCGCTGGCCTGCCGGCCGAAGGACGCGCCACCGCCGTCAGTCGTCGTGAAAGGTGATCTCGACGGCGACGGACATCCCGACACGGCATTCCTGATCAAGACGTCGCAGGGGGTTCGGCTCGTCGCCGCAATCACGCGCGTCGACGACATCTACCTCGTCGAAGTCGATTCGCTCGGCTCGACCGCCGCAGACGGCGTGCTCGCGCTCGAACCGCGCGGCGCGAAGTTCTCGTACCCGGATCTTCCGGTCGACGAGTTCTATCCCGCCGACACGCTGACCATCTCGCGCTGCGGTCAGCCGACCACGGCGTACTTCTGGCTGGGACTGGAGTTCTCGAAAGTCGTGCTGCGATCGACCAGCGACGTCCAGGGCTCACCCGGCCGCCCGCAGGACCCGCGCGAGATCGACGGGCTTCCCCGTCCGTAGGCTCGCCCAGAGATCGCCCACTTCGTCGAATCGCGCCGGCGCTGTCCGGATCGTGAACTCGCGCGTGTCGAACCCGCGCTCGATCTCCTTCCACGTCACCGGCGTGGACGCCCCGGCATAGTCGCTGGCCCGCGCCGAGTACGCCGTAGCGAGCGTCTTGCCGAGGATGTTCTGCAGGTAGTCCACGTAGACCGTCTTGCGCGGCCGCCGTTTGACCATTCGCTCGACCGTCGCGGCCTTCGGATGCTTCGAGGCGACAATGGTCGCGACGATCTGACAGAGCAGCTGGCCGGTTTCGTAGGTCGTCTTCTTCGGCAGCGGGATGTAGATGTGCAGGCCTCGCGATCCCGACGTCTTCGGCACGCCAGGAATTCCGAGCCGATCCAGCTCGTCCTTCACCCACCGCGCGACGTCGAGTACTTGATCGAACGGCGACGCCTCGTCGGGGTCGAGATCGATCGCCGCGTGATCCTGGTGCATCGGATCGGCGAGGCGCGAGAACCAGGGGTCCTGAGACACGGCCGCCAGCTGCGCCATATAGAGCAGCGTCGTCAGCGATCCGCCGATCAACCGATCGCGAGGGCCTTCCTCGCTGATCGGTTCGACGGCTTCGTCGAGCACTTCCCGGCGCACGCCCGGAGGCGTCGCTTCGGGATGCCGTTGCTGGTAGAACGCCTGGCGATCGACGCCGTTCGGAAATCGCTTCATCACGAGCGGCCGATCGTCGACGGCCGGCAGGATGTACGGCGACACCGCGACGTAATAACGCATCAGCTCGCCCTTGGTGATGCCGAGCTTCGGCCAGAAGACCTTGGCCAGATTGGTCACGCGCAGCGTGTCGCCGTTCGGCAGCAGGACGTCTGCGTCGCGCTTCGCGCCTTCCAGTTCGGTCAGCTGATCTGCGAGCGCACGCAGTGGCGCGGAGGTCCTGGCTGAAGCCGAAGGCCGCGGTGCGATGCGCCGGTTCTTCTGATAGCGGCCGCCACCGGGTAGCGCGGGCTTCACCGGCGTCCGCGTCTCTTCGCGCCGCACCTCGCGTGGCTTCTTGTCGGTTCTCATCCCCAGATAGACAGGCTGACGCAGGAGGCCGTCGCTCGTCCACTCCGTGAATCTGATCTCGGCAATCAGTTCCGGACGCGTCCAGTGCGCGTGCTCCATCGTCTTGAACGGATCGACGAACGGACTCTTCGCGGCTTCGAGAGGGCGCAGCAGTCCCGCGACGCGATCGAGCTCGTGCTGATCGAAGCCCGTTCCGACGCTGCCCGCCCACCGCAACCCTTCCTCGTCGTAGTAGCCGACGAGCAGCGCGCCGAAGTGCTGCCGGCTGAGCCGCGGCTCGGTCCAGCCGCCGACGACGAATTCCTGCTGTTTCAAGAGCTTGAGCTTGCGCCAGGCCGGCGTCCGGCGCCCGCTGTGATAGACCGAATGTCCCTCTTTGACGATGAGGCCTTCCCAGCCTTCACGGTGTGCGCGCGCAAGCAACGGCCGCCCGTCGTCGAGCGCGATCTCACTCAACCGGATGACGGGGCGATCCTTCGCCGTTGGCTTGATGCGCTTCTGCAGCATCATTCGTCGCTCCGCGAGCGGCCGGCCACGCAGGTCCTCGCCGCCGTCCCGGAGGATGTCGAAGAGCACGAGCGCCGCAGGCTGCTCGGCCGCAGCGTGCTCGATCTCCTTGACGCCGGTCAGGTGAATACGTCCCTGCAGGTGCTGGAAGCCGAGCGGCAAGGCTTCCGCATCGACGGCGACGATCTCGGCGTCCAGAAGCACGGGGCCCGGCAGCGTCCTGGCGATCCGGCCGAGCGTCCGCACGATCTCGGGGAACTGCGCGCTCTTGTCGTAGCCGTTCCGCGAATAGAGCGCGATCCGCGCCGAGCCGCTCCGACCCGCAGGCTGAATGTCCACGAGGGCCCGGATGCCGTCGTACTTGGGCTCGTAGACGAGTCCTTCCTGGTTGATCGGGGGATCCGAAAGCGACGCCAGCATCGGCCGGACGTCTGCGGGGTTTTCGCGCCACGAGGGCATGGAGTAATACAGTAAGACACTCGGTACTCGGCGCTCGGCACTCGAGTGCCCAGAGCCAAGGCCAGCGCCAAGTGCCCAGTGCCGAGTGTCTAGCGCCCCGCGTCTGCCCGGCCGATAATGTCGGTTTCGAGGAGTGTCCCATGGCCGCACGTCCGACTTGGAAGGGCTACCTGAAGATCAGTCTCGTCAACATTCCAGTGCGCGTGTTTCCGGCCACCGATGCGGCGGCCACGATCAGCTTCAACCAGCTCCACCGCGTGTGCCGCACGCGGATCCAGCAGAAGAAGTGGTGTCCGACCTGTCAGGTCGAGGTCGCGACCTCGGATCTCGTCAAGGGCTACGAGTTCGAGAAGGGGAAATATGCCGTCCTCGAAGACGACGACATCGCGAAGGTGCGGCCGGAATCGACGCGCGTGATCAACATCGTCCAGTTCGCGGACGCCAAGCTCATCGATCCGGTGTATGTCGAACGTCCGTATTACCTCGCCCCTGACGGCAACGTCGCCGCCGAAGCGTTCGCGGTGATGCGCGAGGGCATGGCGGGGAAAGCCGCTGTCGGCAAGCTCGCGCTCTACGGCCGCGAGTATCTGGTCGCGATCCAGCCGCGCGAGAACGGGCTCGTCATGTATACGCTGCGGCACTCGAGCGAAGTCCGCTCGATGGACGCGATTGACGAACTGAAGCAGGTGCCGACGAAGATCAAGCAGGACGAGGTCAGGCTGGCGCGGCAGGTCATCGGCAACTTCGAGTCCGAAGGCGACCTGACGCAATACAAGGACGACTATCAGGAAGCGTTGCGCAAGGTCATCGACGCGAAGATCGCCGGCGAAGACATCGCCGAGCCGGCCGAAGAGGCGCCGCCGAAGGTCGTCAATCTCATGGAAGCGCTTCGCCAGAGCCTCGATCGCGTGTCCACGACGAAAAAGAAGACCGCGAAGATCGAGCCGGCCGGGCCGGCGAAGGTAGTCGAAGCCCGGCCCCGCGTGGCCGCCCAGGGGGGCAAGAAACGGGCGCGAGGCTGATGGTGACAAGCCGGGCTTGGCCGCACTAGCATCAGGTGGGTGCTTCCCGTGGCGACCAAATCAGAACCCAGCCTGGCTGGGCCGAGCCGGCCTCTTGGATCTCCTGAAATCCCACAGTTTCACCTGCCCGCGAACGGGAAAGGGTCGTATACCCCAAGGGTGTATGGCGCGGCCAGGATCCATTTTGCCGACCGGAAACGGGGCCTCGAGGAGACGCGCCGCGTCGCGTTCCTCACGCCCATCAGCCCGACGGCGAGGACGCTCGACTGGGACGCGGCCAAGCCGACCGAGGTGATGCCCGACCAACTCCTCAAGGATCCGTCCGTCGCGGCCAACTACCTCCCGCTCTCCGGAGCGGCCATGGAGACGCCCGTGTTCACGCGCTGGGCGAAAAGCTTCGATAGGTGGCTGGCGCGCACTCAGCGCGTTGAGCTCGTCACGACGCAGGATCCGCCCGAGACGGTGACGATCGGTCCAAAGCGCGGCGGCGTGTCGGTCGACGTCGTGGCGATCGTCTGGGAGCTGGTCTAGGGGCGGGCAGCAGTCAGCCGGAGATTACCGCTTCCACCACTTCCGCTTTGGCTGATCGGGCTCCATGCCGAACGTGAGCGGGACGTCGATTTTCTGCGACAGGACCGGGATGGTCGGCGCGGGCTCCGGCGCGGGAGCGGGCTCTTCCGGTTGCGTCGCGAGGACGGTCGGGCCCGCGACGGCGCGCGCGGCCTTCTTGATGAGATCGGCGCTGATGTCGTTCGTGCCGGCCAGCCGGCCTTCTTCGAGCGCGCGATCGCAGATCAGGTTGACGCGCCGCGGCAGACCGCGTGAGAGGTCGGCCACCATCCAGACCGCGCCTGGCTGAAACGTGACGCGATCGGTGCCGCCCGCGATTTCGAGCCGATGCCGGATGTAGGCCTCAACCTCGGCCGGTGGCAACGGCATCAACACGTTGCGCCGCGTGACGCGCTCGTTCAGCGCGCGCAGCGATTCTTCTCTCAACGTGCTGATGAGCGCCGGTTGTCCGCACAGGACGATCTGCAGCAGGCGCTGACCTTCGTGCTCGTAGCCGCCGAGCATCCGCACCTGGTCGAGCACCTGCGGCGCGAGGCTCTGCGCCTCGTCGATGATGAGCACGGCGTACGAGTCGAGCGGGAGCAGCGATCGCAGGAACGCCTCGAGCGTGTCGAGCAGCTGCGGCATATCGGCTTTGGCGAGCGCGCCCTTCCGGATCTCGTCGCGCGAGACCAGGCCGAAGTCACGCAGCACGACGCGCAGGACCTCCGCGTCCGACATGTACGGATTGAGAATGAGCGCCGAGAACGTGCGCGGGCCCAGCGTGTTGACGACCGCGTGACAAAGCGTCGTCTTGCCGGTGCCGGTCTCGCCGGTGAGAACAAGCAGGCCCTCACGGCGGCGCAGGCCCGTCAGCAGCTCGTCGTAGGCCTGCCGGTGCGACGAGCTCAGATACAGAAACCTGGGATCGCTCGACAGCGCGAACGGCGCCTCACGAAGGCCGTAGAAAGCCTCATAAAGCTGCTGCTCGCTGGGAGCCGAGGTCGACGGGGACGCCTCCACCAGAGGAATTATAGGGTCACTTTCAATCTTGTCAGTACTCCAACCGCCTGGCGGCCGACGCCGGACCCGGGCACGGGATATCTATCGGCCGGAAGTCCCATTCGGCTCAGGGTATAACTGTCGCCAATGCCTCCTCGTCCCCTGTGGCAGTTCCTCGCCATCAACGTCGTCGTCTGGATCCTGATGACGGCGATTCTGGTAGTGGTGCCCGACACGCTCGAGCGATGGGTGCCTCTGACGGTCGCGCGGGTGCTCGGGTGGGCCGTCGCATGCGGAGTCTGGGTCGTGGCCGTCGAGTCGCAGTGGCAGCGGCGCCTGTCCGCCGTGCCGCGCTTCTTCGTTCAGGTCGTTTTATGGGTCGGTGCGGCGCTCGTGGCGATGTGGATCAGCGATCAGTTCCGGGTGGACTACCGATAGGAGGCACGACATGTATCGACGACTGCTTGTCTCGCTTGCCGCGGGTCTGTTCTTCAGCGCGCCGGCCTACGCGCAGCTGATGGACGACTTTGCGCCGCCTCAGGCCGCTAACTGCTGCCTGCCGGCCACGGCGAAGAACCTCGCCGAGCAGCTTCAGGACTGGAACCAGATCGGCCGTTACTACGCGGCGAACGTCCAGCTCAGGAAAGATCCGGCCGATCCCAGGCGCGTCGTGTTCATGGGCGACTCGATCACCGACGCCTGGCGTCTGTCCGACTCGTTTCCTGGCAAGCCGTACGTCAATCGCGGCATCAGCGGTCAGACGACGCCGCAGATGCTTGTGAGGATGTATCCGGACGTCATCGCACTGAAGCCGGCGGCGGTGGTGATCCTGGCGGGCACGAACGACATCGCGCGCAACACCGGTCCCATGACGCTCGAGATGATCGAGCAGAACTTCATGGCGATGACCGATCTCGCCCAGAAGAACGGCGTCAAAGTGTTTCTGTGCTCGGTCACGCCGGTGAGCGATTACACGATGCTGCCCGCGGGTCGTGGAACGCCTGCCGCCCCGCCGGCGAAGCGGATCCAGACGACCGGACGTCCACCTGCCGACATCCTCAAGCTCAACGCGTGGCTCAAGGACTACGCGGCCAAAGTGAATGCCGTCTATGTGGACTATTTCTCCGCGCTCGTGGACACGCAGGGCATGCTGAAGGACGGCTACTCGGGCGATGGGCTCCACCCGAACGCGAAAGGCTACGAGCTCATGGCGCCGGTGATCGCCGCGGCGCTGGACAAAGGGATCAGATAGGCAAAGTCATTCAGTGATCCGCAGCACGTGCGTGCTGTTGATGTCGGAGTACGCGAAGTAGTCGCGCCCGATGAACGCGACGTTCGTGCGGCTGTACGTCGGCAGGAATCGTCTGAATACCTCGGTCCCGTCGCTCGTGCGCAGCACGAACACGGTGTCCCGCACGTCGCCGATGTTCAACGTCGTGGACGTGCTCACTGCGACGTAGCGCCCCGACGGATCGACCGCGGCGGCGCTGATGCTGCTCCCGCGCGGAATCCGGTGCGATCCGGATCCCTTGTCCATCGACCAGGCGAGCGCGTAGTTGTCGTCTTCCTTGTAGGCATCCCACGCGAGCACGCCATGCTCGGTCAGCACGATGGTGTGCGACTGCGGCCTGACGCCGGCAGGAATCGAGGGCGCCGGACGTTCCTTGCCGTCGAGTGACGTCGCCAGCAGCTTGCCCGGCAGGCTCAACCACAACAGGATTTCGCCAGTGCGGTCGTCAACGCCGACGGTCTCATAGGACGCGGGACCGAACGGCGCGAGATCGAGCCGCGCTTCGTCGCCGCCGGCGACGACAGGCAGAAGGTGGAGCACATCCAGCACGGGGGGACCTGAGCCCGGCACGTCGAGAATCCACGCGGTGTGCGATCCGTTGTCGGACAGATACGGCGCGATGAACTTGTCCGCCGGTGGCGACGGGAGCGGACTCAACGTGCCCGTGCGTGTGTTCAGGAGATGCCACGTGACCTTACCGGTGCTCGTCTCCTGACGCTGCACGAGGGCGAGCCCGCCGGGAACGACCTGGGTGATGCCGATCATGTAGTCCACGTGCCCGCCGGGCTGGACCTGTGGTTCCGGCAGTGGCGCCGGCGTTCGCTCGCAGCCGGGCATGCGCAGCACCGACTGATGATTGTGCGAGTCGCTGACCCAGACCTCGCTCCATCCGTCGTGCGGCAGCCGGCGCGGCGTTCGCAACGACATCATCCACGCGTCGGGCGCGCGGCACGCCTCGGCCCAGCTTCCCGTTTCAGCCGATGTCTCGGCTTCGATCAGAAAGCGTGCAGGCAGCCAGAGAAGAAACGAGTACTGGACGAGGACGATGGCGACCAGTCCCCAGATTGTGAAGAGAGCGAAAGCTGCGGCGCTACGGCGTTGCCAGAACCACAGGCCGAGCGCAAACGTCACGGCCTGGAGTGCGAGCGCCACCGCCAGGTCGCCGACCGCCCAGGCGGGATACTTCAGATCGCGGAATTGTTGCCAGAGCGCCTCGAACACGAGCGGGATCGCGTGCGGGCCAACGAGCGGGATGAAGTAGACGGCGAACGAACCCGCGAACGCCAGCCAGGCCGATTTTCGAGACGTCATCGCCGGTCCCAATTCTGCACTGAGTCAGTCACTGGCGCACTATCATGGCGCCGTGCTCGTGGGCGCCGGCATCGCATCGCTCGCCGTGATCGTGGCGGGCTACCTGATCGTGATCGCCGCTCGTGGCGGCAGAATCCCGGTTGCGCTGGCGGCCGCGGTGACGGCCGGGATCATGACCGTGCAGCTCATCCTGGCGTCGCGCGGCGTTCTCGCCGAGTGGGATCGCACGCCGCCGCCGATCCTGGTCGTGATCGGCCTTTCCGTGCTCTTCGCCATCGCCGTCGGCGTTTCTCGGGCAGGCACACGGATGGTCGATCGTCTGCCGTTCGTCGCGCTCATCGCGTATCAGAGCTTCCGGCTTCCGCTCGAGCTTCTGATGCATCGCGCGGTGACGATCGGACTCATGCCGCCGCAGATGTCGTATTCAGGGTTGAACTTCGACATTCTGTCGGGTGCGCTGGCGATTCCGATAGCGGCGATGGCGGCGGTCGATCGTGCACCGCGCTGGCTGCTGCTCCTCTGGAATCTCCTCGGCACCGTCCTTCTCGTCAACATCGTCGTCATCGCCGCCGTGTCCACGCCGGTGTTCGCCGCGTTCGGCCCGGATCGATTGAACACGTGGATCGCGGAGGCGCCGTACATCTGGCTTCCGGGCGTGCTGGTCCCGTCGGCGGCCTTCGGTCACCTGCTCGTGTGGCGGAAGCTCCTTCGCGGATCGCTCACTGCGCGCGCTGAATCGTGATCTCGAAGCGCCCGCGGTTGGCGCCGGGCTGGAACTGCTTGAATCCGAGCTGCAGCGTGCCCTCCGCCGGCATCACCAGCGCAGGCGGCGAGTGCGTGGCTTGCGATCGGAGATTTCTGTCGTGCAACGGGGCGGTTCGCGATCCGATGTCAAACGACTTCGTGGTTCCGCCGATGCGTCCGATGAGCCCGCCGTCGCCCACGGGCCACCCCGGATATCCGCTCACGCCGTCAGGACCAGCCGACGTTCCGGTGGCGACCCAGGAGACTTCGCCGGTCGCGCTGATCATCAACCGCTCGCCGCGTCGCACGACGACCGGCGTGTCCATCCAGGCGCGATCGGGCGTGAGCTGAACGACCACCGGCGGTTGCGACGAATCGGGGATCGGCGGCGCGCTGGCGCACCCGGCGCAGACGATCGCGGTCACGATCGCCGCCCGCAGGCCTCCTCGGCGTCGGCGGATCCTCATGCCTGGTCTCCCGCAGACGAGAGCGTCGAGGTCGCGAGATCGGGAGGCACGATGCCGCGTAGGTCGCGTCCGCGCTCGATGGCCTGGTAGAGCACGGGAAGCACGACGAGCGTGAGCGCGGTCGCCGAGAACAGTCCGCCGATGACGACGACCGCGAGCGGCCGCTGCACTTCCGACCCGATGTCGCGGGACAACGCCATGGGCAGCAGGCCGAGCATCGCGAGCAGGGCGGTCATGAGCACCGTGCGCAGCCGCACGATCGCGCCTTGCTCGATCGCCGTCCGGAGCGGCGCTCCGCCCTCGCGGCGCTCACGGATGTCGCTCACCATGACGACGCCGTTGAGCACCGCCTGACCGAAGAGCGCGATGAACCCGACGGCGGCCGACACGCTGAGCGGGATGCCTGTGACAAAGAGCGCGATGACGCCGCCGATCGCTGCGAGCGGAATGTTGGCGAGGACGACGAGCGCCGTTCGCACGGACTGAAAGGCGTTGAACAGCAGGACGAAGATCAGGAGCAGGCTCAGCGGAACGATCACCTCGAGCCGCGCCATCGCGCGCTGCTGGTTTTCGAACTCGCCACCCCACGTGACGACGTAGCCGGACGGGATCGCCACTTGCGTCGCCACGTTCTGCTGCATGTCGTGGACGACGCTGCCCATGTCGCGCCCGCGGATGAAGACGCTGATCGCGGTGAGCCGGCTGCCCGACTCTCGGCTGATGTTCATCGGTCCGCCACGAATGGCGATGTTCGCGACCTGATCGAGCGGAATGCGGAGCCCTGCCGGCGTATCCACCGGCAGCGCGCGGATCGTCGCGAGGTCCTGCCGGTCCTGCTCGGGCAGCCGCACGACGACGTCGAATCGCCGATCGCCCTCCCAGATCTGCGTCGCCGTCGCGCCACCGAGCGCCGTCTCGATCACATCCTCGACATCCGAGACGTTGAGGCCGTACCGCGACGCGCGCGCGCGATCGATTGAAACCTGGAGCTGCGGGATCTCGCCGGTGCGGTCGATGAACGCCCGATCGACGCCGCGGACCGAAGACACCGCCTGAAGGACGTCGCCCGCTGTCTTGCGGAGAACGACCGGATCCTCCCCGAAGACCTTGACGACGATCTGCCCGTCGATCTGCGAGATGCTCTCGAGGACGTTGTCGCGAATGGGCTGTGAGAGCGACGCTTCGATGCCGGGAATCGTCCCCAACCGGTCTTCGAGCTCGTCGAGGAGCGCCTTGCGCGTGAGGCCGTGCCTCCATCCCGATTCCGGCGCGATGTCGACGTAGACCTCGGCCATGCTGAGGACCTTGGGATCGGTCCCGTCCTCCGGGCGGCCCGACTTCGCGACGACCGATCGCACCTCCGGCACCGTGTGCAGGACTTCGGTCACGCGATGGGTGATGGCGGCCGCCTGCGTGATCGACACGCTCGACGGCAGCGTGATGTTGACCCACAGCGTGCCTTCGTTGAGCTCGGGCAGGAACTCGGTGCCGAGATGCGACACGAGAAACAGCGCGACGGCCAGCGCAGCGCCGGCGCTGCCGAAGACGAGCCAGGGGCGGTTGAGCGCGCCGCGGAGAACGGGTCGATACACGCGCTGGCAGAACGCGACGAGCCGGTTCTCCTCCGACGGCACGTTCCGGCCGAGCAGCCACACGCACAGAAGGGGCACGAGCGTGAGCGAGAAGATCAGCGATCCGATGAGCGCCGACACGACGGTGTACGCCATGGGCGCGAAAATTCGTCCTTCCTGCCGCTGCAGGGTGAAGATCGGCACGTGCGCGACGATGATGATGAGCATCGAGAAGAGCGTGGGCCGACCCACCTGCGTGGCCGCTCGGAGCACAACCGACTTGGTCGCGGCTCGATCCTTCGGCTGTTCCTCGCCGAGCCGCCTGAAGATGTTCTCGACGACGATCACCGCGCCGTCCACGATGATCCCGAAGTCCATCGCGCCGAGCGAGAGCAGGTTCGCGGGAATCCCGCGCAGGCGGAGTCCGATGAACGTCGCCAGGAGCGCGAGCGGGATGATCGCCGCGACAATCGCCGCCGCTCTCACACGCCGCAGAAACGTATAGAGCACGATCGTGACGAGCAGCGCGCCTTCGATCAGGTTCCGGAACACCGTGTGCAGCGTCGTGTTGATGAGCCAGCTCCGGTCGTAGTACGGCTCGATGCGGACGCCATGCGGCAGTACCGACGTGTTGAGAGCGGCGATCTTGTCCTTGAGCGCGGCGAGCACGTCCGACGGGTTCTCGCCCTTCCGCATCAGGACGATGCCGGAGACGATTTCGGGCTGGTCGTCGCGGCTGATGAATCCCTGACGAGGCACTGAGCCGACGACGACGTCGGCGATGTCGCGCACCTGAATCGGCGTGCCGTGCCGTTCGGCGACCACGGCGGTGCCGATGTCCTCGGCTGATCCGAGAAGTCCGATGCCGCGGACGAGATACTCCTGCTCGCCCTGCTCGATGTAGCTGCCGCCGGCGTTCGCGTTACTGCGCCCGAGCGCGGTCAGCACCTGCTGCAGCGTCACGTCGAACGCGCGCAGCCGCGCGGGGTTCAGCCGGACTTCGTACTGCTTGATGAACCCGCCCATTGTGACGACGTCGGCGACGCCGGGGACTGTCTTGATCGATCGCTCGACTACCCAGTCCTGAAGTGTCCGCAGCTCCATCGGACTGAGTCCGCCGCCAGTGAGCTGATAGCGGTAGATCTCGCCAATGGCCGTCGAGAGCGGCGCGAGCGACGGTGTCACGTTCGGAGGCAGGTCGGCGTTCGCGAGCTGCTCGAGGACCCGCTGCCGCGCGAAATAGTCGTCCACGGCGTCGTCGAACGTGAGCGTCATGTAGGAGAGTCCGAACTGCGTGTGGGAGAAGACGCGCACGGCATGCGGCACGCCGGCGAGCGCGATCTCGAGCGGGATCGTGACCTGTTTTTCGACCTCTTCGGGCGCGTGGCCCGGAAAGAGCGTGATGATCGTCACCTGGACGTCCGAGACGTCCGGGAACGCTTCGACGGGCAGCGCACGAAACGCGACGATCCCGCCCAGCACGAACAGCGCGAACAGCAGGCCGAAGAAGAGCGGCTGATCGAGCGCAAAGGAGACGACGCGTTTGACCATGAATGTCCTCAGTTCGCGACGCGATTTTCCTGGCTCCGCAGGAGCAGAGCGCCGGCCGTGACCACGCGGTCGCGCTCGTCGAGTCCCTGCAGGATGCGGCGCACTTCGCGGGAGTCGGCGACGGTCTGCACGGGACGCCGCGCAAAAGCGCGATCGGCGATCGCGACGTAGACGAAGGTCTTTTCGCCTTCGGTGATCACGGCGCTGGCCGGCACGGTCACCGCTGACTCGACTTCGTCAACGAGGAGCGTAACGGTCGCGAACATCTCGGGCTTGAGGCGGAGCTGCGGGTTGGCGACGAGGAACCGCACCTTCACCGTGCGCGTCGTCGGATCCAGGACGTCGCTGACGCGCGTGACCTGTGCGCGGAACTGCACGTCCGGGTACGCGTTCGTCGTCACGTCCGCCTGTTCGCCGGCGCGGACGAGGTGAAGGTCGCGCTCGAAGACGTCGGCCTCGACCCAGACCGTGGACAGATCAGCGATCGTCAGGAGCGGCGAAGAATCCGCCTGCGCGAACTGGCCATCGCTCAAATGGCGCTCGATAACCGCGCCGCTGATTGGGCTGGTGACCGGCACGCGCGCGTCGAGCTGGTTGGCGTCGCCCACCGGCCCGAGCCCGATCGTCGCGAGCGCGGCTTGTGTGCGCTCCACGCGGAAACGAGCCTTGGCCAGATCGTTCTGCGCCTGCTGAAGGGCGAGTTTGGACGACGCCTGATGGTCGTACAGATCCTGGGTCATCGTCGCGACCTTCTCGGCGAGATCCAGATCGTGCTGCGCGTCCACCGCGTCCTCGACAGCGGTCGCCGCGTCACGGCTGTTCAGGTAGAAGAGCGGTTGCCCCTGACCGACGCGATCGCCGACGGCGACGTGCAGACCGGACACGAGTCCGGCGACTGGAGCGGCAAGCCGCGCGACACGGCCCTCGTCGAGCTCGACCTTGCCGGTCGTCCGGATCTGTCGGGGCAGCCGCTTCACCTCGACGGGACCGACGCGGATCGCCGACGCCATCGCGTCGTCGATCTTCACGAGGGCCACGGCGCCTGCGGGCAGCGGCGCCGGCGCGCTCGATGCGGCGGCGGCCGGTTCGGATCGGGGGGCGCAGCCGCTCAGCGACAGGATCACGGCGCTGATCAGCAGCGCGATGCCGAGGATGGTGAGCAGCCCCGCGCTGACGGTGCGGACGGCGCCGGCCTCGCGCGGACGGATCGGATTGAAGATCTTCATGGGATCACCTCACTGCCGACGGCTGAGTTCAATCGCGCCGCGGCCCGGCGGCGCTCGGCTTGCGCGTCGCGATAGCTCTGCATGGCGTCGTTCCAGGCGCGCTCGCTGTCGATGAGATCGATGAGCGTCGTCCCGCCGGCGCGATAGGCGTAGGCGGCGACATCACGCGCCGTACGCGCAGATTCGAGCAGGTCCTCCTCGATGCTTTTCACGAGCATTGACGTTGTCCTGTAGGTGTCGAGCGCGGTACGAACTTCGGTGCGAACCTGGGCCTCGAGCGCCAAGGTTTGGCGGCCTGCCTGCATACCTTCGGCCCGGGCGCGGGCGATCTCGCCCTGGTTCCGGTTCGAAAATGGCAGCGGCGCGCTGAAGAAGAAGCCGAGTGAATTCGACTCGCCGATCGGACCGGCCTGCCGGCGGTATTCGCTGCCCAGAGTGAAATCCACTTTGCCGAGCGCGACCTGCAGGCGCAGGTCACTGATGCTCTGCGCCTGCGTGAGCTGATCGGCACGGACGTCGGGCCGGTGTTCCAGCGCGAGCGTTTCGAGCGCCGTCAGCTCCGGGAACGACACGGGCGCATTCGCCACGGGCGGCGTCACACGCAGCACGTCGTCGGACAGCGGGCGTCCGAGCGCCTGCTGCAGGCGGAGCGACGCGCTGCGCACCTCGAGCTCCGCATGGCTGACCGTGGCGCGAAACTGCAGCATCGCCACGCGGCTGCGAGCCGCTTCGTACGGCGACGTCGCGCCGGCCCGGACGCGCTCGTCGTTGAACGCGGCCAGCGCCTCGAAGCTGTGAAACGCTTCCTGGGCCAGCGTCAGATTGTCCTGGGCCTGGACGACGTCGATGCACGCGAGCGCGACCGTCTCGCTCAGCATTCGCACGGCGTCGTCAACCTTGGCCTCGGCCACGGCGCGGACCGCGCGCGCCGAGTCGATCCGTAACGCCCGCTTGTCGCCGCGTTCGACCGGGACGTCCACGCGTGCGGAAAGCTCGGTCGGACCGCCGTTGTTCGTGTCGTTGAACCCGGTGCCCAGCCAGTCGAGATGGTCGGCGTCGAGACTCAGCACGGGGTTCGGTCGCAACCTCGCGGTAATGATCTGCGCGTCGGCAACCGTCACATCGGCGCGTCTGGCCAGCAGCTCGAGGTTGTGGTCGATCGCTTCCTGGACGGCCGCAGCGATCGTCAGCTCGCCAGGCGCCGCTGCCGCGGGCGGACTCTGATTTGGTGCGGGCGGCGTCTGCGCCGTCGCGCGATCAATCGCGAGGCACAGCGTCATCAGTATCAGGCCCCCGCTGATGAACAGAGCGCGTCGCCACCGGCCGGGCGCCCGTGACACGAGTCGCCATTGCATACAAGAAACCTCCAACGGCCGCGGCGGCGCCGACCAGAGGGTGGTCGACGCCGGTCGCGGGTCTAACAGCGGTGAAGAACTCCTCATTCGGCGCGGATCACCGCCGCCGAACGAAGAAGACTCTCGGGTTAGTTCTTAGGAGAGAAGCGGGAGAGGAGGTGCGCGGGCGGGACGATGGGCGACCACGGCAGTGATCGGGTCGCCAGTGGAAGCGGGTAGAACATCGTCATTCGACAGATCGGACCGCGCGACCGTACGGACGCCGGGCATCGCGCTCGACCACTTGGGCGTCGGCGGCGCGATGAGCGTTCCGGTATCGGTCGAACGCTCGAAGCCGCCGGATGGCGCCTCGAGCGACTGTTGTTGTACGGGTCGCTGATGCGTGAAGTGGCCTGCGCCGTCGTTGATCCAGACGGCAAACGGTTCCTCGGGCGTGGAGCCAACGACGTCGAGATCGCCGTCGCGATCGAGGTCCCAGCTCATGGCGCCGAGGACGAGCTGGCCGTGGTCGAGACCAGCGAGCAGCCGCACCGCACCCGGGTCGGCAGGCACGTCGAGCACCGTGCTTTCAGATTGAGTCAGGATGCGGCCAAGATCGAGAGAGGAGTACCCTGACAGCAGAAGGGCCGCCAGACACGCGGCGAGGCCGTAACAGAGAGTGCGCCGCACCAGTTTGCGATCGTATCACGGACCATGGCCGCGTCGAGCCGTCGCGTTCGCGAGGTGTAGACTCACCGCATGATTCGGGCCCGGCCGGTCTTCTGCGCGCTGGCGTTGTGCGTGGCCATCGCGCGTGTGGCCGAGGCACAGGAAGTCGTGGCGCCGGTCGATCCGATCGAGGGCGATCGACCCGATGTGACCAACGGCACGCACATCGTCGACGTCGGTCTTCTGCAGGTGGAGGTCGGCGTGCAGCACGTTCGATCGGGCTCGACACGAAATGGCGGCACTCCGCTGACATTTCGCGTGGGCCTGTACGAATGGCTCGAAGCGAGGGTCGGCACCGACGGATTCGTCAGCCAGAGCGATGGCACGGTGAGCGAGAGCGGCGCCGGCAACGTCCAGGTCGGCGCCAAGATCCGGCT
>Ga0066903_100000851_pt1 | contig 20778 bp, 15 predicted proteins | sample PanSoiMetaGPlot1_FD_67491 | JGI IMG/M metagenome (GOLD analysis project Ga0066903, IMG submission 67491) | Tropical forest soil microbial communities from Panama analyzed to predict greenhouse gas emissions - Panama Soil - Plot 1 (version 2) | ecosystem: Environmental > Terrestrial > Soil >... | reverse complement strand
TCGAGGACGTCGTCGACGCGCAGATTCGCGACCTCGTGCCAGACGACGGCAACACCCTCGCGCGCGAGCAGCTCGGACGTGACCGCGCGGATCGATGCGAGCGCCGCCTCCGGTCCGACCATCGTGATCTCGACGGCGGCCGGCTCGGGCCACTGCTCGGACGCGACCGTCTGACCGCGCGCGGTCCCCGCCGCCGCGACGACCGCCAGAATGATTGCGAGCGGGCGGAGGCCCGGCCTAGCGGACGCCGCGCAGCTCATCCAACCGCTGACGAGCGACGGAGCCGTAAGCCGAGCCGGGAAACTCGCGGACCAGGCGAGACCACGTCTCCTCCTCGGCGGTCGGCTCGTCCAGCGTCCTCAGCGAGCGGGCCCGCCCGAACAACGCCTCCTCGCGCAGCGGCCCGGTCGGCACCTCGGCCAGGTACGCGTCGAAGGCACGCAGAGCGCGCGCCGGCTGCTCGATGCGCAGCAACAGATCGCCCATCGAGATCGAGCAGACGCGCGCCTCGCCCGCGTCGGGGAACGCCGCCCGCAGCGCGCCGTAGAGCGCGACCGCCCGCCGCAGATCGCCATCGTGCCGCGCGCGGTTCGCCTCCTCGAACAGCGACGCCGCGGTCTCGGGCGCGGTTGCGACAGCGCCGTCGTGCACGGGCCGCGGAGCGACGTGTCTCCGCACGGGCGGCGCCGGGCGCGCGGGCTCCGGCGCCGGGGGCGCGGGCGGGGGCGCCAGCCGGCTCGCCTCGCGATAGACGCGCGGCCGAACGAAAGATCCGGTCGCGACCGGGGTGCTGCTCGGCGCGCGCGGGGCGACCCAGCTGCGGCCGATCCAGGCCGACGCGACGCCGCCCAGTCCCAGGAACACGACCACCGCGACGGCCACGCGGCGCCAGCCGAAGCCGGCACGCCGCGCGCCCTTTGCCACAGACGCGCTCGCCCGCTCCGCCACCCGCTCGACCAGCGCGCGATCCTCGCGCGACGTCGCGCCGTCTCCGGCGAGCGGATCGCGCAGCAGGGCGGCTGCGACCTCGCCCGCCCGGCAGAGCTCACAGCGCGCGAGGTGCGCGGACAGCGCCTTGCGCTCGAGGTCGGAGAGGGCGCGACCGCGCGCCGCGACCAGCAGATCGTCGGGACAGGGCCGCGCGGTCATGGTCGCAGCTCCAGGATCTCGGCGAGCGCGGCGCTGCCGCCGATACGCGCCCGCAACGCCTGCTTGGCCAGCCGGAGCCGGCTGCGGATGGTCTCCGCGGGCCGCCCGACCGCCGCCGCGATCTCGTCCACCGTGAAGTCGAGGGCGCAGTGCAGGATCAAAACCTCGGCCTGCGGCGGCGGCAGCTCGTCGAGCAGCGTCTCGAGCGCCTCGCGGCGGCGCGCGGCGATCGCCAACTCGGCCGGCGAGAGCCCGCCCTCGACGGCCCAGTCATCGACCTCGGGTTCGTCGACGATCCGCTCGGCCCGGAAGCTGACCCGGCGCCGCCAGGCCAGCGCCGAATACACCGCCACGCGGCACGCGAAATGGAGCACGGTGCACTGCCCCTTGAACGACGCGACGGCGTTCAACAACCCCTCGGACGCGTCCTGCAGAACATCCTCTGCGTCGACCGATCGAGGTCCGATCACCGTCCGGATGACACGCAGCATCGCCGGTCCGACCGCGACGACGAGCCGTCTCATCGCGTCCCGATCCCCCGCGCCGGCCTTGCGGACGAGCAGCAGCAGCTCGGTGTCCCCCGGGGCGGACAGCGCGGGGCGCGGGAATTGGGAGAGAATCTTCAACACAACCACCTGGTGTCCGGACCGGACCTTTCGGGTCAAAAGCTTCGCCGGGGCCCTCCCACGGGTCAGAAAAAGCACGCCCGCGCCTCCGCGCCTACTTTACCAATGTCGCGAAGCCGCTGGCCGGGACGGAGAGCTGCAGGCGCGCGCCCCCGATCGACCAGGTCGTCGTCTTCGCCGACGTAGCCGCGTTGTACATGATGGCGACGATGCTGCCGTCCGGGTTCTTGAACGCCAGCGAATCGACCGTGCTGCCGCTGGTGGCGACCCGCCTGGCGCCCGGCTGAACGTACTGCGAGAAGTGCCGGAAGACGTAGTACGCGGGCGTCGCCGTCAGCGTCTTCGCGCTGCGGTTGACGGTCAAAAGCGCGTTCTGCGGCCAGATGCGCGCCTGCCCGCCGATGCCGATGCCGACGTTGTCCAGCACCATGTTCCAGGTGCTGTACGACGTCACGTTCGCCTTGATCCAGTCGCGGATCAGGCCCCAGGTCTCGACGGCGTAGTTGTAGTCGTTCGGCGCCATCGACATGTTGAACGGCGTCGTCTCGCCGCCCCACGGGTAGTTGCCGCATTTGTGCTCGGTCTGCATGATCGGCAGGTTCTTCGACGTCAGCGACGACACGACCGGCAGCATGTTCCACTGCAGGCCGAAGCCCCCGACGTACTTCGTGGCGGTGGTGTCCGCGTTGACGGTGGTGATGATGGTGCCGTCCTTGCCGCTGTCGTTGTTCGACATCGTGCCGAGGTAGATCTTCGCGGTCACGCCCATCTGCGAGAACGTCGGCCCGAGATACGTGCCGATGAACTTCGTGTACTGCGCCGGGCTCCACAAACACGACGGATACCCGGTCGCGTAGCCAGGCTCGTTCTGATGGTGAACGGCCTCGATCTTGATGCCCTGACCTGCGTAGGCCTGCACCCACTTCACGAGGTAGAGGGCCAGCGCCTGGTAGACTTGCCCGTTGTCCTGCATGCAGCCGCCGTCGAAGTTCGTGTTGCCGGTCAGCGTGCACGCCGTGCCGCTGACGGTGCCGCTGGTCGTCTTCATCCAGGTCGGCGGCGTCCACGGGCTGGCCCAGAGGCGGAGGTTCGGGTTCAGCGCCAGCGCCGCCTTGACGAACGGGATGAGGCGCATCTGATCGCGCGCGATCGAGAAGCTCGCCATGTTGTAGTCGTTGGCGGTCTCGTCGTCCGTGTAACGATCCATCGCGTAATCGCTGGCGCCGATCGGGATCCGGCCGAAGACGAAGTGCGCGCCGTTGGTGGCGTCGAACAGCAGCTTCATCGCGTTGTCGCGATCGCTGGCGGAGAGCTGCTGCAGATCGTCCCAGCCCATCTCGTTGAAGGCGCCGCCGAACCCGTCCCAGGTCTGGTAGGTGGTCGTGTCGGTCACGGTCATGTCGGCGGTGGCGGTGACCGTGGTCGGTGTTCCGGCCTTCCAGAAAGCCCCGGACGCGGATGTATAGAAGAAGGGGCTGGCGGGCGCGGTGCCGCCCGTGCCGCCCGCCGCCGATCCACCGCTGCCACCGCTGCCCCCGCTGCCCCCGCTGCCGCCCGTGCCCGTGGTGCCGGCCGCGCTTCCGCCCGCTCCGGTCGAGCCGGCGCTGCCGGTCGTTCCGGCGTCGCCGCTCGTCCCTCCAGCGCCTGTGCTACTGCCGCCGGCGCCGGTGGTCCCCGCGTCGCCGATGTCGCCGCCCGCGCCCGTCGTTCCGCCGTCGCCCACGCCGCCGCTGGCGCTGCCGCCCGCCCCCGTGTCCCCCGCCTGTCCCGATCCGGCCGCGCCGGTCGTGGGGGTGCCGGACGTAGCTGGGCCGCACGCCGCGAGGGCCGCCGCCAGGACCGTCGCGCCCACCAGCGGCAACGTTTTCTTCGCAGCTATCGCCGAATTTTTTGTGCTTCGCATGGCCCGATCGGCGAGCGAAACATTCCCAGGCCGGACGGTCGCGATCACCCGCGTTAGCCAATTATAAGAAGAGCGCGCCACTTTCGTGAGGGAGATCGTGCTGTTCGCCGCGGACCCGATCGCATTACACTTGGCCACATTAGAGATCAGTCTCCTCCTACCCGGGAATTCAGGTGGTTATGAAGACAGCGCGCGCTTCTTTCTTCGGTCTTGGCTTGGCAATTCTCACCGCGGCTTGCAGCAGCCCGATGACGGGCGGCCCCGGCACCGGCGGCAGCGGAGCGACCGGCACGGCGGGTACCAGCGGCAGCTGCCTCGCCAGCCAGATGCTCTGCGCCGGCCAGTGCTCGGATGTGTCGTCCGACAACAACAACTGCGGCTCCTGCGGCATCCCCTGCGCTGCCGGGAAGACCTGCCAGAGCGGCATGTGCAAGTGCCAGTCGGGGCTGCTCGACTGCAACGGGTCCTGCGTCCCGTCGGACGCGACCAACTGCGGCAGCTGCGGCAACGCGTGCGGCGCGAACCAGGTCTGCAGCGGCACCTCCTGTAGCTCGAGCTGCACGGGCGCGACGCCGACCGCGTGCGGCACCGCCTGTTGCTCCACGAGCCAGACCTGCACCAACGGCGCGTGCATCGACATGGGCGGGGGCGGGACCACCGGCACGGGCGGCACCACCGGCTCGGGCGGCAGCGCCGGCGGCACCTCCGGCACCACGGGCAAGGGCGGCAGCACCGGCACCGGTGGCCGCGGCGGCGCGGGCGGCTCGGCGGCGGGCACCGGCGGCAGCGCCGGCACGGGCACCGGCGGCTCGGCGGCCGGCACCGGCGGCACGACGGCGACGGCGCCGAAGGTGATCACGTCCGCCAACGGCGCCTACTGGAACACCAGCGGCACGATCGCGACGTCGACCGGCACCGCCACCGTGACCGTCAACGACGGCTCGGCACTCCGGGCCTGGGAAGGGTTCGGCGGCGCGTTCAACGAATTGGGCTGGAAGGACCTGATGACGCTCAGCCAGGCCGACCGCGACAACGCGATGCAGATGCTGTTCGGCACCAACGGCGCGCACTTCGGCTGGGGCCGCATCCCGATCGGCGCCAGCGATTACGCGATCAACCGCTACACCGAGGACGAGACGGCGAACGACACGGCGCTGTCGAACTTCTCGATCTCGCAGGACATGATGTACCTGATCCCGTACGTGAACGCCGCCAAGGCGGTCAACCCGAACCTGAAGTTCTGGGCCAGCCCGTGGACGCCGCCGACCTGGATGAAGACGTTCAGCGGCACGGTCAACGGCACGTCCTGCGCCAACATGGGCGGCAGCAACTTCAACGGCGGCTGCATGAACGCCAGCGCCTCGAACCTGACCACGCTCGCAAATTACTTCGTCAAGTGGATCCAGGCCTACAAGGCGCAGGGGATCGGCATCGACTACCTCGCGCCGCAGAACGAGCCCAACTACTCGCAGGGCTACCCATCCTGCATCTGGGCTCCCGCGGACTACACGAAGTTCACCGGCCAGCTCGGCCCCGCCCTGACCAGCGCCAGCCTCACCACGAAGGTCATGCTCGGCACGATGTCCAACGGCGACAGCGGATCGACCAGCAAGGACCTGATGGTCGTCCAGGCCGTGATGGCGGACGCGACGGCGAAGGGCGTCGTCAACGGCAACCCGATGGGCCTCCAGTGGGGCATGCTGGATCTCGCCGAGGGCCAGTCGAGCGGCGTCACGGTCCCGACCAGCGGCGTCCGGGTCTGGGCGACCGAGCACAAGTGCGGCAACTACCCCTGGATCACCAGCGCGCAGGCGGCCAAGACGGCCGGTAACGTTCCGTTGCCGGCGATCCCGGCCTACGTCAGCTCGAATGCGCCCAACGATCAGGCGTACGGCGTCGAGACCTGGTTCTACATCCGGAACGCGATCACGTACGGCCAGGCGACCGCCTACAACGCCTGGAACATGGTGCTCGACGCGGCCGGGAAGGGGAACGATACGGTCCGGAGCTGGGATCAGGACGCGCTGCTGATCGTGAACGCGGCGAAGCTGACGCTGACGCCGGCCTTCTACGTCTTCCGCCACGCCGCGCAGTTCGTGCACGGCGGCGCCGCCAGCGTGGTCGGCACCAGCGGCGGCGACGCGATCGCCTTCAAGAACACGGACGACGGCAGCGTCGTCGCGGTCATGTACAACTCCGGCGCCGCGAACGCGAACTACGTCGTCCAGATCAAGGGCATGAAGTACCAGTTCTCGATGCCGAGCAACGGCTGGGCGACCGTCGTCGTACCGTGAGATTTCCGGAAGCCAGCGCTATCGTCGTCGCCACGAAGCCGCGGTGACGTCATTCGAGGCTTGCCGAAAGAGGGTGCGCGCGGCTATAGGGGACGCACGCACCCCAACTTCCTATTTGTGTGACCAACGATCACTGTTCGTCGCAAGAAAAGCAGTCGCGCGGAGATTTCATGCGAAATAAAAGTGCGCTCGTCATTCTGAGTCTGCTGGCTCTCGCTGGAACCACGGCTCGTGCGGCAGAAGGCACGCCTGCGGCCGTCGCGGCGCCTGCGCCGGCCCCGGTCCCGGTCGCCGCGCCTGCACCTGCCGCGGCCGCTCCGCCGGCGGAGAGCGTGAGCGCCGCGTCTGCGCCCGAGGCAGGCAAGCAGAAGAAGTGGATCGTGGGGGCCTCGTTCCTGCCGATGGCGATGGGCAAGTACAAGTTCAGCGACACGTTGTCGACGACCACGACGCTGGACGCTTACCTCGCCTACGGCATCGGCCTGTACGGCAGCTACGAAGTCCTGCCGGGGTTGCTGGTCGGGTTCGCCCCGCAGCTGATCTTCAACGTGCAGATGAAGCCGAATGACGCCGCCTACGCGCTGCCGATGAAGGAGCTGGATCTGATGGCGCGCGTGGCGTACGCGATCCGGCCCGTCGAGACCCTCTCCCTCTATGCCGAAGCGCTCCCGGGGTATTCGGACATCATGGCGATCGACTCCACCACGCCTTCGAGGGGCTTCGTCGTGGCCCTCGGCGTCGGTGCCGCCGTGGACATGACCGATCGCTTCTTCATGAGCGTCGGCGGCGGCTATCAGATCGGTTTCCAGTCCCAGAAAGAGGGCGTCCACACGTGGCAGCTCCGGACGGAGTACGTCCGGATCGCACTGGGTGGGGGCTACAGATTCTAGTCCTGCTGCCCTGCCCGATGTCTGCTTTCGACAGAGGAGCTCCATGCGTAACGTGAAGTCGTTCGATCCATTGCTTATCTGCGCCGTCGGTCTCGTGGCCGCATCGGCCTGCAAGCTCGCGCCGCCGAAGATCACGGCCACCGATGGCGGCACCGGGAACAGTTGCAGTTCCGGCATGGGCGGCAGCGCCGGCATGACCGGCGGGGCGGGCACGGGCGGCAGCATGATGGCGGCGGACGCCGACGCCGGCGCCCCGACGTTCGATCCGATCGTGTGTGGTTCCAGCCCCACCCCGCTCAAGGATCAGCTGAAGACGTACTTCAAGTACGCGCCGGGTTACACGCCGAGCTCGGCGGACATGCAGACGGTTTCGACGCTGATGCTGGGCATGACCCCCACGGACAAGGCCACGCAGATGCGCGGCACGGGGTACGGCAACGCGGGCCAGCGCAATTACACGGACACCCAGCGCAGCAAGGACACCGGGACGATTCGAGGCTACCGCTACCGCGACGCCTCGCGCGGCATGAACCTGGGCGAGGACATGGACGGCGCGCATCCGAACGCCGGCACGGTGGCCGGGGCCAACGTCGGCTACTCGACCGTCTTCCCGGTGAGCATGGCGCGCGGCGCGGCCTTCGATCTCGACCTCGAGTACAACATCGGCGAGGCGATCGGCGACGAGATGATGGCGGCGAAGCAGACCCTGCTGCTCGCGCCGTGCATGAACCTTCTCCGCAACCCGCTGTGGGGCCGGGCGCAGGAGACGTACGGCGAGGACCCCTTCCAGATCGGCCGCATGTCGTCGGCCATGACCGTGGGCGTGCAGGTCCACATCGTCGCCAACGCCAAGCACTACATGGGCTACGACATCGAAAACGGCCGCGACTTCAACGACGTCACGATGGACGAGCAGACGTTGCGGGAGATCTACGGCCGTCACTTCCGCATGGTGGTCCAGGACGGCGGCGTCGGGTCGGTCATGGCCTCGTACAACCTGGTGCGGGGAACCAAGTCGACCGAGAACCGGCACACGCTGACGGAGGTCCTGCGCGACGATTTCGGCTTCCAGGGCTTCGTCCTCAGCGACTGGTGGGCGATGCGGCCGCAGACGAACGTCGACGGCGTCGACACCGGCACGCTGCAGTCCTACGCCGTCAACGGCATGAACGCCGGCCTGGACGTCGAGCTGCCCTGGGCGCTCAACTATGGCCAGCTCACGAACATCGTCGCGAGCGGCGGCGGCGTCACCCAGCAGCAGATCGACACGGCCGTGCAGCGCATCCTGCTGCAGAAGGTCCGCTTCAACTCGTACGACCTGTCGCAGGGGAAGTGGGGCCTCGGCGCACCCAAGACGACCTACAAGAAGAGCCGGATCGGCGGATGCGGCTACGATCTGCACAAGGCGCTGTCGAAGCAGGCGGCCATCGAGAGCATGGTGCTGCTCAAGAACGACGCCCCCGCCGCCGGCGCGCCGCCCACGCTGCCGATCAGCCCGTCGGTGCAGAAGGTGGCGGTCCTGGGCGCCACCGTGCCTTTCAAGACCCGGAACTACGGCATGGACTCGACCGAAATGATCAACTTCGCCACCGACATCAACACGGGCGACAGGGGATCCAGCCGCGTGTTCTCCGATCCCAGCCCGAGTGAGACCGTGCCGCCTTTCCAGGGCCTCCGCGACTTCGCGCCGAGCGGCGTGACGGTCGTGAATCCTTCCACCGCCGCCGAGGCCGCGGACGCCGATTTCATCGTCGTGGTCGTCGGTCTCACCCCCGGCGACGAGGGCGAGGAATACACGCTGGCCAAGGACCGCGCCGAGTTCGGCCTCGACGCCAAACGACCCGGCATGACGACCCTCCAGGCGGACCTCGTCGCGTCCGCGGCCGCGCTCAAAAAACCGATGGTGGTGGTGATCGAGGCGTCCGGCGTCGTCGACATGCCGTGGATCGACCAGGTGCCCTCCGTCGTCATGATGTGGTACGCGGGCCAGCGGGGCGGCGAGGCGCTGGCCGACCTGCTGTTTGGCCGCGCCAACTTCGGCGGCAAGCTGCCCTTCACCTGGGGGATGCAGGTCGGCGACTACGAGGAGCTGAAGGCCGACAGCGGCCCGACCCCCTTCGATTACTTCGTCGGCTACTCGCGGTTCGACCAGTTCGGCCAGACCCCGCGGTTTCCGTTCGGGTACGGCCTCTCCTACACGACGTTCCAGTACGACGATCTGCAGCTCGGGTGCACGGACATGAGCGAGGGCGGCATCCTGCCCGTCTACGTGACGGTCGAAAACACCGGCACCGTGGCCGGCGACGAGATCGTCATGGCGTGGGTCTCGTACCCGATGAGCAAGGCGCGACGGCCCAAGAAGGAGCTGAAAGGGTTCACCCGCGTCAGTCTCGGCGTCGGAGAAAAGAAGCAGGTCCTGATCCCGATCCGTCTCAGGGATCTCGACTACTACGACATGGCGAGCAACCAGTGGGTGGTCGAGGACGGGCCGATCAACATCAGCGTCGGTGGCAGCTCGGTCAACTTTCAGAAGACCGGGACGGTGAACGTGACCGGCTACAGCAAGGCATCCAGCAACTACTAATCAGCGGATCCGGGGCCTCGAAATGAACGGCTTTGAATGGACCTCATGAGAACACGCACATGCGCTGCCAAATCTTCGTTCATCGTTCTGACGGCCTTCATTGTCGGAGCTTCATCGGCGGCGTTCGCCGCGGATCCGGAGGTCGCGCCGGTGGCCGGTCAGCCGGCTCCGGCCGCGCCTGCCCCCGTCGCCGAACCGGCGCCGGCGCCGCCGCCGCCACCCTCGACGGATAAATCGTTCCCGGCCACGCCGCCGCCGATCGCCGAACCGACGGCGGTCGTCGGCGCGAACGCCAAGGAGCCGCGGCCCGCCGGCCAGCTGACGGTCGAACCGGATCCTGCCTCCGTCACCCAGATCGGCATCCAGCGGCTGCCCGCGTGGGCGTACCCCGAACCGCAGACCCGCGGCCTGCCCTACGGCTCCCTCTGGCTGACCTTTCATGGACTGCAGTGGCCGTACATGCCGGCCGTGGGCACGGGCTCGCGCTTCGTGATCGGTTTCTCCGGCTGGGGATGGATCGACAACGCATACCAGAAGTTCTCCCCCTGGGGTGATTACACCGGGCTCCAGCAGAGCCAGAGCTCGTACTGGAAACAGCAGGCGCGCATGCTGGCCCGTATCACGCCCACCTATTCGCTCGACGACGGCTGGTTCGTGCAGGGTCAGGTCGAGCTGGTCGGTACCGAGGATCAAACGATCAACCGGGCCGACCTCGGCGGCGCCGACACCGACGATCTGTGGCTGCGAATCGGACGCTGGAGCCAGTGGGACCTGATGCTCGGTCGTTTCGAAGGCTGGGAGGTCTTTCACCTCGGCATGGCGCTGGACCAGAACACGTTCGAACGACAGGGCGCGTTCGGCCAGGGCGACATCTTCAATCCCGCGTTCTACGGGCTGACGGACAACCAGTTCCGGCCGGCAGGCGCCGCGGGCAACGCGGCCTTCCACTACTATCCATTGCCGTATCTGCGCTTCGAGTTCCTGGGCATGGCGGGAAGCTTCGGCGGCAATCCGACGTACGCGACCCGCCCCGTCGCCATCTTCGACATGGGCTGGGTGAAGCTGAAAGGCGGCGTCGAGTACCAGCATTTGAAGGCCCAGCACCCGAGCGATCCGACCAACACGACGCAGAAGGGGGTGGGCGGCGCGATCCAGTTCGTCTTCCTGCCGCACCTCGAGTTCGGGCTCAACGCGGCGCAGGGAACCATCTGGAGCATCGACAGCAAGAACCAGCTGAACGCGAAGGGAAGCCTGACCCGGACCAGCGTGGGCGGTTTCGCGAACATCTCGAACGGCAGCCCCAAGCACCCGTTCCTGGTCGGCCTCGGCGCGCTCTACACCGTCTACGACGATCAGAACGCGCCCTTCGGCAACGGCGTGGTCGACCACTACTGGCAGATGCAGACCTTCGTCGCCGCGCAGTACGTCCTCTTCCAGCAGCTCTACATCAAGGTGGTCGGCGGCTACGCGCGCGGCCACTGGATCACGTCAGACGACGATCCGCCCGTCACCTACGACGACGAGATGTACAGCCTCCGCGTCCGCCTCGCGCTCTATTTCTGACCTTTTTTCTTTCTTTCCCCTCGCCCCGCGAAGCGGGGAGAGGGTTAGGGTGAGGGGCCGCATTCCCTTGGAATCACAGGGGCTTGCAGCCCGCTCAAGCCCGCGCCCCCTCCTGCCGATGTGCGCTCGTCCGGAGGTGACGCATGGGCAAGTACGACGAGACGCGCGCCAGGCAGATCCTCGAGTCGGCCGCTGACGTTCTGGCCCCCGACCTGGGAGCGCGCCGCGACGCCGCCCGCGAGCTGATCCGGGAGCTCGGCGCGCTGGCCGGCGCCAGCCGGATGAAGACGGCCACCGCCGGCGACAACAAGGCGCGGCTGGCGATCGGCGAGCATGCGGTCACGATCTTCTTCGACGGCCTCCAGTGGGAGCTGCATCCCGACGGCGGCGCGCCCGTGATGGTCGATCTCGGTTTCGACCCGCACGAGAAGAAGTTCATCGGGGACGGCGCGCACGAGGGCCTGGACGGTCTGGCCGTTCTCCTCGAGGTGGCGACGGGCTGCATGAAGACGCGCCGGCAGGCAGAGGCCGTGCAGCAGGCGCTCGGCTCGATCCGCGATCTGACCCGACACTAACGGTCGCGAAAGAAGAGCAGGCCGTCGCTGCTGGCGTAGTGGGCCGCGACGAAGGCGAGGAACCTCGGACCGAGCGCGCGCAGGTTCTTGTCGAGGACGATCAACTTCGGCTGGACCCGCCCGGCCTCGAGATCGTCGAGGAACGCGGCGAGCCGCCCGGGCGGAAGCATCGCGCGCGCCTCCTCGTGAAGGAAGAAATAGAAGAAGGCGTGCGGGCGGAACACGCCCAGGCCTTCCCAGCCGTCCATCACGACGTCGGACGGTTGCGTCCGCTCGAAGACGGTGCGCAGCTTGGCGAGCTGTTCGCCGTTCGGCTCGTGATAGGCGTCCTGCAAGCCGCTGAGCGGCTTCAGCGCCAGCGCGATCATCGCGGCGCCGATGATCCACGGGCGAAGACGTTCCGGCGCGCGGTCGACGACCGCGAACACGGCGCTGGCCGCGAACAGGCAGACGATCGGGGCCGGCATCAGGTAGTACTGCCGGTGCGCCACCGGCACGATCAGCAGGCCGGCGATCAGACTGACTGCCGTGCACAGCAAGACAACGTCGGCGTCCCGCCGCTCCCGTAGACGGAACATTCGCCACAGCGGCAACGCCGCCCCGAGCAACGCGAGCAGCAGAATGGGCCGGCTGGTGTGGACCACCCGCTCGCGCTGGTGCGTGTCGAAGTGCTTCCAGCCGGCGTTGAGGAGGAGGTTGTTGGCGATGAATTCGCGGCCGGCGTGGTGAAGGGCGAACCAGGCCCAGGTCAGCACGCCCGGGACGCAGACCGCCAGGCCGAAGGTCAGGACCGCGACGATGCGGCCACGCGCGACGCCGCTCTTCCACTCCGAGAAGACGGCCCAGATGCCGAGGCCGATCACCAGTCCCGGCAGCGCGAACAGGATCTTCTGGGTGCTCATCACGGCGGCCCCGACAGCCAGCCCCGCCGCGACGAACCAGCGCAGCCGGGGCGGGGCCGCGGCGGCGCCCTGCTCGAGGCCGCGAAGCAGAAGCATGAGCCCGGCCACGAGGAACGCGACCGCGAGCACATCCGGTCGCATCTCGACCGTCTTCTGCAGGACGACCGGTTGAGCCACGAAGAACAGCGCCGCCACCAGACCGGTCCGCGCATCCAGCCAGAGGCGCCCGATCCGGTAGACCAGCCAGGCCGTCAAGACGGTCAGCGCGAACGACAGGACGCGTCCGGCGATCAGAAAGTGCCGCGCAGCCTCGAACGACGCGTCGACCGGGAACCAATTGAAGAACGGCCGGAGCACGTAGTAGTACCAGGGCGTGTGATGCTCGAAGAAGTCCTTGTAGGGGACCTGGCCCTCGAACATCCGCCAGGCGGCGTGGGCGTGCTCGAACTCGTCGGGATCGAAGATCCGATTGGGCAGCACCGGCAGGCGCGCGACCAGAAAGCCGGCTGTCAGCAGGAACAGCGCGACGTGGAGCGGACGGGGACGCATTTCCGGGTGCCCGGTGGCGCCAGGCTATCGCAATGAGCGAACCCGATCCCAGAGGATCTTTGCCGTCGAGCTGGCGGTCGGACGCGCGGCTGACCGCGCTGGTCGCGCTGGTGCTGTTCGTGCTGGCGGCGTGGCCGCTGCTGCTGGTCGATCTGCCGCCGTTCCAGGACCTGCCCAATCACGTCGCCACGGCGCACATCATCGCGCACCCGGACCTGTATCCGCAGTACGGCTTCAACGGCCTCTTCAAGGCGAACTGCCTGCTGACCCTCTGGTTCCATCTGGTCGGCAGCCACGGCCTGTTCGGCGCGGCGCGCGCCTTCGCCGCGATCACGCTGGCGATGAACGCGATCGCGCTGCCTGTCTTCATCGTCCACTTCGCCGGGCGGCGCGCGCTGCCGGTGGCGGCCTGCTTCGTCTGGCCGCTGGTGCACAGCTTCTCCTACGTGATGGGGTTCCTGAACTTTTCGTTCGCGTTCGGGCTCTCGCTGATCCTGCTGACCGTGATCGATCGGCAGCGCGAGCGTCCCACCCTGGCGCGCGGCGCCGCGATCGCGGCCCTCGCCGTCGGGCTCTGGTACGCGCATCCCTTTCCGCTTGCCGTGGTGGGCGGCCTCGCCGCCCTGCACGCCGCGACGCGCGCGAGCTGGCGCGCGCGCATCCGGACGGGCGTCGCGCTGCTGGCGCCGCTCGCGCCCGCCGCGCTGCTGGCGCTGGTGACGGCGCAGCACCACCTCGTGAAGGCGGCGAACACGACGACGCACGCCGCCGGCATGATCTCGTTTCTCAATCCATGGGAGATCGTCGAGCACCTGTGGACCGACGTCTCCGGCGCGCTGACCCGCTGGGGGAGCATGACGATCGTGCCGGCGCTGCTGCTGCCGTACTTCGCCTGGAAGCAGCGGCACGTCGTGCGCCCGTTCTTCACCGTGCCGGCGGTGGTGATGCTGCTGGTGGCTCACGCCCTCCTGCCCGAGATGCTGAGCAACTGGTACCACCTCAACTGCCGCTTCGTTCCGTTCATCTGGGCCGGGATGGCGGTGCGGCTGCCGACCACCGTGCCGCGACCGGTCGCGATACTGCTGGCCGCCTGCGCGCTGTCGTTCTCCGCCGTCACCGGCGTCGATTACGTGCGGCTGGATCGCGACCGCGCCGAGTTCACCGCCGGGATCGACGCCGTTCCCGAACGCGCCACGCTGCTTCCGTTGCTGTTCAAGAAGAAGAAGACCGGAGAATTTACCGCCAGCCTGACCCACGCCTGGGCGTACTACACTGTCGCGAAGAACACGTCGGCGCCGCTGGTCTTCGCGATCGAACGCTCGTATCCGATCACCTATCGAGAATTCCCGCCCGCCGCGCTGATCCCGCCGTTTCTCGATCGGGCCGCCGAGATGAGCGGTACGCCGGCGCGGCTGTGCAAGAAATTCCGCGAGATCGAGCTCGACGAAGCGTGTCCGATCATCTGGCGCGACCTCTGGAACGCGTTCTGGCGCGAGGCCGAGCCGCGCTTCAGCCACGTCCTGACCTGGGCGATGCCGCCCGAGGCCCGGGCCATGATCCCCGCGCGTTATCGGCGCGTGTTCGCCGCGGGCGACCTGGAAATTTACGCCCGGGGACCGTGATGGCGGGCTCATCCACGCCAAAAATGAGAGGGATTTCCGCCCAACCGAGATCCTCTGGCGCGCGCAGGGGCATGTAAGATGAGGCCCTTTTCCTCAATGCGACCTCTGCGCGTCGGCATCGTGGCCGAGAGTTATTTTCCGAACCTGGGCGGCATCCAGGAGCACGTCCGCCACCTGCGCAATCTCCTGTCGCGTCAGGGGGTGGAAGTGACCGTCCTGACCGGCCGCCCGCCGCGTTCGTCCGCGCCTGGTCCCGCCGACGCCGAGCGCGGCGTCATTCGCGTCGGCCGCGCCCGCACCATCGGCAGCGGCGGCACCTTCTTCCAGGCCACGATCGGCCCGCTCGCCGCGTACAACTTCCATCGCGCCCTCCGCAAGGGCCAGTTCGACCTGCTCAACATCCACGGTCCGTGCGACGTCGGCCTGGCGTTCTGGGCGCTGTCGCTGTTTCGCGGCCCGAAGGTGCTGACGCTGCACTCCTGTTTTCCCGACGCCGCCTGGCGGCACCGGATCGCACCTTACTACCGCTGGGTCTTCCGGCGCGCCGCGGCGGTCATCGCGGTCTCGGAGGCGACCGCGCAGTCGATGGGCCGCTACGCCCACTTCCAGCCGACCATCATCCCGAACGGGATCGACGCCGCGTACTGGCGCGTCGGCCCCTCCGCCCGCTACCGCCGGCCCGGGCTGCGCAACCTCGTCTTTCTGGGGCGGCTCGAGGAGCGCAACGGTCCGGACGTCGCGATCGACGCCTTCGCCCGGATCGCCCCCCAGCTGCCGAACGTGCGCCTGCTGATGGCGGGCGACGGGCCGCTGCGCGAACGGCTGCAGGCCAAGGTGCCGGCGGACCTGCGCGAGCGTGTGGAATTTCTGGGCGCGGTCTACGACGAGCGCCCGGAGCTCCTCGCGTCGTCGTCCGTGTTTCTGCTGCCGGCGCGCACCGTCGGGTTCTCGATCATGGTGCTGGAGGCGTTCGCCGCGGGCCTGCCCGTCGTCGCGCTGCCGGCCTTCGGCGCCGATCGGGCGGGCGAGCACTGGTCGAACGTGATCGTCGCGAAGGACGGCAGCGCCGAGGCGTTCGCCGCGGCCGTGCTCGACACGGTCCGCAGCGATCAGAGCGATCGGATCGCGCGCGGGCGCGCCATCGCCGAGGCGTTCGACTGGACCCGGATCGGCGGTCGGATTCTCGACGTCTTCGAACGCGCCGCGCGGCCGCCCGCCCAGCTGACCGCGGTGGGCGCCAAGGCCGCCGCCTAGTCATGGGCGCGACGCGCGCGTCGTGGGTGAAGCGCGTGCTCGCGCTGCTCGCGATCGGGGCGGGCGTCGCGCTGGTGCTCGCCCTGCCCGCCGTCGCCGTGCCCGCCAAGATCGCGATCCTCGGGGCGGCGGCGCTGGGCGGCGGCGCGATCGCGTTCCGGGAGATCCCCGCGTTCGATCCGCTCGGGCGCGTTTGCTGGCGTCTGCCGCAGCGGCCCGAGCGGGCGTGCGCCATCACCTTCGACGACGGCCCCAGCGCCGGCACGGCGCGCGTGGTCGAGATCCTGAGACGCCACCAGATCAAGGCGACCTTCTTCGTGCTGGCGGCCAACGCGCGCCGCCACCCCGACATGCTGCGCCTGCTGGTCGACGAGGGGCACACCGTCGCGATTCACGGCGTCACCCACCGCAAGATCCACCGCGACAGCCAGGCGGCCGTCGAGCGCGAGCTGTCGTCGGCGATCGGCGAGCTGTCCGCGCTGGGCGCCGAGCCCGCCCGCCTCTACCGCCCGCCGCACGGCCTCAAGAGCGCGGCGGCGCTGGCGGCGGCGCGCAAGCTCGGCTGTCAGCTCTGGGCGTGGAGCCGCGGGATCTGGGACACCGACCGGCCCGACCCCGATGTTCTGGTGAGCCGGGCGACGCGTTTCGCGCGCGCGCGCATGGTCCTGCTGCTGCACGACGGCCGCGGCGACGAAGAGCGCCCCGACATCGAACCGATGCTGGCCGCGCTGCCCCGCGTGCTGGAGCGGCTGCGCGCCGCGGGCTTTTCGTTCCTGACGCTGGATCGCGCGTGACGTCGCGGTATTTGAAGATCGCCCTGCGGTCCCTGCCCCTCGCCTTGCTGGCGGTGGTCCTGTGGCGAGAGAAACCGTGGACCGTTCAGCTATCCGCGGGCGCTCCCTGGGCCATCGCGGCGTCGATCCTGATCAACTTCGCGGTCTTCCTGCCGCTCAAGGCGGCGCGCTGGCGCGTGGCGCTGCTCGACCCGCCGCGGTTTCGCGCGGTGCTGGCCGCGACCCTCGAAGGCCTGCTCGCGAACGCCGCGATCGGGTTCGGCAGCGGCGATCTGGTCCGCGCGGCGCGGCTGCGGCCCCGCGAAGGGCGGCTGGCGCTCGACTACGCCAGCTCGTGGGCCGAGCGCGCCGCCGAGCTGCTGGCGCTGGCGCTGCTCATCCTCGTCGCCGCGCTGGTCGCGAGACTAGGCGCGCCCGCCCTGGTCCTGTCGGGCATCCTGGTGGCGGCGTACTTCGCGCTGTTGCGGGCCGGGCGCCGGCTGGTGCCGAGGCTCGGGCGCTGGCCGCGCGCGCAGCAGGCGCTGTCGTCGGGACTGGAGGCGTCCACGCCGCGCCGGGTGGCGGCCATGACCGCGCTATCGCTGGTCGGATGGTCGGCCGAGATCGCGATGCTGCTGCTGTTCCAGCGCGCCTTCGGTCTGGAAGTCAGCCTCGGGACGGCGCTGCTCACGCTGGTGGGCATCAACGCCGCCATCGCGATCCCGGCGGCGCCGGGAAACTTCGGAACGTTCGAGGCCGGCGCCGCGGCCGCCCTGATCATGGGTGGCGTGCCGCGCGACGTCGCCCTCGCCTACGCGCTCACCTACCACCTGACCCACGTCGTCCCGGTCGCCGTCGTGGCGACCGCCGTCTTCCTGGTGCGCAGCGTGCGCGGTGGCCGCATCCTGCCCGCCCCGCGATAGCTCACTCGCGCAGGTGTCGTCAGCGACAGGCGTCGGTGGCGACAGCAACTTCGGCGTCGCAGCCTTGGTTGGCGCAGGTCTCGCTCGCCGTCCGGGAAGCCACGCAGTTATATTGTTCGGTCAGCGCGGACAGGCATTGCGCCGAAGCCCCCGCTGGAGGCTGGCAGGTCATTTCGCACTCGGCCATCGAGCTGAAGATCGGGATCGGGCAATTCGCGGCCAATCCCCAACCCGAGAAACAATCCAGCGCATAAGCCGAAGAGGGCCCGCGTTCGAGTCACGACTCCGTCATGATGCCCGAATAGCGCCGTGAGCGGAATCGCGCACCGGCGAGAGGTTTCACTCAGGGCAGCCGGCGATAGAGGACGACGCCCGCGCGTACCCCGACTGGCCAGTAGTGGCGATCGACGTACGCGCGCAACCGCGGGTAGCGCGCCACCGGGAACTTGTCGTAGCCGTCCCAGCCGGCGGCGGCCGCATCGACGAGCAGCGCGGGGCGACGACGGTCGAGATCGGCGAACAGCATTTCCCAGGCGGCGGGGAGCTGGTTGGCGTCGGCGTTCCACTGCCCTGTCTCGGTCGGGGTGCCCGGGCTCTCGCCGGTCATGTAGTTGCAGAAGGAGAACCGCGCCCCCATGGGACGCCGCGCGAGCACGTAGAGCTGAGGAGAATTTCCCCAGACGAAGATCCGTTCATCGGCGGCGGTGAGCTGGTCGATCGACGCCGCGACTTCGGCATAGGGCGGCTCGCGCTCGTCGAGAGCGCCGGCGAGCGGCCGGGCGAAGGTGGCGAGCGCGAAGAACGCCAGCGCCGGCAGCGCGCACAACAGGATCAAGGACGCGCGGCGCGAGGCGCCCTGGCTCCAGAGCCGGCAGAAGACGGGCGCAGCCAGCAGACACAGCGGCGCCAGCACCAGGTGGAAATAGTGGCCGAAGAAACGCCCGCCGGCCGTCACGGCGACGGCGGACGTGACGAGCCAGAGCAGGCCCAGCACCGCCGGTGCGGGCGGCGCGTTGGCGTCGAACCCGGGCGCGCGCCGGTGGCGGATCACGCGCGCCACGCCGACCGCGACCACGATCGCCGCGGCCAGACCGAGCGCGTACGGGACCAGGGCCGCGCCGCCGATCAGCAACGTCCGGCGGAGACCGCGCGCGATCGCCGCGAACCCGCTCAGGCCGGCGCCGACGTACGAGAAGTTGAACTTGAACCAGTAGAACGCCGCCGCGGCGTTGCCGGCGCGCGCGCACCCGAGAAGGTAGAGCGCGGGCGGGACCAGCGCGCCGGCCAGGTGGCAGAGCGCCGCTCCGACGGCCCGCGACCAGCGCGCCTGGCGGAGAAACGACCACCACGCCAGGAAGCCGATCGACGCGCCGAGGAAGGTCAGGCCCTGGACCTTGAACAGCGCCGACACGCCGATCAGCGCGCCGACAGCGAGGTGGATCGCCCACTGCCGGACACCGGGCGACGGACGATCGAGCGCGCGCAGCAGCAGCCAGGCGGCCGCGGCCTGCGGCGCCAGCAGGAACAGCTCGCAGTTCGCCGCCAGCGCGTCGTAGTCGTGCCAGGTGGTGGAGAAGATCAAGAACAGGCCGGCGGCGGCCAGGCCTTCGCCTCGCGATCCCGGCGATCGCCCGCGCCCCCCGATCGCAAACAGAAACCCCGCCGTCAGCAGCACCGACAGGACGACCAGCGCGTGCGCCCCCTGGGTGCCGTACCGGCCGAAGGCCGCGAAGCCGAGCCGGTACATGGAATAGATGAGCGGCGGCTTGTGGTCGACGACGTCGCGGTAGAGAAGATCGCCGCGCGCCATCGCGTCGGCGGTCGTGGCGTAGATCGCCTCGTCGTCCGACAGCAGCGGGCGCGCGAACGTGGGCGCGCGCAGCAGCGCGCCGAGGGCGAACGTCGCGATGACGAGCGCCTTGAACGTCCGCGTCGTGGGTCGGGGGGGTCCGGTGGCTCCGGGCACGGGACCCGATGATATAAGGGCCGGGATGGAGGGTCCCGTCCTCTCGTTGGTTCTTCCGATCTACAACGAGGAAGCGATCATCCCGGAACTGGACCGTCGGCTGCGCGCGTTCCTGGCCGAGGTCGGGAGCGGGGTCGGCGATTCGTGGGAGGTGATCTTCGTCGACGACGGTTCGAAGGACCGGTCGCCGACGCTGCTGAAGCAGCTGGCGACGGCCGAGCCGCGCTACAAGGTGCTGTCGCTGTCGCGCAACTTCGGCCACCAGATGGCGATCACGGCGGGCCTGGACCGCGCCGAGGGCCAGGCGGTGGTGGTGATGGACGCCGACCTGCAGGACCCGCCCGAGGTCGTCGGCCAGATGCTGGCCCGCTGGCGCGAGGGCTTCGACGTCGTGTTCGGCGTGCGCTCGCGGCGGCACGGCGAATCCGCGTTCAAGCGGCTGACCGCGGCTGTCTTCTATCGCCTGCTGCGCGGAATGCTCGGCAGTGCGTCGATCCCGGCCGACGCGGGCGACTTCCGCCTGATGAGCCGTCCGGTCGTGCTGACCCTGCGCGCGCTGCGCGAGCACCACCGGTTCGTGCGCGGCCTGGTCTGGTGGGTCGGCTTCCGCCAGACCTCGGTCGCCTACGAACGCCCGGCCCGGTTCGCGGGCGAGACGAAGTATCCGGTGCGCAAGATGCTCCGCTTCGCGATCGACGGCATCACGTCGTTCTCGACCGTCCCACTGCGGATGGCGACCTGGCTGGGGCTGCTGGCCGGGCTGGTCGCCGTCGCCGGCGTCGGATGGGCGCTTTATTCGAAGTTCTTCGGCGGGGTCGTCCGCGGCTGGACGACGATCATGATCCTGGTCGGTCTCGGATCGTCAGCGCAGCTTTTGATGACCGGGATCCTCGGCGAGTACGTGGGCCGCATCTACGAAGAGGTGAAGCGCCGTCCGCTCTACATCGTGCAGGACGAGATCAACTTGCCCGAGCGGCCGCCTCCTGGCGGCAGCGCAGATTCACTGCGCCGGTGAAGTCACCGCATCGGTGCGATTGGCCTTGATGACCTCGTTGCACCAGTCCTGCCAGGGCTGACCGTCGTCGCCCAGATCCTTGCCGCGCAGGCCGACCAGCACCTCCCACAAGATCGCCTGCATCTCATCGCTGTCCTTGCCGTCGCGCAGGCGGTACAGCACCGCCATGCAGGCGGTCGGCCCGATCGCG
>Ga0066903_100000850_pt1 | contig 20792 bp, 22 predicted proteins | sample PanSoiMetaGPlot1_FD_67491 | JGI IMG/M metagenome (GOLD analysis project Ga0066903, IMG submission 67491) | Tropical forest soil microbial communities from Panama analyzed to predict greenhouse gas emissions - Panama Soil - Plot 1 (version 2) | ecosystem: Environmental > Terrestrial > Soil >... | reverse complement strand
CACGTGGCGAAGAGCAGTCAGTGCCCAAGCAGTAAACCCTGGGCCTGCATCAAGGACAGTGACGGTCACGTCATGGGCTGTCACGCAACGAAGTCCGACGCCGAGGCGCAGATGGCCGCGCTCTACGCTCGAGAGGGAGACGCGATGACGACACCGGTTACGTTCGCGCCGACGTCCGCGCCCGTGACGGGCGAGGGCTACGCCGAGCCGGCGCTGCCACTGATGAACGGCACCCGGTGGGAGGGCATCCTCGCCGTCGAGGGTGTGCCGACCGGTGACGGCCGGCAGTTCGCCGCCAACTCACTGACGTGGGCCGACACGCCACTGCCGCTGCGGTGGAACATCGAGGACAGTCACGGTGGCATGCCGACCACGAAGACCGTCCTCGTCGGCCGCATCGACAACATCTACCGCAACCCGGACAACCCGCTTCAGATCATGGGTGACGGCGTCTTCGACGACCAGGGAGTGAACGGCGCCGAGGCACTTCGCCTCGTGCAGGGTCAGTTCCTCAAGGGCCTGAGCATCGACCCGGACGACATCTCCGAGTCGGACATCGAGTACGTGTACTCCGAGGACGCACCCGACCCGAACGGTCTCGACGGTCTCTTCGGTCCGGCTCCCGAGCTGATGGTCTTCCACGCCGGCCGGATCCGCGCGACGACACTCGTCGACACCGCCGCGTTCGTCGAGGCGCAGCTGTGGCTTCCCGACATGGGTCAGCCGCAGACCGCCGGACCGGTCGCAACGATGTCCGCGCACTTCGGCGTGCTCAGCGATCGTGCGTGGAACGGACCGGCGCACGAGCACCGGCTTCCGGCACGCATGACCACAGACACCGCGCGGAGGGCGTTCGCACACGTCCACAACGATGGAGCAGACGTTCTGCACACCTCCGCGCGGTTCCTTCACCACGAGGTCGCGGACGGTGGCGACATCGGCGTGGCCAACCTCACGGCGTGTTCGGCCGGCATCCGGACGATCAATGCGGGTCGGGCCGCGAACCTGTCGCCGGCCGAGCGCGAGGCTGCGTACGCACACCTCGCCAGTCACCTCCGCGCGGCGGGTCTGATCCCGCCGCCGTTCGAGGACGGCACGGTGCTGGTCGCATCCGCTGGGCCTGACTTCCCCGACCGCCCACCGGTCGAGTGGTTCCTCGACCCGCACTTCACCGAGCTGACACCACTGACGATCACCGACGAGGGTCAGATCTTCGGTCACGGCGCGGAGTGGAACACGTGCCACACCGGCTTCGCGAACGCGTGCGTCACGCCACCGGCCGAGCCGGGTGGTCAGCACGTGTACTACCGCACCGGCGAGTTGGTCACCGCGGAGGGCGGACGCATCGCCGTCGGCACGATCACATTGGGCACCGGTCACGCATCCACGCGCGGCCTCACCGCCCAGCAGGCGGTCGAGCACTATGACAACACGGGAACGCAAGTCGCGAACGTCGTGTCGGGCGAGGACGACTTCGGCATCTGGGTCGCGGGTGCCATTCGTCCGGGTACGTCGATGGCGAAGGTCGACGCACTTCGCGCGGCGGGACAGCTCTCCGGTGACTGGCGTCGGATCGGTGGCGCGCTGCGGTTGGTCGCGTTCCTCGCGGTCAACCACCCGGGCTTCCCGGTGCCGCGACTCAGCACGTTCGTCTCACACGAGAAGCAGTTGTCTCTGGTCGCCGCGGGCATGGTCCCGCAGGGCCGGAGGGTGGTGGCGCGTCCGGGTGCGGAGGCCGCACTTCGTCGACTCGCCAAGTCCATGGGCCGAGACGCAGAGTCGCGCATGCGCGAGCTGCGTCTACGAGTAAGGGGAAACTGAATGTGCGGATGCCAGGGTAACCCAGCGGGTGGATCACTCACCTCCAACGCGGCCGTGATGACTCCCGAGGAGCTCGTCGCGGCCGCCCAAGCGCGGGCCGACGAACGGCGTGAGGCTCTCCGCGCACAAGCGGAGCAGAGCGCCGCGGCCGCTCTCGCCAACGCGGCGTCGTAGCACAAGATCTCATCACAGTGCGGCCTGATACACTATCCTCGGGCCGGCTGATCATCAACACGTAGCGAGGTATCGTGGACAAGAAGAAGTCCCAGGTCACGCTGCCCTCTGACCTCACGACGCTGAGTGATGAGCAGTTGGCCAAGCTCACCGAAGACGCCACCGCCGAGTTCGACGAGCAGATCGACTCGACCGACGGTGACCCGGACGCCCGCCTCGCTCGCGCGACCGAGCTGGCCGACATCCTCGACGCCACGCGCGCCGAGGGTACTCGTCGGACCGAGCTCGCGGCCGAGCGCGACGCCGCCGCGCAGGCCCTGCGCGACCGGGTGCACCCGCAGACCGAGCCGGAGCCGGAGCCGGAGACGGATCCCGTTTCGGACCCATCTGCTCCCGTCCCGGCGGCATCGGAACCGGTGGCCGTGGTAGCTGGCAACGGTCTCCGGACCGAGCCGAAGGCCGACGGCCTCGTCGCCGCCGTACTCGACGGCCGGCCGATCCGCCAGGCGGACCGCAAGCTGAACCCGACGCTGGCCGACATCAAGGCGAACCAGCGCGGCAACACCGTCGCCACCGCGCCTCGTCGGCGTGAGCAAGTGCTCGTCGCCTCCGCCGAGATCCCGAACATCGCGCAGGGTTCGATCCTGAAGGACATGGACGCGCTCGTCGCGGCCATGACCGGCCGGGCTCGGTCACTGCCCGTCACCGCTCGCGGACTCGACGCGCCGTGGTACCCCGTCGCCTCGCTCCAGATGAACCCGCGGTTCACGCTGGACATGATGGCGACGCCGGACGAGATCAACGAGGTCCTTACCGCCGCGACCGACGTCGACGCTCTCGTCGCCGCCGGCGGCTGGTGCGCGCCGTCCGAGATCTCGTACGACTTCTACAACATCGTCTGTGAGGACGGCATCCTCGACCTCCCGACGGTGGGTATCAACCGGGGCGGCATCCGCTTCCCCACCTCGGCGTCGTACGGCGACATCGTCAACAACTTCTTCGCATGGAACGAGACGCAGGACATCGCCGCCGCGACGGGCACCGCCCAGTCCGGCACGAAGACCTGCTTCCGGGTCCCGTGCCCGAGCTTCAACGAGCAGCGTCTCCACTGCGACGGTCTCTGCGTGACCGTCGGCAACCTGATGGAGGACGCGTTCCCGGAGCTGATCGCGAACCACATGCGGCTGACGAACGCGGGCTTCACGCACCGTCTCAACACGCTCCGCATCAACACGCTGATCGATCCGACCGTCTCGACCGCCATCACGGGCTACGGCTCGGCCGGTTCCGGCCTCGTCGCCCCCGTGCTTGGTGCCCTCGAGCTGTGCGCCATCGACTACCGCGAGAAGTACCGCATGTGCGAGAACGCGGTCCTCGAGGTCGTGCTCCCGCGCTGGCTCAAGGGCGCGATGCGGTCCGACCTGCGCAAGCGGATGGGCGTCGGTGTCGAGTTCCTCACCGTCGTCGACGGCACGCTGATGAACATGTTCGACCTGCTCGACATCCGCGTCCAGTGGGTGACCGACTGGCAGGTCGGCGGTTCGGGCCAGCCGGGTAACGCGACGCCGCCGGTCGTCTGGCCGACCACCGTGCAGTTCCTCATGTACGCGGCCGGCACGTTCGTCCTCGGCACGGGCCTGCAGCTCAACCTCGGCGTCGTTCGCGACTCCGTGCTCAACCAGACGAACGACCACACGGGCGCCTGGATGGAGCAGTGCTGGCTCATCGCGAAGGTCGGGCATGAGTCTCGACTCGGCACGATCGCCATCTGCAGCGACGGCACCGTCGGCGCGGCCGACCTCACCGCCTGCCTGCCGTAACGAAGGGGAACTGAGCGGTGGAGGTTTACGACACCCTCACCGTTCCGGACCTCTTCGAGCCGGGACGGTACGGTCTCACGTCCGTCGTCAACTGGATCCCCGGCTCTGCTCACTGGCAGGGCGGGGTCCAGTACGACGCGGACTGCACCGAGGTCGCGGTTACGATCATGGAGTGCATCTCGGGCGCACCCAGCCCGATCCCGGCGAAGGTCCGCTCGTGGTCGCGACTCGTTCGCGGCGCTCGCGCGTTCACCGTGTACGACGAGATCGACTGCACGCCCGACGCCAACTGGTGGGACGTCGCCGAGCAGCGTGCACTACGCGCGCTGACCAACTCCGGCCCGATGCAGGTAGAGCGCACCTTCCAGACGGGCAGTGTGCAGGTCACGGGTGGTGCGGGACCGCTGAACTACCCGAACCTCATCAGCACCGGTCCGATCTTCGCGAGCGACGGTCGCATCCTGCTGCAGCCCGCCTCGACGATCATCTCCGGCACTCCCGTCGACGTGACGGAGGGCCTGGGTCTCCTCGAGAAGGCACTGGGTCTGTGCTGGGACGGCACGGGTGTCATCCACGTACCGCTCCGACTCGCATCCGCGTTCGCGGCGAGGAACCTGTGCTATAAGGACGGCACATACCTCCGCACGTATGAGGGTAACAAGGTCGTGCTCGGTTCGGGGTACGACGAGACGAAGGGGCCGGGCGGGACCACCGCACCCGCCGGCTCCGGGTGGATCTGGGCTACGACGCCGATCTTCGGCATACGCGGAACGCCTCGGGCGTACGCGGGTGCCGAGGCGTTCGATCGCGGTGTGAACACGTACAAGGTCATCGCCGAGCAGACGTACCTCCTCGGCTGGACGTGCTGCCTCATCGCGGTCCTCGTGACTCTCGGCGGTGAGCAGGCCGGCCTGCCGGGTACCGCACAGATTCAGTCATAGGAGTAGACATGGCGGACCAGAGTGCCGTTCCCATCAAGGGCCGCGTCGCCCGGTTCATCCAGGTCGACGTCTGTGGCAACCCGATCACCGGTGCCAGTGGCCTGCAGGTGATCACGAAGGGATTCATCTCGGTTCAGATCGAGCCGCAGTACGAGGACGGAGAGAAGCTTCGCCAGAAGCTCGCCGACGGCTCGCTCTGCGTCAACGACAACGATCCGAACGAGTTCACGTCCGCGCAGCTCACCATCCTGCTCTGCGGCGTCTGCCCGTCCATCGCGCAGATCGTCACGGGTGCCCGACTTCTCGGAACCGGCGCGCCCGTGACCGGCACGGGTGCCGCGTACTCGGAGGGTGTGGTCTCCGCGCGCTGGGCCCTCGAGGTCTGGCAGAACGTCACGGGCCGTGGCGCCTGTGACCCCATCACGGGCGCCCAGAAGTACGTGTACTGGGCGTTCCCGAACGTGGGTGACGCGAAGATCGGATCGAGCACCATCGAGAACGCGGGTCTCACGATGCAGTACGTTGCCCTCACGGACAACGTCGGGTTGCAGTGGGGTGACGGTCCGGGCTCTCTCGGTCCGTGGGCACCGACCTTCGTGGACGGTGAACACTACCTGTGGAACATCACAACCGTCGCACCGCCGACCATCCCGTCGAACTGCGGAGCCACACCGATCACGTAAGGTAGAATGGTCGCATGACGTCGCCATCGTACGGCCCATGCGCGCCGTGGTCGCCGATCTGGTGCGGCACGATATCGCCCAGTGTGGCCGCCGTCACCGGCACCTTCGTAGGTGCCGCGACGGAGGTCCTCTGGGCGAAGTCGGGTCGACAGTTCGGCTTCTGCGACAACACGCTCCGGCCGTGTCGCAAGGACTGCTGGGGTGGTGTGTGGCCGTGGGGAGCCCAGTGGTGGGACGTCGGCGCACGCGGCTATCCGTGGCCGTACCAGTACAACGGTGCGTGGTTCAATCTGGGCTGCGGAGGATGTCCGGGCAACTGCTCGTGCAGCATCATCTACGAGGCGCTCCTCCCGATGCCGGTCAACACGATCACGTCGGTGAAGGTCGACGGCGCCGTGCTCGACCCGTCCAAGTACAAGCTCTACAACGACCGGTCGCTCCTGCGCACGGACGGCAACCCGTGGCCGCTGTGCAACGACCTCAATAAGGACGACTCGCAGGTCGGGACGTGGAGCATCACGGCGAACTTCGGTGTCACCGTGCCGGACATGGGTCGTCTCGCACTGGGTGAACTCGTCGAGCAGTTCGGGTTGGCCTGCACGGGTGCGGCGTGTAAGCTTCCGCAGCCGGTGCAGCAGCTCGTGCGCCAGGGCGTGTCGCTGACCTTCCTCGATCCGAACCAGGTGTTCGCCGACGGGAAGATCGGTCTCTACTTCTGCGACCTCTTCATCTCGACGTTCAACCCGCAGGGCATCGCTGCGCGTGCACAGGCGATCAACGTCGACAACCGGCAGTGGCGTCCGTCGTGAGCAACATCTTCAACAACGTCCCACCCACGTCGTCAGGCGGTGCGGGTGGCGCGACGAACGCGGGTGTCGACTTCACCGCCCAGCACACGGGTGACTGCATCGGCATCTGGTGGTTTCAGCCCGCGGCCGGCGGACCGGCCACCGTCACCGCTACGCTCTACGACACGCAGCTGCAGACGGTCATCGCCACGCAGGTGAGCGGTGCGCTCACGCCGAACGCGTGGAACCTCGTGGGATTCGGCTCACCGCCCCACCTCACGCCCGGTCGGCTCTACACCGCATCGACCTGGCAGAGTGGCGGAACCATCGCGTTCACCAGTGGCCTGGGCGCGCAGCACATCTTCAACGGCGACCTCACCGCACCGCGCTTCACGGGCCGTTTCACGAACGGTCCCGCACCCGCGTTTCCGGGCGGTCCGGGTCAAGACCTGTTCGGTGTGGATCTCGAGTTCGTCGAGACCGCCACGTGTCCGCCGTGCCCCGACTGTTCGTTCTGCCCGTGCTCGTCACCCGTCACCGGGCCGGACCAGGTTACGGGCATCATGCAGACGCTCCTCGACTGCGCGTACGCCGCGATCGACCACACGGGCGACCTCACGATCAACCGTAAGGGTGTCATCCTCGGCGACATCGCGTGGGACGAGTGCCAGTGCGGCCAGCTCGTCATCAAGGAAGACCGACGCTACCCGTCGATGAACTTCCCCGTCGAGGAGGTCAACCACGAGGCCGAGTGTGGTCAGCCGTGGCTCGTCACCGTGTACACGCTGTCACTCGCCCGCTGCATCCCGGGTATGGATGCGAACGGCAACCCACCCGATGTCACCGCACTGACGACCGCCGCCATTCAGCTCAACAAGGACATGAGCCAGATGCGACGCGGCATCGTGTGCTGCCTCGAGAACCAGTACAACCAGAATGCCATCGCAGCATACGAGATCATGGCCCAGGAGGTTAACGGGCCAGGAGGCAACTGCCTCGAGACGACACTGCAGATCCTGATCGGCACTCCGCAGAACTGCGGGTGCACGTGACGACGCGGATCCGTCACCACGTCGACACGACCGCCCTGCACGCGATCCTCATGTCGCCGCAGGGCGGTGTCGCGAAGGACCTCTTCCGGCGTGGGAAGAAGGTCGAGGCGAAGGCGAAGCAGAACCTCGAGCGCGCACCTCGTCGCGTCGACACGGGCCTCCTCCGCTCGAGCATCAACACGCAGCTCGTCTCGCAGGGTGGGAAGATCTCGGTTCGCGTCGGGACGAACGTCTTCTACGCCGTATACGTGCACGACGGCACGGGCATCTACGGTCCTAAGGGAACGTACATCTACCCCAAGACCAAGAAGTTCCTCTCGTGGAAACCGAAAAGTGGTGGACGCATCTTCGCTAAGCGTGTGCGTGGCATGAGGCCGAACCGCTTCCTCGCCGACGCCATCGACGCGGCCAAGGGATAGAAGAGTGTCAACTCCTCTCCGCGACCCGATAGAGTCAGCATCGTGACGGACATCGTAAGGTTCAAGGACTTTTCACTGTCACCGGAGCCGGTGACCTTCCGCATCGCACCCGACGACTTCGAGTGCTACCCGGAGATTCCGCTCGACGCACTCGTCGAACTCTCCGGACTCAACCTCGGCGGTGATGACCGCAAGGCGCAGATGGATAAGCTGAAGGACTTCTTCGACGGCATCATGCCTCCGGAGCAGGCCGCGAAGCTACGCACCCGGATGCGTGTCGGCACCGAGGACGAACCCAACCCCTCACCCATCGGCATGCGGCACATCACGAACATCTTGCCGTGGCTGATGGAGGTGTATGGGCTCCGCCCTACCCAGCCGTCGTCAGAATCGGAAGATGGCTCCGAGGCTGCCGACACCAGTTCGACGGAATCCTCCTCGGACGAGGCATCGATGTCCTGACGCTGAAGGCCGCGCGAGTCTTTAACATCGCGATGCACATGATGTTGGAGAACGAGTCCGGCGAGAAGCAGACACAACTGTTCCACGAACTCACTGGGCCCTTCCGGACCATGGGTCCGCCCATCCCGGAGGAAGACCTGTACGCCCCGGCATGGTGGCACGGCGATGAGGAAGCATTCGAGTCGTCGATGGCCGCGGGCATGATGTACGCGCCGGGAGGCAGTCGTGCCGAAGCGGGTTGACACCGCGTACATCGAGTTCCTGCCCGACTTCAGCGGATTCGACGCCGCGGTCACACGCCAAGTCAACACCGCGATGCAGCACGTGGAGAAGACGGTCGACCGGACGGCGGCCGACGTCTCCCACTCGTTTGACGAGGTCGAGCGCGACATCGAGCAGACGTTCAACGAGATCGCGCGCTCGGGCGACATCGACTTCAATCAGCTCGTGCGCGTCGCCCAGCGTGCGGCACTTCTCGTTGACGAGAGCTTCTCACTCGGAAACGAGTCGGCGGAGACGTCGTTCAACGAGCTGCAGCACGCGGCCAGTCGGAACTTCGACCAGATCGCGCGCGACGGTGAGGCGACCGCGGCGAAGGTCAAGGGCTCGTTCTCACTCCTCAGTATCGCCGGTTCGACCGCACTTCTCGGTGTGGGCACCGCGGCGGTCGCCGGCCTGGGCGCGCTGTCCGCGATGGGCCTCAAGTCGGCCGCGTCGCTCGAGCAGACGAAGATCAGCTTCGCGTCACTCCTCGGTTCGGCCGAGGAGGGTGAGAAGACGTTCCGTGACCTGCAGCAGTTCGCGGCCGTCACACCGTTCACCTTCCCCGACGTCGCCGCCGCGGCGAAGCGGTTCCTCGCGTTCAAGGACTCGGTCGGTCTGACGAAGGCCGGCCTCGAGGACTACCTCACGACGATCGGCAACGTCATCTCCGTGACGGGAGGTAGCGGAGAGGCGTTCTCCCGCATCTCACTCGCCATCGGCCAGATCGGTTCGGCGAGTAAGGTCACGCTGGACAACCTCAACCAGATCGCCGATGCCATCCCGGGCTTCTCTCCCATCCAGGCCATCGCGAAGCAGCTCGGCGTAACGACCGCCGAGGCGATGCAGATGGTGTCGTCTGGGTCCATCTCCGCGTCGGAGGGTGTGCAGGCTCTCCTCGCCGGGATGAAGGAGTTCCCGGGTGCGGCGGGCGCGATGGAGAAGCAGAGTCAGACGCTCCTCGGCGTGTTCTCCACATTCCAAGACACGGTGGGTCAGGCCCTGGCCGATGCGTTCGCGCCGGCCATTCCCGCCATCAAGGACTCGCTGACAAAGATCACGCCGATCATCGGTGACGCACTCAAGGAGATCGCGCCGCTCCTCGGCAACATCATCGCCAGCTTCGGTCCGATCCTCAGTGTGCTGGTGCAGTCGCTCGTTCCGGTCCTCAAGCCGCTGCTCGAGGGGTTCGAGACCCTCTTCAAGGTGATGAGTGACAGCGGCGCGATCAGCGCACTGGGCGAGGCGTTCGGCGAGATCTTCGACGCGCTCAAGCCGCTGTGGCCCGTCATCGGTCAGGTCGCCGTCGCATTCGCGAAGGCATTCGTTCCGGTCTTGCAGCAGCTCGCGCCGATCATCGCCGATCTCGCGCCCGTGTTCGTTCAGCTGATCCTCGCACTTCTCCCGCTCATCCCGTCGCTCGGTGAACTCGCCGCCGCCGTCATCCAGCTCCTCGAACCGTTCATCAAGGCCGCGGCGGTGTTCCTGCAGTGGTTCACCATCGAGGCGATCGCACCGATCATTCGGCTTCTCGCCGCCGCGATCAGTCTTCTCGCAAAGCCACTCGCCGAGCTGGCGAAGGGTCTTCAGAAGATCGACTGGAACAAGGTCGGCAAGGCGATCGAGGACTTCTTCAAGAAGGTGGGCGGGTTCTTCAAGGGGATCGGCAAGTTCTTCGAGGATCTCCCGGGCAACATCTGGAAGGGCATCAAGGAGATCCCGTCGCTCCTCGGTAAGATGCTTGACCTGGCACTCACGGCGATCGGCGTTGGCATCGGCCTCGTTATCGCCGCGTTCATCGCCTTCCCGCAGCTTCTCATTCAGGGCATTATCAACCTCCCGTCGATGCTCGGCAAGTTCTTCAGTGACATGTGGACCGACCTCAAGAAGCTGTGGACCGACCACATCGACGACGTCATCTCGTTCTTCACCAACCTCCCGCAGAACATCGTCGACGGTCTCGTCGCGGGGTGGCACCTCATCAGTGACTTCTTCGCCGATCAGTGGAAGAAGCTCGGTGACAACGCGGGCAAGGCCGTGAGCAACATCGTCGACTTCTTCGTGCATCTCCCGGACAAGCTGTCGTCCTTCGGATCGTCCGTCGGCAGTGGCATACTCGACTGGCTCAAGGGTCGCGTCAACGCCGTCATCAAGGGCATCAACGCCGGCATCGACAAGGTGGACGACGCGCTGCCCGGCGTGACGCTTCCCCGACTGCCGACCCTCGCCCAGGGCGCGCTCGTCACGAAGCCGACGCTCGCTGTCATCGGCGAGGCCGGACCCGAGGTCGTCGTTCCGATCAACAAGCCGCAGCGCGCCGCCCAGCTACTCGATCAGGCGGGGATGGGGCAGGCGCAGGCCGGCGGTCTCGCGACACCCGCGATGCACTTCGAGGTTCACGTGTACGTCGGCGACCGGGAGATCACCGACATCGTCGATGTGCGGGTGAACGCGAAGATGCAGGACGTCGTCAATGACATCGCACGTGGACCCAAGGTGGCATGATGTCGACACTCACGGTCATCAACCAGGACAGCCTCGGACATCTCCGCGTCGAGGTGGATGCGGCCGACACCAACGCCACCTGCGCGCAGGTGATCCGCAGCAACGACTCCTCACCGCTGCGAACGCACGTGTGGGGTTGTGACACACTGGGTGAGTGGCAGCACCTCTCCGACGGCCAGGCCGTGTTCTTCGACACCGAGGCACCGGTCGACACGCCGTTCACGTACACCGTGTTGCTCAACCTCGGCGGACCCACGATCACCGGTGGCCCGTTCACGCTCAACTCACTGAACGGGATGTGGCTGCGCGATCCGCTTCGGCCGTGCAACGATGTGCGAGTCATCGTCGGTAAGATCCTGCCTAAGCCCGCCTGCGACACCACGTCTGCGGTGTACTGGCAGTCGTTCGCCGATGAGAACTACGCGGCGAACGCGGGGATGTTCCTACCGACGAACGCGCGACGCGGAATCCCGATCACGCGCACACGGCGCGACGTTGACACGACGCTGACGCTTCTCACGCGACGGTTCACCGACCGCGACGCGGTGCTGACTCTTCTCCAACCGGGCAGCCCGTATCAGTTCACCGCACCCACGGCGTACGGCGTTCCGACGCGCTACTTCCAGGCGCACGACGTGTCGGTGACGAGGCTCTACCAGGATCACCGCAAGCAGAACCGGGATGTGACGATTCCGAGCACGGCGGTGGACCGACCGATCGGTCCGGCCCAGGGTGTGTGCGGCTCGCGCATCGACGACCTGTGCGCCGTGTACCCGTCGTGGCTGGCGGTGTCCGGCTCCGCACTGTCGTGGTGGGACCTCGAGCGGGGGAAGGCGGGATCGGGCTTCGTCGAGACCGCGACGTGGAACAGCGTCAAGGCCGGGTTCGCCAACTGGACCGCCGTCGCGGCGAAGACGTGGAACCAGATCAGGACGGGAACGTAATGCTGACGGGCGGACTCGACGGTCTCTACCGCAACACGCTGGCCGCACCGCACCGACCGCGGTTGCGGATCGAGGTGTGGAAGGGCGGTGTGCGACAAGACACGCTCGTACCGGCGTCACTCAGCGTGGGTGCGCCCGGCCTCGTCTACTCCGGTGGCCAGGTGAACGCGACGCTGCAGTCACGCGTCACGCGGCAGCTATCGTTCAACGTTCACGAGGATCTCTACCCGACCACCGACGACGCGCTCCTCTCCGAGTCGGGCACCGACCTCAAGGCGTTCCGCGGTGTGGACTTCGGTGACGGCAGCTACGTGGAGTGGCAGACGTTCGAGGGTAAGCTCTCGACCGCACGACTCGATGATGCCGGCAACTGCGCCATCACCGCCGACGATCACGCGGATGAGGTCGTCGCGAACGGGTTCGAGATCCCGACGAGCAGTCAGAAGGGGAACAACGTCGTCACGGAGATCCAGCGTGTCATCAGGGATCGCCTGAGCACCGCCACGTTCGGAACGTCCGATGAGACCGACGTTCTCGTACCCGCACTGACGTGGGAGTTCGACGCCGGTCGCGCACTGGATGAGATGGCCACCGCGATCAGCTCGTTCTGGTACCCACTCGCGAACGGAGACTTCGTCGTTCGCAAGTATCCGTGGACACTTAAGACCGCGCCGATCGTCACACTGAAGGACGGAAGTGGCGGCACGGTTCTCGGCTCGTCCGTCGCACGGTCACGGGCCGGAGTGATCAACTCAGTGACGGTCGTGGGAGAACGGAGTGACGGGCAGACACCCGCCTTTGCCACTCAGTCGGATACCAATACGGCCAGCCCGACATACGTGCTCGGGCCATTCGGACGACGCTCCAAGCTGGTCCAGCTCAACACCCCGACCACCAACGACCAGGCCAACACCGCCGCTCGTCAGCTACTTAAGCGGCTGAAGGCTCTCACCGAGGCGTGGACGTTGAACATCGTTCCGGACGCATCACTGGAACTCGGTGATACGATCGGACTGGCGGTACGTGGTCGCACGGGCATCGTCCAGTGTATCGCATCGTTCACCATCCCCATGGACGTTAGCGGCACGATGCAGGTCAACTGCCGCGCGCAGGTCATCGACATCCTCGCCGACGTAGGAGGCGCCAGCATATGACACTCTCAGGTCTCTACCTGCCGGGAGTGGCGGGCAACTGGGCGTCGACACCGGACAACGCGGCGCTGGACATCGTGGGCGACATCGACATCCGCGCCGATGTCACACTGGCCGCGTGGACGACATCGCTGTTCTGGCAGGCACTGGTCGGTAAGTGGGCGCCTACCACGCAGCAGTCGTACCTGCTCGAGGTGACGAACACTGGGTTCTTGACGCTAATCTGGTCAGCCAACGGAACCGCGACGCTGTCGGCCACATCGACCGTGCCGGTGCCAGTGATGCAGAAGCCGGGCGCGTTCTCACCGTCATCGTACCTCGCACCGACGCAGGCCCGCTTGGCCGTGCGTGCGACGCTCGACGTGGACAACGGCGCGGCCGGCAAGTCCGTGACGTTCTTCACCGCACCGTCACTGGCGGGGCCGTGGACCCAGCTGGGCGCCGTTGTTACGACGGGTGGCACGACGTCGATCTTCAACTCGACGGCAGCACTCGACGTCGGGCTGTTCGTTTTCGGCGGCGACCTGTCCACCGGGACGATTCACGCCGTGGAGGTACGCAACGGCATCGACGGTACCGTGGTCGCCAACCCGGTGTTCTGGCTGCAGCCAACCGGGACGACGAGCTTCACCGACACCGCGGGTCGCGCGTGGACGGTGAACACGACGAACATCGCCACACCAGCGAAGATCCAGTTCGGCACACCCTCGTACGGTCTGCCCTTCCAGGTCGCGTCCGATCGACCGTGTGACGTGGACATCTCGTTCTGCGCCGCGCGTGATCTCATCGTTGCCGAAATGAACGTGAACGAAGCCGTCATAGCTCGTACCCAGCCGGCGCGACCGTGTGCCATCATGTCACTGGCAACACCCGTATCGTTGCCCGCGCTGAATCCGGCCTCCGCCCTACTCGCACTGCCGTTCGATACGATCGAGTTCGACAACGACCGGATGATCGACTTCGACCGCTCGAACCAGTTCATCCGTCCGACGCGGCCGGGTGTGTATGAGGTCGTCGCGTGGGCCGCGCTCGGTGCCGGCAACTTCAACGAAGAGGTGCAGTTCTACGTCATGACCGGGTTCTCCGCGGCAAACCTGTTTGGCACCGGTGGTGGACACTTCAGCGCTCTCGCGCAGGATGGCTACCTCGTCGGCGGATCGCCGGTGTACTTTAAGACGAACGTCTTGCTCGTGTTCGACGCGGTGTCCGTCACCGACGTGCGGGTGCCCGGCTACGGAATGTTCTTCGACGGTAACACGACGACGGTCAACTCGGTGACGGCCGCGCGACTCGCGGTGTACTGGCGAAGGGACCCTCCGTGAACCTAGATCCCACGTTCGGTCTGCCCTGCCCCGACGGCACCGACCAGGCATCACTCGCACTCTACATGCAGCGTCTCGCCGAGGCGGTGGAGGCGCGGCTACTCATCGAACGAACCGCGATCCGCAGTGCGGCGCGAGCTCAGTGTGCCGTCTGGCGGGAGTCGTCGACGGTCGGGCCGATCAGCAACAGTGGGTTTGCGAACCTGAGCCTCGACTCGTCTGAGCTGGTGTTCGCGAACTACGGGGTGCAGTTCCAGCAGTTCGTCGGCGCGCCCGTGTTCCCACCGAGCATCGGGCAGGGTAACATCTGCTGGAATGAACCCGGTGAGTGGGTCGTCGGCGTCGCGGTCAGGTACAGCGAGACCGGCGCGGTCAGCTTCGGTACCGAGCGGAAGATGCAGGCCGCGGTGTACAAGGACACGCCGCAGGGCGGACAGCTGATCGTCGCGAGGATGGACCGGTCACTCGTCACGGCGGACACCGTGGCGAACCAGTGGACGTGCTGGCAGGGTGTATTCACGATCGGCGACGATACCCAGAACTGGCACTGGGCCGGCACGTTCACGCACTCGAACTCGTCGTCGACCGTTCAGATCAACCCGGGCGACCTGATCGTGTGGACGTACAAGGTCAGCAGCTCCGATCAGATCGAGGTGGTGTGATGCCCGGTTCGACACCCGTGTTTGGGTTCCCGTATCCGGTGGCGAGTGACCCGGTCGACCCGAACGCGTTCGCCAACCTGATGTACGCGATCGACACCGCGATGTCGTCGATCGCCACGGAGCGGCAGGCGATGCTACTCAAGCCAATGCTCGGTCTGGGCGCGTTCCACAGCACGTCCGTGGCGGCAGGTGTGGAGCAGACGCTGACGTGGGACAGCATCTTCTACGACTCGTCCGGCATGGCACCCGCGGTCGGTGGAACGGACATCGTTGTGACGGTGCCGGGTGTGTACACGATCGATCCGTCCGACTTCCAGATCCAGGGCTACACGACACTGGGTAACTGGTTGGCCTCGATCTTCGTGAACGGCAACCGACTCGCCGCGGACAAGAAGCCGGCGACGACACTGAGCACATCACTCAACTCGCCCGTGACGTCGTTTCCGTTCGTGTGGCCGCTCTACATCGGTGACATCGTCCAGCTGAAGTGGCAGTTCTCCGGTACCGGTTCGGCGAACTTCGTCGCGTGTCAGAACTTCAGCATGCAACTGCTCTGCCCACTGTCATGACCACGCCACTCGCCGCCGCCACCGCCGCGCAGGCCTCCGACATCAACCTGCGTCAGGGCGCCATCACCGGTCTCAACACGATCGCGGGAACGGCCACCGTGCAGGTGCAGGGTGGTGATGTCAGCGCGAACGTCGGGTGGATCCAAGGGTACAACCCGGTTATTGGTGACAACGTGCTCATCGCGGTGAACGGCCAGTCGTGGACGATCCTCGGTGCGACCGCCGCAAAACCGGGTGTCGGTGTCGGCATGCGAATGATCATGTTCGCGCAGCGATCCGCCGCGAAGTCCGGCATCACGGCGGAGGTGGGTGTCGTTCGCGGCGTCTGCCAGGTGAAGGCGTTTCACCGCTACTACATCACGTCGACCGGTCTGTCCGTTGGTAGCACCGTCAATGAGGTGATGCAGTGGCAGGCACTCATACGTGGTACGACGGACGGCACGATTCCGATCGCCGGTTCCTCACCGAACTTCGGACTGTGGATCGGCGACACCGATGCGGGTAACGGCGGTGGCGCCGGTACGCCGGACGGCATGTACGCACCACCGCAGGATCAGACACTTAACCTGCTACTCTGTGCACGACGAATCGTAGGTACGGGCACACTGGCAATCTCGAGCGCCGACGGCGCCGGACCGAGGATCGTTGTGTATGACACCGGCATAAGCTTGCCCAACACCGGCATCGACGTATAAGGAGGAAGCATGCCCACTACCACAGCGGACCAGCAGCTACCGCTTCCGGCGGGTGCGGACTCCGCCGACGCGCCCGCGTTCATGACGTCGTTCGCCGGCGTCGCCGAGGACAAGCTGGTCAAGCAGTACACGAACGAGGCGGACCGCACGTCGCGCAACGGTACACCCGGTCAGGGTGAGATCTGCTGGCTGCAGAACCTCAAGCGGTTCGAGTACTGGAATGACACCGCGGCCGCGTGGTGGGAGGTGAACCCACTCATCGCCCGGAAGACGGCCGAGGCGCAGACGGCGAACAACACGACCACGTTTCTGTCTGACACGCACCTGGTGCTGCCGATGAGGGCGAGCGCCGTGTATAAGATGCGTGGGTTCTGGTACTGGGACAGCGGCATCACGGGCGACATCAAGTGGCAGTGGTTGGGTCCGGCCGGGTTCACCGTACCCGCCTGGACGGTGTCGTCCGTCGGCACCGCGGTTAACAACACGGTCGGTAACCTGGATGCGTCTGGGTCCAACTCCGCGACGACCGCGATCGGTCGGACGGGCGCCGGCATCGGCACGTTCGTGTACGGTATCCTCGAGGGCATCGTCGTCACCGTCGCCACCGCGGGTAACCTCCAGCTGCAGTGGACGCAGTCGGCGCTCGAGGCCGTGAACACCCGGATGAAGACGCACAGCACGCTCGAGCTGCTCCGGATCGGATGACACCGCCGTGCGGTGCCCGGTGTAGAATGTCGCTATGATGATCGTAGTGCCAACGCGCGGTCGACCTCATCAGATCCAGTCGATGATCGACGCGTTCTCGGCGACACGCACAGGCATCGCCGAACTTCTCTTCTGCATCGACGAGTCCGACCCCGATCGCGGAGAGTACAAGACGAGGCTGTTCGGACACTACCAGTGGGTGCACTACCTCGTCGGTCCCTCGACGAACATGGCCGAGGCACTCCGCGCCGGGACGATGCACGCGATCAACATTCACAAGGCCGACGTCGTCGGCTTCATGGGTGACGATCACCGGCCACGCACGTTTGGCTGGGACGCCCAGATGGAGGCGGCCGCCCGGCGCGGACACATCGCTTACGGTGACGACCTCATCCAGGGTGCGAACCTTCCGACGCACGTGGTCATGCCGGCGGAGATCGTCAAGCTCCTTCACGGCATCGTGCCGAGCGTGTTCGTTCACATGTACCTCGACAACTACTGGAAGGCACTGGGTGAGGGTGCGGGCATCCTCGAGTTCATGCCTCACGTCATCGTCGAGCACATGCATCCGATCGCCGGCAAGTCCGAGTGGGACGAGCACTACCGCCGCGTCAACGCGGGAGCCATCTACGCCGGTGACGCGGCCGCGTTCGCACACTACCGCGAGACGGGCATGATGGACAACGACATCCGCATCGTGTCGAACTGGTGGGCGGTGACGCATGGAGCACAAGCTGTTTGAGGGCGACACACCTCACGTCAGCACATTCGCGTTCCACGAGCACCGTGAGCGCGCCCCACACTGGGACCAACCCACACACCGACCGCGCCTCGAGCGTGCGGTGAACTTCGTGCACCAGGCGGCCGTGATGGTTGCGCAAGACGATCACAACGGCGAGGACTACGATCTGCCTGTGACGGTGGTTGATCTAGGCTGCGGTGACGGTGGTCTTCTTCAGCAACTTAAGCAGTGGCCGTCTCTCATCGACGCGTACGGGTATGACTTCCAACCAAGCAACGTCGCAGGTTGGGCGGAGCGTGGAGTGACCGCGTTTCCTCAGAGTTTCGTGGATGACTGGGACCAGGTCATCAGGGCGCAGGTGTACGTCATCACGGAGTGCCTCGAGCACCTGGCCAACCCACACGGCATGGTCGAGCGGATCCGCAACCGCGGCGCGCACATCGTCGCATCGTCACCGTGGACCGAGCACTACAACTCGCACGACGAGTGCCACGCGTGGGCGTGGGACCAGGCGGGTTATCGCGCACTGATCGCGAACGCGGGTTTCGGCGTCGCGAGACATGAGACCGCCGGGATGTTCCAAGTCATCTGGGGGACGCCGTGAGGAAGCTTCGACCGTTCTACACGCCGGACGAACTGAAGGCGATGTACGGTGCGACCTACGATCCCAACCGCTGGCCGGAGCACACACTCCGACTGGAACGGACCAGGCAGATCGCGCAGGACCTGATCTACGAGCACGACCTCCGGAACGTGGCGGACTACTCGTGCGGCGACGGGACGCTCATCCGTGGACTGAAGATGTTCAACGATGCGGGCTACGAGGCCACCGACGTCGGGAAGGGTGATCCGCCCATCGAAGAGATGGTGCTGACGATGCCGTTTACCGACCTCTTCATCTGCACCGAAACGATCGAGCACCTCGAGGCGCCGTGGACCGTCCTCGAGTGGGTGGCCCGCCGCGCGCGCTACATCGTGCTGTCCACACCGCTGGACGAGTCGCCGGACATCGGCAACTACGAGCACTACTGGTCGTTCACCGAGTGGGACGTGGCGACGATCCTCGCCCAGTCGGGTTTCTCCGAGGACCAGAAGTTCGAGGCCCTCACGAAGGCCGCGTGGACGTACACGTATCAGATCTGGACCGCGAGGAGTAAGTTCTTTGCTTAAGATCGGCGTCGCCACACCGACCCACCCCGAGCGCATCACGAACGGGATGCTTCATCGCGCACTCGGATCGGCGATGCGCCAGCACCTGCGACCCGCACAGGTCAACGTGGCGATCGACCTCGAGCGACGCGGTGCACCGTTCACGCGGCAGCAGGCGCTCGACGGCATCACGCAGCCGTGGACCGCGTTCCTCGACTCCGACGATGAGTTCCTGCCGAACCACCTCGAGGTGTTGGCCGCGGCGGCCGAGGAGACGGGTGCGGACTACGTGTACTCGTGGTTCCACCTCTGGCGCTTCCGGACGAAGCTCGACTTCGATCCGGTGTTCCCGCCCACGCACTTCACCGAGCCGTGGGATCCGGCCAACCCACGCCAGACGACGATGACGATCCTCGTCCGCACGGACCTCGCCAAGGAGGTGGGGTTTTGGGACGTCACAGACGAGACGACCTTCCCGGACGGCCACAGGGCCGGGGAGGATTGGATCTTCACGCTCAAGTGCAACGAGCTTGGGAAGATCCATCACGTAGTGCAGCGAACGTGGAACTGGTATCACCACGGTCAGAACACCTCGGGCCGTGCCGGACAGGGAGACGCACAGTGAGCGCAGACAAGATCGCAAAGGCCATCGTCGCAGGTGCGTCCGCGCTGGCCGCGGGACTGGTGTCGGTGACGGCTACCGCCGCACTCAACGACCACCCCTCCGCGCTGGCACTCGCAATCGGCATCGTCCTGGCGGTACTGGCGGCGGCCGGAGCGGCGGCCGCTGTCTGGGCGACACCGAACGCGAAGGACCCCGAACCCGCTCTCGTTGAGACCGATCCGACCCGGATCAACACCCAGCCACTGGCACCGCCGCGGTGAGGGTCTACGTCTACCCGGGCGACCTCAGCGGGTGTGGCTACTACCGCTTGACCTGGCCGGCGCGTGAGCTTCAGAGGTTGGGCAAGGACGTCCGCATCGTTCATCCGAATAGCATGAAGATCAGCGGCGGCATGGACGACGATGGCAACCTCGTGCAGATCACCGCACCGTCGGACGCCGACGTCATGGTCTTCCAACGTGTGACGTCGTCGAAGATGATCGGCGGCATCAACATCCTCCGTCAGAACGGCATTGCGGTGGTGTGCGACGTCGATGACGACATGTCGGCGATTCATCCGAGCAACCCGGCCTTCGCCGCGCTCGTGCCGGGAGGGAGTCAGCCGGAGTACAACTTCCTCAACGCGCTGCGCGTGACGGAGGCCGCGACGTACGTCACCACGTCATCGCCCGCGCTGCAGTCGCGGTACGCGAAGCACGGGCGCGGTGAGGTCCTGTACAACTGCATCCCCGAGGTGTTCCTCAAGATCCCACACAACCCGAGCTCCGGGGTGATCGGCTGGGGCGGCGGGATCCACAGCCACCCAGACGATCCACAGGTGGTCGGGCCCGCGATGGCGCGGCTGGTGAACTACGGGTACAGGTTCAAGGTCGTCGGCCCGCCGCGTGGTGTGCGGAAGGCATTCATGCTCAACGACGAGCCGCTGTCGACGGGCCCGGTCGAGATCCAGAACTGGGCTCACGGACTGTCCACCCTCGAGGTGGGTATCGCACCGCTGGCGGACACCCGCTTCAACGAGGCGAAGTCCTGGCTCAAGATGCTGGAGTACGCCGGGGTCGGAGTGCCCTGCATCGGGTCGCCCCGTGCGGAGTACCGGCGGCTACACGCACTGGGTGTCGGCCTCCTCGCGAAGGATCCTAAGCAGTGGTACCAGCACGGGCGCAACCTCCTCCAGAGCCAGACACTCCGTGAGGAGGTCGCGGGTCGGGGTCGGGAGGCGGCGGCGAAGCTGACGATCGAGGGCAACGCGTGGCGCTGGTGGGACGCGTGGACGAAGGCGTACGAGATCCAGCAGCAGAGCCC
>Ga0066903_100000849_pt1 | contig 20802 bp, 13 predicted proteins | sample PanSoiMetaGPlot1_FD_67491 | JGI IMG/M metagenome (GOLD analysis project Ga0066903, IMG submission 67491) | Tropical forest soil microbial communities from Panama analyzed to predict greenhouse gas emissions - Panama Soil - Plot 1 (version 2) | ecosystem: Environmental > Terrestrial > Soil >... | reverse complement strand
TGATGGTCAGCGGTCCGGTGCTGACGCCGAACTTCATTTCCCCGCATCCAAACATCTCCGCGACGGTGACCCAGAGATTGCCGAGTGGCGTGTGCTCAGGCGCCACGAGATGGCGGTGCCCCTTGGCGCCGGCGCCCGCCATCACCATCGGCAGCGGGTAGGGTCCGTGGACGTTCGCATTGCTCATGCCGCTGCCGTAGAAGATCAGCGTGTGATCGAGGAGCGAGCCGTCGCCGTCAGGCGTCCGCTTGAGCTTCTCGAGGAACTTCGCGAAGAGCGACACGTGATACGCGTTCAGCGTCGCGTGCTGCTTGATGACGTCCGGCTTGCCGCCGTGATGCGAGATGGTGTGATGCGGCGTCGTGATGCCGAGCTCGGGATAGGTCTTCATGCTGACTTCCCGCGCCATCATGAACGTCGCCACCCGCGTCAAGTCCGCCTGGTACGCCAGCGTCAGCAGGTCGTACATCGTGTCCACGTGCTCGCCGTACGCCTGCGGCACGCCGATAGGCGCATCGAGCTTGACCACGTCGGTCGTGTTGCGTTCTTCGGTCCGCTGAATGCGCCGTTCGATCTCCCGGATGTTGTCGAGATAGTCGCCGAGCCGCGCCCGGTCACGCGTGCCGAGGTTCCGCTCGAGATCCGTCAGGTCTTCCTTGATCGAATCGAGCACGCTCGCATCCTGGCGCATGTGCGCCGCCCGCTCGGCGGCGGTACCCGGACGGCCCAGTAACCGCTCGAAGACCACACGCGGGTTGATTTCCATCGGCACGGGCGAGGTGGGCGACGCCCACGCGATCGTGTTCATGTACGCGCACGCGTACGCCGGACTGCACCCGCCGACGTAGCCGGTGAAGTCCTCGGTGGCGACTTCAATGGACGGAAACGGCGTGTCCTGTCCGATCTGTTTGGCAATCACCTGATCGACGGTCGTGCCCAGGTAGAAATCCTGGCCTTCGGTCTTCTTGGCGACGGCGCCGCTCAGCCACGCCGACGATGCCGTCGCATGGCTGTCGTCGTCGCCCGGCCGATCCAGGTTGCTGATGACGGTCACCGCGTCCTTGTGCGGCTCGAGCGGCTTGAGAATGGGCGTGAAATCGAATCCGACGCCTTCGGTTGCGGGCCGGTACTGCTCCATGATCGCGCCGTGCGGGATGTAGACGCCGCCGAACCGCTTCACCGGAGCCGCGGCAGTCTTGGCGCTGGCGGTCAGCGCCGGCACCATCGCCTCGAGGAGCGGGAGAGAGATGGTCGCCCCCATGCCGCGCAGGAACGTCCGCCGGGGCAGCGACTTGCGTTGGATGAACATCACGCGATTCTCCTCGAATGAAAACGCACGCTATGACCTCACGCCGTTCAACGCGATGCCGTCTTCACGACGGGCGCCTCATCGTCGCGGAGCGGCTTGATCCGCAGCCTGAATGGCGCGCTGGCCGCAATCCCCGACACGAGGGATGAAAACCGATACTCGTGCGCCTGCGCGTCGCGGACGACGCGGCGCACCGCGGGCATGTCGGACGCGTCGAGGCCGCGGCCCAGTGCATATGTCAGCAGCTTCTCGGTGAGCGTACCGACGAACACCTCGGGCCGCTTCAACAATGCCTCGCGCAGGCCGTTGACGCCATCGATCGACGAGCCGTCGAAGAACTGCGCCGACGCGTCGATAGGCGCGCCGGCATCACGCGTACGCCACGCACCGACGGCGTCGAAATTCTCCAGCGCGAATCCGACCGGGTCCATGAGCTTGTGACAGCCCGCGCAAACGGGATTCTGACGATGTTCCTCGAGTTGCGCCCGCATGGTGAGAGGCGCCGGGCGGTCGCTGTTTTCCTTGAGCGGCGGCACGTTGGCCGGCGGCGGCGACGGCGGCATGCCGACGAGGTTCGCCAGAATCCACTTGCCGCGCACGGTCGGCGATGTCCGGTTCGCGTTGGACGTGAGCGTCAGAATGCTCCCGTGTCCGAACAGCCCGCGGCGAGCCGGGTCCGTCACGGCGACGCGCCGGAAGCGGCTGCCGTAGACGTTCGGAATCTTGTAGTGCTTTGCGAGCCGCTCGTTGACGAACGTGTAGTCCGCGGTGAGCAGATCGAGGACGTTGCGATCGTCGGCAACGATACTGCCGAAGAACAGCTCCGTCTCGCGTTCGAACGACTGGCGCAGGTTGTCGTCGAACTCCGGGAACATGTCCTCATTCGGGACCGAGTTCTTCAGGTTCCGGAGCTGCAGCCACTGCCCCGCGAAATTGGTGACGAGCGCATCAGCGCGCGGATCCGCGAGCATGCGGCGCACCTGCTGGTCGAGCACGGCCGGATCCTTGAGACGGCCGCTGCCCGCCGCCGCCAGCAGCTCGTCGTCCGGAATGCTGCTCCAGAGGAAGAACGAGAGGCGCGACGCCAGCTCGAAGCCGTTCAGCGCGTAAACCGCGCCGGGCGCCACGCCGGGGGGCTCCTGCTCGACGCGCACGACGAACTTCGGGCTCGCGAGAATCCGTTGCAGCGCGCGCTGGACGCCCGCTTCAAAGGTTCCCTCCTGCCGGCCCGCTCGGTAGAACGTCATCAATCGATTGACGTCGATGTCGGTCGGCGGCTGCCGATACGCGCGTCGGGCCAACTGCGTGACGACGCGCTTCGCGCACGCTTCCTCGGCGGCCGTACCGGTGGTCGAAGGCCGGCACACGAAGATGCGACGGCGGCTGGGCGTCTCGCCAGGACCGGTAGCGTTGAAGGGACCCGTGATCGTCAGTGTCCGGATGTGGGGCATGCCGGTCGCGTCGTACGGATCGAACGAGCTCCGGAACGGCCGCAGTTTGCGGGTGTTCTGTCCGAGCGTGCGCTGCAGGAACGCGACGCCGACGTCGCGCGGGCCCGCCTTGACCGTCAGGCGGACGTGCAGCTGCGCGTCGACGGCATCCGATCGCGACAACCTCGGCTTGCCGGTCCCGGTTTCCTCGGTGCCTCCGCCGATGCCTTGCGAGGTGCCGCCGATTGAGGTGAGATACACACGCGCGCCGTCGAGCGTGAATTCCACTTGCCGTGGATCGTCGAGGCCGCGCGTTGCATCGATGTTGGTGCGCATCAGCGTCGCGGCAATCTCGTACTCGCCGTCGAGCGGAAACGTGTAGCGTTTGAGGATGCCGCCGACGGTGCCGAACGGCTGCCCCTCGACGTGCTGATCCTGCGAGTAATCCTGGCGGAGCAGCACCGTCTCCGACCCCGGCGCGATCCTCGGATCGCCCACAGCCAGCGCGCTGATGCGCCCGGCCGCCGAGACATATCGCTCGAGCAGCACCGACGACACGCCGAGCGCGTCGGCGATGTTGTCGAAGCCGAACGCCGAATCATCGGGCGGCAGCATCGTCGCCACATCGCCGATGTCGAACGCCAGGAGATCGCGGATGGCGTTGGCGTATTCCGCCCGGTTGAGACGATGCGGGAGCGGCCGGCCTGGATTGGGATGCGCGACAGCCGCTGTATCGAGCTGGCGCTCGAGCCACGTCGTCAGCCCGCGATACGTCGGATCGTCGGGCCGACGGACGCCCGCCGGAGGCATCGCGCCGCGCTGGAGCTTGCGGACTACCTTTTCCCACTGGTCCGCGGCGGGGCCGACGTCGCCGACATCGAGCCGTTCGAGGCTCAACTCGCCGGTCTTCAGCCGATCGTTGTGGCAGGTCACGCAGTACTGCTTGACGACGGCTGCGTACTGTTCGCGGCCAGGATCAGCAGCGGTTGCGTTGGTTTGCGGCGCCCGGGCATTGAGCGTATATCCGCCCGACGCGACCGACACAACTACCGTGATGGCGAGGGGAAGACGCACAAAGATACCCCGACAATTTTCAGGCGTCAGGCGCGCCCTTTTCAATGTCTTTGTGCGTGGTCAGGCTCAGCGTGCGCCGGCCGGGGGCGCATAGGTGCGCGACTCGAAACGCCAGCCATTCGGGCCGCGAACGTAGAGATCGTCGTAGCGTCCGCCGTCGCTGCGCAGAACGGCCGTGCCTTTCACACCCCCCGGTGCGAGGGCAAACACGACGCCGGACGACCTGAACCGCTTCCCCTGCGGGGTATCGACGTAGACCTCGTCGAACCGGCCCAGGCCATTGCCGGCCAGGGAACGAAGATCGGCGAAGTCTTTGGCGGTGAGCTTCGCCGCCTCCTCGGCTGGAGTGAGCACGCTGCGCGCCTTGAACCGCCATCCCTTCGGCGTCTTCACGTAGACGTCTTCGTAATGGCCGGCGTTGCCGAGCGCAGCGTATCCGGTGACGCCGTCCGCTGACTGGTCGATCGTGACGGTCGGACCGGTCGCCGGGCGGCTGGCAGCCGCCGCCGGCGTCGCGGCGTTGCAGTGGCGCTCGCTTTTCACGAGCGCGATCAGGTTGTCGCGCGTGTTGACCTCGCCGCGGATGCTGCTCCAGAAGTACGCGCCGGGCGCGAAGAGGTCGGCGTACTCCTCGGCCGCGCAACTGCCGAGCGCGCGCGCGTAGTGCGTCACCAGATCCTGAATCTCGGTTCGATCCTGCGCGGTCAGTGAGGGAGCGGCGCCCGACTGCGCCCCTGACAGCGCCGGCAAGCTCCACGCGAAAACCAGCGTCAGCAATTGCAGGATGGCAGGACTGCAGGAGTGCAGGAAGTGAAGACTCGAATTCTGTTTCATAGTGACTTCCTGACGTCCTGCCATTCTGCAATCCTGCAATCCTGCAATCCTAATTAGAAGTCCACCTGCGCGCTCAACTTGAACAACCGGCCGTCGATGATGCGCTGCGGCACCTGCCACGTCGCGTATGAGTTGTTCTGCTGCAGCACGGTGCTGGCGTTGCCGACGTTGTAGATATCCAGATTGACGGCGGTGCGCAGCCAGTTCATCTTGAAGATCTTCGAGAAGCGCATATCGAGCTGGTTCGCCCGCTCGCCGTACATCGTGCCGGGCGCGACCAGATTGATGGTCTGGTTCGCCGCTCCGGTAAACGCGCGGCCGAGCGTCGTCTGATTGGCGAGCACCACTTGGTTGGCCGCAACCACAGGACCGGGGACGCTCTGGAACGTGCCGGCGACGCGCACGTCAACTCTCGGAACCGTGTAGGTTCCCAGCAGCTTCACCTGCGTCTGCCCCATCCAGTTCGTTTCCGTATGGCAATACGGATTGACCAGCCCGACTTCCGGCAGCACCGCGCGGACCGCGCAGTTATCGGTCATCGTCTTTCCGAAGCTCACGCCGCCCTGGAAGACGATGCCGCGCTGCAGCCTCGCATTCATGGCCATGTCGATGCCGTTCCAGTGCTCGAACTGGTCGCCGTACTTGCGCGCGAGCGCCGTGTTGTTGTCGACCTGTCCCAACTTGGTCTGCACGACGTCGAAGAGCGGCGCGATCACGTTGCCGCCGCCCGTGGGCAGCTTCGAGTCGATCGGTGCCGTGTACGAGTACGGCGTGTAGTCGGATGCCACCGTCAGCAGGTTGTCGACCACCTGGAAGTTGCCGAACCACCGCCGGAAGTAGCCCACTTCCACGCCGACGCGCGGCGCGACCTGGTGCTGGACGCTCGTCGAGAACTCCCAGTTGTACACGCGGTTCCCCCAGCCGAAGCGCGTGTCCTCGTCAAACTTGGCCGCTGACGTCGGCAAGCCGAAGTTCAGGCTGCTCACGGTGTCGCACTCGAGGTTCTTCTGCAGGTTGAGGAGGTTGCAGTCGGGGATGAAGTTCTTGTTCGAATCGGTCCACTGCCGCGTCACCGTGTTGGTGATGCCGGCGGGATTCCCGATGGTGCTCACGCCGATCGGATACTTCCCGACGCTGACCTTCAGCGCCGTTTTGCCGTTGCCGAAGACGTCGTACGACTCGCCGAACCTCGTGGTGATGTCCTTGACGTTGATGCCGGTCGTTTCCGGGAAGGTCAGGTCGCGCGTCGGCTGCAACGGCGCGGGGCCGAGGTGCTGCACCGGATAGCCGCCCCTGAACTGGTCGTAGCGGACGCCTGCCGTCACGGTCGACCGCTTGAATGTCCACCGATCCTGGGCGTAGAGGCCGACTTCGCCGAGCACTCGCGACTCGCCAGTGAATGGCGTGCCGTACATGGTGATCTGGTTCGGCGACCCGTTGTTGAACCGGTAATAGGTGTTGGTCGTGTTCGACTGGGTCTCGCTCTTGGTCGACGACCACGTATCGCTGAAGCCCGCCTTGAACGCGTGCGCGCCGGTGACGTACGAGACGTTCGCCAACGCGGTGTTGATGTTCTGGTCGCTGTAGCCGAGCAGGCCGCTGACGCCGCCGTCGCCGCCGCGTCCGCGATACTGGAAGGTGTTGGACTGCTCGAGCACGGGGATCATCGAGTCCCACGGCGCCGTCAGGTCGGGACGGTTGCCGAACGCCTCGCCTCGATTCGAGTAGCGCACTTCGAGGAGCAGTTTGCTGGACACGGTCGATGTCCACGCACCCTGAAAGAGGTAGAGCTGCGGGAACCGGTAGGCCACCACCGACTCGGGCGAGACGCCCGCTCGCGTGTCGTCCCAGTCGCGGGTCTGGTTGTCCATGTAGACCGACAGCTTGTTCTTCGGCGACGCCTGGTACGTCAGGCGGCCGTTGATGCCCTTCTGCGTGATCTGGAACGCCGCCTGCTGGCTCCGATCCTCGACATACAACCACTTGGTCGGATCGCCGGCGTTCGCGTTGTAGAACAGGCCCGCGATGTAGTTCTGGTTCGTCTGCACCCGGCCGGACACGAAGAACCACAGCTTCTCTTTCTTGATCGGCCCGCCGCCCGACGGGTTGACGTCGTAGGCCAGTTTCATGGAGTTGGGCGACGGCAGACCGCGGTTCTGCAGGTCCTGCGTCAGGTTGTCCGACTGCCACTTGGAATTCACGCCCGTGGCGAAGAGCGACCCGTGATACGAATTGCCGCCTTCCTTCGGCACGAGGTTGATCCGCAGTCCGCCGAACGCCTGTTCCGCCGAGATGGCCGCGTAGTCGACCGCCACTTCCTGCGTCGCGCCCGTATCGGGGACGAAGTTGGAGAACTCACCCGGCGACAGCACGTTGCCGAGCCGCACGCCGTCGAGCTGCAGACGCGTGTCGCTCGTGCGGCCGCCGTGAATCGAGAACGTCGTGTTCTGCAGGTTGTTCGTCCCGCCGACGTCCTGCAGGCCTCCGCGTCCGGGCTGCGCGGCGTTGACTCCCGGGATCAGCACGATCTCGTTGATGTGGCTCCGACCCGCGGGGATGGCTTCGAGCACGTCCTGGCTGAACACGCGCTGGCGCTGCAGGCTCTGCACGTCGACCACCGGCGCGTCGCCCGTGACCGTGACCGTCTCCGACACCGTGCCGACGCGGAGTTCGCCGTTGACACTCGCCACCGTGCTGCCGATGAGCTCGATGCCCTCGTACTTCATCGTGGTGAAGCCCTGGAGCGTGAACGTCACCGCGTACACGCCAGGCCGGAGGTTTTCAATCTTGTACTGACCCGTTCCGTCAGTCACGACGGTGCGCGTCTTCTCGATGAGCGCGGGGCTCGACGCTTCGACCGTCACGCCAGGAAGCACGGCGCCGGACGTATCTTTGACCGCGCCGGCGATGCCGGCCTGTGCGAACACGGCCGCGGGAACTAAGAGCACGACGAGAGAAGCAACTGCGATCCGCCTGAGCGCGTCCATGCGGAACTCCTTTGAAACGCAGCGTGAAGGAAGACGTAAGAGGCTGCGATTCTAGAAAGTGCAGGTGGCGCGGTCAACGAGTATTTAGCGAGGAAACCATCCGCAGGGCGCGCAGAACGTGTCGACGCCCTCGATCGAGATCGTGCCGTCCGCGTAGCCGGGAAACACCGTGCCGGTGAAGACGTGGTAGTCCGACGAGGGAATCCCGAGGAAGGTCCACGTCTCCGCTGCCGTCACTGTCAGCGTCGCGACAGGTCCGGAGCCGCCGGATGCATAGATATTCCAGATGGTCGTGTCGGTGCCGCTCCCGGTCGTCCGACCCCCCAGGGTCGCGTTGATGGTGCCCGACGCCAGCTGCGCGTCCCGCAGGGATCCGTTGCCGCACCGGATGGCGGTGATGCGGCCCGTCTGGCAGCTCGACATCGTCAGCGACACGGCATCGCCGATCCGGGATCCCGTATATGCGCACACCGTGCCGTGGCCTTGCGATGTCACCGTCGCGGAGAGTGTGTTCCCGTCCTGCTTGAGCGCCGTCAGATCGATGTCGCGGCCGCTGCCGGGGACGATCTGTCGCAGTGTGTCGCCGACACATTCGCCGCCGACCACTCCGGACAGCGTCGCATTGGCGACCCAGGCTCCCGCGACCTGTGTGACCGGCTGCGAGGGCGCCGTGTCGGATGCGCATCCGACGGCCCACATGGCCAGGCCGGCGACGAACGGCAGAAACGGGCGCTTCACAGGGCAGGACTGGGATCCGCGGCCGTAGCGCTTCACCGTTGGGGTGAGGCGGCCGTGGTTCGTTCGCGCAGGAACGCGGCGACCGCCTCGCGTGCCTCCGCCCCGCCGCGGCCTCGCCCGCCGCGCCCGCCCGCCGGGGCCGGCGCCGCCGTCGCCACGTCGAGCGGCGTGCGGCCTTGACGGTCCTTCGCGTCGACCGCGGCGCCGCGTTCGACGAGCAGCCTGACGATGTCGAGGGCGCCGTCGCCCTGGGCGGCGGCCGCATGCAGCGGCGTGGCGCCGGTCGCGTCGGCAGCGTTGACGCGGGCGCCGGCGTCGAGACAGACACGGACGGCGTCGAGCGCCATCGCGGCCGTCTTCCGGCGTCCGGGGTTCATGGCAAACAGCAGCGGCGTCATGCCGGCCCGCGTCGCCGTGTTCGGATTGGCACCCGCGTCGACGAGCCTGCGCATCACCGCGAGGTCGCCGCTCCTCGCGGCGCGCATGAGCGGCGTCGCGCCCGCGCCGAGCGTCGGGTCGCCGCCGTTGTGCTGCCGCATGAGCAGCGGCGCCTTCAGCGCGGCATTGGGGTTGGCCCCGTAGTCGAGCAGCACGCCGACGATGCCGGCCGCGTCGAGCGGGCCTGTCGGCCGCGGAGGCGGCCGGTTCACCATCGGATCGAGCGTGTGCATGTCGACGGCGGCATAGAGCGGCCCCATCCCGCTGATGTCGGCGACGTCCAGGTTGGCGCCGGCTTCGACGAGCACCGCGGCGACGTCGAAGTGTGCGTTGATGACGGCGATGGTCAGCGCGCTCGTCCCGTCGGGATCGGTCCGGTCGAGATCCGCGCCACCGGCGACGAGCGCCTGGGCGGCGGCAACCGATCCCTGCCGCGCGGCGTACATCAGCGGCGTGAGCCCGCCGTGCGGCAGCGCCGTCACGACCATCGTCGCCGCGTCGACCTTCACCTTCGGGAACTCGAGCACGTTCGCGGCGGCGTTGAGGTCGGCGCGGCGCGCCGCCAGCAGCGTGACGACCGCGGCGTGGTTCTCGGCCGCGGCCCACATCACGGCAGTTTCGCCGTAATTCGATTCGCGGACGTTCGGATCCGCGCCCGCATCGAGCAGAAGACGCACGACGTCCGGGTTTCCGCTACGCGACGCGGTCATGAGGGGCGTTTCGCCGCTCGGAAGCACGGCGTCGGCGGCCGCGCCGGCCTTCAGCAGCATGCCCACCGCCGTCGCGTTCGCGTTGGTCGCGGCGAGCGACAGCGGCGTGACGCCGTACCGGTTCGAGGCGTTCGCGTTGGCGCCGGCCCGAATCAACAGCTGCATCGTGTCGACGTCGTCGCTCCTCGCCGCCCAGTGAAGCGCCGAGGTGCCGTCCACTTCGCGGGCGTTGGGGTCGGCGTGCTGTTCGAGCAGGAGATGGATGGACGGGCGATCGCCGCGCTTGACGGCGTCGATGAGACGCGTGTCGGCGCCGGCCGCGGCAAGCGCCGCCGACAGCATGGCCGCAATCGCGGAGCCCCAGCGCATGTGCTACAGCGCGAGCGCCCCGGTGCTCACGCCGAAACGATCGAGCTCGACGTCGAACAGGCGGCCGATGGCGAGCATGGCGTTGGCACTCGGCGTCTGCTCCGCCGCCACGAGATGCCGATCGCCCTGCACTCTGCCGCGGGCCCCGCCGAACATCGCGAAGGGCAGCGGATACGGCGTGTGGCCGTTGCCGTTGCTCATGCCGCTGCCGTAGACGATGAGCGCGTGGTCGAGGAGCGAGCCGTCACCATCGGGCGTCGTCCGCAGCCGCTCGAGGAACTTCGCGAAGAGCGACACGTGGTAGGCGTTCAGCTTCGCGTGACCCGCAATCTTGTCGGGCTTGTTGCCGTGATGTGAGATCGAATGATGCGGTTCGGTGATGCCGATCTGCGGGTACGTCCGCTGGCTCACTTCGCGCGCCATCATGAAGGTGAACACGCGGGTGAGATCCGCTTCGTAGGCCAGGGCGAGCAGCTCGAACATGAGCGCGACGTGCTCTTCGAACGACTCGGGCACGCCGACCGGCGCGGCAGGCACGGCCAGCTGCGAGTCGGCCTGCTTCTCGGTCCCCTGGATCCGGCGCTCCACCTCCCGCACGTGATCCGTGTAGTCGCCGAGCCGCGCGCGATCCGTAGCGCCGAGGCCGCGACCGAGATCAGACAGATCCTGCCTGACCAGATCGAGGATGCTGCGGTCCGTGCGCATCCGCTCGAGCCGCTCTTCGCGCGTTGCGCCGCCGCCGAACAACCGCTCGAACACGACACGCGGATTGATTTCCATCGGCAGGGGCGTCGTCGGCGTCTGCCAGTTGAGCGTGTTCATGTACGCACAGCTGTAGCCCGGATCGCACGCGCCGACCAGACCGGTAAAGTCTTCCGTCGCGACCTCCAGGGACGGAAAGGTCGTCTCCTGTCCAATCTTCTGCGCGACGAGCTGATCGATCGTCGTGCCGGCACGGAAGTCGGGGCCGTCGGTCCGTTTCGGGGCGACACCGGTGATCCACGAGCCCGCGGCCGCCGCATGGCTGCCGTTGTTGGTCGTCGGCGCGGCCAGGTTGCTCACGACGACCGTGTGTCTGCGGAACGCCTCGAGCGGCTTCAGGATCGGCGTGTAGTCGAAGCCGCTTCCGGCGGCCGCCGGCGTCCAGTCGTCCATGATCACGCCGTGCGGGATGTAGACGAAGCCGAGCCGCGGCTTCGACGCTCCGGCGGCGCGCACCGACGGGGTGAGCGCCGGCACCATGGCGTCGAGGAACGGAAGGCCAAGCGTCGCGCCAATGCCGCGGAGGAACGTCCGGCGTGCGAGTGACATGCGTTTGACAAACATCGGCTATCTCACTTCCGCGGTGGCGTGATCCTGCGCGCGCCGCATGCGAAACGGCGTGCTGTTGACGATGCCGGACACGAGCGCCGAAAACCTGTTCCCGTCGCGGCCGGCCCCCCGCACGATCGCACGGATCGCCGGCTGATCCTCATAGGTGAGCGGCCGCCCGAGCGCGTAGGTCAGGAGCTTCTCCGTCATGGTGTCGACGAACAGCTCAGGCCGCTTGAGGACGGCTGCGCGAAGCGTCGCCACGCCGTTCACCTTCGTGCCGTCGGCGAGCTGGCCCGAGGCATCGATTGGCACGCTGCCATCGCTGTCGCGCCAGGCACCCACCGCGTCGAAGTTCTCGAGCGCGAAGCCGATCGGATCCATCACCTTGTGACAGCCAGCGCATGCCGGGTTCGCGCGATGCTCCTCCATCCGCTCGCGCAGCGTATGCGGCCGGCCGTCATCTTCCTTCTCTTTGAGCGGCGGCACGTCGCCCGGCGGCGGGGGCGGCGGCGCGCCGAGGATGTTGTCGAGCACCCACTTGCCGCGAACGACGGGCGATGTGCGATCCGCGTGCGACGTGACCAGCAGGATGCTGCCCTGTCCCAGCAGGCCGCGGCGCGCTTCGTCGGGGACGGGCACGCGCCGGAAGTGGCTGCCGTAGACGTTGGGAATGCCATAGTGCCGGGCGAGTCGCTCGTTGACGAACATGTAGTCGGCCGTCAGCAGATCGACGACGTTCCGGTCTTCCCGAACGATGCTCTGGAACAGCAGCTCGGTTTCGCGCAGAAACGCCAGGCGAAGGTTGTCGTCAAAGTCGGGAAACTCGTTCTTGTCGGGCGTCGACGTGCGGACGTTCCTCAGGTAGAGCCACTGCCCCGCAAAATTCGCGACGAGCGCGCGCGCGCGCGGATCGGCGAGCATGCGCCGCACCTGGGACCCGTACGTCGCCGGATCGCTCAGGCGTCCTCGGCCGGCAAGCTCCAGGAGCTCGTCGTCCGGGATCGAGCTCCAGAGGAAGAACGACAGGCGCGACGCGAGCTCGAGATCGCTGACGCGGTAGTTGTCCCCTGGCCGGACGTTCTCCGGATCGCGTTCGGCGCGCATCAGGAACTTCGGGCTCGCGAGCACCCCGCGGACGGCGAGCTGGATGCCCTTTTCGAAATCTCCTCGCGCCCGGCCGTCGCGATAGAACGCCAGCAGGCGATCGACTTCCGGCGCCTCGAGCGGCCGACGGAACGCGCGGCGTCCGAGCGTGGCGATGATCTTCCTGGCGCACGTGTCTTCAGACGACGCGGCCGTGGGCCTGCAGACGAAGATGCGTGAGCGACTCGGCGTCGTACCGGAGCCGGTCGCGTTGAACGGACCCGTGATCGTCAGGCGCTCGACGTGCGGCAGCCCCGTGTGATCGGTGGCGATGAGCGTCGTGCGGCGGAACGCCTGCAGGCGATTGCCGCCGGCGGCCGTCGACTTCTGAAGGAATGTCGCGCCGATCTCGCGCGGCCCGGCATGCAGACGGACGCGAACCTGGAGCCGGGCATCGAGGCTCTCGGCGACGTCCGTCGCGTTGTCCGGCGACGCCGAGTAGTCCGCCACCCCGCCGACCGACGCGAGGTGCACGCGCTCGCCATCCACGGTGATCTCGAGCTCGTCCGGCGACTCGAGTCCTCGGACACCGCCAAGATTGGTCTGCAGCAGCTTGACGGCGATGACGTACTCGCCGTCGAGCGGCAGCGTCGCGCTGGCCTCCAGGCCACCGCGCGTCCCGAGCGGCAGCCCTTCGACGTGCTCGCTCTGCGACGCGTCGCCCCGCACGTAGAACGTTTGTGACGCCGGGCCGATCGACCGATCGCCGACGGCCAGCGCGGAAATCTTCGCAGCCGCCGTCAGGTACGCTTCGAGGAGCGCGGGCGAGAGGCCGAGCGCGTCGCCAATGTTGTCGAAGCCCTGGATAGAATCGTCCGGAGGCAGCATCGACGCGGCGTCGATGTCGACCGCGAGCAAATCGCGGACGGCGTTCGCGTATTCGACGCGATTGAGCCGATGCACGGGCGGACGGCCCGGGTTCGGCGACGCGGCCGCCGCCTGATCGAGCGCGCGCTCCAGCGTGTCGACGACGCCGTCGACGACAGGCTGATCGGGACGCCGCGCGCCCTGGGGCGGCATCGCGCCGGTCCGCAGTTTCTTCACGACTTTCTCGAGGATCTCGGCCTGGGCTCGGGGCTCGTCGAAGGCGAGCCCTTCCAGGCTCAAGCCTCCGGTCTTCAGACGAGTGCTGTGGCAGGAGACGCAGTACTGATTGACCACGGCGCGGGGATCGGCGGCCCGCGCAACAGGCGCAGGTTGCTCCTGAGGCGCTGCGGCATCGATGCCGGTCAACGCGGCCGATACGGCCCAGAAGCCGACAATGGCAATCGCCGAGCCGCGTCCGAGGCCGCTGGCCATGGGGGTACTAATAATAAAGGATGGTCCCGGTTGCCGGGACGGCCTGAAGGCCGTCCCCCTACTTAGGGGAGGCGGCGGGACTGCGCGAAGCTGCACCCGGGTCGTAGGTCGCGTGGTGGACGCGCGACTTGAAACGCCAGCCGTTCGCGGTTTTCACGTAGGTGTCTTCGTAGTACCCGTCGTGCTCGATCTTGTTCTTGTCGCCGCCCAGCCCGATCATCAGCATGTTGACCGTCCCGGTGGCGCCTTCCGGCGACGGGTTGATGATGTGGTTCACGTAGAGGTGATGCACACCCTGCTTGATCCAGCCCGCCCCCGTGCAGCCGTTGGGGCCTCCACCTGAGGCGCGGGCGAGCTCATCCCGTCCCTGGAACTTGCGCCCGAGCTTGCCGTTCTGGAACGGCGCGAAGAATCCGTCCGGCGCGAACAGATCGGCGTAGTCGTAGCCGTTGTTCGAGCACGTGTCGATCGCCTGGGCGTATTTCGCGACGAGCTGCTGGATCTGGATGTAGTCGAGCGCGGTCAGCTCCGTCGGCGCCGCCTTCGACACCGGCTGCTGGGCGTGAAGCACAGGACCGCTCGAGAGCCAGAGGCCGATCGAAATCGCGACGAGCGTTGTTCGCCTCATAAGACGCTGACCTCCGTCGAACGCGCGAGTCTAACATGCGCGGCACGGGCTGAAGCCCGTGCCCTACCGAGGCGGCGCTTATACTCAGGGCCGGAGAGCCCTTCTGCAGGTCTTCCTGATCGACGGCACCTACGAACTGTTCCGGCATTTCTACGCCGTCCCGCGCGCACGCGACGTGGACGGCCGCGAGGTGGGCGCCGTCCGCGGGGTCGTCGGATCTATCCTCGGCATGCTCAACTCCGGCGCGACGCACGTCGGCGTGGCGACCGATCACGTCATCGAGTCGTTCCGCAACGACCTGTGGCCCGGGTACAAGACCGGCGCCGGCATCGATCCGGATCTCCGGGCGCAGTTCCCGCTGCTCGAGGACGCGCTGACGGCGCTCGGCGTCGCAGTCTGGCCAATGGTGGAATTCGAGGCAGACGATGCCTTGGCCGCGGCGAGCGTCATCGCCGCGAAGAACCCCGCGGTGGAGCGGGTGATCATCTGCACGCCCGACAAGGATCTGGCGCAGTCGGTGCGCGGCACGCGCGTGGTGCAGATGATCCGTCGGACACGCACGATGCGCGACGAGAACGGCGTCGTCGAGAAGTTCGGGGTGCGGCCCGCGTCAATCCCCGATTACCTCGCGCTCGTCGGCGACGCCTCCGACGGGTACCCCGGCCTCCCCGGGTGGGGCGCGAAGTCGACGGCGGCCGTGCTGGCGCGCTTCGGGCGCCTCGAAGCCATCCCGGACGACGCCGCCGACTGGCATGTCAACGCGTCGGGCGCCGGCTCGCTGGCGCGCACGCTGCGCGAGCAGCGCGATCGCGCGTTCCTCTTCCGCGACCTGGCGACGCTGCGCACCGACCTCCCGCTGTTCGAGTCGGTCGACGAATTGCGGTATGCGGGTCCGACCGACGCCTTCGCCCCGCTGGCCGCGCGGATGGACGCGGCCACGACCAGCACGGTTCCCGGCAGGTAGTCAGTACTCGGCGAACTGATCGTCCGGATAGCAGTACACCCACCGCTCGCCCGGTTCGGCCGATGCAATGACCGGATGCCCGCTGGCGCGCGCGTGCCTGGTCGCGTGCCGGTTGGGCGAGTTGTCACAGCACAAGGTGGCGCCGCACTCCTGGCACGTCCGCAGGTGAACCCAGGTCGAGTGGGTCTTCACGCACTCCTCGCATACGTGGCGCTTCGCGTGTTTGATCCCGGCAAGGGCCTGCAGGTGCGCACAACCGTCCGGAACGATCGTCATGGACTCCTCCGATGAGCTTGCCCCGATTCAACGCCTTCGTACCTGATAGGGCGAGAAATTCGGTCGCAGAACGAGAAAGTGAGGGTCCGCATGATCCCGAGCGCTCCCCGCCAGCGTGATTTCTTCCGCATTCGAAGCGCCGAATGTCTCACGACCTTTCCGCGCCATGCTCGCATGATGGTTGCACCGTTCGCGGTTGCGGTGATGCTCGCCGTCTCGCCGGCGGCGGCCGCCAGGACATTCTTCTGCGACGGCGGCGATGCGAGCTGCCTGATCCAGGCGATCCAGGATGCCAACGCGGCCGGTCGATTCAACACCATCGTGCTCTCCGCCGGCACGTATACGCTCACGTCGCCGTTCCCGGAGTCCGGAAACGTTGGAACCGGGACCAGTCTGCCTGCGATCACGAGCACGCTGACCATCCGCGGCGAAGGGGCGGACCACACGGTGATCGAGCGAAGCGCATCCGCCGACTCATTTCGCTTAATCATGGTGACGACCGGGAATTTGACGCTCGACGGCCTCACACTGCGGGGTGGCGGCGGACCGGCCGCGACTGACGGCGGCGCTATTCTGGCGCTCGGTCCGTTGCGCCTGAAGAACGCTATCCTGACCGGCAACAGCGCGCGCGAAGGCGGCGCGATCGAGATTCGGAAAAAGGCCACGATCTCCAACAGCTCGATCGTCGGCAACACGGCCAGCGTCGAAGCGGGCGGCATTTTCGTCGCCGGTACTGAGGCCGTGCTCGACCTCGAGGACAGCCTGATCGCGTCGAACTCCGCGCTCTTCGGCGGCGGCATTGAGGTTGCCGTCGGCGGCTTCGTGACCGTCACGAACTGCACGTTCACGGGCAATACCGCAAACGTCGGCAGCGCCATCAGCGAAGGAGTTCCGCCTGATTCGCCGTTTCCGCCGGACGAGTTTCCTCCGGGAGCCGCCATCATCCAGAGCAGCACGATCGCAACGAACAATTCAAGACCGATACCTTTTCGCGGGCGCCCAATCGACAGTCGCGGACACACGATCAAGATCCGCGACACCATCCTCGCAAACAACCTGCCCACCGAAACCGGCGACTGCCCGATTGCCGCGACGTCGCTCGGGTTCAATCTGGTCCGCAATCCGAACGCCACATTCACCTTCGGTGTCCCCGTGACGACCGATTGCTCGGCGTTTCTCACGTCAAGCGACGTCGTCGCGGATCCTCTGCTCGGACCGTTCGTGGATGAGGGAACCCCGGGTCACGGCTTCTTTCCGCTGACCCCGGCCAGCCCCGCCATCGACGCGGGCGGCGAAGCGCCGCGGCGCCATTCCGATGGAGAGCACTCGTGGAAACCGCCGTCGCATGTCAAGGCCGGCTGCCCCGCAACCGATCAGATCGGGCAGCCCCGCACCGACCGCTGCGACATCGGCGCCATCGAATTCCTGCCCGATCGCGTGGTCGTGCGGCTGGCGCAGTTCGATTCGGAGACACACGTACTCTTTGTCACCGCCACGTCGTCGGCGGCCCGCGACCATGTGGACCTTGCTGTCTCGGTGACCGGCTGCTTCCAGGACGAACCGATGCTGCAGGTTGGGCCTGCTTACCTGTTCCTGCGCGAGGTCAACGCCTGCGGAAGCCTCGATAGACAGGCCGCGACGGTGACGTCGAGCCGCGGAGGATCTGCGAGCGCCGAGATCCACTAGACGAAGAGGACGAGCGGTCCTCAGCTGGTCCTCCGATGAGCTTGCGCTCGATCAGACAATTTCGTACGAGCCGGTACGACAAATTCGGTGACTGGCGCGGATGCCGGCGAACATGAGAGAGTTTTCATTTTTCACCGCGTCACCCGTTCCGCATGAGATTCGCTCAGTACGCCACCGGCGCGTTCTTCGATGAGATGTTCGCCGAGCCGGGACAGCCTCGCGCGTCGGCGGGCCCGCTGGTCCAGTTCATCGACAGCCTGCCGGACGGCGAGCTCCTGAGGCGCCAGCGGTCGGCGGAGCGCGCGCTCCTCAACCTCGGCATCACCTTCAACGTCTACGGCGACAGCGCGGGCACCGAACGCATCTTTCCGTTTGATCTGGTCCCGCGCATCGTCTCGGCCGGCGAATGGACCACGATCGAGCGCGGCCTCAAGCAGCGCATCCGCGCGCTCAACCTCTTCATCGACGACATCTACCACGATCGGAAGATCGTGAAGGACGGCGTCGTCCCCGCCGACGTGCTCGAGTCCGCGAAGTCCTTCCGGACGCAGTGCGCCGGCATGCGGCCGCCCCACGGCATCTGGTGCCACATCACCGGCACCGATCTCGTGCGCGACGGCAACGGGCAAATCTACGTCCTCGAAGACAACCTGCGCTGCCCCTCAGGCGTCTCGTACGTGCTCGAGAACCGCGTCGTGATGAAGCGGACGTTTCCCAAGGTGTTCGAATCGTCGCGCATCAGGCCTGTCGACGACTACCCGCACCGGCTGCGCGACATGCTCGAGTACCTGGCGCCGGCCGACGTCGAGGCGCCGCGTGTCGTGCTGCTCACACCGGGCGTGTACAACTCCGCGTACTTCGAGCATTCGTTCCTCGCGCAGCAGATGGGCGTCGAGCTCGTCGAGGGCCGCGACCTGGTGGTCTTCGACGGCTACGTCTGGATGCGGACGACGAAGGGATTCGAACGCGTCGACGTGATTTACCGGCGCATCGACGACGACTTCCTCGACCCCACCGTCTTCCGTGCCGACTCGGTGCTCGGCGTGCCCGGACTGATGGAGGTGTACGAAGCGGGACGCGTCGCGCTCGCCAACGCGCCCGGCACGGGCGTCGCCGACGACAAGGTCGTCTACTGCTACGTGCCGGACATCGTGAAGTACTACCTCGGCGAAGACATCGTGCTGCCGAACGTGCCCACGTACGTCTGCGACCGCGAGGCCGACCGCCGCTACGTGCTCGAGCACCTGCCCTCTCTCGTCGTCAAGGCCGCCAACGAATCGGGCGGCTACGGGATGCTCGTGGGCCCGCACTCGACGAAGGCGGAGCAGGAGGAATTCGCCAGGCGCATCCAGGCGGCGCCGCGCAACTACATCGCCCAGCCGACGCTGTCGCTCTCGCGCGTGCCCACCATCGTGGACGGTTCGTTCGAGGGACGGCACGTCGACCTGCGTCCCTACATTCTGTACGGCAAGGACATCTTCGTGCTTCCCGGCGGGCTCACGCGCGTCGCGCTGAAAGAGGGATCGCTCGTCGTCAACTCGTCGCAGGGCGGCGGCAGCAAGGACACCTGGGTCCTGGCCGACGATCCGTCCCAGGACGCCTCCTGACATCATGTTGAGCCGAGTCGCCGATTCCATCTACTGGATGAGCCGCTACATCGAGCGGGCCGAGAACGTTGCGCGGTTCATCGACGTCAACCTGAACCTGATGCTCGACCTGCCGGGCGGATCGAGCCAGCAGTGGCAGCCGCTCGTCGACACGACAGGCGATCACCAGCAGTTCGTGGACCGCTACGGCAAGGCGACGCAGGCGACGGTCATCCACTTCCTGACCTTCGACTCCGAGAACCCGAACTCGATCGTCTCGTGCGTGCGCGCGGCGCGCGAGAACGCGCGATCGGTCCGCGAAGTGATCTCCTCGGAGATGTGGGAGCAGATCAACCAGTTCTACCTGATGGTCAACTCCGCGATGGCCAAGGCCGAAAGCCTGACCGATCCGCAGGAGCTGTTCGCCTCGGTGAAGACGTCGAGCCAGCTCGTCGCGGCCGTCACGGACGCGACGATGACGCACGGCGAGGGGTGGCATTTCTCGAGGCTGGCGCGCGAGCTGGAGCGCGCCGACAAGACCTCGCGCATCCTCGACGTGAAGTACTTCCTGCTGCTCCCGGCCGTCGCCGACGTCGGCACGACGTCCGACGACATCCAGTGGGCCGCCGTCCTCAAGTCGGCCAGCGCGTTCGAGATGTACCGCAAGCGCCACGGCCGCATCGCGCCCGATCGCATCGTCGAGTTCCTGCTGCTCGACCGCGAGTTCCCGCGCGCGATCTGCTACTGCGTGAACACGGCGCGCGAGTCGCTGCACGCGATTTCCGGGACGGCGCCCGGGATGTTCAGGAACGCGGCCGAGCGGCTGCTCGGCGAGCTGTGCTCGGCGCTCGCCTACGCGCAGATCGAGGAGATCATCTCGAGCGGCCTGCACGAGTACCTCGACGAGCTGCAGACAAAGATGAATCGCGTCAGCGCGGGGATCTACGACACCTTCTTCGCGGGCCGCGTCGCGGAGCCGGCGAAGAAGAAGCGGTCCAAGCAGCGCCAGATGCAGTCGATGTCCACCAGCTGACGCACTCATGGCCATCCACGCTGCGCTTTCCCATCACACGCGCTATCGGTACGACCGCCAGGTGTCGCTCTCGCCGCAGATCGTGCGCCTGAGGCCCGCGCCGCACTGCCGCACGCACATCGTCAGCTACGCGCTGCATGTCTCGCCGGACACGCACTTCATCAACTGGCAGCAGGACCCGCACGGCAATTACCTCGCGCGCCTGGTCTTTCCGGAGAAGTCCGACCATCTGTCGATCGACGTGGATCTCGTCGCCGAGATGGCGGTGCTCAACCCCTTCGATTTCTTCCTCGAGCCTTCGGCCGAGCGCCTGCCGTTCGAATACGAGCCCTGGCTCCGGAAAGAGCTTGCGCCGTTTCTCGAGCTCCAGCCAGGCGGACCCGCGTTCCGCGAGTACATCGCGCCGTTTGCGGGCGTCCGCGAACGGACCATCGATTTTCTCGTCGATCTGAACCGCCGCGTCTCGAAGGACATCAGGTACCTGATTCGACTCGAGCCCGGCGTGCAGTCGCCAGACGAGACGGTGGGCCGGGCAAGCGGGTCGTGCCGCGACAGCGGCTGGCTGCTCGTGCAGATCCTGAGAAGCCTTGGTCTCGCCGCCCGCTTCGTGTCGGGCTACCTCGTGCAGCTGACGGCCGACGTGAAATCGCTCGACGGGCCGTCCGGTCCGGCGGCGGACTTCACCGACCTGCACGCGTGGGCCGAAGTGTATCTGCCCGGCGCCGGCTGGATCGGCCTCGATCCGACGTCGGGCCTGCTCGCGGGCGAGGGGCACATTCCGCTCGCGGCGACGCCGGATCCCGCCAGCGCCGCGCCGGTCACGGGCTCGGTCGACGAATGCGAGACCGTTTTCGCGCACGACATGCGCGTGTGTCGGATCTTCGAGTCGCCGCGCGTGACGAGGCCGTACACCGACGAGCAGTGGACCGCGATCGAGTCGCTCGGTCACGAGATCGACGGCGAGCTGGCGCGGCACGACGTCAG
>Ga0066903_100000848_pt1 | contig 20802 bp, 8 predicted proteins | sample PanSoiMetaGPlot1_FD_67491 | JGI IMG/M metagenome (GOLD analysis project Ga0066903, IMG submission 67491) | Tropical forest soil microbial communities from Panama analyzed to predict greenhouse gas emissions - Panama Soil - Plot 1 (version 2) | ecosystem: Environmental > Terrestrial > Soil >... | reverse complement strand
GACAGGTCGTACTTCTCGTACCAGGTGGCGGCCGGCAGGACGACGTCGGAGTAGATGCCGGTCGTCGTCATGCGAAAGTCGATGTTGACCAAAAGGTCGAGTTTGCCGCGCGGCGCCACCGACTTGTGACCATCGAGTTCCTCGGCCAGCACGGCGTCTGTCTGCGCACCGAGCAGGTGGCGCAGGAAGTACTCCTGGCCCTTGCCCGACGAGCCGAGCAGGTTCGAGCGCCAGACGAAGAACACCCGCGGCCAGTTCGATGGCGCGCTCGGGTCGTCGATGGCGAAGCGCAGCCGACCCGCCTTGAGCTCGGCCACCGTGTGCGCCACCGGGTCGACCCCGGCGTCGCGCGCTTGGTCTGCGATGTCGAGCGGGTTGATGTCGAACGTCGGCAGCCCCGGCATCCACCCCATCCGCACCGCCTTGGCGTGCGCGTCCAGCGCCGTCTGCCCCGCCAGCAGGCCGCGGCCCAGCCGCGTCGTGAAGCGCTCGGGCGCCATCCGGTCATAGCGCCACTGCTCGGTGTGCGCGTAGTACCACGACGTCCCCTGCGCCTGGCGCGGTGGTCGTTGCCAGTCCAGCCCGCCGGCAATTGCCTGCCAGCCCGCGAATGTCCGGATCTTCTCCTGGCCGACGTAATGCGCGAAGCCGCCGCCGTTGACGCCGACGCAGCCGCACATCACGAGCAGCGCGATGAACGAGCGGTAGGTCTCGTCGCTGTGGAACCAGTGGTTGGTCCCGGCGCCCATGCAGATCATCGAGCGCCCGCCGCTGACCTCCGCGTTGCGGGCGAACTCGCGCGCCACCTTGACTGCGAGCTTGCGGTCGACGCCGGTGATCGCCTCCTGCCACGCCGGGGTGTACGGCTCACGCGGATCGTCGTAGTCCGCGGGCCAGTCGCCCGGCAGGCCGTCGCGAGCCACACCGTAGGTCGCCAGCATCAGGTCGAGCACGGTCGTGACCATGTGCTCGCCGACGGTCACGGCTGGCACGCCGCGGCGCATGATGCTGCCGCCCTCGTCGTCGCCGACGTCGAAGCGCGGCAGGTCGACGGCCGTCGGCTGCGCCCCGGCCTGGCCGTGAAGCGTCAGCAACGGGTCGATGCCGTCCAGGCGTAGATTCCAGCTCCCTTCGCCCTGCTGGCCCCAACGGAAGCCGGCCGACCCGTTGGGTACAGCGGGCTCGCCATTCGCGGCGTTCAGCACGCAGGTCTTGAAGTCCGCGTGCTCGCGTTCGTCACCGAGGTCGGCGGCGGTCAGAAAGCGGTCGGGGACGTGGGCGCCGTCGCGCTCGCGCAACGTCACGAGCAGCGGCAGGTCGCTGAAGCGGCGGGCGTAGTCCTCGAAGCGCTCGACCCGGCGCTGCGCCCAGAACTCCTTGAGGATCACGTGGCCCATCGCCATCGCCAACGCCCCGTCCGTGCCTGGCGTGGCTGGTAGCCAGTCGTCGGCGAACTTGACGTGGTCGGAGTAGTCCGGCGAGACGACGACGACCTTCTGGCCGCGGTATCGCGCCTCGGTCATGAAGTGGGCGTCGGGGGTACGGGTCATCGGGAGATTCGTCCCCCAGACGATCAGGTACGACGCGTCCCACCAGTCGGCCGACTCGGGGACGTCGGTCTGGTCGCCGAACACCTGCGGCGACGCCGGCGGCAGATCGGCGTACCAGTCGTAGAAGCTCAACATCCCTGCGCCGATCAACCCCAGGAAGCGGCTCCCGGCGGCGAACGAGACCGGCGACATCGCAGGGATCGGCGTGAAGCCGGTGACGCGGTCCGGTCCGTGGGTGGCGATCGTGTGGACGGTCGCGGCGGCGATCAGCTCGTTGACCTCGTCCCATGACGCGCGCACGAACCCGCCGCGGCCGCGATGCCCCCGGTGCTCGCCGTCGGCCGTGATCTGCGCCCATGCCTGCACCGGCTCGACGCCGTCGGCCCGGGCGGCGCGCCATCGCTCGAGGAGCCCGCCACGCACGAGCGGGTGCTTGAGCCGGGCCGGCGAGTACGTGTACCACGAGAACGACGCGCCGCGAGGACAGCCGCGCGGCTCGTGGTCGGGACGCTCGGGATCGGTGCGCGGGTAGTCGACGGCCTGCGTCTCCCACGTGATCAGGCCGTCCTTGACGTAGACGTTCCACGAGCACGAGCCGGTGCAGTTGACGCCGTGGGTCGAGCGCACGACCTTGTCGTGTCGCCAACGGTCGCGGTAGCTGGCCTCCCAGCGCCGATGGCGGTCGATCAGCATGCTCCAGCCCTCGGCGTTGGCCGGGCCGCGTCGGAAGAACTCGTGCGCCTTCACGACGAGCCCGCCGGTCTGGGATGTCGCGCCGACCCCGTCCCGTTGGCCCATGGCGCGATGGTACGCCGACGTTGGTGGCGGTGACCTGCGCTTGTCGCGCCGAAGACGACGGAGAACTACGGATGCGTCACGCGACCGCGACGAGCCGCCACGGCAGCTCAGCGGCCTTGTCCTGCGCGAGCGCAAACGTCCACTGCTGGGTCGCCTTCGTATCGCGATCCTTGTTGCCGGAGACGACGTCGGTCGTGTCGCGGTCCTCGACGTAGAGGCGGCCGTGGAGCGCGATGTTCGCGGTCATCGTCGGCGGCTGGGCGTGCGGGTCCAGGGCGGTGATCGCGACCTTGTCGATCTTCGCGCCGCGGACGACGACGCGCGTCGAGCGCGAACTGTCGCCGCCGTAGAGCAGGCCGTCGACCGCCGCGGTGTCCGCCAGCGCGGTCAACGGGTCATCGGCGCCGTCGATCGCCTCGCCCCACGCCTCGACGGCGCGGCGCACCGCGATCTCGAGCACGTCGGGAGCAAAGCGCCCGTCCTCGAGCGCGAGGTCGAGTGCCGCCGCGCGCGCGTCGGGGTCGAGCTCTGCCGGCGCGATGTCGGCCACCGTGAACCCGGGCTGCAGTGCGGTCGCCATCTGCGTCTCGACGAGCGCGTCGTCGCTGACGCGCTGGTCGGCCGAGGGCGTCGCGATCAGCGGTTCGGAGATCTCGTGCGCTCCCTCGTCCATCTGCTCGATCGAGATCAGCCGCCAGCAGTCGCCGGGCGGTTGCAGGGTCCAGTACTCCTTGAGGGTCGTCGTCGTGCTCGACGAGTCGTCCTTGAGAACGGTGTTGCCGTTGCGGTCGACGACGTAGTCCTCGCAGGTCGCGGTCAGGAACACGACGACGCGGTCCTCGTCCTCGCCCTCTCGGTTGGTCAGCCCGACGTACCGGATCTCGGGCGCGCTGTGCGGACGGACCTTGTTGCGCCAGCCCTTGCGGTCGAAGTCGGCCAGGCGCCGGCGCCACTCGACCATCAGGTCCGCGCCGACCAACCGCTCGAGCGCGGGGATGTCGTTCTCCGACCAATGGTCCTGGATCGCCAGGAACAGGTCGGTCGCCTTGGCCCTCACGTTCTCAGGCTCGAAGTCGGCGTCGTCCTCGGCCGCCTCGAGCGCGACGCGCTCGGTCTGTTCGGCACGCTTGCGAACCCTCCACATGTAGCGCTGGTAGCCGAGGAACTGCACGAGCGCGATCAGGCCGAAGATCAGCAGCACGATGACGATCACGGCGAAGCTGGCCGCACCGCCGCCCCCGACGCCGCCACCGCCGCCGCCGAAGCTGCCACCGCCGCCCCCTCCCCCGCCGCCGAAGCCGCCGCTTCCGCCGCCGGCCGAGGCGAGGATGGCGATCAGCGGGAGGGGCATGGCCCCATCATCGTTGATGACTCAGCGCACGTGTCGTTTGGGTGCGCGTGGCCCTACTTGTCGACCAGGCAGCGGATGACCCGCGACCATGGGACCGACGCGTCCTCGATCTGGACGGTGAGCGTCTTGTCGCAGCTGATCGCGACGAGTGCCGTCGCCAGCACCTCGCGTGAGATTTCCGGCTTGCTCAGGTACCAGTTCCAGTCAAACGACCCGTTGACGTCCTTGAGGTCCAGCTGGGCCCAACCCTCGGGAGTCACCCCGGCCCGTCGGATAAAGCAGAAACCGTCGAAGAACAATGTTGCCTCCCGTCTGGGTTATTCGCCGCCGAGCAGCAGGGGCAGCCAGCCGGCCTGAGCGCGCGCTCCGAGATCGCCTGGCTCGGCCGGCCAGTGGTGATAGATCTTCCCGTTGACCGTGAACTCGAGGATGTAGTCGGTGTAGTTGGCGGCCCCGTTGTGGTCGCGCTTGTAGTTGTTGTAGTCCGACGGATACATCCACTTGGTCAGCCAGTAGCCGGTCTGCGGGCCGCACTCGAACATGACCTCGCGTGTGTTCGGGTTGATGAACCGCATCCACAGCTCCGCCCCAAGCTCGGGCGCCGGCCACCACAGGTCGGTAGCCGCGGTGTGACTGAGCGACATCAGGATGTTCAGCAGCGGTCCGGGCGACAGGCCGGGGAACGACGTCGGAATCACCTTGCCGGGAATCCGACGGTAGATCCCGACCTCGGCGCCGACCCCGCCCGGGAGGTACTCGGTGAACAGGCGGTCGTCGAACTTCGGGCACAGCCCCTTCCACAGCTGGATGACGATCGGCGTCTCGCCGAGCGTGTCCTCGATGATCGTCGTCGCGTAGCCCGGCCACTGCATGGCCATCGCACACGGAAACGCGGAGCACATGTTCTTCTGGAACTCCGACGTCTCGTCGTAGTTGTAGCCGCCCTCGGCCACGTAGTGGACCGACGGAGCGTTCATGTCCTGGCCGGAGTTCGAATGCCAGATCTGGGTGCCGCGGTCGAGCACCTGCAGGTCGCCGTTGTCGGCCAGCAGCAGCCACGACCCTGGGTAGCCGGCGGTGTTCGTCGCCCAGTAGGGGTGGCCGTCGGGCGCGTAGAGGACGAAGTTGCCGTCGTCCTGCATGGCTGCCCAGCCGCCGTCGGTCGTGACCGGCGTGCGCCACATCAGCTTTCGCGTCTGGTTGCGCCCGATCGACAGCGCCCCGTCGGTCCCCATGTGCAGCGTGAAATAGCCGTTGTTCGAGACGAGCTCGTCGCCGGCGTGCAGCTCTCCGGGCGGAGAAAGGCTGTAGCTCACCGCGCGGGCGATGCTACTGCGAACACCCACAGACTGATCAGCCTCAACCAACAAATCTGAGCTTTGGATCACCGGCTGCGTGTGTGGTTAGGTGCTGGTTGATGGGGGGCAGGTGGCCTTAGGGGACGACTGGCCGCTGGTGTTGGCGGGGCCGTGGCTCCGCCGTGTCGACACGACCCGCGTGTCGGTTTTTCTGGCGTTCACGAAGGCGCAGACCGTCACGGTGACCGTCACCCTCCAGGGCGCAACCGTTGCCACGTCCCCCGCGACGGCGACGACCGCCGTCGGAGCGAAGCTCCACGTCGTCGTCGCGACCGCCGTCCCGACCGGCGCGGCATTTAGCGCCGGCAACGTCTACGAGTACGACGTCAGCTTCACCGACGCCGACGGCAACCACGACCTGTCGAGCGTGCAGCTGCGCAACACCGACGGCGTCGTCTATGTCAACGGCGGGCTGCCGAGCTTCTCGCTGCCGCCCGCCACGATCACCGACGTCAACCTCCTCCATGGCTCGTGTCGCAAGGCCCACGGTGGCAGCGTCGACATGCTCGCGACGGCCGACAAGCTGATCGGCGATACCCGCACGGATCCGGTCGCCCGCCCGCACCAGCTGTTCCTGACCGGCGACCAGATCTACGCCGATGACGTCGCCGACGTCTTGTTGGCGATGCTGACCGCGGCGGGCGACGTGCTGCTCGGCTGGACGGAGGAGCTTCCCGGTCCGCCCGGACCCAAGAACCACCCCGCCGACTTTCCGCCCGGCACCCGCGCCGACGTGATGACCAAAACCGGCGGCGCCGGAGCGGGCGTGACCAGCGACGCGGACGTGGCCGGCAGTCACCTCGTCGGGTTCGGCGAGTTCTGCGCGATGTACCTGTTCTCGTTCTCGCCGGCGATCTGGCCGGCGACGCTGGCGACGTTCCAGCAGGCGTTCCCCGAGAAGGGAGCGGCCTACGACGCCGCGCACGCAAAGCTCGTGCAGTGGCAGAACGACCCCGATCCCTCCAGCTCGCAACCGCCCTACGTCCCGTACGTCGGGGACAAGGCGACCTACGAGAAGTACCTCAAGGAGGTCACGAGCTTCAGGGACCAGCTCAAGAAGGTCCGCCGGGCGCTCGCCAACGTCCCGACCTACACGATTTGCGACGACCACGAGGTCACCGACGACTGGTACATGAACCGCGAGTGGTGCAAGCGGGTTCTGCTCCAGCCGCTCGGCCGCCGGCTCGTCCGCAATGCGCTGCTCAGTTACGCGCTGTTCCAGGCCTGGGGCAACACGCCCGAGCAGTTCACGGGCGGGCAGCCGGGCGAGACGCTGCTGGGCAAGGTCGCAGCGGCGGCCGCGGGAGGCTTCTCGCCCGCGGACGACACCGCTGCCCAGCAGCTGCTCAACATCCCCGCGGTGGGCGATGTGCCGCCGGCCGAGATGATCCACGCGCCGGGAACCCTGTCGTGGCACTACCGCGTCGCTGTCGATGGGGCGCCCTACGAGGTGCTCGTGTTCGACTCGCGGACGTTCCGCGCGTTCGCGACCGCGACCAAGGATCCGCCGGAGCTGATCAGCGAGACCGGCTTCACGACCCAGCTGAATGACTTCCTACCCGTCCCCGCACCCGGGACCATCGATGTGACCCTCGCGGTCGTTCCAGGGCCGATCTTCGACCTGCCGTACATGTCCGAGCTGAAGCGCGGCGAAGGCTGGCAGCCTCATGCGCTCGCTCGTCTCGTCAAGGACAACTTCGCGCTCGACTACGAGTCCTGGGACGGCCAGCCGGTCGCCCAGCAGCGACTGCTGAGCAGCCTGTTCGCACGCTCGACGCAGATCGTCGCCCTGGCCGGCGATGTGCACTTCAGCTTCGCCGCGCGTGTCTCGATGTGGGCGACGAAGCTGTTCGAGAACGAATGGGCCGGGGCGCGCAATGGCACGCTCGCGCAGTTCACGTGCAGCCCGCTGAGCAATGAGGATCGCGGCCTCACGGGGCCCTACGGATTCACCAGCGGCGGGTTCGACCGCGCGGTCACCGACTCCGGCACGGTCCCGAACCCGATCGACGTGATCGGGTACACCACGCCGACCGGCAACGCGGTCGAGATCGGGAGCAAGAAGGACGGAATCCTGTTCTGGGCTCACTATCGGCCATGGCTGGTGTCCGGCACGCCCGCCCTGATCGACCTGGGTCGCGGGCTGCCATCCGACGCCCACATCCGGGTGCAGCCCGACTTCCGCTACCGCGTCGTGTATCGCCCGATCGACGCACAGGGCATCCCGGCGCGCGCCGCCCTCCTTCAGCTCGACGCCACCCAGAGCGACGGGGCGGGACTGATAAACGCCCAGATGCTGCTCGCCAAGGGCGGCGGGACGCAGGTCGTCGGTGCCAACGCCCTTGGGCGCATCCGCTTCAGCCTCAACGCCGCCAACAAGCTGCGGGCGATCCAAGAGCTGTACTGGCGGCCTGACGACACGCGTCCCGATGCCGACGTGTACTCACGCTGGACGATCGAGTTGGACGCCGACGCCAACCCGGGCGGTCTGCCATGAGCGACCAGCCTCCCGCACCGGCCAGCTTCGAGGTCGTCCTGCTCGACGAGGTCCTCGCGTTCGTGGACCCGCTCCTGCAGGCCGCCGAGAGCGAGCTGGTACTCGCCGACATGCTCGCGGTGCTCGGCTGGAACAGCACTGAGATCGGGTTTGCGACGGACGCGCTGAGTGGCATCGACCAGGCGGTCACGGCGATCCAGGACATCGTCGACGACTTCAGCCAGGGGAACACCGAGATCACGCTCGGGACCCTCGTCGACTCGCTCGTTGCAACAGAGGGTCTCGTCCAGGCGGTGATCGACATCGAGCACGCGCTCAACCCGCCGCCACCCGGCTTCGATACGTTCGGGGCGCAGCTGCTCGAGTTCCTGACGACGTCGTGGCTGCGTCGGCGCCACGCGACGGTCTACGAGGCGATGACGCTGCTGACGCTCGTCACCCCGGCGGGCCAGCAGCTGCCAGCGGCCGACGCCGTGCTTTCGTCCTCCGGCGAGATCATCAGTTTCCCGAGCGTCCAGGACCAGCTGGCGTTTGACCAGCTCGGCAAGCTGCTCACCGACCCCGCGGGTACGCTCAAGGCCGCCTACATCCCGACGGGCGTGACCGGCCAGCAGTTCGCCGACCAGCTCGCCGACTCGGTGCTCCCGGCCGCCGGGCGCGTGCTGCAGCAGTTTGGGGCGCGAGCGAGCTATGGCGCCAACGCGGTCGGTGGCGTCGACCTCGGCGCAAACGCCGGCCGCGCCGCGCACATCCTCGCCTTCTTCTTCGCATTCGGCGACGACGGCGCCGGGGCGTCGGTGATGCTGAGACCGACGCCGAACCAGTCGACCGGGACCGATGTCGGCGTCGCCCCGTTCGGGAGGCTCGTGTTCAAAGAGACGGTCGGCTCGTGGATGCTCGAGCTCGACCTCGACGGCTCGCTGCGCCCGGTGTTCTTCGGTCCCCATGGGGTCACGTTCGATCCGCCGGGCGGCAAGCTGGCGGTGACTGGGCGGCTGACCAAGCTCAGCGCCGGCCCCGGCCCGGTCGTCCTGATCGGTTCCGACAAGGCGACGCGCCTGGAAATCGGCGCGCTGAGCCTCGAGCTCGACTCGTCGCTCGACACCTCGGGCGTCTGGGACCTCGGCTTCCTCGCCCGCGCCCAGCACGCGCTGGTCGCCGTCGCGGGCGGCGACGGCGACGGCTTCCTGGCCAAGGTGCTGCCGGCACCGGGGCTCCAGATCCCGTTCGACCTCGGCGTCGGGTGGTCGCGCGCCAAGGGCCTGTACTTCGAGGGCGGGGTCACGATCAAGGTCGATCTGCCGTTGCACCTGTCGCTGTTCGACGTCCTCAAGATCGAGGAGATCGAGCTCGCCGTCACACCGCTGTTCGCGACGCCGGCCGGTGTCACGATCGACGCGGGCGTGACCGCCGGGCTGACGATCGGCCCGTTCTCGGCCGAGGTCGAGAAGATCGGGTTGCGGACGACGATGACGTTCCCGCAGGGCGCCGGCGGCAACGTCGGACCGGTCCAGTTCCAGCTCGGCTTCAAGCCGCCGACCGGCGCCGGGCTATCGCTCGACGCCGGTGTCGTCGGCGGCGGCGGCTTCCTGTCGTTCGACGACCCCGAGTACGCCGGGATCCTCGAGCTCGAGGCGCTCGACACGATCTCGCTGAAGGTCATCGGGCTGATCTCGACCCGGATGCCGTCGGGCCAGCGCGGCTTCTCGCTGCTGTTGATCATCACCGCCGAGTTCCCGCCGATCCAGCTCGGCTACGGCTTCACGCTCAACGGCGTCGGCGGGATCATCGGCGCCAACCGCACGATGGCGATCGAGGTCCTGCGGACCGATCTGCACACCGGCGCGCTCGAGTCGATCCTGTTCCCGCCCGACCCGGTCGCCCATGCCCAGGAGGTGATCTCCAACCTGCGCGAGGGCTTCCCGGTCGCCGAGGGCCGGTTCATGCTCGGGCCGATGGCGAAGCTCGGCTGGGGCTCGCCATCGCTGATCACGCTCGAGCTCGGGTTCATCGTCGAGCTGCCGATGCCGTTGCGGATCGCCCTGCTCGGGCGCCTCGCGATCGCCCTGCCTGACCCCGAGGACGCGATCGTGCTGCTGCAGCTCGACATCCTGGGGCTGCTCGACTTCGGAACCGGCGACATCTCGTTCGACGCGACGCTGCACGACTCGCGGATCACCGAGTTCCCGATCACCGGCGACATGGCGCTGCGCGCCAACGTCGGCTCGCACCCCGCGTTCGCCATGTCGGCCGGCGGCTTCCACCCGTCGTTCCCCGCTCCGCCCGACTTCCCGAAAATGGAGCGCCTCGGGATAAGCCTCGGCGACAGCGACAACCCGCGCGTGCGGCTCGAGGCGTACTTCGCGCTGACCACGAACTCGGTCCAGACCGGCGCGCACGTCGACATCTACGCCTCGCTCGACGCCGGCGTCGCAGGAACGTTCTCGATCCTCGCGCAGCTCCTGTTCGACGCGATCCTGCACTTCAGCCCGCTGTCGCTCGCCGTCGACTTTTCGGCCGGCGTCGACCTCAAGCACAACGGCGACTCGATCGCGACGATCTGGCTCGAGATGCACCTCACCGCCCCGACGCCGTGGCATGCGTGGGGCAAGGCGACGATCAATTTCTTCGGCTCGCACGAGTTCGATGTGTCGATCACCGCCGGGTCGATGCCGCCGCCGCCCGCGCCGGCGGCGATCGACGTGCTCAACGACAAGCTGCTGCACGACTTGACCGCGTCGGTGAGCTGGGCCGGCACGATGCCGGACGAGGGCCACATGCTGGTGACGCTGCGCGGCGCGCCCGACGACGGGACGATCCGCGTGCACCCACTCGGCGGGCTCGGAGTCCACGAGCGCTCGGTGCCGTTCGGTCTGACGATCGACAAGTTCGGCACCGCACCGGTGAGCGGCGCGCGGCGGTTCTCGATCAGCGGGGCGACGGTCGGCGGCACGAGCGTCGACGCGACAAAGATCGTCCCGCTCACCGACCGCTTCGCCCCCGGGCAGTTCCTCGCGCTCAGCGACGATGAACTGCTCCGGCGGCCCGCCTTTGAACTGCTGAGCGCCGGAGCGCAGATTCCGCTGACGAACCGCGCCCAGAGCGGCACGCCGCAGCCCGGCGACCTGTCGTACGAGACCTTTGTCGTCGACGACGTTCCCGCGCCCCCGCCGACGAATCCGTACCGGCTGGGCCCGGATCTGATGGCCGCGCTGGCCGGTACCGGTCCCGCCGCCCGGGGGTCGATGCGCATCCCCGGCGCGCGCAAGCTCGAGGGCGCGGGCGCCCCCATGACCGCGCCTGGCTGGACGGTCGCGCGGACCGACAGTCTCGCGCGCGCTCACTCCGGCCACCCGCTGGCGTTCGACAAGCCGGTTTCGCACGCGCAGGCGGCCCAGGCGCTCGACAAGTACAACGCCGACCACCCGGCCGACAAGGGAACCTGGCAGGTCGTCGAGGACCACGAGGCGGTCGCGGCGTGAGTTCCTCGTTCACGTTCCTGTCCTGGGCGCGCGCGGGCGTCTCGGCCTCGCTTCCGGCGCCGCACCCCCTGCCGGCGACGCCGACCCCGGCCGACGTGGTCGCGGCAACCGCTGCGTCCGACGCGGCGGCGCGAATCGCGGCGAGCGTCACTGTCACGACCGACTCCGGCGGAAGCCCGACCGCGGGTGCGACCGTCCAGCTGCTCGGCCCCGCCGACATCACGGGGCTGATCGCGAGCCAGATCGTCCGCAGCGACCCGCCCGACGGCGCGCAGGCGTTCCCGCCGAACCTGTTTCCGTGCATCGAGCTCGACCGACCCGACCTGCCGTGGGCGTTCACCCCGGTCGGTGCGGCTGGCGAACAGCTTCAACCGTGGCTGGTGTTGATCGTCGTTCCAGCGGACGCAGCGACGCTCACCGACGCGACGCCGACCGCCCCCGGACAGATCGTCGTCGACGCCACGCAGCTGCCGTCGCTCGACGACGCGTGGGCGTGGGCGCACGTCGCCGTCGCGCTGCCCCACGACCAGGTCGGCGACGTCAACGAGCTCCAGAAGGACAACCCCGACGTCGTCATCTCGAGGCTCATGTGCCCGCGCCAACTCGACGGACTGACCGACTACATCGGTTGCGTCGTCCCGTCGTTCAAGGCCGGCGTGCAGGCGGGCCTCGGCGATTCGGCGAGCGAGGCGAAACTCACTCGCGCGTGGGACAACACGGTCTCCGGCCAGATCCCGCTACCCGTCTACCACGCGTTCTCGTTCCGCACCGGCGAGACCGGCGACTTCCACTCGCTCGTGCTGGCGATGAAGCACCGCGTACTGAAGCCCGACGCGAGCACGCGGCCGGTCGACATCACCCACCCCGGCTCCGAGGTTCCCGACGCGCCCGTCGGGACGACGATCGGGCTCGAGGGCGCGCTGCGGGTCCCCGACGCCGGCGAGACCGATTGGCCGACCGCGGTCAGCGAGCCGTTCCAGGAGGCGCTGATCCCCCTGCTCGATGCCGGCGCCCAGACCAACGGCCACGGCCACGTCCTCGCGCCACCGCTCTACGGGCGATGGCTCGCGGCCCACCAGACGGTCCCGGCCGAGAGCGGCGCGGCCGGACGGCCCGTGTGGCTGCGCACGCTCAACGTCGACCCGCGCCACCGAATGGTGGCCGGGATCGCGGCGCGGACGATCCAGCGCCACGCCCAGACGCTGCTCGCCCAGGCGTGGGAGCAGGTTGACCAGGTCACCGCCGCCAACGCGCTGCTTCGCGCCGCCCAGCTCGCGCGCACACGCGCGGCGCATGCCTGGCACCGGCTCGGCGCGCTCGACGCGCCAACGCTGCTGGCGCTCGCCGGACCGGCGCTCGCGCGCACGCGCGTCGGCGCCAAGACCGCCCACGGCGACGTCGGAGCCACCTCATATCCGGCCGGGCTGCTGACCGGAGCCGCGCGGCGGATCGCGCGCCCGCGCGGGCCGCTCGGCCGCCGGCTGGGCCTGCAGCCGGGAGCGCTCGTGCACGCCGGCGCCGACCCGGCCGCGACGGCCATCGGTGGCGCGCCCGCGCCGTGGTCGGTCTCGCACGTCCACCACGCGGCGGCGGAGATCCAGCACGCCGATGTGCGTGACGGCTTCGTGCCGCTGAGCTCCAAGGACAAGCCGCCGGACGGGAAGGGCAAGCCGGTCAAGATCGGCAATCCGCTCGCCGAGGCTCTCCGAGGCGCGGCCGCGACGCTGATCGGCGACCAGACGACACTGCTCAAGGCGCACGACCAGGCGCCGGCGCTCAACCTCGGCGCCCTGGCCACGGAGGTGCTGGCCGCGCTCAACCCGGAGCAGACGGTGACTGCGCGCGTCGGCTCGCGCATCAAGGTGCCGGCGCGGCCCGCCCACGTCGACCCGCTCGACCCGGTGCTCGCGGTCCCCCAGTTCCCCCAGCCGCTGTGGGAGACGCTCGACGAGACCTCTCGCGATCTGCTGTTCCCGGGCCTCGCGCGGATCCCGCGCGAGACGGTAACGGCGCTGGAGACGAACCCGCGGTTCGTCGAGGCGTTCCTCGTCGGCGCCAACCACGAGCTCGGTGCGCAGCTGCTGTTCGCCGAGTACCCGACCGACCAGCGCGGGACCGGCTTCCGCCAGTTCTGGGACGCCCGCGGCCGCGTCCCCAAGCCGGCGACGGACGACGACGCGCACGACATCGACGCGATCTCCGACTGGCACAAGGACGCAGACCTCGGCGACAACATGCGTCACGGCGGCGCGGGCGACGTCGTGCTCGTGCTGCGCGGCGAGCTGCTTCGCCGCTACGACGTGACCGTCTACGCGGTCCCGGCGACGACCGTCGCTCCGCGGCCGCGCGGGTTCGACACCGACCCGGCCAACGAGCGCTACCCGTTGTTCAGCGGCCGGATCGGCGACGTTGCGTTCTACGGCTTCGACTTCACCGCCGACGACGCGCGCGGCTCGGAGGCCGACGGCGAGCCGGGCTACTACTTCGTCCTGCAGCAGCACGCGATCGCGCCGCACTTCGGGCTGCTCGCGGCGACCGAGCAATACATCGGCCAGGCGCCCTATGAAGCTGGCGTGGTGACGTGGGACAACGTGTCGACGGCCGACGCCAGCGGCAAGCGGGTGCCGATGCTCTACGCACCGGTCGCACAGGCCTGGGCCGCGGCCGCCAGCTGGCCGACGGGGGCGGTGTGGGGCGCCGACGCGGCCAGCCAGGCCGCCCTGTGCCTGCAGCACCCCGTCCGCGTCGCGATCCACGCCGAGGACCTGCTGCCTACATGAGCCCGCCGATCCGCCCTCCGCGCCCCGGCCCGCCCGGCCCACCGTTCAGGCCGCCTCCGCCTCCCCCGCCCCCTCCGCCGCCGCCCCCACCACCGCCGCCCGACCCGATCGCGGAGGCCCGCACCGAGATCGACAAGGCCGAGCGCATGCGCGAGACCGCGGCCACCGCCGAGCAGACGACCGCAGCCGCACGCAGCGCGGCGAGCGCCGCGGTCGACGAGGCCCGTCGCACCGGCGACGAGAAGGCACTCACCGAGGCCACCCGCGCGCTCGCCGAGGCCCAGAAGCGCCATGACACCGCGGCCCGCGGGCTGCGTGAGGCGATCGCCGCCCTGCTCGCCGCCCGCGGTGGGCTGCTGGGCCACCTCCAGCCGACGGACGAGCTGACGGCACTGACCGGCCTCGAGCCGATCGCGCTGCTGCCGGTGCGCGTCGAGACGCGCTTCACCGACACCCCCGAGCTGTGGGTGCGCGTGTTTCCCGACGACATCCACGTCAATACGCACGACGCCGGACTCACGGCCGACGAGATCGAGTGGGGCGAGCACTTCTGGGCGCAGACGTGGGTCGCGGCCAATGACGACGACCGCGGGGCGGCATGGCAACAGCTGACGACCCGCGTGCCGCCACGGCGCGCCGCGTGGATCGCGCGCGAGCTGAGGCCGACCAACCTCGCGCAGCAGGGCACGGCCGGTGCCACTCCCGCGTTCCCATCGCCGGCAACGCGTCCCGCGCCGTGGAGCCGCGCCGCGACGGCGACGACGCTGCCCGACCGCTGGATCGTGCTCGGCTATAGCGGCGGCCACCGCACGCTGCTCGCCACGGGCACGACGATCCCCGATCCGTTGCCGGTCGGGCCCGACCCGATGGTCGCGGCGGCGGCCGCCGATCCCGAGCACCCCGCGGTCGATGACGGCGTGCGGTGGCGCGTCGACTTCGACGCCGCCGTCGCGATCGGGATGGGCCTGAAGATCCCGCTGAGCGCCCAGCAGGCCAGCGACGGGTTTGACCGCCTGCTCGTGATCGGCGTCAAGCCGACGCTGACCACCAAGAGCGCCGGCCTACGCCTGGGCAAACTGTTCGACGCCCACCACTTCACCGACGGCCTGACGCTGCCCGCGCCGGGGACGCCGACCAACGCGACTCAGGACGCACGCCCGCCGACCACGCAGGCGACGACCGACGCGACCGACGGCGGCTTCGAAATCGAGCGCGGCGCCTCGCTCGCCACGGTGACGGCCGGCAGCGACGGCTACCGGCTTGCCCACGCGCTCGGCATCCCACCGACGACGTTCGCCCACGTCGACGGTGCCGCCGGGACGACCTTCGACGACGCGCGCCACATGGACACCGTGCTGTGGCCGGGCGGCCTCGGCTACTACCTCGACCAGCTGTTCGCCCCGCTTATGGGCGCCGGCACGCTCGCCGACGTGCGCCGCCACGCGCTCGACCGGGTGCGGGCGCGCGGGCCGCTGGCGCTGCTGCGAACCGGCCGCCAGCCGTACGGCGTGCTGCCGGTGACTTCGCTGCACGGCTGGCAGAACATGGGCGAGGCCGCGGTGCTGACGCCGATCGTGACGCTTCTGCAGGCGCTGGCCGACGAGTGGGTCGACCTCGCACAGACCGTCCCCCGCGTCGGCCTGGGCAATCCGGACGCGACCCTGATCGGGCTGCTCGAGCTCAACGAGCACGCCCGCACGATCCGCGCGCGGCCGGCGACGAGCCGCGACTTCGAGCGCAACGTCGCGCTGCTGCTGCTCGAGGACGTCGTGGCGATCGACCAGCAGTGGGCGGCGCTCGCGCTGCAAACGTCCAAGCTCCTCGGGCGCATCGGGATCGGCGGCACGCCGCGGATCACCGAACTGGGCGTCCAGGGCGCGGCGGCGGTCCTCGACGCTCCGCTGATCGACGGCAGCTTCGACCCCAACGTCGGGCCCGCCCACCACTACCTGGCGCAGATCGCGGGCGGCAACCCGCAGCAGCTCTGGCACGCCACCAACGACGCCAAGCTGCTTCCGCTGCTCTACATGCTCGCCCGCCACAGCGTGCTGCGCGCCTGGACCGACGCCGGCGACGCGCTGATCGGCGCCAGCGCCGCCACGCACGCCGAACCGGTCCTCAGCGGCTGGCCGGGTGCCGCGCCGACGGCGTGGGAGCGGATGACGTCCGGCAGTCCGACGCTGTTCGTCCAAGTCGACAACGCGGCGGCGGGGGCCAACCCGACGCCGACTCTCACGGCCCTGAACGAGACGCGCGCCGCCGCCGACGCGCTCGCGCAGCTCAACGACGCGCAACTCGAGCTGCTGCTGCGCGAGAGCCTCGGGCTCGCCTCCCACCGGCTCGACGCGTGGATCACGTCGATCGCCACTGCGCGCCTCGATGTGCTGCGCAACGGCCACGTCGGGAGCGGCGTTCACCTAGGCGCGTGGGGCTGGCTCGAGAACGTCCGCCCCGGTCCGGCGCTGCAACCGACGACCGTCCCCGACGGCGTGACCGGCCCGGTGTGGCACGACCCGGGCAACGGCGGCTACGTCCACGCCCCGTCGCTGACCCATGCGGCGACGGCGGCAGTCCTGCGCAGCGGCTACCTGACGCACAAGGCGACGAGCGCTGGGACGCTCGGCGTCGACCTGTCGAGCGACCGCACACGGCGCGCGCTCGAGCTCATCGACGGCGTGCGCGAGGGCCAGTCGCCGGGTGCGCTGCTCGGCTACCGCTTCGAGCGTGACCTGCACGAGCGCCGCACCGGTCTCGAGCTCGACGCCTACATCGCGCCGCTGCGAGCGGCGTTCCCGCTTGTCGCCGGGAAGCGCGTCGAGGAGACGGAACCGGTCGAAGCGATCGCCGCCGCGAACGTCGTCGACGGCCTGGCGCTGCTGCGCGGCCGCGCCCAGATCGCGTGGGGCGACGACCTGCCGGCGAACGGGAGTACCGAGCAGGAGGCGATCGACGCGGCGCTCGACGACCTCGCCGATGTTGCCGACGCGGTCGACGACCTATTGCTCGCCGAGAGCGTCCACCAGGCGGTGGCCGGCAACCCGGCGCGCGCGGCCGCCACGATGGACGCGCTGTCCCGCGGCGAGAATCCACCACCGCAGTTCGACGTCGTCCGCACGCCGCGCAGCGGCGTCGGCCTCACGCACCGCCTCGCGGTCCTGTTCTCGGGCGCGGCAGGGAGCGGCTGGACCGCCCCGCGGCCGGTCGGCCCGGACACGCTCAGCGGCCCACGAGCGGCGCTCGATCCGCAGCTCGAGGCGTGGGCTGCCGCACTGCTGCCCGACCCGGCACACGTCTTCTTCAATGCCACGATCACCCACGACGTCCGCGGCCACCCGTTCGCGACGCGCGTGAAGATCGCCGTCACCGATGTCGGGCTCGGCGCACTGGATGTCGTCGCGGCCGCCGTCCCGGGTGAGACGCCCGAACAGAGCACGCTCGAGCGCCTGCTCGGCTACCACGCGGCCCGCGCGGCGCCGGCACATCTGATGAGACCCGGGGGGCCCGACAGTGTGACGGTGGACTACGAGCGCACATGGGGCAACGACGGCTGGACCATTCCCGAGCTTCTGACCGCCGCATCGATCGTGCGCCCGCTGTTCGACAACGCACGGCCCGCGCTCGCCGGTGACGTCGGGCTACCGGGCCAGGCCGGCGGCAGCAGCGACCTGAGCGACCTCCATGCCCGGGTCGACGCGGTCGCCGCGGCGCTCGCTGATGCCGACCGCCGGCTCGCGATCGCCGCCAACATCCGGCGGCCGGTCGTGCCCCCGATCGGGCCGCCGGTCGTCCAACCGCCGATCCCGATCAGGCCGCCACTGCGGCCGACCCCGGTCGCCAGTGCTGAGGATCAGCGCGCGGCGCTGCTGGCCGCGGCCGCCCTCGGTGTCCAGGGCGCGTGTCCGCAGGAGCCGGTCGGCGACACGTTCGAGATCCAGTCGGCGCTCGCCGCCCAGGCGATCTCGGTGCGCAAGGAGGTGACCCGCCGCCTCGCCGCTGCAGCGGAGTTGCCGGCCGCCAACCCGCTGGCGTCGGAGACCGCGCAGGTCCGCGCCGCGCGCGAGCGCCTGCGGGTGCTGTTCGGCGCCGCGCCCCCGTTCACGGTCGGGTGCCAGGCCGCCGATCCGACCGAGCTCGCCGCGGCGCTCGCCGACGGCCCGACGTCGCTCGGCGACGACCCGCTGGCCGCCGACGCGCTGCTGCTCGACGCGGCCGCCGTGCGCCGCGGACCGGCGCGCCTCGCCGACGCACTGCTCGCCCGCGCGGCCGCGGACCCCGACGCCGCGGCCTCCGCCGACCTCATCGTCGCTCAGCTCCCTCACGACCAGGGCGCGCATTGGATCGGCCTGCCGTTGAACGGCGCCGCGCCGAAGGCGAACCGACTGTCGCTGCTGATCCACGCGCCGGAGGCGCTCGATGCGAACTCAACGCTGCGCGGGCTCGTCGTCGACGAGTGGACCGAGACGATTCCCAACCCGCAGGAAACGACCGGCCTCACGTTCCACTACGACGCCCCCGCGGCCGAGGCGCCGCAGGCGATCCTGCTCGCGGTCCCGCAGGCGCCGCAGACCACGTGGAGCCTCGGCGCGCTCGAGACGATCTTGCTCGAGACCACCGTGTTGACGCGCATGCGCGGCGTCGACGCCGCCGCGCTCGGCGACCTTGGACAGCTGCTGCCGGCGTGGTGGCCGGCGCAGGACACCGCCGGGCTGACCGTCTCCTCCGACCCCCGCCACGCCGTGACTGCGCTGTGGCCCGCGCCGCCCGGACCATGACCTTCGACCTCACGACCTGGAACCGCATCGAGCCGAGCGCCCGCGACCCGGACCTCGCCGCGTCGCTCAGCGGACGCCTCGCTGACCCGCTGTGGATGCTCGCGCGCCAGTGGCAGAGCGGCGAGCTCGACGGCACCGATGGCGGCCGACCAGTCGCGGTGCGGGTCGCGACGCAAACGACGCCGCTTGCTGCGTGGCGCCCCGGTGACGACGACACGCAAGCGGTCCAGGGCTATGACCCAGGCGGTGCGGCGCTCGAGTCGCGCGTCGAGGCCGACCACGGTGCGACCGGTCTCTGGGAGGCCGCCGCCGCCGGACGCCGGTTCGTCGCCATGCTTGGCATCGCCGGGCTGTCAACGCACGCCGCGGCGTTCGCGCGGCAGTGGCCGCTGCCAACGGACGCGAGCCCCGGAGACGCGAGCGGAGAACGACTGCTGGGCCTGCTCGGCCACGGGCTGCCCGACGGCGCCGCGATGGCCCGCGATCTGCGCGAGGCGCTCGGCGCCGACGGGCAGGGCGCGTGGCCAGCCGAACCCGATGTTGGCGGCGATGTTGACCCGGTGCGCAAGAAGGTCGTGCTCCCCTACCTCGACTGGTGGGAACAGCGCCACCCGGCCATCGCGGTCGCCGGCGACGCTTGGGTCGACGCCCGCCAGCGCTACGCCGTGACCGTCGCCACCGCCGACGACCCGCAGATCGTCCTCGTGGCCGGCGACCACCGTGGCGGCACACTCGACTGGACGGCGTTCTCGTCCGTCGCCGGGGGTGAGCTCAACCTGCCGCCGCGGACGAGCGCGCCCGCGGTTGACGCGGTGCGGACCGTCCTCCCGGCGCCAGTCCAGTTCAAGGGCGCGCCCGCGCCACGCTGGTGGGAGATCGAGGACGGCGCAGTCGCGCTGGCGCGCGTCGACGCCGCGGCCGACGAGCTGGCGAAGCTCCTGTTCCTCGAGTTCACGTTGATCTACGGCAACGACTTCTTCGTCGTCCCGCTGCCGCTGCTCGCTGGCTCGTACACAACCGTCCAGTCGCTGCTCGTGACCGACGGCTTCGGCGTCCGCACACTCATCGACAGCACCGAGGCCGTCGACGGCTCGGGCGCCACGTGGCGGCTGTTCGCGATCGCCAACCAGGCGCTCGACGGCGCGCCCGGCTCGGCCGGGTTCCTCGACGGCCGGCTGCTTCCCGCTGTACCGCCCGGAGTGCTGCAGTCCGAGCCGGTCGAGGACGTGCGCTTCGTCCGCGATGAGCAGAGCGCCCTGGCGTGGGCGGTCGAGCGGCGGGTGCCGGGTGTGGTCGGACGCGGCGTCGACCGCGCGCAGCTCACCCACCAGCAGGCCGACGAGGCGCCGCTGAAGCGCTCCGATGCGGACCCCGCCTACACGCTCGCGCGCACGCCGCCCGCGTGGTGGTACCCACTGCTCCCCGAGCAGCTCGGCATCCGCCAGATCGCGCTGTCGCTCAGCCGCGTCGCGCATGCGGGCGGCCTCCAGGGGGCGCCGCAGGGACGCGTGCTGGCCGACCCGGAATTGGTGCTCGACGAGCAGACGGTCCCGCGCAGCGGCCTGCAGGTCGTCTCGCGCGCGCGGATGACCCGGGGCGCAGACGGCTCACGCGCGGCGTGGCTCGGCCGCGAGGTCGGCCCCGGGGGCGGCGAGGGCCACAGCGGTCTGGCGTTCGACGACGTGAAGCTCCCCGACGACGAGTCGTAACGGCTGCGGATTGATCGACCCGTTTCCTGCTCGCATCTTTCGTGTGAACGGGTCCTGAGACGCAACGACTGTGGGTATAGTCGAAACACTTTGGCGCAGGGACTTCAAAGCGCGCGGAGAACGCTGTCGGTGGCCGGAGTCGTGGCGGTCCTCGCGGCGCTGGCGCTGCCGGCGGGCGCACTCGCCAGCCCGCACGGGTCCCTGACCGTGCGCGTCGCCGGGCTGCCTTCGGGACAGCGTTCGGCCGTCAGCGTGCGTGGGCCGGGGACCTTCGCCCGCTTCCACGGCTCGACCGTCCGCCTGCGCCACCTGCGCGCCGGGCGTTACGTCGTGACGCTTCGGGCGGTCACCATCCGCCGCGGCCACGGGCGCCTGCGCGCCGGCGCCACCGCCTACCCCGACCGCGCTCACCTGGTGGTGCGCGTGCGCGCCGGAGGCCACACGCTGACCTCCCCTCGCTACGGCGCAATCGTCAACCCGTCTGTGCGGCCGCTGCCCGACCACG
>Ga0066903_100000847_pt1 | contig 20805 bp, 17 predicted proteins | sample PanSoiMetaGPlot1_FD_67491 | JGI IMG/M metagenome (GOLD analysis project Ga0066903, IMG submission 67491) | Tropical forest soil microbial communities from Panama analyzed to predict greenhouse gas emissions - Panama Soil - Plot 1 (version 2) | ecosystem: Environmental > Terrestrial > Soil >... | reverse complement strand
ACGCCGGTGATGAGCTGCACCAGGAAAACGAAGGCCAGGCAACTGCCCCAGACATAGCGCCAGCGGGCGCCGCCGGGAATGTGCTCAATGAGCAACGCATCGCGCAGCTTGCGATAGCCCGTGCGGTGGTCCAACCAATCGCAGAATTTGCCGAGCACGAGTGGTCCTTTCTCAACTCTCGGATCCGCAGCGGAATTTGCAAGATTCCATGTGCTATGTTTCGAAATCGGAATTCTTGCGAAATTCTCCTACGGTTCAAGCTCTTAATTTCTTCTCGTGTTCACCTTGGACGAAATTCTGATATTTCACCAGCAGCAGGTTACGATTGTTCGGATCGGGGTTCTCCGGATCGTGGGCGGTTTCAAATTGCAGGCTGTCCATGCCGCGCGGTGCGGGGTTATTGGCCACTGCCTGATCCAGGGAGCCATTGATGTTGAATTTGCCGCCATGACAGGGACAGGTAAACCCAGGACAGGGATTTCCTGGATCCCTGTTGATGGAACAGCCGAGGTGCGGGCAGATGGTGGTGAATACCATGAGATCATTCGGCGGAGCCTGCCCCGTCTTGATCACCCATACCCGGCCAACCACGTCGTTGGGATGAAGCGTCCAGGCATCGGTGCGGACGTCGCGGATCACGCCTTGCCTGGGCTCATCGACGACCAGTTCATTCAGCTTGATTCCCTGCACAGGCCGAAACCCGCGATTGGGCGCGGGCCGGTGACGCGCATCGGCCAGATAAGCCACTGCTGGAACACCCAGGACGACAGCAAATATCGCCCCCAAGCCATGAATAGCCCAGCGCAAAAAAGACCGGCGTTCCTCATTGGCCATAATGCATCTCCCGTTTGAGCCTGGTTCAGGTGGGATGGATCGAACCACATCGGCGGGTATAGGTTTATCCTAATGGCTCCGAAAGCAATGTCCAGTCTGAACCAACACCAACCGCGTGCTGAGTGCGGCTTAGCGTTCGCTTCAAACTACTCTGCGAGCGCCAATTCGCAAGCGCCATTACAACGAGTTCCGTTCCCAGAATATGCCGTCTCGATACCCCTGAATGGTCGGATCGTCTTCGGCCAGTGCCAGCCGTTTCTCCGCCAGCAGGCAGTACGTCCGGTTCCATTCCACGCCGGCGAATTGCCGGCCCAGCTTCTTGGCGACCACCAGCGTCGTGCCCGAACCGAAAAACGGATCGAAAACAACATCGCCTGTGTTCGAGCTGGCCAGGATAATCTTGGCCACCAGCTTTTCCGGCTTCTGGGTCGGATGATCGGTGTTTTCCGGCATGGACCAGAAGGGTACGGTCACATCGGTCCACAGGTTGGAGGGAAAAGTCAGCCGATGGCCGCCGTTTGTAGATCGCTGCCAGTCCTTGGGCCTGCCATTGGCGTCGGTGTAGGGAGCGATGACTTTTCTCTTGAGCTTGACGGCGTCGGGATGAAAGGTGTAATTCTCGGAGACCGTTCCGAACCAGATGTCTTCCGAGCAATTCTTCCAGTTCGTCAGTGCCCCCCGACCTTTTTCGCGCTCCCAGGTGATGCGATTGCGCACGATCAGATGCTTTTCCATGACGCGCTGGATCGCCGCTGAGGAGCGCCAGTCGCCGCAAAAGTAAACCGAGGCGGTGGGCTTCAGGACCTTCATGAGCGGGCCGAACCAGGACGCGATCCAGGCGGCATATTCCTCCTGGGATCGCTCCTGGAATTGCATGCCCTGAAATTTCTTGTTGAGGTTGTAGGGCGGATCGAGAACCAGGAGGTCCACGAATTGTTCCGGCAGCCAATCGAGCGTGTGGAATAAATCCTGGTTGATGGTCCGATTCAAGATAGATCGAGGTGAAACTTGCCGGGCGAGACAGAGGGGACGCGTTTTCAAACGACGGATATCGCCGGAAGACAGAATCAGGGTGCGATTCCGCGGCGCCCGGATTTTTCGCAGCTCATCCATGATTGCATAAAGAAGCGGAACAGGAGGTAACAGAGGAAACAAAGAGCATTTTTCACTGTTTCCTCTGTTGCCTCCTGTTCAATTGATCAAGCTCCTCCCGGCATGGCGACGCGCGGGACGGCCAACTCCATGTTCATGGTCAGCCGCGCCGGCATGAGGTTCTCCTCGGACCTCAGGGCCTGGTCCCAGGTGATGGCCCGGCCGGTGTAGGCGGCCATGCGGCCCATGATTGCCGTCAGTGTGCTTTCGGCAACGTTTTTGAGGTCGTTGATGGGCCGATTGTTGCGGATGCTGTTGATCAGGGCCACGTGTTCCTGCTGGTAAGGATCGTTGTCACCCCGGCCAAAGCCCCAGCGCCGCACCAGCGGGCCGCCGGCTCTTTCCGGATATCCCATGATCGTGTAGTTGGAGTGCCAGATGCCAGTCGTGCCGGTGATGGTTTCCGAGACGTTGTTCTCGCAACCATTCATCTGCCGGCACATGCTCATGACATGCACGCCATTGGGGTATTCGTAATCGACGGCGAAGTGATCATAGATGTGGCCGAACTCCGGCCCGGTGCGAACTTGCCGGCCGCCCATGCCGACCGCGCGAACCGGATGGCTATTGCCCAGCGCCCAGTTAACCACGTCGAGATTGTGGACGTGCTGTTCGCAGATGTGGTCGCCGGAAAGCCAGGTGAAGTAGAGCCAGTTGCGGATTTGCCATTCCACATCGCTCATGCCGCGATCGCGATTACGGTGCCAGAGCCCGCCCTGGTTCCAGTAACAGCGCGCCGAGGTGATGGTGCCGATTTCCCCGGCATGAATGCGGCGCATCGATTCGATGTAGCCGGTCTGGTAACGCCGTTGCGTGCCGGCCACGACAGACAGGCGATGGCGATTGGCATCCTGAAAGGCGTCCAGAACTGTGCGAATGCCGGGGCCGTCCACCGCCACCGGCTTTTCGGTGAACAGGTGCTTGCGGGCATTGATGGCCGCTCGAATATGGATCGGCCGGAAACCGGGAGGCGTCGCCAGCAGGACCAGGTCGCAATTCTGAATGACACCCTCGTAGGCGTTCAAACCGACAAACTGGCGGGCGGCCGGCACATCGACATTCTGCCGCAGGTTGTTGTCGCGCTGCAGGCCATTGAGGCAGCCTTCGAGGCGATCGCGGAAAGCGTCCCCCAGAGCGGTGAGACGAACGTTGGGGCCGCCGCGGAGACACTGTGCCACCGCGCCGCTGCCCCGCCCGCCGCAGCCGATCAAGCCGATGCGAATGACCTCCGGCCCATCAGCATGGACATTGGACATCAGGCTGCTTGCCATGGCCGCGCCGCCGGCCACCACCGCCGAAGTCTTTAAAAAATCCCGCCGCGTGCTGCTACTCTTTTCACTCATGATTGCTCCTTTTGATTGGAAATCGTTCAAGCCCGAAGGCGAGGCTTCGAGCCTTCGTAGTTTTTTCCAGGCCGTGATTCAGTTATGATATGCTCCAGCCATGATCAAACACTCTCTCATCGGCCTTGCTGCTCTTTTTACAACTTTGGCGGCAATTGGCCTGCGTGCTGATCCCCCGCTGAAGCGATTCGAATTCACCGAGCCACACATGGGGACGCTGTTTCGCATCGCCCTTTATGCACCGAGCGAGTCGGCGGCGAAGAAGGCAGCCAAGGAAGCGTTCGCACGGATCGCCGAACTAGATGGTATCATGAGCGACTACCGTCCCGCCAGTGAATTGATGCAATTATGTAAAAAAGCCGGCGGCGACCCCGTCAAGGTCAGCGCCGACCTGTTCGCCGTCTTGACACGGGCCCAGGAAATCAGCCGCAAGTCGGATGGCGCCTTTGATGTGACTGTTGGCCCAATCGTCCGGTTATGGCGCAAGGCCCGGCGGACCCGGCAACTTCCATCCGCCGAAGACATCAAGAAAGCGTTGGCCCTGGTTGGTTACGAGAAGATCCGCCTGGATGCCCAGAAGCGGACCGTGCAACTCCTGGTCATGGGCATGCTGCTCGATCTGGGCGGGATCGCGAAGGGCTACGCGGCCGATGCGGCCCTGGAGGTGCTTCGCCGCCACGGCATCCGCCAGGCGTTGATTGCCGCCGGTGGCGACATCCGCGTCGGCGATGCCCCACCCGGCAAGAAGGGCTGGAAGATCGGCATCGCACGTTTGAAAAATCCAGATGATCCGCCGGAACAATTCATCTGGCTCACCGATGCCGCGGTATCCACCTCCGGCGATTCCCGGCAATATGTGGAGATCGCCGGCAAGCGTTACTCGCACATCGTCGATCCGAAGACCGGCATGGGCCTGGTGGGCCGCCGCAGCGCCACCGTGATCGCCCGCCCCATCGCCGACGGCCTGGCCACCACTTGCTGCGTACTGGGCCCCGAGAAATTCCTGAAATTCATTGAGCGCATGCCGGGAACGACGGCTTTGTACACATACGAAAAGGACGAAAAAATCCTCAGCAGGGCTTCGAAGGGATTTGCGAAGTATCGAGCGTCGGACTGACTCGAACTCGCGACATATCATTTCATATACTATCCGCACGCGCCACGGCCCGGAGGACTTCTCATGTTGCGATTGTGTGTAATTTTCCCGACGTGCCTTCTGTTGATCGGAGCGGCCCTAGCCGGAGATTACGATCCGGACCGGAAAATCGAGTTGAAACAAGGCGACCGCATCATCTTCTTCGGCGATTCGCTCACTGCTTTGGCCGGGCAAGAATCGCCCAAAAAAATTGTCACCAAGGGTTACGTCCGCATCGTGCGGGAATCTTTGCAAAAATCCCATAACGACAAGAACATCGAAGTGGACTGGGTGGCCACGGGCGGACACACCGTTCCCGATTTGCTCAAGCGCGTGGACCGGGACGTGATCGCCAAGAAGCCAACGATCGTGGTCATCCAGATCGGCTGCAACGACGCCCGCCGCATCTCCAGGGAACGCTTCAAGGAAAGCCTGGAAGAGTTGATCGGCCGCTTACAGAAAGCCAAGATCCAGGTCGTTCAGTGCACGCTCACCAGCGTGGGTGAAAAGCACGACGGCACCAACAAGGACGATTCCAAGCTGGATGAATTCGCCCAGATCGAACGCGAGGTGGCGCGAGCGAAGAATGTCCCGGTCAATGACCTGCGCAAAGCCTTTGTGGCCCACTGGAAGAAGAACAATCCCCAGAACAAGGGCAGCGGTATCCTCACGTACGACGGCAACCACTTCAACGACGCCGGCCACCAGTTCGTGGCCGAGCAAATGTTGCGGCGGTTCAAATAATCACTTTGTCGGGCCGGATCGGGACGCCGGAAATGGCGGATCCGACCTTCGAGTCGCGCTTATTCCTTCAGCAAATCCCGGATCGCCCGTTCGATTTCCTCACTCTGGGGAACCACTGCTTTTTCCAGCGGCGGGCTATAGGGTGTCGGGGAAAATGCTCCGTGCAGGCGGCGAATCGGAGCGTCCAGGTCGTCAAAGCCTGCCTCCACCACGCGGGCGGCGACTTCGGCGCCCAGGCCAAAGGGAGCAAAGGCTTCATCCACGATCAGCAATCGCCCGGTCTTATGGACCGACTGCAGGATCGTTTCGCTGTCCAGGGGAGATACGGTTCGCGGATCGATCAACTCGACCGAAACGCCCTCTTGTTCCAGCCGCTTGCAAACCTCCAGGGTCTTTCGCACCATATTGGCCAGGGCAACCACGGTGATATCTTTACCTTCGCGAACGATGGCTGCCTTGCCGAACTCGATTTCGTAGTCCTCTTCCGGCACCGGACCCTTGGCCGATAAACATTCCCGATGCTCCAGGAAAAGAACGGGATCGAAACAGCGCAACGATCGGATGAGCAGTCCCTTCGCGTCATACGGTGTCGATGGGACAACGACGCGCAAGCCGGGGAAATGCGCGTACATGGGGTAGTAGTTGCCGGAATGGTGGGTGGCCGCCGAATGACCGATGCCGATGCAGCCGCGCAACAAGAGCGGCATGCGAATCCGCCCGCTGCTCATGTACTGCATCTTGGCAATCTGGTTGAGCGTTTCGCCGACGGAATCGAGGATGAAGTCAGCAAACATGAAATCGACGACCGGCCTGGTCCCGGTCATGGCGGCGCCGCAGGCCAGGCCGACAAAGCCTCGCTCGGAGATCGGCGTATCTCGCAGCCGGTCCGGCCCATAAAGGTCAAACAGCCCTTCGGTGGTTTTGAAGTTGCCGCCCCGTTTGCCGATGCCTTCCCCCAGAACGAAGATGTTTGGATTCCTGGCCATCTCTTGCGCCAGCGCTTCGTGTGTGGCTTTCATGTACGTGATTTCGCGGCGCGCGAGTGGGCGCGGGGCGCGCTCCGGGCTGCTGTGCTCCTGCGCCCCGCGCTCGTCGTAGACGTGGCTGGTCGCCGTGACTGGATCAGGCCAGGGGCTGTTCTCGGCGAACTCGTGGGCCTTGGCGATCAACTCGGCCACCTCGGCGGCGATGGCATTCAATTGGGCTTCCAGGTCCGGTTGGCCGTTTTTCCCGCCCGCGGCGGTGAGCCGTTTGCGCAGATTCACGATGGGACACCGGGTCTTCCATTCTTCCACGTCCTCCTTGGTGCGATAACCGAAATCCCCCATGCCTTCGGCGTGAGCGCGGGTGCGATAGGTTTTACATTCGATGAGAGTGGGTCCAAGTCCCGCGCGAGCCCGGCGGACCGCTTGGCCGGCAATTTCATGGACGGCCTCCACGTTGTTGCCATCCACTTCGATGCCGGGCATGCCATAGACGGCGCCGCGCTGGGCGACCCCGGGATTGCCGGCCGCGTAGCGAAATGGAACCTCGGTGGCGAACTGGTTGTTTTCGCACACGAATAGTACCGGAAGTTTCCAGATGCCGGCGAGGTTCAGGCCTTCGTGAAATGCGCCGTTGTTGACCGCGCCATCCCCGAAGAAAGCAACAGCCACCCGATCGGATTTGAGCAACTTGAAGCTGTATCCCGCGCCCGCCGCCTGGAGAACGCACGGCCCGACGATGCCGCTCGTCCCCATCATGCCGATTTCGGGAGCGAACAGGTGCATGCTGCCGCCCCGGCCGCGCGAGCAGCCGGTTTGCCGGCCATACAATTCGGCCATGAGTTCGCCCGGCGGCAATCCTTTCGCCAGAGCATGCCCGTGACCCCGATGCGTGCTGAAGACCACGTCGTCGTGACGAAGATGAGCGCAAACCCCGACCGCAATCGCTTCCTGACCTACATATGTGTGGCAAGCCCCGTGAATCAAGCCGCGCTGGTGCGACCGGGCCAGTTGCTCCTCGCACTGGCGAATCACCTGCATGCGGCGGAGCAGGTCCAGAAGCAGGTCGTGGTTCAGTTCGACTTGAGTAGCGCTCATTATTGGTATTACCACCGTACCGATCCGCCCGCGTTCATGGCCAGGTTGCCGCCGTCCATGGGGATCAGGGCGCCGGTGATCCAGGCGGAAGCATCGGAGGCGAGAAAAACCGCAAGACCCTTGATGTCATCCGGTTTGCCGAGCCGGCCCGTGGGAATGCCGCTCAGGAATTGGTCCCGCAGGTTGGGGTCCTCGGCCATGCGTTTTTCGAGACCCGGATTGACCACCTGGGCGGGCAGGATGGCGTTGACCCGTACGCCCCGGCCGCTCCATTCGGTGCTGAGTTCGCGCGTCATCTGGGCCACCGCGCCCATGGCCATGCTGTAGGCGATATGGCCTCGGCCCATGGCGGTGATGCTGGCCAGGGAGCCGATGTTGACAATGCTGCCTCGCCCTGCTGCCAGCATGCGACGGCCCGCTTCCTGGCAGCAACAGAAGCGGCCAAACACCAGGTTCCGCCAGGTGAATTCAACGTCCTCCAGAGCGATTTCTTCGGGCCTGGCACGGACCGCTTCGCCGGCAACATTGCCCAGAAAATCGATCCTGCCGAAGTCGCGATCGAGTCGGCCGAACATGGTCTTGATTTGATCGGGCCTGGAAACGTCACACGTGATCGGAATGGCCCGGCGGCCAAGGCGTGCAATCTGTTCTGCCGTTTTTTCCACCCCGGCGGTGTTGATGTCGGCCAGCATCAGGTCGGCGCCCGCTTCCGCCAGGGCCAGCGCCATGGCTCGTCCCATTCCCTGCGCCGCTCCGGAAACCAGGCCCACGCGGCCGGTCAGGTCGAACAATTCTTTGGACATGATGCGCCTCAAGAAGCCGGATAGATCGAGAATAATCTAAACAAATTTCGGCGGCAATCAATCCTGTTCCAGCTTCCACTGGGCGGCGTGGAGGAAAATAAGTGCGGGATCGAGCGGACCTGTGGCCAGGTTCGCCGGAACTGCCACATGATAGTGAAGCTGCCAGAGGGGAATGATCGGCATGTGGACGACCAAGTGAGCATGGATGTTGTGGGCGGCATCCTGGGCAGCGGAAAATTGCTGGTGGACCAATGCGAGCAGGAACAAGGCCGTCAACTTGCCGTCGTTGTCATAGCCGAGGATATTGGAGCCGCCGGGCCGCACCGCGCTCGCCTGAGGATCGAACAACGGCCACAGGCCGATGATCTCCTGGTCCAGATCGAGCTCATGGTAAGCAAGGTCGTAATCGCGGCGGTAAATGGCATCCCTCAAGGCATGTGGCGCCAGGCCGATCGGAGTGATGGTGACTTTGACGCCACTGTCCGCAGCAAGCCGATGGATTTGATCGGCCAATTGCCTGCAAGCACGTTCTACATTTGAACCTCCGTTCGGATATTTCAGAGTCAATTTGATTTCGCCGAGTTGTTTGTGGGCGGCTCGGAAGTAGGACTTGGCCCGAATCGGATCGAACAGGCTGGCCGGCACGCGCGGCGGCGGACAAGAGGCCCAGGAATCAGCGGGGAAGGGACCGTTGGCGGCGTGATGAAACTCCGCATGACCGGTGCGCTGCGGCAGCAGATTGATCGCCAGTGCGCCGCCGGCAACCTCCAGCAAGTTCAAATCCGCCGGACTGCCGCGGAATTGGTCCGTCAGGATTTTCTCCCGGTCGATCGCCAGGGCCAGAGCGCGGCGGAGATTGATATTGATCAGTTGGCCCTGATGATTGATTGCGAGATTACTCACTTTCCGCGCGGCCAGGGAGCGAACGGGAATTCCCCTGTCCTTGAGGGATTTGAGTTGCTCGGTGCCAACATCCAGAAGCAGGGCAGAACGGGCAAATTGATCGGGCACGTCTTTGGGCTCGTTCCAGGCGAAGAAGCGGATTTCGCGGATCGTTGGCCCGCCGCCGGGGCGATCGTAATGGGGATTGGCGCCGAAAACCGTCAGCGTTCGGCCGGCTTCCTGGCGTCGGCCCAGGTAGATGTAAGGACCGCTTCCTACCGGGGCCCTGGCGAAATCCGGATCGTCGGCGCGGGTCAGCGCCTTGCCTCGAAAGTTCGGCGGCAGCACTTTGAAGGAAAATAACGCAAGAGGATCGGCGAATCCGTGCCGTAAGCTGAATTCAATATCAAAGGATGCTCGATCCACCCGCGGTTCCTTGACCATATCGTTCCAGGATGGGACTCGGCCCGGCAGATCCGCCTTGCCCAGAAGTGCCACGGTGTGGCGAATGTCCATAGAGGTGACGCGTTCACCATCGGCCCAGTAGGCGTCCCGTCGCAGGAGAAATCGGCGTTTGAGGGATTCGACAGTGGGAATTCGCAGGGCGAGGTGCGGCTCATAACGCCGGCCGAGAACAGGATCCATGGTTGGCTCAACGAGCCCTTCGAAAACAAGGTCGAGCGCTTGCTTTTCCGGATCCGTCCAGGCCGTGGCCGGGGAGAGAAACTCCGGCAAGCGGCGCACGCCGACATAAAGGACCTGGTATTTTTTCTGCCGCTTGAGGAACTCATCGCGGAGGCCAGGTAAGCGCGGCCACAAGGCCAGGGCTTCGGCAAGCTTGTCCCGCGCGGGGCCATCCGGCAAACTAGCGGCTTCCTTGAGCAGCATGCCAGATCTTGCCGCCAGGACGTCGCGCACCGGCTTGGCCTGCGGACTGTGGACAAATTGCCTGTCGATGCGGTTGAGGTAAGCGCGGGCCGTCGCGAAATCCGACCCCAGCCTGGATTGCGCATAGTGGCTCCAGCAGGAACGAACCTCATTGCCAATGCCGCCGTCGTTTGGATAGATGGCCAGCAAGCGTTCCGCCAACGGCAGCGCCCTATCCCAATTCACCTCCTTCACTGCCAGGGAAAGTTGCCGTTCGCGGATCGATCGCAGTTTCTCCAGCAGTCGCTCGTTTGGCCCAGCTTCCCCCTGGAGATGCCACGCGACAGCCTGCAAGATTTTTTCCGCTGCTTGCAATCTGTCCGGCTGAGAAAGCTCCTTATCTTCGAAATCGGGACTTAACAAGTGCTTGACTTTGTTCGCGGCGACCATTTCGTAGTTATCCGAAGGCCGGGATAATTCTCGATAGATAGCCGCCAGGGCAGGGGAGGCCTTGGCAGCTTCCTGTTCCAGGTCGACCGGTTTGATGGTTTTCGGAATGGCCTGGGATTCCTTCTGGGCGGAGGTATCAGAAATCAGGCTGAGCGCGAAAAGCGCGAACGGGGCGAGAATGAATCCCATCTTGCAAATTGGCGAGAACGTGGCGCTCATGTGCTGATCATACCAGGAAAATCGATCGCTGCCGACGGCTCACCCAGGCAAGCTGATGCCAAGCAAGGTTGCCGGACCGTTTGTCGCATTCCAGGAACATCCAGCGGCGGATGCGGGAATGAGGACCGTTTCTCCGTTTCGGAATGATCGCCGATAGGTTCCGGATGTCGTCAATTCAGCCGACCCGGCGAGAACAATCCAAATCGACAGCCGCTCGGGGTAAGGATTTGTCAATTGCTGGTCCACGACGTATCGATCCACTTGAAAGTAGGAACACCGAACCAGTCGCTCTCCGCACGGGCAACCGGGGATTGGCGTGCCCTTTACCGGCTCCACGGGGCCGCGCTCCCAGTCGATGGAAGCGAGGGCTTGCTCGATGTGCAGGGTGCGGGGCTTGCCGTCCTGCCCCAGGCGATTCCAGTCGAACAGGCGGAAGGTGGCATCACTGGTTTGTTGCACCTCGGCGAGGACCACGCCGCCGCCCACGGCATGCACCGTTCCGGCCGGTAAGAACAAACAGTCGCCCACTTTGGGCGTGAAGGAATGCAGGCACTGGTCGGCGGTCCCTTTGTCCAGATGTTTTTCCAATTTAGAGCGCGTGATGCCCGGCAACAGACCGGCGTAGACTCGTGCCGTCGGCTCAGCCGCCAGCACCACCCAAGCTTCCGTCTTGCCCATTTCACCCGGGGCCAACCGGGCGGCCAATTCGTCGGTGGGATGCACCTGGATGGATAACAATTCATCACAATCGAGCAACTTGATTAGCAATGGAAAGCGAGTCGGCGGAGTCTGGTTGCCGAAGATTTGTTTGGGTAATTCGTCGCACAAGTCGGTGAGAAGCCGGCCCTTTAGCGGTTCCTCGGCGACCCGGCTGACATGGTGTGGATGTGCGCTGATCTCCCACGACTCGCCGTAGGGAGTGCCCGAAGCGGGAAGAGTCTTGCCGAACATTTTCCCTAATCGGCGTTGGCCCCACGGTTGAGACCGGAGATAGGGCTCGAATACCAGCGGGTCCATGCCATTCCTTTCGCAAGACCGATGTCAATTTGCGGAGACTTTACGTGTCCTATGGTTTTTTCCTGAAAATGGGGGGAAAAGCAAGTGATTGGAAGCAGGATCGACCGTAATGATTCTCTGGAAGGCCCGGGAAAATCCGATTGTGATTTCCATGAGGACAATACTGGTTCTTACATGTCTGCTGTTCGGCATCCAGGCCCGGCCATGCGGCGCCCAGTATGGTTGGCCCCCGCCCGGTTACGATCTCCGTACCTGGACCAACTGCAATGGCTGCCATTATCGCCGGCTGTGTGAGATCATCCACGACCACCGCTGTCGCTGCTGTTGTCAGTGCAAGGCGAACAACACTTGCCCGGTCTCTTGTCAGCACACGAGTGCCGATCCAGCCCATTTGCCCGCGTCTCTTGGGGCTCCCCAGATGAATCCTCCGCAGTCTGGTCCTGTCGCTAACTCCCATCCCCGCTGATTGAATCAGGGTGCTATTGGCAAGGAACTCGACGCACCGGCGAGAATATCTCCTGTTGCCAATGCCGTTGCCGGCTTGCGTTCGACCAGAGTTGCCGGGATGCCATTTCGCGGTCGCAGCGTGAAGCTGGGCCACAGGGTGACGTCGTGGCCGGCCTTGGCTGTGAAGCGGAAACGCTGAGCGATGGCAGCCAGGACCAAGACCATTTCCATCATGGCGAAGGTGTTGCCGATGCACAGGCGCGGCCCGCCGCCAAATGGAAAATACGCGAACTTGGGCATGGTTCGGGCGAACTCTTCGGTCCAGCGCTCCGGTATGAATTTCTCCGGTTGTTCAAAAAATCGTGGATCGCGCTGGATCAGCCATTGACTCATGAGCAGCGTTGTCCCTCTCTTGACCCGGAACCCGCCGATGACGCATTCGTCAATTGCCTCCCGGCCAATCAGGTAAACCGGCGGATAGAACCGCATCGATTCTTGAATGACTTTTTCGGCGTATTTCAGGCGAGGCAAATCCTCGAATGTTGGCACTCGGCCCGCCAGGACCCGATCCACCTCGGCTTGCAGTTTTTCTTCAACCTCCGGATGTCCGGCGAGCAGGTACCAGGTCCACGACAGGGCCAGGGCGGTCGTTTCATGGCCGGCCAGGAACAGCGTCATGGCCTCATCGCGGACTTGTCGGTCCGTCATGCCGGTGCCGTCGTCCTCATCCCGAGCCTGAAGCAAAATCGACAACAGGTCCGGCTTCTCAACGGGATTCTGCCGGCGCTGGCGGATGAACCGGAAGATGATCTCGTCCAGTTTGCGGATAATTCTTCGCAGTCGTAGATTCTGCGGCGTGGGCACCCAGATCGGCAGCAGCAGCAGACTGTTAATGCGGACCAGAAAATTCTCCTGCAGCAGGTGGAGGGCGCTGCTGACCTCGGAGGCGTCCCCATCGACCTCGGCATCGAACAGGGTTCGGGCGGTGATGGCCAGGGTGAGGCGCATCATGTCGGTATAGATATCGCGGGTTTCGCCGGGCTTCCAGGAAGCGAGCATCGCCTGCGTGGCATCGATCATGACCTGGGAATACCCGGCCAGCCTATTTCGTGAAAAGGCGGGCTGGATGAGCCGCCTCTGCTTCAACCAGAACTCTTGTTCGCTGACGAGCAGGCCCTTGCCGAACACCAGCGGGTTGATGCGGAGCGCAAAGTTCTTGATGAAATGCCGGCTCTGGGTGAGCAGGATTTCTTCGAGGAGATCTGGATGGTTGACGAGATAAACGCGGCGGTGGCCGAAGCGCAGGCCGACGACATCGCCGTGCTCGCGCACGCAGCCGGCCATGAATTCGAGCCGGTCGCCGCGGAATTGGGGCAGGTGGCCTTGAAGCCAGTGCCCGCGCGGTCCCGGCGGCAGGGGGGCCTTCATGAGTCCTCCAGTCCTGGGCGATGTCTTCATCATTTTACCGCCGTTGTGAAGCGAACAAGGAAAAAAGTGGTGAAAATGTTTGCAAGAATCGGCTCGATGCAGCATGATGACTGGATAAGAATGAGAAGCGAGGATAATGTGGCGAAAAGAGGATGGAATTTGGTTCGGACTCTAGCGATATGCCTTGCCATATCGGCATCCTCGCGAATTCGCGCAGATCATTTCGCTATCGACCTCAAAGTCCAAGCCGGCAAGGAGAGCAAGACAGCCCAGGCGGAAACGGCGGCTCTTGGATCGAAGGCCAAAAAGCGCGGCGTGCTCCATGCCAGGGTCGGCGACCGCGTCATCGTCAAATGGACCATGACCAACAAGGACGCCAAGACAGCGGTCAAGAATGTGCTTATTCACTTTTTCGCCGTCAAGCTGGGAGAAATCGGCCAGAAGACCACTCCCAAGCTCGACAAGGGCGTGGTGGCCGAGAGCGCCCTGGTCATGGATTTCAATCCGAAGGATAAGACGCACGGCGAATTGAGCTTTGTTATTGATCGGGCCGGGCCGTACTTGATCCGGGTGGAAACAATCGGAGCGGCCATCGGAGATGCCGGTCATGAACACTTCGCCGCTCTGGACCTGCTTGTGAAGGGTGACGAATGAAAAATCTGAAACGAATCCTGTTCGCGGTCATGATTCTCGCCGCTTTTCCTCTGTTTTCCAGGGGCGAGCATGCAGATATCGTGCTCAAGGTTTTCCGGATCGATCCGGATAGCGGCTTGACTAGGGACGAAGCCATCGCCTATTCCGACCAGGAACCGCCCAGCGGCGGAGTGAAGGCCCGGCCCCTCTTCAAGGTCAAGGCCAAGGATAGCCTGGTCCTGCAATTCATCCTCATCAACACCTATCCGCACGGCGTCAACAAGGATGTCACCGTGCGCTACTGCGTGGCGCGCCGGGAGAAGGTGAAACAAAAAGACGTGCCGGACTTCCGCGGCGACATGATCACCAAGGGAGAATTCAAACTGAACTTCAAACCCAAGACACGGGTCGGCGCCCGCGTGGCCTTCACCATTCCCGAGCCCGGCATTTACATGCTGCGGGTGGACACCTTGAATACCGCTTCCGATCATGAACATTTTTCGGCCATCGACTTGCAGGTGGAATGAATCCGGAGATTGCAGATTTCAGATTGGAGATTGCAGATTGAAAACAAAATACGATCTGCAATCTGCAATCTGTAGTCTGCAGTTTCTTGTCTGTTGTTTCATCTCGCTGTGCTTGTTCTCGCCGAGTCTGGCGCAGGTTCCTTCCAAGGATTTGCCGCCGTTTCTCAAGGAGTTTCTGGTCAAGGAGCCGCCCATCCTTGTCAAAGAGGTCAAGATAGCCAGTGCTGTCGGGCCCGTGACCGGCTACGTGGGCCGGCCGGGTACGCAGGAAAAACTGCCCGCGGTGTTGCTCATTCATGATGAAGCCGGACTGGCCGACTGGATGAAGCTCAACGCACGTGAGATCAGCTCCATTGGTTATGTTGTTCTGGCGGTCGATCTGCACCATCGCATCAAGCCGCGGCCCGAACAGGATGAGCGCGTGCTGGCCGAGCTGTCCGCAGCGGTTCGCTGGCTGCGGCGCAGGCCGGATGTCTTCCCCGAAAGACTCGGCGTGGCCGGCTGGTCGTGGGGAGGCGGCAAGGCACTCGCCTTGGCCTCGGCAACGCCGCTGCAGGCTTGTGTTGTTTGTGACGGCCCGCTGTCACTCGAGCCTGGGCAGATCGCCGGTCTGCGCGATACTGCCGTCCTGGGTGTATTCTCGACGCCGGATCAAGCCAGGGCCAAGGAGTTGGCCGGCTTCCGCACCGCCCTGACCGTGGCCAAGATTCCTCACCACATCCATGTTTTTCCGAATACCAGGGTCCATTTCATGGGACCGCCGGTCCGCAAGGAATATGTGGAAAAACACGCCGAACAGGCCTGGTTTGAGATTTACGAATTTCTGGGCAAACACGTGGAGGACGCGGGCCTGGCCAAAGACATAACGATTCCGGGGAAGGACAAGTCCTCAGCCACCATAGCGGACATCATGCAAGCCGTGAATCAACCCACTGGCGTGCGCGGCACGCTTATCCAGGCGCTCAAGGAAAAGCCGGCTGATGCGAAGGACTGGAAGCAAGTCCGGGCCAATGCCGCCCTCATCGCCGAGGCGGGACACTGGCTGGAAGGCATGCGGCCGAAAAAAGGCTCGGAACGCCACTGGCGCGAGCAAGCACGTAACTACCGGCAAACCGCATCACGAATTGTCGCCGCCGCCGATGGCCATGATTACGAAGCTGCCCGACTGGCCTTGCAAGAGCTCGGCAAACAGTGTGCGGTCTGCCACAAGCAACATCGATAAAATCTCGCGCAAAGCCGCCAAGACGCAAAGTAATTCTCCCTGGCGTCTTTGCGGCTTTGCGCGAGACTCAAGAAGCATTTCCCCATTTACCGGTGAATACGAACTCCGACTGAGGCTTTCGGCCTCTGCGCGCCTTGTCGCGCTCGCGGATGTTCTCGGGCAACTTGTTGATATCGCCCTCGTAGCCGATGGCCAGGCCGGTCAAGGGTTGAATGTCCGCCGGAATCTGGTACAGTTCGCGAGCCCGATCGGGAAGGATGCCAATCATCTGATGCACGACGAGTCCACGGCTGGTTGCTTCCACCAGCAAAGTGCCGGAGGCCAGGCCCAGATCATGGTGCGCCGCAGCATTGGGTTTGCCGTTGAGTTTGAAGTTCAAGCTCGTGCAACCCAAGGCGAGAACCGGAGCGACTTTCGCCCAGGCCTGGTTGCCTTCCACCAGGCAGGACAACAGGCGAGCGAATTCCGGGGCGTTTTCCTTGCTGGCCACGATGTAGGACCACGGCTGCTCGTTGTAAGAAGACGGAGCCCAGCGGGCTGCCTCGAATAGTGAGCGCAGATCCGCCTGGGATACCGAGCGCTCTGCAAAGGCATAGGGGCTCCAGCGAGCGGCCAGGACCTGTTGAATGGGATACTTGGTTTCCGCGGGATTCATGATGTGACTCCTTTGTGGCGAATTCCCTGCTCGCCTGTGCACTGAAGGGGTGTAGCTTCAATCCGGAGATGGCGTAGACAGCATATACGTGGCGAAGGATGCCAGCCAGTGTTCGCCCGCATAATCGCCGGTCGCCACGTGATCTAGGGCCTCCCTGGCATGTCGGGCGGCGGAATCGGCCAGCACCTTTCGGGCCGGATCGTCCTTCGGTAAGGCCACGGCAATGTTCCGCATGCACCAGGGCCGGCTCAGGTTCAGGCCGTCCAGATGAGCGAGCTGCGGATCCTTCCGGTCGCTCACGATCGCCGGCTCCAGCAGGTTTTTCGGCTCGCCCTTGGCAATCCCGGGCAGGTAGCGGTGCAACCAGAGGCGAAATTCGGCCGGCTTCAGCACGCGCCGCATCAGATCGGCTTCCAGAAGACTGGGGGAGAAGAAATCCGCGCCGTCCGGCTCCCACCGGGCCGGGGCATCAACATCCTTGCCATAGTAGCTTCGGCTGCGCTCCTCGATCAGCTTGCACAGAGCCTTGTGACCCACGGTGCGGCCATAATCGAGGGCAAATGACAATCCGAAAGCCGTGTTCGGATGGACTCCCGTGCGGATCGGATACGTCTGCTTCGGCAAGAACTCGAGATAGCGGGCCACGATTACATCGGTCAAGGGCTGCAAGTTCTTCGACCATTTTTTGGCATCGGGATCATCCCAGCCATGCAACTCTTCTGCCAGCTTCAAGAGCCAGGCCCAGCCGTAGGTACGCTCAAAGGATTTGGCATTCTTCCGCCCGAAATAGTCCGCCTCGGCCTGAAGATTCTTGGCCGTCAGATGTTCGGCCAGCGCGGCCCGGATTTTCTTGCTCTCCGGCAACTCCGGAAACAGCCGCAGGATGCGCACCAGCATCCAGTGACCGTGAACGGAGGAATGCCAGTCGAAGCAGCCGTAGAAAGCCGGATGCAGCTCCCGCGGCGTCTTGGCGTCCTCGGCGCCGTTCCAGACATGGCCGGGCTTGTTGGGGAATTCCCTCTTGATCCCTTTCAGGGCCAGGGCGGCGAACGCGGAAGCATGCTTTTGGGTAAGGGTGAACGACTTCTTGGCAGCTGGTTGGACAGAGTGAATGGGTGTAGTCATGACAAGCAAAAGGACTGCAAAAACCAAGAGAGAGAAACCGAGTGCAAATCGTTTGGGCCTCATAATTCTATCCTCACCTCTCACGGCACCTTGATCACCTTGTACTCATGATCCCGTTTGCGGATCACTTCCGCACGCACCAGCACATCGCCGGGGATGATGCGGCCGAAGGGGGCGACGTCGGGGTGGGTGCGGCCCTGTGTGATGCGCTCGATCACGTCCTGGCCTTTGAGCACGCGGCCGAAGACGGTGAAGCGGCCGTCCATGGTGGGCTGCGGCGTCAGCGTGATGAGGAACTGGCAGCCGGCCGTTTTTGCCTCACCGGTGTTAACCATGCTGAGCGTGCCGCGGAAATGGCCACGGGCCTTGTGCGATTCGAATTCATCGGGGATGAAATAGCCTGGATGGCCGGTGCCGTCGTCGGACGGGTCGGCATTCTTGGTCAGCGGGCAGCCGCCGGCCACGATGCGTGCGGGGTCGGCCAGGAAAAACTTGGTGCCGTCGTAGAACTTCTTTTCCACCAGGGTCAGGAAGTTGGCCACCGCGATGGGCGCTTGATCTTCAAATAACTCCAGCACCACTTCGCCCTTGCCGGAGGGTTCGACCTTCGTTGTCACCTGGCCATCCTTGACGGCAAAGCGGCGATGTTCGATGAACAGTCGGACGCGGGGCAAATCATTGGCCTTTTCCTCGGCCGCACGCAGCTTGGTCTCCTTGGCCCATTGTTTTTGCAGATACGCCGCTTCCTTGGCAATGTCCGCCGTCCAGTCCGGCTTCTTGTTGCCAAATGACTGATCCAGACGCCTGGAGATCAAGTCGAATTTCTCGTTGGCAACGGCAGCGAGGCGAAATGCGTCCCACAGGCGCCGGTCCTTGTTGCTCTGGTCCAGCGCCTTGGTCGCCATCGTTAGCGCCTGTTCGAAGTGGTTGGATTGAAAGTGGAGCTGCGCCAGGCCGGCCCACAGGCGCGGATTGTCCAGCTTGTTTTCCCTGGCCCTGTAAAAGAAGGGAAAGATCAGCTCCGGCTCGGCACGAATGAAAATCAAGAGTTCGCCGGTGAGCCACTGCGGGATGGGATCGGTGGGCCGGGCTTTTCGCGCCCGGCTCAGGTCTTTCTCCAGGGCGATTTCCACCTTTTCGAGCTGGCTGCCAAGAGCTTTGAGCTCTTCCTGCAATTTCTCGGCGTCTTTTCTGTCTTTCGCGGTCAGTAACCTCTCTTCCAGGATGACGTAACCTTCGCCCGCTTTTTCCAGCTCCTCAAACTTCTTCTGAAGCTCCTTGTTGCTCAAAATCGGCCCCTTGTCCTCCGGATCCGGATCCTTGCCGAAAGAATCGAGGAAATTCTCGGGGCGCCTGGACTTCGACTTGGCATGCGAAAAGCCCTTGGGAGAGGGCAGGTCTTCGATCTTGTTTGGACCATTTTTTGGCTTGACCGGGTCCTTTTCTTTGGGCTCGAGCCGAACATACTCCGGCTCTTCCGGTTCCTGGTTCAAGGCCCGATAAATCCAGGTGCCGCCGGCCAGCACGACCGCCAACACCCCGGCGCCAATGAGGGCCCTTTGACGCCAATCCGGCGCTGGATGCTGTGCAGCGGTGTTGTCCGTCTTTGGTTCTTCCATGCTTTGTTCCTGTCCGACTCGCCTCAAATTCCACGGCAATCTATCATGATAACAACCCAGATGATTTACGATAGGTTAGGTTTTCAACCTGACCAGGCGAGGAGAACAACCATGTGCCGCGTGATCATGTCTGCGATGGCTATCCTGGGTTTGCCCGTGTTTCTGCTCGCGGATAACGCCGGAAAGCACTTCATCATTACCATCGTGGACGACCAAACCGGCCGGGGCGTTCCCCTGGTCGAGTTGAGCACGGTCAACCACATCCGTTATGTCACGGACAGCAACGGGGTGGTTGCGTTCCACGAACCAGGCCTGATGAACCGGTCGGTGTTTTTCTATGTCAAGAGTCATGGTTACGAGTTCGCCAAGGATGGTTTCGGCTTCCGCGGCAAATCCATCGACGTCAAGGAAGGCGGCAACGTCACCCTCAAGATCAAGCGGCTCAACATTGCCGAGCGGCTTTATCGCATCACCGGAGGCGGCATCTATCGGGACAGTGTGCTGACAGGGAAGAAGGTCCCCATCAAGGAACCGGTCCTCAATGCTCAGGTGTTTGGCTCCGACAGCGTGGTCAACACGGTGTACAAGGGCAAGATGATCTGGTTCTGGGGGGACACCAATCGGCCCAGTTATCCCCTGGGCAATTTCCACGTTCCGGGGGCGACCTCGTTGCTGCCCGGCAAAGGCGGACTCGATCCGGAGCGCGGCATCAATCTGGAGTATTTTGTCGATGCCAAGGGTTTCGCAAAGGAAACCGCGCGCCTGCCCGGCGAGGGCCCGACCTGGATCACCGGCCTGGTGAAGCTCACGGAAAAGGACGGCCGGGAGCGGTTGTTTGCCACCTACATGAAAGTGAAGGGGTTCCTGGATGTGTACGAGCACGGCCTCGTGGAATGGAGCGATCAGAAAAAGCAATTTGAGGCGGTTGTCATATTTCCGAAAAAAGCTCCGTTCTACCCCGTCGGACAACCGTTCCACCATCGTGTCGATGGCATCGATTATATTTATTATGCCAATCCCTACCCGCTGGTTCGGGCCAGGGCCCGAGCGGATCGCTTGCAACTCCTGGGAGAATACGAAGCCTATACGTGTCTGAAGGAAGGAAGTGGCTTGAAGAATCCACGGGTTGATCGGACCAAGAGCGGCAGACTGCGTTACAGCTGGACGAAGAATACCCCGCCCGTTGGCCCCGCGGAACAGGCCAAGCTTATCAAAGCGGGCCTGATGAAAGCGGATGAAGCCCTCCTTCAACTGAAGGACGTGGTCACGGGCAAGCCGGTCCTGGCTCACTCCGGCTCGGTCAATTGGAATACCTATCGCAAGCGCTGGATCATGATCGCGGTCGAATCGGGCGGCACATCACCGCTGGGCGAAGTTTGGTTTGCCGAAGCCGAGACGCCGGTTGGTCCCTGGCGTCACGCCAAGAAGATCGTCACGCATGATCAATACAGCTTTTACAATCCCAAGCAGCATCCGCAATTCGACAAGGGGAACGGACGCTACATTTTCTTCGAAGGGACCTATACGGCCCTGTTTTCCGGCAACAAAACACCGACGCCGCGTTACGATTACAACCAGATCATGTACAGGCTCGACCTGGCTGATCCGCGGCTGGCGGCGGC
>Ga0066903_100000846_pt1 | contig 20806 bp, 24 predicted proteins | sample PanSoiMetaGPlot1_FD_67491 | JGI IMG/M metagenome (GOLD analysis project Ga0066903, IMG submission 67491) | Tropical forest soil microbial communities from Panama analyzed to predict greenhouse gas emissions - Panama Soil - Plot 1 (version 2) | ecosystem: Environmental > Terrestrial > Soil >... | reverse complement strand
AACGCGTACGTCGCCTGGTACCAGCCGCGCGCCGCCGCCTACACCTCGTCACCGCTCGCCTTCGGCGGCCGCGTCTACGTCGTCAACGACAACGGCGTGCTGCAGGTGTTCGACGCGAAGACCGGCCGCGAAATCTACAAGGCGCGCGTCGGCGGCGTCGGCAACACGTTCTCGGCGTCCCCCTGGACGTACGGCGGCCGCATCTTCTTTCTCAGCGAAGAAGGCGACACGTTCGTCGTCAATCCCGGCGACACCTACGACGAAGTGGGGAAGAACAGTCTCGGCGAACTGGCGTTCGCCAGCCCTGCGGTGACGCGGGACGGACTGTTCGTTCGGACGCAAACACGGCTCTATAGGATCCGCTGAGCACGCTGCGAATCCCTCATCCCTAATCCCTGATCCTCGCATCCCGCATCCCTAATCGCGCATCCCGAATCCCGAATCACGGATCCGGGATTCGATTCGGGATTCGGGAGCCGGGATTGGGGATTCGGGATCCGGGATCCGGGATCCGGGATGCGAGGATCAAGGACTAAGGATGAGGGATTCGCCGCTGCGAGCGCCGTGATGAGCGGCGATGCCCTGTCACGGCGCGGCCGCTGCTCGTCACGCATCGAGCGGCTCCGTCACTTTCTTCCGCCGCGCCCCGAACGGTCTCCGTCTATGCGCATCGGACGTACCGATGCACGCCGTCTGGCCGATCCTCGTGGCGCTTGTGACTGGGCCCTCGGGCGATCGGCCAGCCGTCGCTCCACTGGCGCATGTGCGCGCCGCGCCGAACGCGGTGACGCTGCTGGATCAGGCGGCGGCCACCTCGGCGATTGTTCGCGATCTGATGGCGCGTCTCGCCGGGACGGACGTCATCGTGTACGTCGAGGTCACATCCTCTCCGCAGATTCCGCTCGCGCGCACGAAGCTCGTCACGGCGACCGCCGCCGCGCGCTTCCTCCGCATCGGACTCAGGGCCAACGTGCCGATCGTCGACGTGACGCCCCTCATCGCGCACGAGCTGCAGCACGCACTGGAGATCGCCGAGTGCGCTGACGCACGCAACGACGAGGGCGTGCGCCGCCTGTATCTGCGCATCGGCCATCAACACGGAATCGATCAGTTCGAAACGGAGGCCGCCGGCGCGATCGAACAGCGAGTGAGGGCTGAGCTCCGCTCTCGAATCGCTCATCCTTAATCCCTGATCCTCGCATCCCGTATCCCGAGTCGCGAATCGCCGATCCCGAATCCCGAATCGAATCCCGGATCACGGATCCGCGATTCGCGATTGGATGCGGGACTCGGGATGCGGGACTCGGGATGCGGGATGCGAGGATCAGGGATTAGGGATTAGGGATTCGATCACCAGCTTCCCGAAGCGCCCCCGCCCCCAGAACTTCCGCCCCCCCCGGAGAAGCTGTCGCTCGACGACCAGCTGCTGCCCGACGACGACCCGCCGCTGGTCATCGTGAAGCCGCCGATCGACGTGGTGCCCGACGTCTTGAGGTCGCGCGCGGCCTTTTTGTACCAGTCCTGCTGCCGCACGCGGAACTTCGCGATCGGAAACAGGACCAGATACGCACCGAGCAGGTACAGCGAGTTCCGCGGCCCGATGATGATCATCGGGAACATCGCCCAGAACGGGATCAGGAAGAAGTAGAGGAACCACCCGATCCCCGGCGTCATCACGCCGACCACGGTGAAGAGGCCGATGATGCCGAACACGAAGGCGCCGACCAACAGCCGCTGCGGCATCGGGATCGGCTGGAAGCCGCTGCCGCCCGACGAGCCGGGCGCCACGGCGGGCACGCGATCGATCGGTCCGCCGCGCCCTTCGAGGCGCGCGACGATCGCGGCGACGCCGTCCTCGACGCCCTTGTCGTAGTTGTTCGCCTTGAACGCCGGGGTCATCCACGTCCGGATGATCTCGCCGGCCGCGCCGTCGGGCAGCTGCCCCTCGAGGCCGTAGCCGACTTCGATCCGCATCTTGTGGTCCTGCGGAACGACGACGACGAGCACGCCGTTGTCCTTGCCCTTCTGTCCGAGCTTCCACGACTCGAAGACCTTGACGGCGTACTCTTCGACGCTGGTCGGCGCGATGGTCGACACCGTCAGCACGACGACCTGGTTCGTCGTCGCCGCCTCGTGCGCCTTCGTCATGGCGGTGATGCGATCGCGCGCATCCTGGCTCAGGATGTTCGCGTCGTCGACGACGCGCCCGGTGAGGTACGGGATCGAGATGTCGGCGCGGAGCGCGGCCGGAATCAGGACCGACAGCGCCAGCGCCAGCGTGATCGCGCGTCTCATGCGCTCGGCTCCTGCAGTGTGGCGTTGGGCAGCTCGTTGTCGACGGCGACGCCGCTGCCGCGGAAGCCTTTCGCGATGAGCAGCGTTTCGAGCGCGCCGAGCGCGTCGCGCAGCGCTTCGAACGGCCGGCTGTCGCGCAGGTGCGGCGCCATGCGCGACATGACGGCCTGCCAGTCGGCAGCGGTGATGCGGCCGTCGAACCCACGGTCGGCGACGATCTCGATCCGGCGCTCGAACAGGCTCACCAGCACGAGCAACCCCGTTCGGGCGCGCGTCGCGGTGATGCCGCGCTGGAGGAACAGCGACTCCGCGAACTGCCGCACTTCGCCCTCTGCGCGCCGGCGGTTCAGCAGCAGCCGCGCGATCGGCGGCGCAAACGACGCGACGAGCGCGAACGCCGCCGCGACGCCGAGCACCGCGATGGCGTGCATGATCGCCGTCGATGCCGTCGTCCACTGCGGGCTGAGGTGATCCGAGACGACCAGGGCCAGCGCGGTGACGGAGGCGCCGAACCCGAACGCCTTCCACGGGACTTCCGGGTAGCTGTCGGCCTTGCCGACGATGGCGGGCACGAGCTGGACGCCGGTGGCGGCCTCCAGGCGAGCCACGAGCGCGTCCAGCGAGGCGGCCTCCTCGGCGGTCAGGTAGGTCATCGGTTCAGGTAGCCCCAATCTTGTATCATGAGTGTCAGCTTTCCACGTGCCTGGCGTCATACCGGTAATGTTCCTCGCGGCCGTCCTGGCAGCCTCCTTCCAGACTCCCGGTGTGATGTCGGGTGTGCGCGGCGAACGATTTCGCCCGCTGGAGCCGTTCCGCTCCGCGAACGTGCTGGTCTTCACCGCCACCGACTGTCCCGTCGCCAACGGCTACGCGCTCGAGATCCAGCGGGTGTGCGCCGCCTACGCCGACAAGGGCGTCGACTGCCTGCTGGTCTACGAGGACGCCGGCATCGGCGTCGAGGCGGTGTTCGCGCACGAGTCCGCGTATCAGTACGGGGCGATGCCGGCGGCGATCGACAGGGACGGCAGCCTGGCCGCTCGCGTCGGCGCGACGGTGACGCCTGAAGTCGCGGTCGTCGACACGTCCGGCGCCGTCCGCTACCGCGGACGGATCGACGACAAGTACGTCGCGATCGGCCGGCAGCGGCGCAACGTGACCGCGCACGATCTGACCGACGCGCTCGACGCCGTGCTCGCGGGGCATCCCGTCACCGTCAAGGACACGCAGGCGATTGGCTGCGCCATCGTTTCGCCTGAGATGCGGAGAAAGAAGTCATGAAGCGTGCGTGGTTGCTTCTGCTCGTTCCTGTCGTGGCCGTCGCGGCAGGCGCCGCCGCGCCGAAGCCGCGAAGCGGCGAAGGCGGGCCGCATCCGTCGAACGGACCGACATTCACCGAGAACGTGGCGCCCATCCTGTACGAGAAGTGCGTGACCTGCCATCGGCCCGGCGAAGCGGCGCCGTTCTCGCTGATCACCTACGCCGACGTGAAGAAGAAGGGACGCCAGATCGCGAAGGTGACGGCGGCGCGGTACATGCCGCCGTGGCACGCGGCGCACGACTTCGGCGAGTTCAAGGACGAACGCCGTCTGTCGGACGACGAGATCGCGACGATCGGCAACTGGGTCACGGGCGGGATGCCGGAAGGCGACGCGAAGAAGATGCCGGCGCTGCCGAAGTTCACCGACGGCTGGCACCTCGGCACGCCGGATCTCGTGTTGAAGATGCCGGCGAGCTTCGACGTCCCGGCGTCGGGGCCGGACCTGTACCGCAACTTCGTCATCCCAACCGGCGTGACCGAAGACAAGTGGGTGCGCGCGATCGAGTTCCGTCCGAGCGCGCGGAAGGTCGTGCACCACGTGCTGCTCGCGTACGACACGACGGGCGGTGCGGCGAAGCGCGACGGCCGCGACGGCAAGCCGGGCTTCGGCGGGATGGGCAGCGCCGGCGTCGGCGGCATCAACGGCGGGACCGGTCCGCTGGGCGGCTGGGCCGTCGGCGCCACGCCGCAGTTCCTGCCTCCGGGCGTGGCGCTCTCGCTGCCGAAGGGATCCGACGTGATCCTGCAGATGCACTTCCATCCGACCGGCAAGCCGGAAACGGAGCAGTCGACGATCGGGATCTACTTCGCGGATCGCGCGCCCGAGCGCCGGTTGTGGAGCCTCCAGGTGCCGGCGCTCTTCGGCTTCGGTTCCAACATCGACATTCCCGCGGGACAGAGAGAGTTCGCGATCGAAGACTCGGTCACGCTGCCGGTCGACGTCCGCGTGTTCTCGGTCGCCGGGCATGCGCACTACATCGGCAAGGAGATGAAGGCGACGGCCGCGCTGCCCGACGGGACGACGCAGCCGCTCATCTGGATTCCCGACTGGGACTTCGCGTGGCAGGATCGCTATACCTACAAGGCGCCGGTGCTGCTGCCGAAGGGCACCCGGATCGACGCGCGGATCTCGTACGACAATTCCGACGAGAACCCGCACAACCCGAGCACGCCCGCCAAGCGCGTGCAGTGGGGCGAGCAGTCCTTCGACGAGATGGGCAGCCTGATTCTCGCCGTGCAGGCGGTGAACAAGGAGGACGAGCCGGCCCTGCAGCAGATGCTCGTCGACCGGACGCGCCGCGCGATCGGCCGTGCCCAGGCGAACGGGACGCTGCAGCGGCTGATGGAGCAGCGCGGCGGGCGCGGCGGCCGCTAGAAGATCAGGACGAAGCTGCCGTCGGGGCGCGCAATCGGCGCCACGAGGCTGAGCGGCGGCGCGACACCGGCGGCGCTCTTCGCGCCGATCCGGACGCCTGACGCGTCGCGCGCCTCCCATGCGACGCTGCCGTCACGCGAGTGGTTCGCTCCCTCGATCCACGCGAACAGCCGATCGCCGCTCCTGTTGATCGCGATCGCGGGATGGTTCCGCGGCGTGCTGCCGTCCATGGCCGAAGGCGCCGACGCGGTACGCGTCTCCGGATTCAGCGTGGCCGTGTAGATCTGCTGCGCCACGACCCACGCACCGACGAGCGTCCCGCGCGATTCGGCGATCGCGAAGTTCGTCATCGGGCACGCCGGCCATTCCCACGGCTGCAGCGTGACGGCGGACGAGACGCCGCGCGCGCCGACCGTGATCCACGTGGCGTCGCGATGGACGCCGTCGCCGGCCGTGCGATAGACGACCTGCAGCCGGCCCGCCGCGTCCACCAGCGCCTGCATGCCGCAGCAGGAGCACGCGCCGTGCTCGTTGGCCAGCACCTGATCGGATCCGAAGTGCGCGCCCGCGTCAGTCGACGCCGCCACGACGAGGCGCCGGTGCATTTCGCCCTGCGTGTCGCCCATCGCGTGCCAGACGACGAAGACGCGTCCGTTCGCATCGGCGGCGACGGTGCCGCCGCCGTCGAGATTCTTCGTGTGCGTGCCGATCGCGCGCTGCGGTTCGAACACGCCGCCCCCAGGCGCGAGGCGCGCGTACCACATCGGCGTGATCGACTCGCCGTCGCGGACGACGGGGCGCGCCGCGTTCCACGCGACGTGGACCCAGCCGTCGCGGCCGAGGGCGATCCGTCCGCCGCGGACGGCGCCGGCGGCGATCGCGCTGCCAGCCTCGCTGTTGACGCGGATCGGCGCCGACCACGTTCGCGCGCCGGCGGGGAGCCGCACGTAGTAGAGGTCGCCGGCGGCGGGCTCCCCCTTGTAGTAGATGAGATGAATCGTGCCGCGCGCGTCGATCGCCGCCTGCGGCTGAAGCCCGCCGTCGGGCACGGCCACGTGCTCGACCAGGGGTCCTGCTTCGCGCTGCACGCTTCGGAGGACGGGCGCGGCGGCGGTGAGCCCGATTGCGGCGAATGCAAGAAATCTGGCGATCAGCATCGCCCCCCATTCTAGGCCGGGCTCGTGCCCCGAAGCCGAGAACAAGGCAGAGACAGCGCGAGTGAGCGCAGCGAACGAGCCACGCGATCGGAGCGCGCCGGCGAAGCGGCGCGCGAGAGCGCGTGTAGGGGAGTCCGAGGGGCGAGGCCCCTCGGGATATGATGCGCGGCATGCCAGAGACGATTTCGCGGCGACAGGTGCTCACCACGCTCGGCGGCGCGATCTGCGCGCGCGGCCTCCTCGCGGCCCAGGCGCAGCCGAGCCCTCAGCAGGGCGCGCCGACGGTGGTGTCGAATCCGCCGCGCGACTTCGGGCCCAACGCGCCGCCGACGACCTACTTCGCCGATCCCGACGTGCTGACGATCGATCCGGCGTTCGGCGGGCTCATCCAGGGCAACACGCCCATCCGTCGGCTGTGGACCGGCGCGCTCTGGATGGAGGGGCCCGCCTGGAACGGCCAGGGACGCTACCTGCTCTGGAGCGACATCCCGAACAACCGCCAGTACCGCTGGATGGAAGACGACGGGCACGTGTCGGTGTTCCGCAGCCCGTCCAACTACAGCAACGGCAACACGTTCGATCCGCAGGGGCGCCAGCTCGCGTGCGAGCACGCGCCGCGCCGCGTCGTGCGCTACGAGCACGACGGGTCCGTCACCGTCGTCGCCGAGAGCTATCAGGGCAAGCGTCTCAACTCGCCCAACGACGTCGTCGTGCACAAGGACGGCGCGATCTGGTTCACCGATCCGCCGTACGGCGCGCAGCTGTACGAGGGCGGATCGACGCGCGCGCCGCAGCGCGAGCTGCCGACCAACTGCTACCGCGTCGATCCGTCCGGGCGCATCGACATGGTCGTGCCGGAAGAGCAGGTGCCCGATCCGAACGGCCTCACGTTCTCGCCGGACTTCCGGCGACTTTACGTGGCCAGCACCGGCAAGGGGCCTGGCGACACGGGCGACGGCGGCAAGGGCGAGGTCTATGTCTTCGACGTCGGAACGGACAACCGCGTCTCGAACCGGCGGCTGTTCACCGCCTGCATGGTCGATGGTGTGAAGTGCGGGCCGGACGGTCTGCGCTGCGACGTGGACGGCAACGTCTGGATCTCGAGCAATGCCGGGCGCGTGCTCGGCTACAGCGGCGTCACGGTCTGGAGCCCTGCCGGCAAACTGCTCGGGCGGATCCGGCTGCCAGAGGTCTGCGCCAACCTCGCGTTCGGCGGTCCGAAGCGCAATCGTCTGTTCATGGCGGCGAGCCAGTCGCTCTACGCGCTCTATGTCGGCACGCAGGGAATGTAAAATACACGCATGAGACACGTCACCGTCATCGTCGCGCTCGCGGTTCTCGCGACGTATCGCCTGCTGTCACACCCTGTTCTCGCGTCGACGCAGCAGCCGCCCGCCGGGCAGGCCATCGCGCCCGCGCCGCAGGCGCCGCGCGGCGATCCGAAGCTGACCGAAGTGTGGGAGCCCGTGCCGCCCGTCGTCACGCCGGGCGCCACCGACGCGGCGCCGCCGTCCGACGCCATCGTGCTCTTCGACGGCAGCAACCTCGATCAGTGGGTGTCGGTGAAGGACAAGAGCCCGGCGAAGTGGATCGTCGCCAACGGGATCATGACGGTCGACAAGAAGACGGGGAACATCGAGACCAAGCGCAGCTTCCGCAACTATCAGTTGCACCTCGAGTGGCGGATTCCGGTCGAGGTCACCGGACAGGACCAGGCGCGCGGCAACAGCGGCGTGTTCCTCGCGTCGACCGGGACCGGCGACGCGGGCTACGAGCTGCAGATTCTCGATTCCTACAACAACAAGACGTACGCCAACGGCCAGGCGGCGAGCATCTACAAGCAGTCGATCCCGCTCGCCAATGCGATGCGCAAGCCGGGCGAGTGGCAGGTCTACGACGTCGTCTGGACCGCGCCGGTCTTCAACGCCGACGGATCGGTGAAAGCGCCGGCGCGCGTCACCGCCTTCCACAACGGCGTGCTCGTGCAGAACAACTTCGAGTTGAAGGGCGAGACGCTGTACATCGGCCAGCCCTACTACAAGGCGTACGACACGGCGCCGATCAAGCTGCAGGCGCACGGCGACCCCAGCCCGGCGATCAGCTTCCGCAACATCTGGATCCGGGAGCTTCGCTGACCGAATCCCTAATCCTTAATCCCTGATCCTCGCATCCCGGATCCCGCGTCGCGAATCGCCGATCCCGAATCCCGAATCGAATCCCGGATCACGGATCCGCGATCCGGGATTGGATTGGGGATTCGCGATGCGGGATCCGCGATGCGGGATCCGGGATCCGAGGATCAGCGATTAGGGATTAGGGATCCAGAGGGTCGCCTTCGACGAACGCCTCGAACCGCGCGCGATCCACGATCGTGATGGCTTGATCGCCGCGCCGGATTATGCCGCGCGACTCGAGCGCGTCCACCGCCGCCTTGATCGATCCCGGCGTCAGGTTGAGATAGTCGGCGACGTCCTGCCGCGTCATCGGGATGTGGATCGGATCCCGCTCGTTCCGCCGTTCGCCTTGCGCCTCTTCGAGCATCGACAGGAACAGCGCCACGCGCTCCACGGGATCGCGAACGGTCGTCATGAGCGCCTGCCGCTGCGCGTCGCGCACGACCTGTGTGGCCTTGCAGAGAAAGCGGAACTGCAGGGACGCGTCCCGCGTGAGCAGCCCCGTGAGCGCCTCGGTGGGCATCCGGAACACGACAGCCGGCGTGATCGCCTTCACGCTGTTCACGTAGCGGCCGCGCCTCGCGAGGCCGAACAGATCCTCGGCGAAGAGAAACGAGAAGATCTTCCGCGTGCCGTCCCGCCGCTCGCGGTACGACGCCAGCGTGCCGCTCGTGACGCTGAAGAGCGCTTTGGCCTCGTGGCCGGCGTGGCACAGGATGCTGCCGGCCGGCACGCGCATGACCGTCGCGATGGTGGCGAGATGCTCGCGCTCGCGCGGGTTGATCCGCAGGATCGGCGGGCCGTCGAGGAACGGGACGGCCCGGATCGACGGACGAAGCTCGTCGGTCGTGCCGCGCGTGGCAAGGGCCGCTCGCTGCTTCACGGGGCGCCTCCTTAGAGACTCACATTCTACTGCCGCGCTCAGGCTCCTGTGACGCGTCCTGTCGGAAGTGACAGATCACGGATCGCATACACTACGCGGACCATGCTCGCGTGGCTCCTGATTGGTCTTCTGGTTCAGTCGGCCGCTGCGCCCTCAATCACGGTGTCGGTCGAGGGCGGCAAGACGATGACGCTGTCGGCCGCCGACCTCGCCGCGATGCCTCAGAAAACCGCGACCGCCTCGTCGCACGATCAGGCCGGGACCTACACGGGCGTGCCGCTGCGAGACATTCTCACGAAGGCCGGCGTCCCTGCGGGCGCCGACATCCGCGGTCCGGTGCTGGCGACCTCCGTCGTCGTGACGGGCGCAGACGGCTACCGCGCGGTGTTCGCGATCGCGGAGATCGATCCGGTGTTCACGGATCGCGTCATCCTGCTGGCGTCGCAGAAAGACGGCAGCCCGCTCCCCGAGAACGCGCGGCCGTTCCAGGTGATCGTCCCGGGCGAGTTGCGGCCCGCGCGCTGGGTCCGCCAGGTCGTGTCGATTGCCGTGCAGACTGCACGGCCGTAGGAGGATTGGATGGCCGCTCTGCGTCCGTGCATCGCCGCGATCGCGGCCGCCGTTCTGATCGCCGCCGGCACGACGCCCGCCAGCGCCAGCGTGCTCGTTGTCACCGACACCGGCGACACCGGCGCGGCGGGGCAGCTGCGCACGTTGATCAATGCCGCTGCGCCCGGCGACACCATCGTCGTGCCGCCCGGTACCGTCATGCTCACGGACGGCGCCGGCGAGGACGCGAACGTCAAGGGCGATCTCGATATCCACAAGGCGCTGACGATCGTCGGCGCGGGCGCGGCCTTGACCGCGATCAGGATCAATCACACCGACCGCGTGCTCGACGTGCACGCCGACGGGAGCCTCGTGCTGTCGGGCGTGACGCTCGGCGACGGATCCGTTGACGCGTCGACGCCGGGCGGGGCCGTGCGCAACCGCGGAACGCTGCGTCTCGTGCTCTCGGTCGTCGAGAACAGCTTCAGCGGCGGCGGGGGCGGCATCTTCAACGACCTCGGCGCCTCCCTGTTCGTCGAGTCGACGACCGTCCGCGGGAATGTGGCGACCGGCATCTCGGGCGCCGGCGGTGGCATCTTCAACTTCGGCGTCGCGGAGATCGCCGACAGTACGATCAGCGGCAACAAGGCGAGCGGCACGAGCTCGAGCAACAACGGCGGCGGATTCGAGAACATCGGCACGGCGTCGCTGACCGACGTCACCGTCAGCGGCAATACGACGTCGGGCCGGGGCGGCGGCGTGTTCCAGGGCGCGTCGGCCGACAAGCTCCTGCTGCGCAACGTCACGATCGCCGACAACACCGCCGCGCAGTTCGGCGGCGGCATCCAGGACATGGCGCGCGGTGCGCACGCGGAGTTGATCAACACGATCGTCGCAGCCAACTCGGCGCCCGCGAGCGCCGACTGCGACGGCACGCTGCTCTCCGATGGCTTCAACCTCGTGCAGAACACCGGCGGCTGCACCGTGACCGGCGATCCCAGCGGCAACGTGCTCGGCTCGCCGGCGCACTTGACGGCGCTCGCCGACAACGGCGGGCCGACGTGGACGATGATGCCGCGCCGATCGAGTCCTGCCGTCGACGCCGGGTCGAACGCGGCATGCCCCCCAACCGATCAGCGCGGCGTCGCGCGTCCGCGGGACGGCGGCGGCGGCGCGGTGTGCGACATGGGAGCGGTCGAGCGATGAAGAACGCGGTCCTCTGCGCGCTCGTCGGCGCGTTCGTGGGCATCGCGATCGCGTCGCTGCTCGTACCGCCGATTCTGGGGTGGTACACGTCGCCGGGCGGCCTGCCGCAGGGCGCGCAGGTGCAGGCCGTCGTGCAGATCCCCGAGGTGATTCGCTACGCGACGTCGCGCATGATTCTCGGGCAGGCGATCGGCGCGAGCCTCGGCGCGGCGCTCGCCCTGACGATGTGGTTCATGTGGCGGCGTGTCCCGCCGCGGGTCGAACCACGGCCGGACGCGGCTGAGCCGTCTTCCCGCTGACGGGGCCGCCTTCGGCGGCGGATCCATCCTTGCAACCCGCCGCCGCCCGTAGGAGGCGTGTATGCTCGCGACCATACTCTCCCGGTTCTGGTGGATGACGCTCATCCGTGGCGTGCTCTGGATCCTCTTCGGCCTCTTCGTGTTCGCGCAGCCCGGGATCACGCTCATCACCCTGACGCTGACGTTCGGCATCTTCGTGCTCGCCGACGGCATCGCGGCGATCGTGAACGCGGTGGCCGGCCGCGACGAGCGGGAGCACTGGTGGATGCTGCTGCTCGCGGGGATTGCGGGCGTGCTCGTCGGGGTCATTACGCTCGTCAGGCCGCAGACCGCCGCGCTCGTGCTGCTGTTCTATCTCGCCTTGTGGGCGCTCGTGACGGGATTCGTGGAGATCGTCGCGGCGATTCGTCTCCGCAAGGAGATCGAAGGAGAGTTCTGGATGGGGTTGTCGGGCGTGCTCACGATCGCGTTCGGCCTGCTGGTCTTCACGCGTCCGGCGGCGGGCGCGTTGACGGTGCTCTGGCTGATCGGCGCTTACGGGATCGTGTTCGGGGCGATGCTGATCGGACTCGCGTTCCGCGTTCGCGGGATCGCGGGCCACGTCAACGCGGCGTTGAAGATGTGAAGACGACTGGAGCGCGGCATGAGTGACGACGAGATTCTGTCGGTCGTCGCGCGGCTCGTCGAGGCCGAGAACACGCGGGATCCGAAGCTGTCCGGCAGCCTGCTGGCGAGGGACTTCACGGGGATCACGCGGGCGCGCGGTGTCGAACAGAATCGCGAGGAGATGCTCGACGAGGTGGCGCATCCGAAGAACACGTCGGAGCGGACGCTCGAGAAGGACCCGCCTCCGTGGGTGCGCCAGAGCGGCGACCTGGCCGTCGTGAAGAGCGTCGTCACGATGCCGGACCTCGGGGCGGCGACGGGCACGAAGCGTTTCCGCAACGTGCACGTGCTCACGCGCGAAGGCCGAGCGTGGACGTGCGTGGCGTGGCAGGTGACGGCGCTGATGTGAACCGCGGCGTGACGTTGAGATGCAGACGTTCGAACTGACCGCGATCGGCCGCGTGGAATCGGAGCTGGCGGACCTCAGCGCCGCGCCGCGGCAGCCGGACGAAGGCGCGCCCGACGCGTGGCTGGTCTTCGACGAAGCGGTCCGCGCGGGTTTGTCCGACATCGAACCGGGCGATCGGATCGTCCTGCTGACGTGGCTGGATCGGGCGAGGCGCGACGTGCTGAGCGTCCATCCTCGAGGCGACACGACCCGTCCACGCGAGGGTGTGTTCAGCACGCGCGCGCCGCACCGGCCCAATCCGATTGGCCTGCACGACGTCGAGGTCGTAGCCGTCGACGGCTGCCGCATCCGCGTGCGCAGCCTCGAGGCCGTCGACGGCACGCCCATCGTGGACGTGAAACCGGTGCTGGCGCCGGACATCGGGCGCCGCTGAGCGATCAGAACGTCAGCGTCGTCATGAAGCGCCACGCCGCGACGACCACCGCCACGGTCAGGATCCCCCAGCCGCACCAGAACAGCTGCCGCTCCGAGATGCTCATCGATCCCTCCTGGCGGCGTTAGACACCGACTGTCGAGCTTCGTGCCGTCAGATGAGCGGCGAGCACAGACGCATCACGGAATCCACGAGCCGGCTCGACGTTGTCCGCGCGGCGTACGCGTCCGCATTGAAGCGCTCGCACGACGCGAGATCGGCAAGGAAGTCCGCCTCGAGCTGTGTCGTCACCGCCTGGTCGTAGACGACCAGGTTCGTTTCGTAGTTGATCGAAAAGCTCCGGATGTCCATGTTGGCGGACCCGATCGAGCAGATGCGCGAATCCACGCACACCGTCTTCGAATGGAAATAGGCCCCCCTGTAGAGCAACACCTGCACACCGGCGCGGGCCATGTCGGCGGCATACGTTATTCCGGCGCGGTACGCCGGCGACAGCTCGCCGCCGCCGGGCGCAATCATCACGCGCACGTCAACGCCCGCGAGCGCCGCGGTCGTCATCGCTTCCGCGACGCTCGTGTCGAGGATCAGAAACGGCGACTGGAGATAGACGTGATCGCGGGCCAGCGCGATCATCGCGAGGTAGGCCTGTCGGATCGTTTCCCATCGCGAGTCGGGGCCGGCGCTCACGACCTGGACCGGGACGCCGTCGCTGAAGCCGTCCACCGGCGGGAAGTAGCGGGTGATGAACAGATTCTCGCGCGTCGCGTTCATCCACATCGTCGCAAACACGGATTGCAGCACGGTCACGGCCGGACCGGCGACACGGGCGTGCGTGTCGCGCCAGCCCGTGAAGCCTTTGGGCCCCGTCAGGTGCTTCTCGGTCATGTTCAGGCCGCCCGAATATCCGATGCGGCCGTCGATGATCGCGAGCTTTCGGTGGCTGCGGTAACTGAGCGTGTGCAACTCGAGCAGCGACGAGAACGGGTGCATCCTGACGCCGTCGCGGCGGAGGTCGTCCACGTAGCGCCGGTTCAGCATGAAATAGCTCCCGACGGGGTCGTAGAGAATCCGCACGTCGAGACCGTCGCGGACCTTCATGCGCAGCAGATGCGCCACTTCCTCGGTGAACGGGTCCGACGCCCACTCGTAGTAGAGCAGGTGCACCGATTCCTTCGCCTCGTGGATGTCGTTCAGCAGCCTCGGATACTTTCTGCTCGCGTTCTGCAGGATCTCGAGGCGGTTGCCGGTGGTGAGCGGCGCGCGTCCCGACGCCCACAGCATCGCCGCGAGTCGCGCGAATTCCCTCTCCGTTGCGGCGAGGTCCTCGATCGCCGCCGGCTGGGCGGCGACCAGCGCGGCGGCGCGCCGCGCGAGCGTCGATTCGTCGAGGAGTCTGGCGACAGTCCTGGCGCGGCTGAACGCATACTGCCCGCGTCCAAACAGCGTGTAGACGAGCAGCCCAGCCGGCGGACAGAGGACGAACAGCAGCACCCACGCGAACGTCGACTGCGGGGTGCGATTCTGCAGTGCGAGCGCCGCCGTCACGCCCCACGCGTAGAGCAGCGCGAGCAGGCCCACGATCAGCACGGACCTCATCACGCGTCACCCGCAAGCCCGGGGCGGCGCAGGTTGTCGAGCAGCTGAGCCGTCGTCACGAGGATGATCGGTCCGATGACCAGGCCGACCAGTCCGAACGCCGCCGCGCCGCCGAGCAAGCCGAAGAAGATGACGAAGCCGCTGATCGACGTCTTGCCAGCGAGCAGCATCGGCCGAAGCACGTTGTCCACCATGCTGATTCCGAAGGTGCCGACGACCAGCATCAGCACGCCGCGCGTGATCTCGCCGGACAGCAGCAGCCCGATGCCTGCCGGCAGCCACACGATCGACGCGCCGACGGGCAGCAGCGAGCAGAACGCCATCACGACGCCCCAGAACACCGGCGCGCCCACGTGCAGCAGCCCGAACGCAATCCCGCCGATGGCGCCCTGAGCCGCCGCGACGATCAGGCTCGCGCCGAAGCTCGCCTTCACGAGATCGCGTGTCTGCGTGAGGAGCCGGTCGCTCTGCGCGTCGGGGAAGGGCAGCCGGTCGCGGAGGCGCTTCTGCAGCGCGTCGCCGTCGCGAACCACGAAGAAGAACGCGAAGAGCATGGCGACGACGTTTCCGAGGACGGCGAAGGAATCCGAGACCACCGCACCCGCGCGCGGCGCGAGGAAGGTCATCGCGCGCTGCGCCCCATCCTTCATGAAGGCGCGCGGATCCTCGGGCAGCGCGATCGGGCTTCGCGCGGCCACCGCCGCCCAGATGCGCCGGGCCTGCTCGGGCGGGTGCTGTGACGACTCCTGCGCGTGCGCCATCGCCTGCGGCGCCTCTCGCGCGAGCGTCGACACGAGGAAGACGCCAGGCGTCACGATCGCGAGCGTGAGCACGAGCGTGCTGATGCCGGCCGCGCGGTTCGGCGTGGTCTTCCGCACGAGGCGGGCCTGCAGGTCGTGAAAGAGGACGGCGAACATGACCGCCCACGTCATCGCCGCGAGAAACGGACGCATGACGAGGTACGTGAGGTAGAGCCCGAGCAGCACGATCGCGTACCGCGCCGGCCGTCCCAGGGATCGCCGCTCCTCGCGGGGCGCTTCCATATCGGTGTCGACCGTGACATCCATTGGCGTTCTCCGCGGCCCCCGAAGGCAAAGCGGGTGCCGCCCGCGCCCCCCGTCCTGCGGCGCGCGCGGCCGCGCCGCGGCAGACGCGCAGGCGCGGCGTGGGGATCTGCCGGCGCATCTGCCAGCCGGCTGGCACCCGCCCCCGATCCATTCCCGGCGGCGCGCCGTTTCCGGAGCATTTCGTCTCCGATCGTGCCGCGGGTGGCCGCGCGCGGCTTTGCACCGGAGCGGCCCGGCGGACGCACATGAGCGTTCGCCATCGGATTCAGGAACGAAGGAGACACGCCGATGGCTGAACTGGTTGTCGTTGGATTCAAGAAGGACATGAGTCGCGCGTCCGAGGTTCTCAACACGCTTCAGGAGATGAACGAGAACTGGGTGGTGGACCTGCACGACGCCGTCGCGGTCTACCGCGACTACAAGGGCAAGCTCCGGGTCGACCAGAGCTACCAGCTGACCACGAATGAGGGCGCCGCGTGGGGCGGACTGTTCGGCGGTCTCGTCGGCGCGCTGGTCGCGGCGCCGTTCACGGGCGGCGCGAGCTTCGGCGCGCTGGTGGCCGCGACCTCGCTCAGCGGTGTCGCGCTCGGCGCGACGGCCGGCGCGATCGACGCGGAGAGCTGGAAGGACGACTACGGCATTTCCGACGAGTTCGTGAACACCGTTGGCACGATGGTGCAGCCCGGCGACTCGGCGATCTTCGCGCTCGTGCGCACGATCGATCCCCAGCTCGTCGAAGCCCAGTTCAAGGGCTACGGTGGAACCATCCTGCGGACGACGCTCAACCCGATCCAGCGCGCCAAAGTCGAGGCGACGCTGCAGGGACGCTGACCGAGGAAGCGTGGCGAAGGAGTGCACATGCGAAGCCATTCACGGAAATCGGTCGCCCTCGTCATCGCCCTCGCGCTCGTCGCGCTGCTCAGGGGCGCGAACGCCTCGCCCGCGCGCGAGAAGGGGATGGACGACGAACAGGAAATCGGACAGCAGGTGTTCGACGAGCTGAGGACGAAAGGGGAGATCATCGCCACCTCACCGCTCTACGATCAGCTGACTCCCGTCACCACCGCGATTGCGCGGACCGCGCAGCCTCGCTACAACCACCCGATCAAGTTCTATCTGGTGCACGAGCAGCAGCCGAACGCCTTTGCGACACCTGGCGGCAACGTGTACGTCACCGACTCGCTCATGTACTTCGTCAAGAACACCGAGGAACTGGCCGGCACGCTCTGTCATGAGGTGTCCCACACGATCCATCGCGACACGATGGCGCTCATCGAGAAGGAACGCCAGGTCGAGCGCCGTGCGATCGGCGCGGCGGTCGTGCTCGGCCCGACGCGCGCGCACCTGTTGACGATCGCGCTGTTGGGCAAGCTGAAGACGCTGGGCTATTCGCGCGAGGCGGAGTCGCGGGCAGATCTGACCGGCGCGGACGTCTGCGCAGCGAGCGCGTCGAACCCGTGGGGCCTCGTGTGGCTGTTCAAGGACTTCGAATCGGCGGAGCCGACCGAGGTGCCGCAGCTGCTGTCGGATCATCCCGACAACCAGCATCGCGTGGACGCCCTTCAGCGGCACTTCCGGCAGAACCCGGCCACGTTCGCGTCGTTTTCGTCGGACCCGCGCGGTGCCAAGCCGTTCAGCGTTCCGAAGAACGTCACGATGACCTTCATGCGGTGACTTATGACGATGACGATCAGAACCCTTGTCTGTGGCGCGGCGCTCCTGTCGTTCGGGCCGGCCGCGCCGGATCCGGTCAGCCCGAACCTGTCCGCGGTGTTCGGTCAGGTCGGGCTGACCCCCGAACAACGCGCCGACGTCGACGCCGGACGTCCGGCGGCGAAAGTGGTGCCGTGGGGAGGCCCGTCCGAGGTGCACGTCTTCGGCGCGATCCACATCGACGGCTCGCCCGAGACCTATCTCAAGCTCGCACGCGACGTGTCGCGGCTGGGCGCCACGCCCGGGTACCTCGCCATCGGAGACCTGCCGGCCAGCGTCAGCTCGTCGGATCTTGGCGGACTCACGGTGGACCCCGATGACCTGAAAGCACTGAAAGACTGCCGTGACGGCAACTGCGACGTCCAGTTGCCGACCGACTCGATCACCGCGTTCCACGATGCGGTGGACTGGTCGCAGCCGGACGTCTCGGGACAGGTCAACGGGCTCGCACGGGGCATGGTGCTCAACCTGGTACACGAGTACCGCCGCGGCGGAAACACGGCGCTCGGCGTGTACCGCGACAAACAGCATCCCGCCCGCGTCGCCGAGCAGTTCGAGACGATGGTCGGGCGCTCGACGGTGCTGCCGGATGCGATGCCCGAGCTGCGCCAGTACCTGCTGAAGTATCCCGACGTCGATCTGCCCGGGGGCGACAGCTTCTTCTACTGGGAGAAGGTGAACTTCGGCATGAAGCCGACCATCCGGGTGAACCACGGCGTGGTCTATCGCAGCGGCGACGCGCGCAGCGGCATGTCGGCGGTCGCCATCAAGCAGCTGTACGCCAGCCATTACTTCCATACCGCGCTGGACGTCTCGGTCTGCGTGCCCGACGTCCCGCGCGGCGGGTTCTACCTGCTCACGCTCAAGAGCTCGGAACAGGACGGCCTGACCGGCGCCAAAGGGTCGATCCTGCGAAAGGTCGTCGTCGACAAGACGCGGTCGTCATTGGAGAAGGCGCTCGCAACCATCAAGGAAACGGTCGAAAAGACCGCTCACAAGAAGGAGAAGTAAGGCCATGAGTTCACAGACGATGAGCGCCGCGATCTTCACCGGCGGCGAGAGCGACGGCAACATTCGGGGCTGGGTGATCTTCGCAGGCATCCTGACGCTGGTGGCAGGGATCGCGGCGATCATCTACAACGGGACCGCCACGGTCGCGTCCGTGGTCGTGTTCGGTGCGCTGCTGCTGATCTCGGGCGCCGCCGAGACCGTGAACGCGTTTCAACTCCGCTACTGGAGCGGCTTCTTTCTGTTTCTCCTGGACGGGCTCATCCGGGCGACGGTCGGAACGCTGCTCATCCTCTATCCGAATGCCGGCGCGCAGGCCCTGACGCTCGTCCTGTGCTTCTTTTTCATCGCCGGCGGGTTGTTCAAGACGTTCGCGTCGATCTCGCTGCAGTTCCCGACCTGGGGCTGGAGCGTGGCCTCCGGCGTGATCTCGGTCGTGCTCGGCGTGATGCTCGCGATGCAGTGGCCGACGTCGAGCACCTGGTTTATCGGGTTCGCGGTGGGCCTCGACCTCGTCATCTATGGATGGGCGCTGCTCATGCTGGCCTCGGCGCTCAAGAAGGTGACGACGGCCCTCGCGTAGGCGGCGTCGTCGCTCGACGCGACGCACACGGCCGGCCACGGGATCACCCGATCCCGCGGCCGGCCGTCGGTTTTTTCAAGGGGAGATTACGTGGCGCGCGTGGGGCTGAGCTGGTCGAGCAGGCGCTCGCACAGATTCTGGCGCTTCACCAGGGCGTGCCGCATCTCGTGCGCGTCGGTGCGCGCGACCTCGAACTTCAGTTGAGGCAGATAGTCCCCCAGTAGTCCTCGAAACACCTGCACTTCGTCGTCTGTCAGCGTGATGTTCATGATGACCTCGATCGTGTCAATTCATCCATGTTACGACGCGGAGCCCGGCGAGCTCGGCGTCCATGCTCAGCATCGACAGGAGCTGACACATGGCCACGTCCTCATCGCGCTCGCAGTACACGATGACGACGTCGGGTTTCACTTCCTTGATGCGTGAGTAGGCGCGCGTCGCCGGCACCACGAAGATGGGGCCGTAGTCCTGCTCGTCCTCGAGGATTGCATCGAGGAGCTCCGCGCGCAGCAGGTCGCCGCTGACGGCGACGACGCTCTGCGGCGGTCTCTTCGCGATGGCTCGCGGTTCGCTGAAGTATCTCGTCATCATGGTTCGTCCTTCCTTCTCGGCGGCCGCGAGGGCAATTCCGGTGCCCGGCGCACGCGTTGCCGCGCGGGCGGCCGGCGGCCGGTGCGTGCACGTGAGCCGTCACATGCCGGCCGGCTGGCAGGCACGGGCCGGCCCGGCGCGCCGTTGCCAGCCGGCTTCTCACGAGAAACGCGACACGGCAGGCGTGTGTGACGCCGGACCTGTTCTTGCCTGCACGTCGTGCAGAAGGAGGGTCCCGTGTACGCCGACGAACTCGACATTCCACTGAACCGACTGACGGAACCTGCGCAGCGCGTGGTGGACCGTGCCGTCGAGGACGTGCGCCGCCGCGAGCGGTCGCTCCTCACATGCGATTATCTGGTCCTCGCGATCGCCCAGGCCGAATGGGATCTCTTCGCGCGCGCCATGGATCTGGCAGCCCTGAATCCGCGGAGCGCGGTTCACGCGATTGACGATCACCTCCGGAAGCTGCCCCGGACCGCGTCGGGCGACGTGCGCGTCTGTCCGAGCGCGAAACTGCTGTTCAGGCTTGCGCTCTACCGCGCGGGACGCGAGGCGCGGTCGACCGTCAGCACCGCCGATCTGCTGCTGGCGCTGTTCGACGAGCCGCGCGGCGTCCTGCTGTCGCTGACGCGGCAGTCGGGCACGGACACGTCGGAGGTGATCATCCACCTCCACGCGCACATCCGCGAGCGCGAGGCCCGCATGGAGCGGCTCACGAAGCGGCTCGAGCTGCCTCCGGCGCTGAAGCCGTTCGCGACGAATCTCAATCTCCTCGCGGCGCTCGACAGGCTGCCGCCGCTCTTCGGCCGCGACGCCGAGATTCAGCAGGTGCTCGAGGTGCTGAGCCACCGCGATCGGTGCAACTCGGTGATGCTGGTCGGCGAGCCCGGCGTCGGCAAGACCGCGATCGCGGAAGGCCTCGCGCGGCGCATCGAGCTCCAGCCCGACACCGTCCCGGTGCGCCTGCGCGAAGCGCAGATCGTGAACCTGCCGATGAACGCGCTGATCGCGGGCACGATGCTGCGCGGCATGTTCGAGGATCGCCTGCAGCACATCATCCGCGAGATCCAGGAACACCCGAATCTCATTCTGTTCGTCGACGAGGCGCACACGCTCGTCGGCGCCGGCGCGGCGATCGGCGCGCCGTCCGACGCGGCGCAGATCCTCAAGTCAGCGTTGTCGCGCGGCGAGATCCGGATGATCGGCGCGACGACGCTCAGCGAATACAAGGAGCACGTGCAGGAAGACGAGGCGCTCGCGCGCCGCTTCCGCTGCGTGCACGTCGCCGAGCCCACGATCGATCAGACGCGGGGCATCCTCTACGCGCTCCGGCCGCGCCTCGAGCTCAATTACTCGGTCCGCCTGCACGATGAGGCGATCGAGACGGCGCTCGACCTGTCGCCGCGCTACATGCGCCACCTGAGGCTGCCCGACAAGGCCATCGGGTGGCTCGACACCGCGGCCGTGCGCACCGAGACGGCGCGGCGGACCGACGTGACCGGCGACGACGTGGTCGCCGTGATTTCCGCCACGGCGCAGAT
>Ga0066903_100000845_pt1 | contig 20816 bp, 18 predicted proteins | sample PanSoiMetaGPlot1_FD_67491 | JGI IMG/M metagenome (GOLD analysis project Ga0066903, IMG submission 67491) | Tropical forest soil microbial communities from Panama analyzed to predict greenhouse gas emissions - Panama Soil - Plot 1 (version 2) | ecosystem: Environmental > Terrestrial > Soil >... | reverse complement strand
CGCCGGCACCACAGGCAACGCCGGCACGACGGGCGGCGCCGGCACCACAGGCAACGCCGGCACGACGGGAACGGGCGGAACGACCGGAACCGGCGGGTCCACCAGCCGCGGTGGCACGACCGGCGCCAGCGGACGCGGCGGCACGACCGGCGCGGCCGGCACGACAGGCTCCGCAGGCACAACGGGCACGGCTGGCACGACGGGGACCGGTGGGTCCTCCGCGCCGACCGCCGGCTGCAATGCGACCACCTGGCCGATGGGCGGCGCGTCCAACCCGCAGATGATCGATGTGACCGACAAGACCGGCGCGACGATGTCGCGGCAGTTTTATTTCACGCTGCCGACCGGCTACAGCTCGGCCACGAAATACCCCGTGGTCTATGCCTGGCACTACGCGGGCGGCACGGCCTCGGGCATCGTCAGCCAGCGCTACTACAACGTGCAGCCGATGTTCACGAACGCGATCTACGTCGCGCCGCAGGGGTTGCTGAGCACGCCGGGCGACGCGACAACCAGCGGCTGGCCGAACACCAACGATCAGGACATCGCCTTCGCGCGCGCGATGATCGCCTGGTTCAACACCAACTTCTGCGTCGATTCCACCCGCATCATGTCGACGGGAATGAGCTACGGCGGCATCATGTCCCACACGGTCGCATGCGAGATGTCCGACGTCTTCCGCGCGGTCGGGATCATGTCCGGCGCGTTCTTCGGCGGCCGGGGAACGAGCTGCGTCGCCCATCCGATCGCCGCCTGGATCACGCACGGCGATGCGGACACGATGGTCACCTTCGCGAACGGCGAGTCCGCGCGCGATCGCATCCTCGCCACCAACCACTGCGGCACGACGACTCAGCCGGTGGACCCGGCGCCGTGCGTCCAGTACGACGGCTGCGACGCCGGCTACCCGGTCGTCTGGTGCCCGGTGGCCGGCGAAGGCCACACCATCCCCAGCTTCGCCGCCGCCGCCATCGCCACCTTCTTCAAGCAGTTTTGATCGCGGCGCGCGCGGTCGGATAAACTGCCCGCGCCGCGATGCCCGCCCGAGATTCGACTGGCTGGATCCCGGCGGTTCCACCGCCCACGGGCGGACCGACGCCGCCGCGCTTTCCGATCGGGGCGGCGCTGCGACGGACGTTCGCCAAGGGCTACGGCGCGCCCCAGCTGCGCGCCGACCTGCTGGCGGGCGTGGTCGTCGGCATCGTCGCGCTGCCGCTCTCGATGGCGCTGGCGATCGCGGTCGGCGTCCCGCCCCAGCACGGCCTCTACACGGCGATCGTGGCGGGCGCGCTGGTCGCCGTGCTGGGCGGCTGCAAGTTCCAGGTCACCGGGCCGACCGCGGCCTTCGTCGTCATCCTGGCGCCGATCGCCAGCGAGCACGGCCTCAAGGGCCTGCTGACGGCCGGGTTGATGGCGGGCGCGATCCTGATCGTGATGGGCGTGGCGCGCCTCGGAAACCTGATCGAGTACATCCCGCACCCCGTCACGACGGGATTCACGACCGGCATCGCCACGGTCATCGCCCTCTTGCAGCTCAAGGACGGGCTCGGCCTCGACACCGGCAAGCTTCCCGAGCACTTCCTCGCCAAGCTGGCCGCGTTCTGGCACGCGCGCGGCACCGCCCACCTGGGCGACCTGCTGGTCGCGGTCGCGACGTTCGTCCTTTTGCGCCTGCTGCCGCGTGTGACGCGCCGGGTGCCCGCGCCGCTGCTCGCGATCGCCGCCGTCAGCGGCGTGGTGGCGGTGATCGCGCGCATCCATCCCGCCTTCCACGTCGACACCATCGGCACGCACTTCCACACCACCGTCCACGGCGTCGAGATCGCCGGGATCCCGTCGGTGTTTCCGACGCCCACGCTGCCGTGGTCGGGAACGCCGCTCAGCTATGCCTTCATTCGCCAGCTCCTGCCGGCGGCGTTCGCCATCGCGATGCTGGGCGCGATCGAATCGCTGCTGTCGGCCGTCATCGCCGACGGCGTCACCGACACCAAGCACGATCCCAACTCCGAGCTGGTCGCGCTCGGCATCGGCAACATCGTCGCGCCGTTCTTCGGCGGCATCGCCGCGACCGGGGCGCTGGCGCGCACGGCGACCAACATCCGCTCGGGCGCGCGCTCGCCGTTCGCGTCGGTCACGCACGCGGCGGTCGTGCTGGTCGCGATGCTGCTGCTCGCGCCGCTGATCGCCTACGTGCCGATGGCGTCGCTGGCGGCGCTGATGGTCTTCGTCGCCTGGAACATGGCCGAGCTGCACAACTTCTTCGGCATCGTGCGCGTCGCGCCCAAGAGCGACGTCATCGTGCTGCTGACCTGCTACCTCTTGACGGTCTTCACCGACATGGTCGTCGCCGTGTCGGTCGGCTTCATGCTCGCCGCGCTGCTGTTCATGCGACGGATGTCCGAGCTGACCGAATCGCGCCTGCGCCTCGATTCATCGCAGGAGGGCGGGACGACCGCCGTCCCGAAGGGCGCGCTCCTCTACGAGATCAACGGCCCGCTCTTCTTCGGCGCCGCCCAGAAGGCGCTGCGCGCGCTGGGCGGGCGGCGCGACTTCAAGGTGCTGGTGATTCACCTCGGGCGCGTGCCGGTCATCGACGCGACCGGCCTGGTCGCGCTCGAGAACACGATCTCGGGCGCGATCAAGGCGCGCAAGGACGTCATCATCGCCGGCCCGCTGCCGAAGCCCCGCGAGGTCTTCGACAAGGCGAAGCTCGAGAAGAAGCACACCGGCCTTCACATCACGAAGGACCTCGACGCGGCGGTGGCGCTGGCCGAGCAGATGCTCGCCGATCGCAAGACGCCGCTCGTCGTGCCCACGTCGCCCAGCTGATCGGCGCGGCGGTCACGGCTTCGGGATGTGGAGCCGCTTGCTGACCATGCCGCAGCCGACGACCAGATAGGCGAGCGCCAGCGGGTGCAGCACGAAGGGCCCCAGCCGGTGCGCGCCGAGCGGCAGGCCGGCGCCGAGGTGGCCGGTCAGAGCCGACGCCGCCAGCACCGCCACCACCAGCAGGCTGCCGGTCACCGGCACGCCCTCGAAGTAGCGGACCTTGCCCGACTCGTCGGCCAGCGCGGCCGAGGTGACGTTGTAGCGGGCGAGCCGCCCGATCGCGCAGGCGACCATGAACAGCAGCGGGATCACGTCCCAGCCGCCGCGCAGCCCGGCCGCGAAGCCGATCGCCGCCGGCGCGACGCCGAACGACACGACGTCCGCGAGCGAATCCAGATCCGCGCCCAGCGGCGACGACTTGCCGCGCGCCCGCGCCACCCGCCCGTCGAGAAAGTCCATGGCCAGGCAGATCGGATACAGCGCCATCGCCACCGCGAGCAACGCCGGCCGGTCACTCGCCATGTAGCCGAGCACGGCCAGCACGGCGCCAGCGCCGCCAAGACCGTTGGCCATCGTCAGGTAGTCCGACAGCGTCAGCCCGCGGACGAAGGAGAAGCGACCCGTCCGAACTCCCGAGTCGGCGGCGGTCATCGCGCCACCTCGCTGGAGCGGGCGCCCAGCGCCGCAGGCCATGAGATCGCCATCTCCGTCGCGACGCGGGCGGCGCGCAGCGGCGGCGCCGCGTCGCGCGGCCCGCGCAGAACGACCTCGACCTCCGCGATGGGCGCGTCGCCAAGCGGCACGACGACCCGATCGCCGCTGGCCGGCGTCTGGCCGAGCAGCGGCCGCCGCGGGCCGACCCCGACCACGTCCAGCTGGGCGCCGTCCAGCGGCGCCGCGAACACCAGCTCGGCGCGCAGCGGCCTCTCCCCCGCCCCGGGGGGCGGCAGCGCCACGCGATACGTGCGCGCGCCGCGCGCGTCCGGCTCGCCCGCCGCCGCGGTGACGTCGGCGGGCCGCCAGGCGACCAGCCGGCTGCGCCGCGCGCCGCATCCCGCCGTCGTGACGACCGCCAGCAGCACCGCGGTCATCGTCGCTTCGATTCGCGTCTTCTCCATCGCTCACCTCCTGGCGACAGCATCGCCACCGGCGGTGAACCGAGATGGGACCGCAAGTGAAACGACCGCGGACCAGTTGTGGCGAAGTCGTGGCAGGCGCTACGGCGGCGCGCGGAACGCCGGCATCAGCGCGGCGTGCCAGGCTGCGGCGTCCGGCACCGCGAGGAACCAGGCGAGGCCGCCCGGGAACTGGAGCAAGAGGCCTTCGGCCGGCAGCGCCGCCAGCCCTGTCGCCGATGACTCCGGCACGACGTCGTCGACGATGCGACCGTCCTTCACGAGCGTCGGAGATGCGGCGAGCGTGAAGTCGCCAGGCCCAGATGGACCAGGCGCGAGCGGGATGCGCCCGCCCCAGCGGCCGTCTTCGCTGAGGCAGTAGAGCCCATCCTCGGCGAAGGCGACGGTCGAGGGCCGCGACACATGCGTGACGTGGCGGCCGAGCTGCTGAATCGCAAGAACTGGAATGCCGTCCGCGCGGCGGCGGACCCTGGCGGCCGCGAGGCGTGCCCGCACCGTTTCGACCGCGCGCCGCTGCTTCGCGACGTCGATCCGCAGCGGCACGAACACCGCGACGAGCAACCCAACAATCGAAATCACGACGATGGCGCCCGTGCTCACGCGCGGGAAGCTAACCCGGCTCGTTTGACGATGCCACGCGCGGTGCGAGAAAATGAGGTATTGGGGATGCGCTGGGCCGTCGTGGCGATCGTGGTCTTGGGCTGCGGAAAGGGGTCCGGGAACCGCGCGGGCGACGCGGGCAACGACGCGCCTCCCCCCACTGATGGAGGCGATACCGCCGAAGGACCAGGCGACGCCACCGATGCCGGCGATGTGCCGCACCCGATGGACGTCGCCCCGGAGATCTCCGTTGACGCCCCCGAAGACATGACCGACGCCGTCATCGAGACCTCGACCGATTCTCCGGTCGAGGCGCGCGGCACCGACGCGACGAATGACACGTCCGCCGGCGACGCGGGGACCGATGCGACGCCGTCGTGCCCCGGACCGCTGGTCGGCTATTACAAGTTCGAGGAGACGACGGGACCGGTGGTCGACAGCAGCGCCTGCGCGCACGACGGCGACGCCAGCACGCCGGTCGTCCGTGGCGTCTCCGGCGTCGGCAACGCGGCAAGCTTTGGCGCCGCCGGCTCGTATGTCGCGGTCCCCGGCATCGATTCGTCGTTGCTCGACGGCGATTTCACCTTCGAGGCCTGGGTCTACCGCGAGGCGGGCCAGGGAGGCGCCATCGTCTCGATCACCAGCGGCGGCGGCCCGGAGGGCGTGTGGCTCTGGGCAGCCAGCGACGGGACGGTCAACCTGTCGCTGGGTGACCCCGCCTGCACGGGCATGACGAACTGGGGGGGAACCACCAACAAGCTGGCGAGCGGAGCCTGGAGCCACGTCGCCGCCGACATGCTGCGCGGATCGAGCGCTGGCCTCCGCTACTTCCACCTCTACATCGACGGCACGTTCTCGCTGTCGTCGGTCGGCGTGCAGGCGACCCTCTGCCACGATTCGAATGACCGGCTCACGATCGGCGCCGTCGGTCCCGCCGCCAGCCTCCCCTGGCTGGGGCGGATCGACGAGGTCAAGGTCTGGTCGGTCTCACGATCGCGCGACGAGGTCTGCGCCGACGCCGGCGGCGTCTACGGTTCCACTTGCGACGTCAGCGCGGTGCGACCCCAGTAGGCGCCCGCGTTCACAGCGGCAGGATCACCCGGAAGGTCGCGCCCTGGCCGGGTTGCGATGCAACCTCGACGCGCGCGCCGTGCGCCTGGGCGACGCTCTGGACGATCGACAGGCCCAGGCCGGTTCCCGGCGCGACGCCCGCCGGCCGCTGCGTGAAGAACCGGCGGAAGATCTTGCCCTGATTCTCGGCCGAGATCCCGGGGCCGGAGTCGCGCACCGACGTCACGAGCACCTCCTTGTCGACGCGCGCGCCGAGGACGATGCGCCGCTCGGCCGCCGGCTGCACCAGCGCGTTGTCGATCAGGTTGCGCAGCATCTCTTCCCAGCGCCGGCGGTTGATCACCGGCGCGGCGGCGGCGGCGGCGGGCGTGACTTCGACGGCGAACGTCCAGCCGGCGGCGCGCGGATCGCGGCGGTACTGTTCGGCGAGCTCCTCCAGCAGCTGGCCGGTCGCCACCGGCTCGCGCGGCTCGGCGGCGATAGCGTGGTCCAGCCGCAACAGCGCCATCAGGTCGTCGATCGAGCGCCGCAGCCGGTCCACGGATTCGTTGATCGATCGCGCCACCAGATCGACCCGCTCGGGCGTCAGCGCCGGTGACGTCACGAGCAGCTCGGCGGACGCGGCGATGGTCGCCAGCGGGTTCTTGAATTCGTGCGCGATGTCGGCGCCCAGCTCGGCGGCGGCTCGGCGGCGGCCGTCCAGATCCTCCGCCATCTCGGTCAGCGTGCGCGCGAGCGCGCCGATCTCGTCCTTGCGCGCGTACAGCTTCGGGTCTGCCAGCGGCGCCGCCGGGTAGCGGCGCGCCGCCGACGACAGCCGTTCCAGCGGCCGCACCAGCCCGAACGCGAACACCACGACGATCGGAAGCGCCAGAACGATCTCATAGACGATCAGCTCCAGCAGCTGCCGGCGCACCAGAACCAGCCGCCGGATGCCGCGATACGATCCGGCCAGGATGTACAGCACACCGCCGTCGGGACGCGGCTCGGCGAGCGTCAGCAGCATCGCCGACCCGTCCGGCGTCAGATGGCGTCCGAACGTGCGATTACCGGCCAGCGCGGCCTGGACCTCCTCGCGCGCCGGCCAGGGCGGCAGCTGCGCGTCCGCCTGATCCAGCGTCTGGCCGCCGTGTTCGCCCACGATCTTCTCGCCGACGCCGCCGATCGCCGAATGGGACAGCGGCACCGAACGCGTGCGATGCGTGACCGCGCCCTTCGCATCCAGCCACGCGACGACGACGCCCTCGCGCACGGCGACGGAGTCGGGCGACACGTTGTCCAGGGCGTCGATCACCAGCGGGATACGCGCGAGGTGATCGACCTGCGCGCGCGAGGCGTAGTGTTCGTAGATCCAGGCGACCCCGACCAGCAGCGACGGCAGCAGCACCAGCACCAGCCCGAGCTGCAGCAGCCGGAAGTAGAGGCTTCGCGCCGGCGGTCGCCGCAATGGCCGCAATTTCATGGCCCTGGGCCGGGCGACCGGCGACGGGAGCGGCTCCTCGTCACCTCGATCAGCCGCATCAGGAAAAGCGCGACCACCACGATCAGCATGAACAGCGCCGCGTTCGCCGGTTGCTCACTCTTGGACACGTACATCCCCGTCAGGATGTAGAGGGCGCCGCCCTCGGGAACGGGCTGGGCGAGCGTCTGGATCAGCACGGATCGGTCGGGCGTCCAGTACCGCCCGAAGGTGCGGTTGCCGGCCAGCGCCGCGCGGACCTCGTCGCGCGCCGGCCAGGTTGGCAGCTGCGCGTCGAATGTGTCGAGTAACTTCGAGCTTCGCGCGACGGAGACGGGCCCGGTCCGGAATATCGTCGCGCCTTGCATGTCGAGGCGGGCGATGATGACTTGTTCGCGCTGGGCGGCGGGCTCGGACGTGGGCCGGTCCCACCCGTTGACCATGAACGGCAGGCGCTCGAGCTTCTTCACCTGCTCGCGCGCCCTGCCCTGATATTGAAGCATCCTGAGGCCGGCCGCCGCGAGCGCCGCCGCGGCCACCAGCAGCCCGACCCGCCACCAGACCCGAACTCGCGGCGCCATCAATCGCGATACCGGTAGCCGACGCCGAACACGGTCTCGATCTCGTCGAACGCGGCGTCGATGTCGCGCATCTTCTTGCGCAGCCGCTTGATGAACGTGTCGACCGTCCGATCGGTGACCACGGCGTCGTCCCCGCGCGCGATGTCGAGCAGCCGCTCGCGCGCCAGCACCGTGCCGCGGTGGCGGGCCAGCGCGCCCAGGATCTGGAATTCGGAGCGGGTCAGCACGATCGCCTTGCCGCGCCACTTGGCCTCGAAGCGCGACGGGTCGAGCCGCAGCGGCCCGACCTCGACGACGTCTCCGCCGAGCGCGCCCGCCAGCACGGGCGCGGGCGCGGCCCCCGCGGCCACGGCCGGCGTCGTCGCCGCCAGCCGCCGTTCGATGGCGCGGATGCGCGCGACCAGCTCACGCGTCGAGAACGGCTTGGTGATGTAGTCGTCCGCGCCCGTCTCCAGCCCGGTGACCCGATCGACCTCGTCACCGCGCGACGACAGCAACACGATCGGGACCGCGCTCTTGCGGCGAAGGCGGCGGCAGACCTCGAGGCCGTCCATCTCCGGCATCAGGATATCGAGGATCACCAGGTCGGCGCCGTCGCTCTCGAAGCCGCGCAGGCCGGCCAGACCGTCGCCCGCCTGCGTGATCGAAAAGCCCTCGTCGCCCAGCGCGGTGGCCAGCACCGTCCGCAAGCCCTGGTCGTCGTCAACGATCAGCACCCGCCGAATCACGCCGACAAGCGTATCACGCGAGGTAGACTGTCGGGCGATGGAGCCCCTCTTCCTCCGCGCCTGCCGCGGCGAAGCCACCGAGCGGACGCCGCTGTGGTTGATGCGCCAGGCCGGACGCTACCTGCCCGAATACCGCCAGGTGCGCGCGGGCACGAGCTTCCTCGAGCTGTGCAAGACCCCGAAGCTCGCGGCCGAGGTGACGCTGCAGCCGATTCGCCGCTTCGGATTCGACGCCGCGATCCTGTTCTCCGATCTGCTGGTGCCTCTCGAGGCGATGGGCATGGACGTCGAGTTCACCGACCAGGGCCCGCGCCTGCCCGCGCCCCTGCGCGCGCCCGCCGACCTCGGCCGCATCGGGCGCTTCGATCCGGCGGCGCGCACCGGGTTCGTGCTGGAGACGATCCAGCTCGCCCGGCGGGAGCTCGGCGATACGCCGCTGATCGGCTTCGCGGGCGCGCCGTTCACAGTCGCCACCTACGCGATCGAGGGCAAGACCGCCAAGAACTTCACCGAGACGAAGGCGCTCTTCTACCGCGAACCCGAGACCGCGCGCCGCCTGCTGGCGCTGATCGCCGAGGCGACGCGCGACTACCTGCTGGCCCAGATCCGCGCCGGCGCCCAGGCGGTCCAGCTGTTCGATTCCTGGGTCGGCGTGCTGTCGGCCGAGGACTTCGAGACGTTCGCGCTGCCGCCGACCGCGGCGCTGGTCGCCGAGCTGCGCGGCGCGGGCGTGCCGGTGATCTACTTCGGCAACGGCGCGGCGGCGATCCTGGATCGTGTCGCGCGCGTCGGCGCGGATGTCTTCGGCGTCGATTGGCGCCTGCCGATCGACGAGGCGCGCACGCAGCTGGGCGGCGCGCGCGCGGTGCAGGGGAACCTGGATCCGGCCGTGCTGCTGGGACCGATCGCCGAGATCGAGCGGCGCGCGCGCGATGTCGTGCGCCGCGGCGGCAAGCGCGGTCACGTCTTCAACCTGGGACACGGCATCACGCCGGATGTCCCGATCGAGGCGGTCGAGGCCCTGGTGGCAGCCGTGCGGGGCGCGTGACGACCCCGGCCCCGGGCGGAGCGGCGGCCGCGCCCGACGGTGCCGCGCCGATCGGCCTCATCGCGCTCAACCTGGGCGGGCCGGCGTCGCTCGACGACGTCGAGCCGTTCCTGCGCCGGCTGTTCGGCGATCCCGACGTGATCCAGCTCGGCTGGCTCAGGTTCCTGCAGCCGCTGCTGGCGCGCGCCATCGTCAAGAAGCACGCCCCGCAATCGCGCGCGAACTACCAGCTGATCGGGGGCCGCTCGCCCATCCGGGAGGAGACGACCGCGCAGGCCGACGCCGTCGCCGCCGAGCTCGCCCGGCGCGGCCTGGTCGTGAAACCGGTGGTCGCGATGGCGGCGTGGCACCCGTTCGCCGACGAGGCGCTGGCCGCGCTGGCTGAGGGCGGAATCGAACGCGCCGTGGCGATGCCTCTCTATCCGCATCAATCGCGGACGACGACCGGGTCGTCGCTGAATCAGCTCGAGCACGCCCGCGCCCAGCGGGGCGGGATCGAGATCGCCGCCATCGAGCGCTACCCGGACGCCGACGGCTATGTGAAAGCCGTCGTCGCTCGCGTCGAGGAGGCGATCGCGACGCTGCCCGACGAGCACCGCGCCACGGCGCCGGTGCTGTATTCGGCGCACGGGTTGCCGGAGGTCTACATCAAGCGCGGCGATCCCTACCTCGACGACATCCGCATCACCGTCGAGGCGGTCAGCCGCCGGCTCGGTCTCGGCGCGCGCGCCCGCCTCTGCTTCCAGAGCCGCGTCGGCCCGCAGCGCTGGCTGCAGCCGGCGACCGAGACGGTTCTGGACGAACTGGCCGCGGCCGGCGAGAAAGCCGTCGTGGTCGTCCCGATCGCGTTCACGGGCGAACACATCGAGACGCTGCAGGAGATCGACATCCTCTACAAGGAACGCGCCACGAAGGCCGGCATCGTCCACTTCGCCCGCGCGCGCACGGTCGGCTGCCACCCCGCGTTCATCGCCGCGCTGGCCGATCTGGTCGAAGCGGCGGCGCACGCGCGCGGCTGGGCGTAGGAGCGCGCCGTGCGCGTCCTGATCGTCGGCGGCGGCATCTCCGGCCTTGCGACCGCGCACCTCGCCGCCGCGCGCGGGCACGACGTCGCCTTGATCGACGACGCCGCGACCCCGGGCGGCCTCATCGGCAGTGTCCGCCGGGACGGCTTCCTGTGCGAGCGCGGGCCGCAGGCGGTCCTGGACGGGCCGGAGGAGACGCGCGCGTTGATCGCCTCCGCCGGCCTGTCGGATCGCCTGCTGCGCGCGGCGCCGGCGGCGCGCCGGCGCTTCGTCTACGTCGGCGGCGCGCTGCGCCCCTTCCCGGCCAGCCCGCCGGCGCTGATCAAGACCGACCTCCTTTCGGCGGGCGGGAAGCTGCGCCTCCTCGCAGAACCTTTCGTCGGACGCGCCGCGGACGACGAGTCGGTGCTGGCCTTCGTCACCCGGCGGTTCGGACGCGAGGCCGCCGAGCGTGCGGCGGCGCCCGCCCTGATCGGCGTCTTCGCGGGCGACGCGGCGGCGCTGTCGGTCCGCACCGCCCTGCCCCGCGTCGCCGCGATGGAGCGCGAGCACGGCAGCATCCTGCGCGCTTTGATGCGCAAGAAGAAAGGCGGCCCCGGAATGGGCAGCCCCGTGTCGTTCCCCGACGGTCTCTCCGAGCTGCCGGCCGCGCTCGCGCGGTCGCTGGGCGCCAGGCGGACCCAGGGACGCGCCATGGAGATCGCCCCGATCAGCCAGAACTTGGGCGGCTGGCGGGTCGTCACCGCGGCGGGCGCCACCGTCGACGGCGATCGGCTGGTGCTGGCGACGCCGGCCGGCACGACGGCGGCCCTGCTCGCGCGCCTCGCGCCCGACGCGGCGGCAGCATTGCGCGCGATCCCGCACGCGCCCGTCGCCGTCGTCTGCCTCGGTTTTCGATCCGCCGACGGCCTGGGAGTCGATCTGGACGCGTACGGCTTCGTCGTCGCGCGCGGCCAGGGCGTCAGCCTGCTCGGCTGCCAGTACGAGACGTCGGTGTTCACCGATCGCGCGCCCGCGGGCGGCGTGCTGCTGCGCGCGCTGCTGGGCGGCACCTTCGAGCCCGAGCTGGTCGACGCCGACGACGGCGCGCTGGCGGCGCGAGCGATCGGCGATCTCCGGCGCACCGCCGGCCTCACGCGCGATCCGGATTTCGTCGACGTCTGGCGCGCGCGGCCCGGAATTCCGCAATACGATCTCGGCCACGCCGAACGGATCCGCACCGTCGACGCGGCGGTCGCGCAGATCCCGGGGCTCGCCGTGATCGGCAACGCGCTCCGCGGCGTCGGCGTCAACGACGGCATCGCCGCCGCGACGCGGCTCGCGGCCGAGCTGTCACCCACTGCACCGAGTTAGTTAACCTTGATTCTCGGCCCGTGCGGTCGGATGCTTCGGCGACGGAGGCACTGATGCGCGCGATCAAGAATCTGTTCGTACTGGCGATCATCCTCGCGATCCTCGCGGGCGCGGCCACGATCGGGCTGCGCGTCGCGCGCGGGAAACCGTCCGGCGTCGAGGAGGTGAAGCCCGGCATCGTCGCGGTCAGCTCGGTCAGCTCCTACGTCTACGCCGCCAAGGTCGGCAACAAGGTGATCCTGTTCGACGCGGGCGCGGACCCAGAGGCCCGACCGATCGACGCGGCGCTGGGCTGGCTGCACGCCGGGCGCAGCGACGTCACCGACGTGTTCTTTTCGCACGGTCACGGCGACCACACCGCCGGCGCGTCGTCGCTGGGCCGCGTCCGGACGCGCGTCGGCTCGGGCGATCTGGCCCTGGCTGAAAAGAAGGTCCCGCCCGAGGCGCTGGCCGGCAGGCTCTTCACGCTGGCGATGAGCTTTCCCGCGATCACCGCGACCGATCCGCTGACCGGAGCCGCCACCATCGACGTGGGCGAAGGCGCGGACGCCAAGAAGGTGAAGGCGTTCCCGATCCCCGGCCACACGCAGGGCTCGTACGCGTTCCTTTACGACGGCGTGCTGTTCGTGGGCGACGCGATGGTCTTCAAGCAGGGGCGGCTCGATCCCGCGATCAAGCTGTTCGACGCGCACCCGGACGAGAACAAGGCCTCGATTCGCGCGCTGCAGAAGCAGATCGAGAACGAGGAGATCGACATCATCTGCACGGGCCACGGCGGCTGCACGCCCAAGGGGCTGGGCCGCAACCAGCTGACCGATCTGATTGCGCGGATCTAGGTTTCGCTGATTGCCAGCGTATAGGTGAAGCGACCGACCCGGTTGAGCGCGCGCCGCAGTTCGAAACGAGCGTCGAGGACCCGGCTCGACTGCGGCGCTTCAGACGGCGCGGACGATCGGTAGCTGTCGCCGTCCAGCGTGAGAATCTGAAACGACATCTCCTCCCCCCGCGCATCCACCAGCCAGTACTCCGGGATGCCGGCGCGCTCGTAAGCCGCCTTGAGCCGAACGAGATCCTTCCGGGTGGACGAATCGCTGACGACCTCCAGCACCAGATCGGGTATCCCGACGATCTCGACGAACTCGTCCCGGCGCCGTCTTCGCCGGGTCAGAGTCACGCGCCCCGATTCCGACGCGCCCCAGGAGACGAACTGGAAGTCCGGCTCGGTACTGACCCGCGCCGCGACGTTGGTCAGCAGGGCGCCGTCGCAATAACCCTCGCCCAGATCGCGATCGCGAATGTGCCGAAGCAGCGCGGCCGTGAACTCGCCCTTGACCTTGAGATGGGTCTCCAGCGATTCGGGGCTCATCGTGAACCACATCTGGCCGTCCACAAAGGTCGGATGAACGTGCTCCGGGAAACGAAGAGCCGTGACCCAGCGGCGGAATCCCCGGTGTGTGGCCGCGCTCTTGGGTACACGTACGCGGCGTTTGTCTCGCAGGCGTATGAATCCTCGAACTGCCGATTGCCGCATGCCACACGAGTCTATCGCCGTTTCGGGGAAACGGTTGCGCGCGGGGCTGAATCTCAGGCGAAAGGCCTTATAGTCCCGGCGTGCATGCGACCCTGATCTGCGCCGCGGCGCTGGCGCTGGCCGCGCCCGCTTCGCGGCAGCCATCGGCGGACGAGCAGCGCCTCTACGACGAGGGCCTCCGGGCGTTCCAGGCTGGCGACGCGCGCGCGGCTGAAAAAGCCTGGAAGGCGGGCTACGCGGTCGGGCACGATCCCGCCTTCCTGGTTCACATCGGCGAGGCGCAGGAGAAGGCCGGCGCGCCCGCGGAGGCGGCCGACAGCTACCGGCACTATCTGCGCGAAGCACCGGACGCCGCCGATCGCGCCGAGATCGAGCAGCGGCTGGCCCGGCTGGCGCCCGCGGCCCCGCCCGAAACGCCGGCGCCCTCGCCCGCCGAGACGCCGGGAGAATTCGGAGGCGTGCCCTCGACGTCGCCGCCGATCCCGCCGCCGCAAACGCAGATCGCCCCTCCCGCCCCGGGCGGTCGCGGCGCCGGCGGCAAGCCCGGGCAGGAAGAGACCGGCTGGAACCGCTACAACATCACGGCGGTCACCTCCGCCGGCGTCGCGGTGGTGGCGCTGGGCGTGGCGGCCCTGTTCGCGGCGCAGGCCAGCTCGGACCAGGACGACATCGACCGCCTCCTCAGGTTCCGCACCGACACCGGCGCGCCGCTGAAGTACTCCGCGATCGCGGATCAGTACGAGCAGGCGATGGCCGACGGGCCTCGCCACGCGCGCAACGCGAAGATCGCGCTCGCCGTTTCAGCGGCGGCGGCCGCGGTGGCGGCGACGTTCTTCGTGCTCGACGCCCGGCTCGGCACGGAGCCGGCCGTCACGATCGCGCCGGCGGGGCACGGCTTCGCGGCCACCGGAGGCTGGCAGTGGCGTTTCTGAAGCGACCGGCGCTTCTGCTGGCCGCGCTGATCGCCCTCGCCGGCACCAGCTGCTTCTCGGCCAAGCAGCCCGGCTGCGCCTTCTCGTGCGCGGAGGACGGCGTCTGCCCGACCGGCTACAGCTGTCAGGCCGACGGCGTCTGCCACCGCGACGACGGCCAGGGAACATGCGACATCCCCTCGCAGGTCGACGCCGGGCAGGACGGGGTCAGCGCCGACGGCGATGCCGCGTCCGGCGACGGTCCCTGATCACTTCGGCGCGGGCGCCCCCGCGGGCTCGATCACCTTCAGCGTCTTCATCAAGTTGGCGCAGGTCTTCTCCAGCTCGTTCCGGTCGTCCTCCGGATCGCTCCTGCAGTAGTAGAGGTGAAGCACGCCGGGGGTGAGCGCGGTGGACGGCTTGTCCACGCTCTGCACCGAATTGTTCTTGCCGTCGAACTGGACGACGCCGTTGTACGGCGCCTCGGCCTTCTGAAGCCTGCTCCAGAGCTTCGTGTGGTGCTCGGGGCTGTCGCCGGCCGGTTCGTCCACGCGCTCGACACCGACCTCGTAGCCCTTGTCCGACTGCACCTTCAAGCGCACCTCGACGAAACGGGCGGCGCCGGTGGCTGAAACGTCGGGCATCACGTACGCGTACAGCGTGCTGTCTTCCGACAAGAGGGGCGCGTCGACGCTGCCGCGAAAACCGCCGACGTCCAGCGCCAGCCGTTTTTCCAGGCGCACCGCGACGCCCCCGCCGGACAGCGCCTTCGGCTTGTAGGCCTCGGGAAGGCGGAGAAATTCGACCCAATCACTGATGCGCCCGTAATAGGACAGCGTGACCCGCGGGGCGTGCCACTTCGCGTTCCGGCGGTACGTTTCCTCGGTGCTGGTCGGCAGCATGATCCACCGGCAGGCCAGCCCCGCCGGGTTCGTGAGGCAGTTGAGGACCGCGGATTCATCCGAGAAGCCGAACCGCCAGACGTACGTCAGCCACGGCCGCCCGAGCTCGTCCGTCCAGCGCTCCCGCTCGGCCGGCTCGCCGAAGCTGTCGTACGGGATCTCCTGTCCGGCGAAGGGCCGCTTCAGGTCGAGCAGCCGCACGATCGTCTCCGCCAGGGGCTTGGGCGATTCGTAAAAGCGCTCCAGCGTCGTCCCGCGCGGCCGCGCGATGATGACCTCCCCGTAGCGCTTGTCGGTCGCGAAGTACGCCCATTGCCCGGGCGTCAGCTCTCGGTTGTTGTAGTTGTAGTGGGCGATCTTCCACTTGCCGCTGCTGTCCAGCGCGAAGTGCCCGAGCCCGAACGGTATGTTCGCGCTTCGCAGGTACGTCCGCAGGTTCGGGTGGCGCGGAAACAGCTCCGCCGCATACGTCGCCTCGAGCTCGGCCCGCCCCCCCGCCGCGAACACGGCGTAGGCCTTGCGGACAGCCTCGCGCAGCTCGCCGAGAGTGGCGGGCAGAGGCGACGTGAACCGCCAATCCTTGAACAGCTGCTTGTTGTCCACCCGGAAAGGGACCCCTTTGGACCAGAACTCGCTCTGGTCGGTGCCGACCTTGGCGGCCTCCGCCATCGGCAGCGCGATGTTCAGATTCTCGGTCGGGCTCTTGCGAACGACGATCCCCAGGACGCGACCGGCCGCGTCCACCAGCGGTCCGCCGCTGTTGCCCGGTGACGCGGGGGCGGTGAAGCGAATGTACTCGAACCGCCCCGCCTGGTCCTCCAGGGTGAACGACGTCACCGTGCCGCCCCGGATGACCACCCCCTGCCCGAGGGCGTTTCCCACCGTGAACACGGCGTCCCCGACGCTCACCTCGGTCGCGATGTCCAGCGGGATGACGTTCCGGGCCGGCGACACCAGCTCGAACTCGGCGACGTCGCGATAGTCCGAGTAGCGAAGGATGCGCCCGATCTCGATCATCGCCCCCGTGGCGCTCCGCAGGTAATAGTGCGTGGCCTGCGACTGATCCGCGGACAGCACGTGCGCCGCCGTGATGAAGTGGCCGTTCGGAATGGCGAACGCCGTCCCGATGCTGTGGACCTTGGACTGCCGCTCCCGGTAGGGCAGCAGATCGACCGGTAACGGCGTCTGGTACTTGACGGCCTCGTCCTCGATCCGCGGGGTGACGATCTCGAACACGCCCCGGCTCAGGCGCTGGATGGCGTGGACATCCAGCGTCGCCGCGACGGGGTGCGAGGGCCGCGATCCCGACTGGCCGACGCACCCCGCCACCCCCACCACCACCGCCATCCGCATGACGTGTCGCCGGCTCACGATCGTGTGCCGGATTCTATCCGGACCACGCCCGAGGTGCCGTGACAAAACCAGCCGAAGGTGATGCCGTTTTTGGCATGGAGGACCCGCGTCCGCGCGTATAGACTGCCGCGCGGTAAACGGACATGGGGTTCCTCGACCGCTTCTCGAAGGACGGCCGCGACGCGCGCGCCCGCGAAAAGAACGCGGCCCGCGCCATCAACAAGTACATGCAGTCGCCCGACCGCCTGAAGGCGATGCAGGCGCTGCGCGACGACGGCTCCGACGAGGCCCTGTTCGCGCTGATGAAGCGCTTCGGGATGATGTACGACAAGAGCATCGAGGACGAGCAGGAAAAAGAGTGGGTCTTCGAGTGGCTGGTCGAGAAAGGCGCGGCCGTGCTGCCCGCCCTGAAGAAGTACATGCTCGCGGCGGATTCGATCTCGTGGCCGCTGCGCCTGCTGGACAAGGTCGTCGATGGGAAAGAAGGGCGCATCGATGTCATCGCCGGTGTGCTCGAGCGCCACGAGCCCGGGTACGAACGCGACCCGACCAAGAAGATCCAGCTTTTGACCCACATGAGCGGGCTGAAGCACGCGCGGGTGCCGCCGCTGGCCGCGCCTTACCTGGGCGACATGGACGAGGGCGTGCGCTACGCCGCGGTCGAGGCGCTGCTCAAGCAGGCTGACGAGGGCGCGGCGCGCTTGGCGCTGCTCGACGTGCTGGGCAAGGAAGAGAGCCTGCGGCTGCGCATCCGCATCTCGGACGGCTTCGCCGATCTCGGCTGGGGCGTGGCCGACCGGCGCGAACAGATCGAGAAGGCGTTGCCGGACAGCTTCCAGCTCGACGGCCGCGCCGACGCTATTTTCATCAGGAAGAAACCGGGAGCGAAGGAATAACCAACCGCCGTGCCGAAACGCGAAGACATCAAGTCCGTCATGGTCATCGGGTCGGGGCCGATCGTGATCGGCCAGGCCTGCGAGTTCGATTACTCGGGCACCCAGGGCGTGAAGGCGCTCCGCGAGGAGGGCTACCGGGTCGTGCTGGTCAACTCGAACCCGGCGACGATCATGACCGATCCCGAGATCGCCGACCGCACCTACGTCGAGCCGCTGACGGTCGACGTGCTGACCAGCATCATCGAGCGCGAGCGCCCCGACGCGATCCTGCCGACCCTGGGCGGACAGACGGCCCTGAACCTGGCGCTGGATCTGCATCGCACCGGCGTCCTGGACGCGTATGGCATCAAGCTGATCGGCGCGCAGGTCGAGGCGATCGAGAAGGCCGAGGATCGCCTGCTGTTCAAGAAGGCGATGGAGAAGATCGGCCTGGCGGTGCCGCTGTCGGGTTACGCGCACAGCCTGGAAGAGGCGCGCACCATCCAGGCGAAGATGGCCGCGGAGACCGGCGTCGGCTATCCGGTGCTGCTGCGGCCGTCGTTCACGCTGGGCGGCTCGGGCGCGGCGGTGGTCTGGAACGGCGACGAGTTCGACACCAAGGTCAACTGGGGCCTGCAGCAGAGCCCGCGCGGCGAGGTGCTGGTCGAACAGTCGGTGCTGGGCTGGAAGGAATACGAGCTGGAGGTGATGCGCGACAAGCGCGACAACGCGGTCATCATCTGCTCGATCGAGAACTTCGATCCGATGGGCGTGCACACGGGCGATTCGATCACCATCGCGCCCGCCATGACCCTGACCGACAAGGAGTACCAGATCATGCGCGACGCGGCCCTGGCCGTGATCCGCGAGATCGGCGTCGAGACCGGCGGGTCGAACATCCAGTTCGCGATCAACCCCGACAACGGGCGGATGATCGTCATCGAGATGAACCCGCGCGTGTCGCGCAGCTCGGCGCTGGCGTCGAAGGCGACCGGGTTTCCGATCGCGAAGATCGCGACCAAGCTGGCGATCGGCTACACGCTGGACGAGGTCCCGAACGACATCACGCGCGAGACGCCCGCCTGCTTCGAACCGACCATCGACTACGTCGTCACCAAGGTGCCGCGCTTCGCCTTCGAGAAGTTCCCGGGCGCCGACGACGAGCTGGGCCCGCAGATGAAGTCGGTCGGCGAGGTGATGGCGATCGGCCGCACCTTCAAGGAGAGCCTCGGCAAGGCCCTGCGCTCGCTGGAGATCGGCCGCTGGGGCCTGGACCTGGACCAACAGGGCAACGCCTCGTCGCTCGATGATCTGAAGCGGCAGATCGTGCGCCCGAGCCCCGACCGGCTGTGGCAGCTCGCGGAGGCGATGCGCGCGGGCCTGAGCGAGGCCGAGGCCTACCAGCTGACGAAGATCGATCCCTGGTTCCTGCGCAATCTGAAACAGATGATCGACGAGGACGAGGCGGTCCGCATCGACGGCGCGAAGCGCGGCGCCGCGGTGCTGGAGGACGCGGCGGCGCTGGCGCGGCGCAAGCAGCTCGGCATGTCGGATCGGCGTCTGATGAAGCTGTGCAACACCAGCGAGGAGCAGGTGCGCCAGGCGCGCCTCAAGTTCGGCATCCGTCCGGTGTTCAAGCGGGTCGACACCTGCGCCGCCGAATTCGAGGCCCAGACGCCATACCTCTATTCGACCTACGAGATCGGCTTCGAGGAGAAGGCCGCGGCCGGCCTGATCGTGGAGAGCGAGGGGCGCCCGACGGACAAGAAGAAGATCGTCATCCTGGGCGGCGGGCCCAACCGGATCGGCCAGGGGATCGAGTTCGACTACTGCTGCGTGCACGCCGTCCAGGCGCTGCGCGAGGACGGCTTCGAGACCATCATGGTCAACTGCAACCCCGAGACGGTGTCGACCGACTACGACACGTCCGACCGGTTGTTCTTCGAACCGCTCACGCGCGAAGACGTCTTGGAGATCATCGACGCCGAGAAGCCGGAAGGCGTGATCGTCCAGTTCGGCGGCCAGACGCCGCTGCGGCTCGCCGTCCCGCTGATGAACGCGGGCGTCAAGCTGCTCGGTACCAGCGCCGACGCCATCGACCGCGCCGAGGATCGGCGCCGCTTCGGCGAGCTGCTGAAGAAGCTGAATTTGCGCGCGCCCGCCTGGGGGACCGCCCGCGGCCTGGAAGAGGCGCGCGAGATCGCAGAGCGGATCGGCTACCCGGTGATGGTCCGCCCGTCGTACGTGCTGGGGGGGCGCGCGATGGAGATCGTCCACGACCCGTCCGGGCTGGCGCAGTTCGTGATGACCGCCATGGAGGCGTCGCGCCGCGAGAGCCTGGCGTCACGCGCCGGCGAGCAAGACGCGCCGATCCTGATCGATCAATTCCTGCCCGACGCGATCGAGGTCGACGTCGACGTCGTCGCCGACGGCAAGGACGTCGTGGTCGGCGGCGTGATGGAGCACATCGAGGAGGCGGGCATCCATTCGGGCGACTCCGCCTGCTGCCTGCCGCCCCACTCGCTGTCCGCCGAGACGGTGGAGGCGATCAAGACCCAGGCGCGCGCGCTGGCGCGCGAGCTCGACGTGCGGGGCCTGATGAACGTGCAGTTCGCGGTGCCGCGCGACGGGCGCGGCATCTTCATCCTCGAGGTCAACCCGCGCGCGTCGCGCACGGTGCCGTTCGTCTCGAAGGTGACCGGCGTGCCGCTGGCGAAGGTCGCGGCGCGCATCGCGGCCGGCAAGACCTTGAAGGAGATGGGCATCAAGGAGGTCACGCCCAAGCACGTCGCCGTCAAGGAGGCGGTGTTCCCGTTCGCGAAGTTCGCGGGCGTCGACACCATCCTCGGCCCCGAGATGCGCTCGACCGGCGAGGTGATGGGCATCGCGACGACCTTCGCGACCGCCTTCGGCAAGAGTCAGATCGGCGCCGGCACCAAGCTGCCCACGGCGGGCACGGCGTTCCTGTCCGTACAGGACAGCGACAAGGCGGGCGCCATCCAGGTCGCGAAGGCGCTGATCGATCTCGGGTTCGAGGTGCTCGCCACCGTGGGCACCCACACCTTCCTGACCGGCAAGGGGCTGGACGTGAAACGCATCAACAAGGTGCGCGAGGGTCGCCCCCACATCGTGGATCGCATCCTCGACGGCGGCGTCCACCTGGTGATCAACACGACCTCGGGCGCGGAGGCGATCAAGGATTCGTTCCCGATCCGCCGGAACACGCTGCTCAAGGGCATTCCGTACTACACGACCCTGTCTGCGGCGCGCGCGGCCGTCGGCGCCATCGCCGATCTGCGCGCGGGCAAGACGACCGTCCGTTCGTTGCAGGAGTACCAGCATGGCTAAGTTCCCGATGACGCCCCGGGGCGTTCAGAGTTTGAAGGACGAGCTGAAGCGGCTTCGCGAGGTCGA
>Ga0066903_100000844_pt1 | contig 20830 bp, 11 predicted proteins | sample PanSoiMetaGPlot1_FD_67491 | JGI IMG/M metagenome (GOLD analysis project Ga0066903, IMG submission 67491) | Tropical forest soil microbial communities from Panama analyzed to predict greenhouse gas emissions - Panama Soil - Plot 1 (version 2) | ecosystem: Environmental > Terrestrial > Soil >... | reverse complement strand
CGGGATGGAGGAGCGCAAAGTTGTTGCGGAAGGTGACAAGCCTATCGTGGACGCCCACGGGATCTTCCGTCGAACGGTCGATCAACAGCTCGCCGGATGTCATCTCCACGAGCGGCCCCGGAACGAGCCCGTCTGGACCGTCTATCTCGGGCGTTTGGGGCTTGTGCCACCAATCGAGCGCGAGCGCGTGACCGGGAGGCCAGGGCGTTTCGTTCTCTCGCTTCATCGGTTGCGCCAAGGCGAGCAGCGCGCAGGCGCTGATGAGAAGAAACGCGGCCGCGGCTCCCTGTCGCGACGGTCGCGCGACGGCGGGCCGTCCGAGGATCTTCGCGCGGGCGCGGGCGGGCGAGGTTCGCCAAAGAAGGAACGCGGAGCCCAGTCCCGCGCAGACGGCACCGACCGAAGAGGCGAGGTGAGCGTGCTCGAAGGCTCGCGTCGCGGCGAGCTGCGCAGCCTTGAAGAGGGCCGTTCTCTCCGAAGGATCCAGGTTCGGCGCCGGGCCGAGGGAGCGAAGCACACGCCAGATCCCGGAGAAGGCGCTCCAGAGAATCGGTCCGAGGGCGAGGAAAACGAACGCGAGAAAGACCGCCGCCAGGACCGCGGCGCTCGGTCCGGGAAACGTCGCCCAGGCCTGGGCCGCAGGCCGATCCCGGTTGGCAAGCACGGCGGCCCGGAGCAGGCCACGGCTCCGCCGGCGGGCGCTCTCGGCCAGAGCCGCCGCCACCGCGCCGAGGAGCAACGGGAGAACCAGAGCCAACGACCCCGCGATTGTGGTGGTCAATTCCCCCAGGTGTCCAAGCGTGACCATCGCGGGGGGCCGATCGGGGTTCGACAAGTCGAGGCCCTGGACGATGAATCCGCGAAATCTCTGAAGCGCGAGGATGGTCGCTCCCAAGATGAGCAGGGGGCCGATCACGGAGCCCAGCGTGAGGAGCCTCGACGGACGCCCGCCTTCCGGAACAACCGTCCAATCGTGGTCCAGCAGCGCCTGTCGAATTCGCGTCGCGCGCCGGGAGGCGCGCAACGCCCGGATCAAGACCGCCACTGCGAGCCCGTGCCCGACCACGATACTCGCCCAGAGCCACGGAGGGACAAACCGCGTCCCCAAAAACTCATCTCCGAGGGCTCGTAGAAGGTCCATGGGCGGCTCAGCCCCAGAACACCCTCGCGTAGGCCTCTGTGAGCCGCAGGTAATGGCAGGCGAGGTAGCTCAGCGCCAACGCAAACGCGACGCAACCTGCGATCAGGAACGCGGTGGAGCGCCCCGACGCCTCGGTCCGCTCGTCCCCTTCGAACGGTGACTGTGACATGCGAAGCTGCTGTACTGACACCCACTGACGGCTCGGGTTCCCGCGCGCAACGCCGACCGATGGCCGGTGCTCGTCCCGCAGCTACTCGCCCGGCGCGTCGAGGCGCGCCGCGCCGGCGTCGCGCGTGGCCGACAGGTCCAGGACGAGGCGGCCTCCGATCTCCGCGCCCTCGCCCGAGCGCCACTTTCGTTTGCGTGTCTTGCCCTTCGATACGAGGTCGGTGAGCTCGGCGTCGGTGATGCGGCGGCCTGCGATCTCGAACCAGATCACAAACGCGCAGCCCTCCTTCCAGCGCCCGCAGCCCCAGCCGCGCTTCCCGGCCACCAGAGTACCTTGCTTGCAGCGCGGGCAGGTGAGCGTCGTCGCGACGGGTGTCGCCGGCGCAGCCGACCTGGCGCGCGCGGCCTTCGCGCCCGGCGCCGGCGTCGCGTCAGGCGCCCGCACGACGCCGGCACCGCCGCGGATCGCGGTCACGACGTCGCTCACGTAGCGCGAGATATCCGCCATGAACGCAGCACGCGTCTCCTCGCCGCGCGCCACGCGCGTCAGGCGCGCCTCCCAGGTTCCAGTCAGCTCCGGCGAGGCGAGGCTCTTCTCCGGAAGGGCGTCGATGAGCCCGATGCCCATGTCCGTGGGCACCAGGTTCTTCCCGTCGCGGGCCACGAAGGTGCGCCGGATCAATGTCTCGATCGTCGCGGCGCGCGTCGCGGGCGTGCCGAGGCCCGAATCGCGCATGGCGGCGCGCAGCTCCTCGTCGGAGATATCGCGTCCCGCTGACTCCATCGCGGAGAGCAACGTCGCCTCGGTGTGACGCGGCGGCGGGCGGGTCTGCTTGGTCAGGACCTCGAGCTTGCCGTCCAGGCGTTGCCCCTCCGCGAGCGGCGGCAGCGTCTGGCCGGTGTCGCCGTCCCCGGACGGTGCGATGCCGGCGACGTCCTGCCAGCCGGCGACCAGCCGCACGCGTCCGCGCGCACGGTATCGATCGGGCGGCGGCGGCAGCGCCGTCACGAGCGTCTCGTCTGCGCCCGCGTCGGCGTCCCGCGGTTCGCCGGTGGCGCGCCGCTCGGCGTCCGGCGGACCGATGCGGATGACGACGTCGGTCAGCGCGAACTCTGCGTCGGGGTGAAAGGCCCCGAGAAAGCGCCGCGCCACCAGATCGAAGATGCGGCGCTCGTCGCGCGGCAGCTCGTCGAGATGCACGGGCTTGCCCGTGGGGATGATCGCGTGGTGGTCGCTCACCTTGCTGTCGTCGAACACGCGGCGCGAGCGCGGGGGCGGGGTCTCGATCAGCGGCGCCGCGAACCGCGCGTAGTCGGGCAGCGCGGCCAGCGCCCCGAACAGCTTGGGTAGCTCCTTGGCCATGTCGCCGGTGAGGTGGCGCGAGTCCGTCCGCGGGTACGTGAGGATCTTGTGACGCTCGTAGAGCGCCTGGGCGGCCGCCAGCGTCGCCGTCGCCGACAGACCGTAGCGCCGGTTTGCCGTCCGCTGCAGCGACGTCAGATCGAACAGCAGCGGCGGCGCCTCGCGCACGCGCTTTTGCCGCAGCCGTTCGACCACGGGACGCCCAACCGAAGCTGGCGCCCCACCCGCCGCGATCTCGCCGCGGGCGACGATGCCGTCCGCCAGCGCGCGCTCTGCGAGGCGCGAGCGGATCGCCTTTCCGTCCGGCAGCGCGACGCCCCAGGTGGCGGTCACCTTCTCGGCGCCGTCGGCGGGCGTCCCGGCGGGTACGAACACGCCGCGCACCTCCCAGTAATCACGCGGCCGGAACTGCCGGATCTCCAGCTCCCGCCGCACCAGGATCGCGAGCGTCGGCGTCTGCACGCGGCCGATCGAATAGAGGGGCGAATCGCTCTGGCCACGCCGGCCGCGGCGCGGCGGGCGCGCCGGGCGGGGGCGAGGCGCCGCGGCCCGCGAGCTGACCGTGACGGCGCGGGTGGCGTTCATACCGACGAGCCAGTCGGCCTCCGAGCGGCAGCGCGCAGCGCCCGCGAGCGCGTCGAGCTCGACACCCGGGCGCAGCCGCGCGAAGCCCGCCCGGATCGCCTCGTCGGTGAGGGACGAGATCCACAGGCGCTTGATGGGAAGGCGGCTCCCCGCCAGCTCGTAGACGTAGCGAAAGATGAGCTCGCCTTCGCGTCCGGCGTCGCAGGCGTTCACGACCTCGTCGAAGCGCCGATCGCGCAGCAGCTCGCGCACGGCGCGCAGCTGATCGCGCGTGCCCGGTACGGGCCGCAGCTTGAAGGTGGCGGGCAGCATGGGCAGGGTGTCGAGCCGCCACGCTTTCCAGGCGGGATCGTAGGCGGCCGGCTCCTCGAGCTCGACGAGGTGCCCGATGCACCAGGTGATGACCCGCCCCGCGCTCTCGATGGCGTGCTTGCCCCCGCCGCGCATCCCGAGAACGCGCGCCAGATCGCGCGCGACGGAGGGCTTCTCGGCGATGACGAGCTGCAAGGGGCGGCCTCAGCTTACCCGTTCTCGGCGGCCGGGCGCGCGAAGTTGCGACGCCGTGGCGACGATCGTTCCCGGCATGGCGATGGCGGACAGGCCTTCGTGCTAGGAAACACGAGATGGCCAGCCCGACCATCAGCTTCGACACCACGCTGCTCACGACCAATGGTCGGGCAATCCTGCCGTTGCCCGAGAAGGCGAGCCGGAAGCTCCCCTCGCGGGGTCAGGTGGCTGTGCACGGCACGATCAACGGACACCCGTTTCAGACGGTGCTCGAACCCGACGGAAACTTCGGTCACTGGATGAAGGTCGATGGCAGGCTGCTGAAGGCCGCCGGTGTCAGCTCCGGCGTCACAGCCACCGTCGAGGTCGAGCCCACCAAAGAGTGGCCAGAGCCCCGCGTCCCGCCAGATCTCCGAAGGGCGCTTTCGGAGGCCCCTCGAAACATCCGCGACCTGTGGCAGGCGATCACGCCGATGGCGCGATGGGAATGGGTTCGATGGGTCAACGCGACCAACAATCCCGACACCCGAAAGCGACGCGTCGCCGTGAGCCTCTCGAAGATGAAAAGCGGGAAGCGACGTCCCTGCTGCTTCAACCTCGCGTCCTGCACCGACCCGGATCTGTCGAAGAACGGCAAGCTCGTCGGTTCGGAGTGACAGCGACCGTCAACGCGCGCAACGAACGTTTCAAGTACGAGCTTCGGCGCCGCGCGCCCGGCGCGCGCGTCGCGCGCGGGCTGTTGCCTCTGCTTTCTGTTCGGCCTCGTGCCGCGCCTTCTTGTCGGCCTCCATGGCCAGCCTGCAGGCCTGGATCATCGGGCGCAGCTTCTCCGTGAGGAAATCGCGCAGCAGCTTCACCCGCGTCGGCTCGTAGGCCGTGGGCGGCGAGACGAGGCTCAGCTCGGCGCCGACCACGCCGTGGTCCGGCAGCACGCGCTCGAGCTCGGGCCGCCCCAGCCGGAGGCCTCCCTTGGCCAGCCACCCGAGATAGATGTCGGGAATGAGGGCGATGCCGAGGCCCGTCGAGATCACGTCGGCGGCGAACGACATGTCGTGCGCGACGAGCGGTCCGGAGACCTTGACGGTCTCTTCTTCGCCGTCCGGTCCGGTCAGCCGGAGGTGCCCGCGCTCGGGCGGCTCGCCGAAGAGGACGAACCGGTGCTTGGCCAGATCCGCCACCCGCCGCGGACGCCCGGCCTTGCGCAGATAGGCGCGCGACGCAAACAAGCCCAGCTCCTGCCGTCCCAACCGGCGCGCGATCAGCGACGAGTCGACCAGCGGTCCCGCGCGCAGCGCGAGATCGAACCCCTCCGCGACCAGGTCGACCCGACGCGGAGTCAGCACCACGTCGATCTGCACATTCGGGTAGCGGGTCACGAACTCCGACACCAGCTTGGCCAGGAGCCCGCTGTTGCCGCCCGCGGTCAAGCGGATCGGGCCGGCGATCTCGCTGCTCAGATCCGTAACGGCGGCGCCGGCATCGGCCAGTCCGCCCAGAGAGGCCCGCGCGCGATCGAAGTAGAGCCGCCCGGCTTCGGTCAGCACCAGCTTGCGCGTGCTGCGCTGGAGCAGCCGGACGCGCAGCGCCCGTTCCAGCGCCGTCACGCGGCGACTGACCGACGACTTGGGGAGCCCCAGCTTCTGCGCCGCGGCGGTGAAGCTGCCGTCCTCCACCACCCGGACGAACGCGCTGACCAGATTCAGATCGAGCCCGTTTGTTGCTGCCATGGCAACGATAAGTTGCCACACATCAGCCTAGTTGTCTGCCGAGAAACGAACAGAGTACGGGGCGAAAGGAGCAACCACATGCGCACGTTCAACAGAATCGTCCCCACCGCGGCTCGCCTCTTCCTGGGCCTCGGCTTCACTGTCTTCGGCCTCAACTCGTTCCTGCACTTCATGCCCCTGCCGGCGCCCCCGCCGAACGCAGGCGCCTTCCTCGGCGCGCTGGGCGCCAGCGGCTACCTCTTCCCGCTGCTGAGCGCGACCCAGGTCGTCACCGGCCTGCTGCTGTTGAGTGGGCGGTTCGTGCCCCTGGCGCTGACGCTGCTGGCGCCGATCCTGGTCAACATCATCGGCTTCCACCTGTTCCTCGAACCGTCGGGGCTGCCGCTCCCGCTGGCGCTGGTCGCCGCGGAGATCTTCCTGGCCTGGACCTACCGAGCTGCGTTCGCGCCGATGCTGCACCTGCGGAGCTCCCATGGCTGATACGAAGACGAAAGTTCTGGTGCTCTTCTATTCGACGTACGGCCACATCTACAAAATGGCCGAGGCGGTGGCCGACGGGGCGCGCGCTGTCCCCGGTGCGCAGGTGGTCGTGAAGCGCGTGCCCGAAACGCTGCCCGACGAGGCGCTGGAGAAGATGGGCGCGGGCCGCGCGAAGGCGGCGTTCGCGCACGTCCCCGTCGCGAGCGTCGACGACCTGGGCGATGTCGACGTGGTGCTCTTCGGCGTGCCGACCCGCTTCGGAAACATGGCCGCACAGATGCGCGCGTTCCTCGACGCCACCGGGAGCCTCTGGGCGGAGGGCAAGCTGGTGGGCAAGGTCGGCAGCGTGTTCGTCAGCTCGGCGACCCAGCACGGCGGCCAGGAGTCCACCATCCTCAGCACCCACACCACGTTGCTGCATCACGGGATGGTCATCGTGGGGCTGCCATACGCATTCGCGGGACAGACGCGCATGGACGAGGTCACGGGCGGCTCGCCGTACGGCGCCAGCACCATCACGGGCGGCAAAGGCGAACGCATGCCGAGCGACAACGAGCTGGCGGCCGCACGCTACCAGGGCGAGCACGCCACGCGGATCGGCGCCAAGCTTCGCGGTTGATCAGGCGTTGCCCGAACGGGAACTACTCTTACAACTGAGGACGTCCGACACGCTGATCTCGAGCTGGCTCGCCACCAGCCTCCAGAGTGAATCGAACTCGGCTCCCGACAGCACCAGTCGCTCGCAAAGCAGCCGGCGCGTCTCGCTCAGCACTTGCTCGCGCGCCTTTTCGAGCCATCGAGAGACGCTGGACTGGGCCACGCCGTAGGCACGCGCGATGGCCTCGACCGTGAGGTCCTCGACGACACGCATCCGCAACACCATCCGCAGGCGCTGGTCGAGCCCGGCGAGGGCGTCCTCGATCGCCTGGCGGAAGGCGTCGCGGTATTCCGACCTGATGAAGTGGAGCTCGACGTCGTCGGCCAGAGCGTTCACCTCGGTGGCGAGGCGGGCGCCGGCGCGCGCCACCACCTCATCGTGCCGACAGCGCATGAGGGCGAGTCGGCGCGCGGTGACGCCGATGAAGCTTCGCAGCGAGCCCGTGCCAGAGTAGCGCGCGAGCTTGGGGACGCGGTCGGCGCCACCCTGAAAAAGCAGGCTCCAAAGCTCCTGCGCGATGTCGTCCAGCGCGCTCTCCGGAAGGTCGATGCGCCGCAAGTACGCACGGATTGGCGACAATGAGATCTGCCGCAGCCTCCCGATGGCCGTTCGGTCTCCGGCGAGCGCCGCGCACGCGAGGAACAGATCGCCGGCCGGCAGCGTCTCGTTCCCGCCGTCGAGCGGCGTGTTGCAATCCGCGATGTGAGTGCCGAACCTGTTCGGGTCGAGCGCGATGTCCGGATGCGCCGCACTTCCGGTCGTGTACAGCTGGGTCAGCGCCGACTCCAGAACCGAAGGCTCGACGCCGGCTTGGCGATTCGCCGCCGCCGCGGCGGTCCGGTAGCCGTCGACCAGCGCGCGCGGAAGCGACATTCGAGCTGCAAACTATACGTCGGCGCCCGGCGCGACGGCGTAACATTAATCACACCCCGCACCGCGCCGGCGCGGCATGATGCGCCCGTGTCACCCGCCCTCGCCTGCCTGGACGATGAAACGGTATTGGGATTTCTCGAGGGGAGGCTGCTCCCGGAGCAGCTCACGCGCGTCGAGTCTCACACGCTGACCTGCGAGGCGTGCGAGGAGCTGATCTCCGCTGGCCTCGCCGCCCGATCGGTGCGCGGGACGGAGGGCGATATCGGCGGTGATGCGATGGCGAACCCGGAGCTGAGCTGCCGCTTCTTGGTGCCGCTCCTCGGCCTCGCGTCGCGACAGATCCCGGCCGCCGACGTTGCCGCTTTTCTATCTTCGTGGCGGACCGATGCGCGGGCGCTGTCCGAGGAATCGGGCTGGGTCACCCGCAGGTTCTGCGAGGCGCTGGTGGAATGGCTGGCCGCGCGCGTGGGCGTGGACGCGATCATCGACGTCACCCTGCGCGAAACCTTCTCGCCCCAGACGATGGGGCTTCTCTATCCGTTCGTCCGGGCGTTCGGATCGCCAGCCGTCGGGTACGCTCGTTTTCCGAGCTTCGTACGGCTCGTCAACCGAGCGAGCGACGTGGATGTGCGCATGCAGGGACGCAACCGCGCCGTCGTCACCTATCGCCCGAGGACCGAAGCCACGCGCGAGCAATCGCCCCTGATATGCGAGGTTCGCCGCGCCCAGATCGCGGCGGGACCGACGGTCTGGAACCTCCCTCCGGCCGTGATCGAGGAAGCGGAGTGCCAGGCCCATGGTGGGGATCGCTGCGTCTACCAGTTGACCTGGGTCGAGCCGACCCGATGGTGGAAGGCGGCCTTCGGAGGCGCCGTCGTGGCCGCGCTCGTCTGGTTCGGCAGTCGGCAGGACTGGCTGACGGCGGCCCTGGCGATGGCGGCCGCGGTGACCGGCTTTCACCTGTGGGGCGCGCGACGGGATCTGCGTGATCACCGGGCCCTCGAGGACCTCAAGGTGAACATGCTTGGGCGCATCCAGCGCCTGAAGTCCAGCGGCGGGCCTCTCGACCGGGAGGCGGATCGGAACAGACCGTCCGAGGCGCGCGCGTCGGAATCCCTCCCGGCTGGGCGGGCCAGCGCACCCGAGATGAAGGTCGTGCCTCTTCCGCAATCGGGGCAGTTGCTGGCGGGACGCTACCGGCTCGGTCCGTTGCTCGGCGCAGGGGGCATGGGAATCGTGTTCTCGGCGACCGACGAGGCGACCGATCAGGCGGTCGCGCTCAAGGTGCTGCGACCGGAACTGTCAGTGGATCCGCGCTGGGTCTTACGGATGGAGAGAGAGGTGCGGATTGCCCGCTCCATCGCGGACACCGGCGTCTGTGCCGTGAAGAGCTTCGGCGCGATCGGCGGATACTGCTTCGTGACCATGGAGCTCGCCCGAGGAACCCTTCACCAGGAGCTTCGTGCTGGCGCAGCAGCAAAGACCTGGCCCCAGCGGGTGGCCGATGCGCGAGCCATCGTGCTCGGCCTTGCCGCCATTCATCGCGCGGGGATCGTCCACAGGGATCTCACCCCCCAGAACGTGCTGCGCTTTGCCCAGGGTCGACTCGCCATCGCAGACTTCGGCCTGGCGATCGATCGACCTGGCGCGACCACCGTCGTCGCCGGCACCCCGAATCGCATCGCCCCGGAAGTGCTCAAGGGGGCAAAGGCCAGCTACGCCTCCGACGTCTGGCAGCTCGGGATGATCCTGCAGGACGTGATCCAGGATCGCGGCGTGACGGCGGATGGGATCGGCGCCGACCCGCCGCCGGCGTCCGCAGAGCACGACGGTTCGAACGTCACGCGAGAGGCGCTGCGCCAGCTCTGCATCGCGTGCACGAACGACGATCCGGCGAAGCGCCCTCGCGACGCCCAGGCCGTCGCCGATCTCTTCCCGACGATCGGGTGAGGACGCGTTACCCGCCCGACGGGGAAAGATCACTCGGACTTCCGCCGGACACATCGTCGCCCGAGGGCACCGCTTCCGGCTCGAACCCCGACCCATCGCCAGCGTTGTCGTTCGAATCGCCTGGGTCGAACTGATAGTCGTTCACATCGTGCGTCTGTTGCTGCTCTCGGTTCTTTTGACGATTGGCGCCCTCTATCGCTCCGTGGGCGCTATCGATGGCTGACTGGTTCGGCCCGTGGCTTTCCTCGGCCGCTCTCTTTGCCTCCTCGGCCTGTTTGTTGCTGAGCTCATCGGCGTAGTCGCCGAAAATGTACAGGATCGAGGCCCAGAGGGCTTTCACCGCGTTGTCGAGCGCCTCTACGGTTCCGTGCGTGAGGATATCTATGACGACGACCCCGACACCGGCCCACCCGCCCGGACCGCCGTTTTGGATGCCTTTCGTCGCGTCCATCGCCCACGATATGGCCACAGCCTCGGACATGCCCGTCGCTAGACCGGCGATGAAGGCAGCCATCGCATATGCCGACATCGGGCTGACCGTGCCCCCGCACGTCGTGCACGCGGAGTCACCGTGGTCGGCACCGCTGGTGCCATGAACGCCGTTGTTCGATGGCGATTGCGTGACGGTCTCGGCCTGCCCATTCCCAGGCGAGCCCCCACCGTTGAGGACGCCGCCGATCCCGCCGGCGCCTGGATCCCTCGCGTAACCGTCCGCCCCGCCCGACTGGGATCCTGAAGTGCCGCCCGAGCTGTCCGTTCGCGTGCTGCCCATGTTGCCGCCCCCGCCGCCACCGCTGCCAGTGGTACCGCCGCTGCCGCTGTTGACGGTGAACACCATGACCGGCACCGCCTGCGGCGTGTGGCCGTTGGTGTCGAACATGGCGACCGGGTTGTCGTTGCAATACGCGATGGGGTTGTACGTGCGGCGATCGAGCGACGTGCCCATCAGCGCGTCAGGCGTCGTGAAAATCCCGAGGGTCGGGCTGTAGAAGCGCGCGCTCGCGTCGACGAGCCCCCAGTTGGGTTCACGGTCGTGACCGCCGAACCCCAGGCGGGACGACCCGTCGGGATCCGGGCCGACCGGATCGATCGGCAGATCGGGATTCAGCGGGTCGGCGAGCAGGTTGCCGTAAGGATCGCGCCGGGCCCGCGCCGTCACGGCGCCCGCGTCCGACGCTTCGGCGACGACGCTGCCGACGTTGTCGGTGAGATAGAACGTGCTCGTCTTGGACTGGTTCGCCGCGAGCCGCACCACGTCGCCGACCAGCTTGCCGTCGGCGAAGTAGCGATAGCGCTCCTCGGTCGTGTTCGTGGCGCTCGAATATTTGAACTCGTACGCGCCGTTCATGAGCGTGAGCAGGTACGAGTACGGACCGCTCAAGCTGCCGTACGTGGTCGCCACGCGGTTACCAAGTCCGTCGCGGATGATCACGTCGGATCGAGAGCCGTTGGTCTTCTCGACGACGCCGGACAGCTCGTCGGCGGCGTTGTACGAGAGCGACGCCGCCGGCGTATCGAAGATGCGGCCCCAGAGATCCATCTGATACTCCTCGTTATAGACGCCGCTGGCGTCCGGGCCCGACACCACGAGCGAGCGCCCTCCGGGGTTGCCCGTCCACGAGTACGTCAGCAGGCCGCCGGGGAACGATGTTGTTCCCCAGTTTCGCGCGGTGATGTTCCCGTCCCCGTCGTAAGCATAGGACAACGTGATTCCTGGCGATGGGACCCACGTCGTCAGTCGCTTGAGCGCGTCGTAGTCGAAGCTCGCCGCCCAGAATCCCCCGACGCCGTTCATCCCGAATGAACTCGGCAAGCCGTCGGGCTGATACGCGTACGTCAGGCTCTCGGATTGCGTGGGGCCGGTCAGCATCGCGCTCGCGAGCTGTCCGTTCGCGAGGTTGAAGTTATTGGTTCGCGACATCGCGACGCCCGAGCCGCTCCTGAGCGCTTCCACGGCGATCTGTCCGATCGCGTTTCGCTGCGACGCGCTCCAGAGCGGATCCGCCAGATCCACGTTGTCTGCAATACTCGCGACCTTCCCCATGTACGGGTCGTAGGTGTAGACGAGGTGCAGCGGGACGTAGGAGCCAGACAGGTTGCCTGGGAATAGCTGGTCCTTCAGACGTCCCTGTGAGTCGTAGAAGTAAGTCGCTTGGCTGAAGTTTTGCGCGCTCTGGCCGAACAGCGAGAGCGTCCACGACTCGGTGAAGAGCCGGCCGGCGCTGTCGTACGTGAAGTGCTCGTGATTGACGCCGCTGTCGAGGGTGTCGGTGAGCTTTCCGATTGTGTTGGTCCCCGATGTTCCGTCGGCGTTCTTGTCCCACGTGAGCGTGCGGTTGATCCCGGTGCCGGTGAGCGTTGTCAGGCGCCCGAGCGCATCGCGCCCGTAGGTGAGGACGTCGGATAGCGGCGCCGTCGTGAATGGCGCAGCTTTCGCAGTCTGGACGACCTCGCCGTAAGCGTTGTAGGCCGTTATCCGCGCGCCGGCATTCAAGCGCGTCACGGAGGTGACCCGGCCGAGGACGTCGTACACGCGGTCGGTCTGGCCGGAGAAGTCGGCGACGGATTCGTTCTCGAGCAGGCTGAACGGTCCGTACCCGAACGTCGCGTCGGGAATCGATCTAGCCTGGACCCGCGTGACCCTGCCCATCTCGTCGGCGATGCGCGTGGTGGCGCGGCCGCTCTCGTCGGTGCTGGTCACCTGCAGTCCGTCGTAGCTGTTCGACGTGCAGTGATTCGCGAGGTCGCCAGCGATGTGGCAATCAGTGATCTGACGATCGAGGTCGTCGTAAGTGTACGTGAAGGTGTTGACAGGTGTCGTTTGCGCCGTCGGGCTGCCGGACAGCACAGCCTTCTGGCCGACGCGGCCAAATCGGTCGTAGACGGTCTGGATCGCCATGGACTGAGCTGCATCGATCGGCGTGACTCGATTCGTTTCGCGCCCGAACGAGTCGAGGTGCAGAGAGATCTGGCGCGTCGCGCTGCCCTCGGGTTCGACGGTCATGTTGATGCCGCCCGCTGCGAGTGGATCGGTCCCGTCGGCATAAGCGAAGGTCGCCGATGCCCCGGTGGGAGCGAGCGCGGACTGCGGGCGACCGAACGTGTCGTACGTGAGCACGGTCGGCAACCCGTTCGGATCATCGGACTCGACGATCAGCCCGAGCCCGGGATGGCGCCAGGTGCGCGAAGTCTGTCCCTGCAGGTTGTTGGCCGTAGGCGGAGAGGTGACCGTGGACGGATAGACTCCGTCCGCGTCGAGGAACTGGATCGTCGTCTTTCGGACGGACTGAGGCGTCAGAGGGCAAGTCGGCAAGCAACCGTTCACGCAGCTGGTCGCGCAGGCGCTGATGCACGAGGCATCCGTGCCGCATTGGTGGCTGCAGGTGGCGTTACACGAGGCGTTGCACGACGACGCGCACATCGGCAAGGGCACAAAGCTCGTCGCGTCCGAGATCGACGTGACCCGACCGCGCGCGTCGCGACCGTAGGTCATGAGCCGGTGGGTGGAGGCATCGCCGGTCGGTTCGTACTCGACGCTCTGATTCACACCGATGGCAAGGCCAGTGATGGAATTGACGGTCATGTCAGGCGTCAGGTTGCGCGTCCGTGTCACTGTCTCGGTGGGTGACGTGCTTGTCTCCTGCACCTGGGTCGGGACGCGCACGAGCCAGTTCGTCAGGTCGGGTGCTTGGATCGTCGTGGCCTCGACGTCCGTTTCGAGCAATGCCCCGGCGGCGGTGTAGTGAGACGTCGTGTGATTTGTCTGCGCGCCGTAAGCGGTGGGCGTGAAGGTCTCGGCCTGCGAGCTCAGGGTCCGCAACGTCGAACCCGTCGCGCAGCCGCCGGCCCCGTTGCCCGGGCAGTCGTATTCGTTGACGCTCCTTTGCGTCAGGAAGGTCGTGTATTTGGAGAGGGCCAGCGGCGACCCGAAGCTGTAGGTCTGGTAGGTCAGCTTCTCGACGCGTTGATGGTGAGCGTTCGGTCCCTGCGGCGTGTCGGTGTCCGTCGTGATCGTCTGTGGCTTGAACGCATAAGGGAAGATGTACGTCGGATCGGTCGAGATGAACGACGTGATGAGGTTCGGGTTGTACGTGATGGTGACGCGTTTGGAATTCGACGATTGGACGGTGCGCGATTCGAAGCCCAGGAAACCGCGCCCAAACCGGTCGGCGAGGCCGCCCTTGTACGTGTAGCTGGTTGTGTTGGAGAGGGAGACACCCGGCGATTCCAATCCGCTCTCCGTGATCTGCTTCGTCAGCCAGCGGCCCCGCACGACGCAGGCGATGCGCCGCAACGAATCGGCGCTCGGGCTGCACGCGTTCAAATCCGGCGTGTACATCGAATGGTCGGTGACGGGGGCATAGGTCATGGCGACCACGCGCCCCGTGCCCTCGTCGATCGACGTGACCATGTCCGGCTTGTTGCCTTGCCGGAGGTAGACCTGAAGCGAGAGCGGGTTGCCCTCCAGCTGCAACAGGTCCGGCAGCCCGTCGCCGTTGACGTCGGCCACAGTGGTCGTTCGATAGCCGTGGCTCGCGGGGGTCATCTTGCAAACGCCTTGCTTGCCACTCCAAATGCAGTCGCCCGGGTTGACGCTCTCGGACCCGTCCGCGGCCTGGCCGATTGGAATCGAGGTGGAGGTCGGGGTGAACGACCCGTCGCCATTCGATATGAGCACCACGACATTCGTCCGGGTGGCGCCGGTCGGCGTAGCGCCGTTGTCCACGAGCATCAGGTCTTCGCGCCCGTCTTGATTGAAGTCCACGACGCGCACGCCGTTTTCATAGTTGTCGAGCCAGCTCTGACCCACGGCGTTGCCCGACGACAACGTCGTCAGTACCGGAAAGATGCCGAACGCCGTCCCCGTGCCGAGGACGCCCTCGACGACGTTCGGCTTGCCCGCCTGAACCCACGCCACGTCCGGAATTCCGTCGCCGTTCATATCCAGCACCCAGCGAGCGAACTGCGGCGGCGTCTGGGGATTGATGGGCGGGAAGTTCATCACCGTCTCGTTGATCGTGGGCGAGGTGATGACCGTCGACGGATTGCCGTTCGTCAACGGCAGGTCGCGTCCAATCTCGGCGAGGCCGTCGCCGTCCACGTCGAAGAGCTGGAAGCCCGCGATCGGGGTGTTGATCGTCGCCACGTCTCCGGAAATGGGCGGAAACCATGAATTCTGCCGCGACGGCAACCCCACCGGCAGCCAGTGCAATCCTTTGTCTTTGCGGGGCCGGATGACCTCGGGGAAGCCGTTGCCGGTCACGTCGCCGATCGAGATCCACGGGCTCGTTGTGTCGACGATCGTCGAGTCGTCGAGGGTGGTCAGGTTGGAGGTGGTGGGCCCGGTCGTCGCGAACGCCGTGTATCCCCTGAACCTGACGTTCCCGCTCCACGGGTAGAAGGCGCCGACGTTGCCGTTGTCGGCGTTCGGCACGAACATGTCCGGATAGCCGTCGCCGTTCACGTCAGCGAAGAACGAATCGCCCGTGTACGGATAGATTTTGCCAGGTAACGGATCGATCAACGTCGCGCCCGCGAGCGCCACAGGAGACCCGAAGCTTATCGACGTCCTCGACGCGCTGGTGTTGTAGCGAACGACCCAGCCGAGGTTCGTCGTCGTGGTCGTGCCCGTGGTGACCTTCACCAGCTGGCGATAGATGATGTCGTCCAGCCCGTCGTTGTTCAGATCGGCGGTGAGGATGCGTCGGTAGAGGTTCGACTGCGAGAACGAATGCCCCTGGGCGGTGCTGGCGGGCAGGTTGGCGAGCGCGATGTCCGTGATCCCTTGCGACAGCTTCGTGTAGGCCAGCGAGCCGGGTTCCCAGACAATCTTCGTGGGCCGCTTGCAGACGTTGAACGCATCGCATTCGGTGATCGAGGACAGCAATCGCTGCCCCGTGATCGACGGCGTCAGGTAGCCGAGGTTGTACTGCTTGAGGAGCACCGGCGCGCCGGTCTGGTCGGGCCCATAAATCTGGAGGCCCGATATGCGCTCGCCGGAGTTGATCTGGTGGCCGCTGACCGAACGCCAGTAGAGGCTGGGCTGATACGTGCTCAAGGGCTGGTAACTGAACTGGATCGACCGCAGGCCCTGCGTGTCGCCCGTCGCGCCCCAGACGATCGACGCGGGAGAGAGCTCCTGCGCTTGGTTCGTGGCGGAGCAACAAGCGTCCTGTCGATAGGTGAAAAGGATCGAGTTTCCGTAGCGGTCTTCGATCTTGTCGAGATGGTAGGAGTAGAAGAAGTCACCCGACGGGTCGTTGACGCTCAAGCGGGAGTTGCTGGAGCTTCCGTAGAAATAGATCTGTCCGTCGGGTTGAAACACCTGGAAGCTCAAGATGACCTTCCCGTCGCTCTGGGTGGCCATGATCTTCTGGAACGGGTTGACCTCGGTCTGGAACTGGCCGGTGCCGCCCGCGCTACCGGTCATGCGCATGAGAAGGGCCCCGTCGAGACAGAACGTGTCGCCCGTGAAATTCACCGGCCGTTTGATGCCGTCGCGCGCGAGGTTTTGCGCACAGCGCGTGATGACGGACAGACCCTTGAGGGTCCACTTCGGACCGAGCGGCCCTCCGCCCGGGCTCGAATCCGAGCTGCTGCTGTAGGCAAGCGAGATGGAGGGGCGCACGCCGTTGACGCCGTCCGGTGCCCAGATCGGGACTTCGTACGAAGCACCGCCGCCGTCGTCCACGCCGATGGCGCCCGCGTTCGACGATGCGATTTGCCCCCCCGCTGCCACGCCGGGCACCGCGACGATCCGGCCGGTCACCGCTTGAGCCAAGGTCGTCGACGCCGCCAGGCCGCCGCGATCGGTTTCGACGCCGCCGGGCCCGTCGCTGCCCTTGTCGCTGATCGAGCGACAGGCGCTGAACACGAGCAGAACGAACAGCGCGCGCCGGCGGCGCCACAGTTTTTGCGAGCGACCAAGAGCAGACCGAGCTTGCTTCGACATGACCCCTCCGGGGAGTTGCACTGCTCCGGAGATGCGCGCGTGTCGCGTTTCATCCGCGAGCTTCGCAACATCTGGACACGCCGCGTTGGCGCCGCAACCTCCGTGGTCCGCCGAGATTGTCGCGTCGATGGTCGCGCCGACCGCGCGATCAGCGCATCCTGGCGCGCGGTTCGAAGGCTATGGGCTAGGGGCTAGGCGCGGTCTCGAGCAGCGCCGCCAGGCCGGCCGGGTCGATCGGCTTGACCAGGTGGTGATCGAAGCCGGCCGCGATGCTCCGCTGCCGATCCTCGTCGCGGCCGAGGCCGGTGATGGCGACCATCAAGGGGCGGCGCGCGGCGGCGCGCGCGCGGACGCGCCGGGCGACCTCCAGCCCGTCCATCCCAGGCAGGCTGATGTCGAGCAGGATGACCTCGAAATCCGCGTGCGACAGGGTCCTCTCCGCGGCGTCGCCGTCGTGAACGACCTCGACCTCCTGGTTGCGCGACTCCAGGAAGTGACGCAGTCCCTGCGCGGCGTCGACGTTGTCGTCCGCGATCAACACGCGCCGGCGGGCCGCCCTGAGCGTTGTCGCCGAAATGCGACCGTGCTCCGGCGCGGTCGCCGCGTCGATCCTCGGGAATGCGAGCACGAACTCGCTGCCGTGCCCCTCGCCGGGGCTCGAAACCTGCACGTACCCGCCGTGCATCTCCACCAGGCGCTTGACCAGCGTGAGGCCGACGCCGAGTCCCCCCTTCGATCGACCGCGCGCGTCCTGTCCCTGCGCGAAGAGATCGAACACGCGCCCGAGCATGTCCGCGGAGATTCCGATGCCGGTGTCGGAGACGGTGACGATCGCCTGTTCACCCACGGAGGCGACGCGCAGGCGCACCTGCCCGGCGCGGTCGGTGTACTTCGCAGCGTTGTTCAGCAAGTTGGAGATGGCCTGCGTGAGGCGAACGGCGTCCCCGCGCACCAGCACCGGCACCGCCGGCGCCTCGACGACGACCTGGTGGTCCCGCTCGGCGAGCAGAGGGCGGCTCGCCTCCAGCGCCTGCACGGCCACGGCGCCGAGGTCGAGCGGTTCCAGGCGCAGCTCGATCTTGCCGAGGTTGATGCGCGAGACGTCGAGCAGGTCGTCGACCAGGCGCGACAGCTGCGCCACCTGCCGCGCGATGGCGTCGCGCGCCCAGGCCTGGCTCTTCTCGTCGGCCGGAACCTGCCGCAGGATCTCGCTCGCCATCAACAGCGGCGCCAGCGGGTTGCGCAGCTCATGCCCCAGCATGGCCAGGAACTCGTCCTTGCGCCGATCGGCGACCTCGGCGCGCGCGCGCGCCTCCCGCTCTGCTTCGTGGAGGCGCGCGTTCTCGATGGCCAGCGCGGCGCGCCCCGCCATGTCCTCGAGAAACGAGAGATCGTCCGCCGTGAACGGCTGACCCTCGCCGAACCGTGTCGTGGTGATGGTCCCCAGCGTACGGCCGCGGCTCTGGAGCGGAACGCACATGAGGCTGAGCACACCGAGCGCCTCGACCCGCGCGGCGACCAGCGATGTCGCCCGCGAGGCCAGCTCGTTCGGGGTGACCGAGGGGAGCAGCACCGAGCTTTCTGTGGCGAGCACCTTGCCCGAGAGGCCCTCCCCGCGCCGAATGCGCAGCGTGCCGCCCATCTGGCGCAGCAGCCGCTCTCGCTCAGGATCCTGGTCCCGGACGATGACGATCTCCAGCCAGTCGCCGTCCGGCGACGCCAGGGAGATCGCGCACGCCTGCCCGACGTGCGCCAGGACCTGCGCAGCCATCGCCTTCAGGACGGAGTCGACGTCGAGCCTCGCGGCCGCGAGCATCCGCGACGCCTCGGCCAGTACGCGGAGGCGCGCCGTCGATCGCCGCTCGCGCTCCACGAGCTGCGCGCGCTGCAACGCCTGCGCGCACTGGTCCGCAACGACTTGAAGGAAGGCGACCGCCTGGGCCTCGAAGGCCTGGGCGGCATAGAAGGAGAACCCGAGGGCGCCTATGCAGACCCCCTCGACCGCCAGCGGCACCGCGGCCCAGGAGTCGTGGATGAGGGTCGCTCCCTTCGCCAGATCCGGGTAGCGCCGGCGCATCTCGTCGCGCGATCGCACGAGCACGGTCTCGCGGCTCCGGATCGCGTCGGTCGCTGGCAGGTCGGCCGAGAGCGGGAAGCGTTCCCACGGTCTGATGCGGTCCTCCGGGTACCCCGAGTCATGCCCGATCTCCACGGTCCCGCCGTCGGGCGAGAGCAGGAACACCACGCCCGCGTCCGCCGCCAGCGCCGCCTGTCCTTGCTCGACCGCCTCGCGCGCCATGGAGGCGGGATCGGCCACGCCCGACAGCACCGCCGCTAGACGTTGCAGCCGGTTCGTCCAGGCCACCGGCCAGCGCGTGTCCTCCATGCGGCGACATTAGGCAATCTTGGACGCAACGCAACCGGACCGGCCCCGCAGTAAGTTACATTCGTTGACATGCGGCACGAGACACCACTGTCATCGGAACGCCTGGTGCGCGTCGCGCCGATCTGGAGTCGGCGTTGAACTTCGGATTCTTCGCGGACGCGGATCGCACCCGGTATAGCTACCTCCGACTGCGCCGTCTGCGCGAAGCGATCAAGAACGCCGCCATCCTCGAGGCCGCCAGCCGCGAGCTTGCCGTCCCGCCCGAAGAAATGACAACGCCCGCGGCACGCGCGAAGCTCGCGGCGCTCGAGCGCCACATCGATCGATTGCGTGCTACCGCCGGGGCGCCATGGAGCGACGTGCCGGCACCCGAGGTCCTCGCCGCCGCGATCTTTCGAGCCGGTCTGGCCGCCCCGGGTCCAAGCCGCGACCTCTTCAGCCCGGCGGCCCACGAGCGTGACGTCGTGACGCCCGCGCTCACGTGGCTGAAGGGCTCCGGCCTCTCACTCTACGAGGACCTGCCACGCGGCCTGCCCGTCAACGCCGTCGGCTACCAGAAGGGCATGCTCTCGCGGCTTCGCGTCGTCGGTCTTGCCATCACGAACGACCTTCGCACGCTCGACGTCGCGCTGGCGGGTCTGCCGCCCCTCGCGCGCTACATGAGCGCGATGTACGTCGTGTGCACCCCTGCCCTCGCCGCGGCGTATTTGTCGGTCCGCGCGAACGCATCCACGCCCCCGCGCTGGAACCCGAAGGCGCTCGAACAGGCGCTCGGCGTCGCCGGCATCGGCCTGCTCCTGATCGAAGGCGACGCCATTGCCCAGGCGACGCTACCCAAGAGCCGCGCGATGGACGCGAAGGCTCTGGAAGACATCTTCTCCGCGCTGCGCGCGCGGGCGTCTGGCTGACGCGCGACGCCCTTTTGTTTGTGTCGCCCGTCTCTGGATTCCAATCGAAGAATTCGCGAGAAATCGTTTTTCAGGACGTGCAGTTTTTCAGCTGAGGGGAACTGCCCACAGGCCGTCGCCTGATCCACGGTTGCCGCGGCGATCCAAGGCAAATATTTGCCTGTTTCCATTCCGCTGGCACGACTTTGGTTGTGAGTGGGCAAATGGCCTCCGTCCCCTCACATCTGCTCCGAACGCGCGCTTCGATCGTTTGCGGCGTGCTCGTCGTCGCGTTGATCGCTGGCGCGCGCCAGGCGAGCGCAGCTGAAGACGATCGGACCTGCTCGATCGCCTACGCCCGCGCGCAGGAGCGCCAGCGCACCGCGCATCTCCTGGAAGCGAGGGAGCTGCTCCAGAGCTGCGCCAAGGCCAGCTGCGGGAAATTTCTCTTTGAAACGTGTACGGCGATGTTCACGCAGATCGAGATCGACATCCCGTCGGTCGTGCTGGTCGTGACCGACGCCGCCGGTGCGCCGCGAGTTGACGTGCAGGTGACCATGGACGGGGAACCGCTGACCGCGCGCATCGACGGGCGCGCGTTTCGGGTCGACCCCGGGATGCACGAGTTCGCCTTCAGCGCGCGCGACGGTGTTTTCGCGACGCGGAAAGTGATGGTGGTCCAAGGCCGGCACAACCGCGCCATCTCCGTTGGGCCCGCCGCGCCCGCCGAGCCGGCCGCCGAGAAGAAGGCCGTGGTCGCGTCCGCGGCTTCGGGAGCGGCCGACCAGGCCGCGGCGGCGCCGCCCGACGGCACGAAGCTCGACGCCAACAACGTCGTCGCCGAGCACCAGCAAAAGCCCACGTCGCACAAGCTCGCGTTCACGCTCGCAACCGTCGGTGTGATGGGCGTCGGCGGCTTCGGTCTCATGACGGAATGGGGAAGAAAGGACAACGCCTTGCTCGCTCAGTGCTCACCTTTCTGTCCCCAGGCTAGCGTCAATCACGTGCGGCGCATGTACCTCGCCGCGGACATATCGCTGGGTGTCGGGATCGCGGCGCTCGTCGGGGCATTTTGGTCCCTGGCGGCTTCGCACCCTGCGAACGAGGAGCATCCGGTCGACGAAGCCCTGCAGTTCGACGTGCGATCTACCCA
>Ga0066903_100000843_pt1 | contig 20839 bp, 16 predicted proteins | sample PanSoiMetaGPlot1_FD_67491 | JGI IMG/M metagenome (GOLD analysis project Ga0066903, IMG submission 67491) | Tropical forest soil microbial communities from Panama analyzed to predict greenhouse gas emissions - Panama Soil - Plot 1 (version 2) | ecosystem: Environmental > Terrestrial > Soil >... | reverse complement strand
CTACTCGTGGAACAACATTTACACGCCAGATGGTCGACACGTCAATTTCACGACAGGAACCGGCGGGACTACAATTCTGGCAGGCCGGGACTATTTCAACGACACACCCATGCCCGGCTATACGCCTTACACTTACCCGCATCCACTGACCAGAGGTCTGCCGCCACCCGAGCAGACGACGCGGAAGGCCGCCGCAAATTCCCAACAGGATCCGCGCAAGAAAAGGCGGCCCTGGGGAGGTAAAAGCCCGGAAAGAAAAGAAGCGAAAAAGGCCAAAGAAGGCCCGACAAATGAAGTGCGTGACGGCCAGGAAAACGTCGATAACTAAAATGAGTCAACGCCATTCTCCTAACCAAATCTTAAATTCCGACTACATCGCCTCGCGGAATGAGCGAATCTTAGTTACCGGATCCAGTGGCTTTATCGGAAGCAAAGTAGTCGAGACGCTGCTTGACTACGGCTTTACTAATATTTGTTGTTTCGTTCGGCCGTCCAGCCGACTTGACCGTCTGGAGAAAGCGCTCAGTCAGTTCGACGCCGGCGAGAATGTGGAAATCGTCAGCGGCGATCTTCTTTCGCCCACGGATTGCCGAAAGGCGGCAGCTGGAGCCTCGATCGTCTATCACCTGGCGGCCGGCATGGAAAAGTCATTCGCAGGCGCCTTTATGAACTCAGCGCTCGCGACGCGTAACCTGATGGATGCCTTACTCCGCTTTGGCTCACCAAAACGTTTTGTGAATGTCAGTTCCTTTGCCGTCTATTCGAACCTGGCCTTGAAACGTGGTGCTCTCTTGGATGAGAACTGTCGATTAGAGGATGCGCCGCAAGAACGGTTCGACGCTTATGGCTTCGGGAAGCTTAAGCAGGAGGAATTGGTTAAGGAATATGGCGAGGTGCGTAACCTACCTTATGTGATTCTCAGGCCGGGCTATGTCTTTGGACCTGGGAAACGAGAATTGAATGGACGTGTCGGGACCGGCGCGTTTGGACTGTTAATCCAGGTAGACGGCTCGCAGCCTTTGCCATTGACCTTCGTCGATAACTGTGCCGAGGCCGTTGTGTTAGCCGGGCTTCAACTCGGGATTGATGGTGAGATTTTTAATGTTGTGGACGACGAATTACTGACGGGTCGGCAATTTCTAAAAGCATACAGAAAAAAGACAAAATCCTTTGCGATTAAAATTCCGTATGCCCTCGGTTACACCGTGTCCCTGCTTTGGGAAAAGTACGCCGAGTCGTCAAAAAACCAGATTCCCCCTGTTTTTAATCGCCGGCGCTGTGCCGCTGAATGGAAAGGAAATCGCTATTCCAACCGAAAGCTTAAAGAACGGCTCGGGTGGAGTCCAAGGGTCCCAATACAGGAGGCGATGGCTTTGTTTTTAAGCCAATTTGAAACAAATGGCGACAACTGAGCAGACAACAAGGATTGAGGATGAACGGCGGGAAACCGCGAAGCCTGGTCAAAGGGCCGGAATCATTGACACTCAACCGTCAATCTCGCGCACGCTGCGAATCGCCCTGGTAGGCTGCGGCAAGGTCGCCGACCAGCATGTGGCGGCGATTCATCGCATACCGAACTGCGAAATCGTTTCTCTTTGCGATTGGGAACCGCTCATGGCCAAGCAACTCAGCCAACGCTTCGGTATTGCTCAATGCTTTTCCGATCTGCAGCAAATGTTGGACTCTGTCTCTCCTGATATCATTCATATTACTACCCCCCCAAAAAGTCATTTTTCGCTTGCGAAACAATGCCTCGAATCAGGCAGTCATGTCTATTTGGAAAAACCATTCACTGTCACGGCCAGTGAAACAGAATCGTTAATTGAGTTAGCTCAAGAGCGTGGCCTAAACATAACCGCTGGCCATAACTACCAATTTACTCTCGAGATGCTCGAAATGCGCCGGCTGGTAGGGGCAGGGTTTCTTGGTGGAAAGCCGTTTCACCTCGAAAGCTACTGGTCGTACGACCTTGGAGACTTAAGATACGCGAGTGCATTCCTCGGAAATCGTAACCATTGGGTTCGCCAACTACCGGGCCAATTATTTCATAACATCATTAGCCACGGGATTGCTAAACTGGCTGAATTTCTTGATAATGACCTGACCGAAATTGTGGCAACTGCACATCAAAGCGAACAACTTAGCAGCCTCGGCGCACAAGAAGTCCTGGATGAGCTGAGGGTCCTTATTCGGGACAAGAATGGCACGACAGCGTCGTTTTGCTTTTCGACCCAAATTAGAGGCCTTAATCAATTGCGCATTCACGGACCAGCTCGTTCAGTGACCGCAGATATCATTACCGGTACCCTAACACGACAGGAAACGCGTTCTTATAAGAGCTATCTGGCATATTTCGTTCCACCTATGAAAAATGCTCTGGAACATCTTGGAAACGCAAGGCTCAACATAATCAACTTCCTCCGCCGACGACTTTATCAGGACTTCGGTATGAAGGAGTTGATTGAGCGCTTCTATGACAGCATTCGCACAGGTAGGCAGCCGCCGATCCCTTATCGTGAAATCATCTTAACGGCCCGAATCATGGATGAGATCTTCGCCCAAATTTATCAGGGCAAAAGTCAAATGCCAGGAGGCAAACATCAGGAGGCGGGGCAAAGCTCGCGTATTCCAGTTTCCTCGGTGGCGTGAGTTCTGACCTCTGATCCTTGAGATTTAATTTATGAGGTACGTTTTAATCACGCCCGCAAAAAATGAGAAAAGGTTTATTGCAAAAACGCTCGATTCCATGGTGACGCAGACGCTATTGCCAGAGCGCTGGGTCATTGTTGATGATGGCTCAACGGATAACACGGCAGAAATAGTGGAGAGTTACGCGAGGCGCTATCCTTGGATTGAACTGATTCGTCGAGAACCGCTACCACACCGCGATTTTGCAGGTAAGGTGCATGCGTTTAACGCTGGCTTGGCACGCGTGCAGCAGTTAGTTGAGTTTGAAGTAATAGGAAATCTAGATGCCGACCTTTCATTTGATCCGGGTTACTTGGAGTTTTTAATTGAAAAGTTTGCGGAAGACCCACGGCTAGGCGTTGCCGGAACCCCGTTCACCGAAGATGGTGGCTATGACAGTGCCAAGGATAGTTTCGAGGGTGAGAACCACGTACCCGGTGGATGCCAGCTTTTCCGACGCCATTGTTTTGAGGCTGTAGGCGGCTTCTGCTCCAATCCTGCGGGAGGAGTTGACTGGATCGCGGTGACAACGGCCCGGATGAAAGGGTGGCGGACGCGATCCTTTCCTGAAAAACGGTTTCATCATTATAGACCCCTTGGCACGGCAGCAAAATCGAGCGTGGCAGCAAGCTTTTCGTATGGAGAAAAGGACTACTATTTAGGTGGCTCTCCTATTTGGCAGCTATTTCGCGTGGCCTTTCGCGCGACAAAGCGGCCGATTGCTGGCTTGGCGTTGCTATTCGGTTACTGCTGGGGAGCCATACGGCGGACAGAGCGGCCGGTTTCCAATGAATTGATGCGATTTCACCGTCGGGAACAGATGAAGAAATTGAACGCTATTTTTCAAGCGGTCATTAGATTCAAGAAGCCGGACAGTTTTTTTCTCGCAACCGAACAGTAGCATTAAGATTTTTTTGGCAGCGAATAACAACTGTTTCCAATGAAACCCACAAAAGAGGAGCTGATAGGCATCATTTACGAGAGTCTCGAGGAGGTAAATGAGCAACTGCCAAACGACCAGCAGATTCAGAAGTCCCCAGACGCGATTCTAGTTGGCGCACCCGGAGGCTTGGATTCGTTGGGTTTCGTAAATCTCATTGCACTCGTTGAAGAGAAGTGTGCGCACAAGTATAAGATCACCGTTTCGCTAGCAGACACATTCTCCCATGAAGATGATGCCCTTGAAAATGTGGGAAGGTTCGCTGATTCTCTATTCCAATATCTTACCAGGGCTGGCTTTGTAGAAGTCTAGCCGAATGTCACGCAGTGCAGTTCAGATGGAGTTTTTAATTGGGTTGCCATTAAAATGAGAGGTCTTCTTATATCCGATTTCAATATTGAGAATCTCTCTTCCTACCTCAAAAAGGAACTGAATGCGCCAGCAATCGATTCTGTTATTTCTTGCTACGGAGAGGTATTTCAAACGTTGCTTGATGATACTGCGGCTTGTTGGAGCGAAAAACCGGATTTCGTTGTCGTTTGGACTCGTCCAGAAGCTGTCCTCGAAGAGTTTCGAAAGCTGCTCGATTGTCGCTCTGTAAACAGGAAAGACCTGATCGGACAGGTAGATGCCTTCGCGGAGGGTCTATGCCGCGCGAGTAAGCGCACACTGGCCTTGTTTGTTCCGACGTGGGTTATTCCTCCATTTCACCAGACGCAAGGACTTCTGGATCTTTCTTCCAATAGCGGAGTCGCCAGAGCTTTGATGCAGATAAACACGAGATTACTGGAAAGGCTGGGTGGGATGCCAAATGTTCATCCCCTTTGGACGGACAAATGGATCCAGCTCGCGGGTCCAACAGCTTTTAACCAAAGACTCTGGTATCTGGGCAAAATAAGATTTTCCAATGACGTTTTTAAAGCTGCAGCGAAGGATTTAAAAAGCGCTCTGCGAGGGTTGGGCGGCCAAGCCAAGAAGGTGATAATTCTAGATCTCGATGATACCTTATGGGGTGGTATTGTTGGAGAAACAGGATGGCAAGCTATCACTTTGGGCGGCCACGATCCTGCGGGAGAAGCGTTAGTAGATTTTCAGCGTGAGCTACAGGCGCTTGCTAGACGAGGAATTCTCCTTGCTATTGTAAGTAAGAATGACGAGTCAATCGCAACCGAGGCAATTACAAAGCATCCAGAAATGGTGCTCAAATTGCATGACTTCGCCGGTTGGCGGATTAATTGGCGGGACAAGGCGGCAAATATTGTCGATTTAATGACCGAGCTGAATCTAGGTCTCGATTCAGCTGTTTTCGTTGACGACAACCCGGTGGAAAGAGCGCGCGTGCGAGAAGCCTTGCCTCAACTCTTTGTCCCTGATTGGCCGTCAGACAAACGACTTTATAGCGAAGCGCTACTTTCCCTTGATTGTTTCGATAGCCCGTTGCTGACAGAAGAGGATCGCCAACGCGCCCAGATGTCCACGGCAGATCGAGTACGGAAGGAATCGAGGCGCCAAGTGAACGATTTAGAAGACTGGCTGGTAACTCTGAAGACCACTGTTAGCGTTGAAGAACTCAATCAAGAGAATCTCCCCAGAGCAGTGCAGTTGCTGAACAAAACGAACCAGATGAATCTTTCCACCCGCAGGATGCCTGAAGCGGACTTTCAGGCGTGGGCGAGAATAGAAGGCCGTCGGGCTTGGACTTTCCGTATTTCGGACAAATTTGGCGATTCCGGGCTGACGGGGATTGTCAGTCTCGAGCTGGATGGCTCACGAGCCAAGATCATTGATTTTGTGCTGAGTTGTAGAGTGATAGGGCGCAAAATTGAGGAGGCGATGTTATTTGTAGCCACCGAATGCGCACGATCGGCTGGCGTCCGGGAAGTCTACGCGAAGTATTGTCAAACGCCCAAGAACAAACCTTGTTACGCTTTTTTCCAGAGGTCTGGGCTGATCTGTCGAGGCGAAAATACATTTGTTTGGGATGCTGCGCAGCCGTACCCCTTGTACCATGGCATCCGTCTGATGTATAAAGGCGACGGCGCATTCGACAAAACATCCGCTGACAAGAATCAGCCCGAATTGATCACGAGCGGCCAGTTAGCCTGACAAGGTCTGGCCGACTTTGGTTTCGATATTTCTACCGGCTACGTAAGCATTTCGCTTCAGTTAAGGATCCCTTGTTATCTACAATCAGACAGGCTAAAGACCGCATTTTGCAATTCATTGCGTTTCACGCGCCAGGAGCGAAATCACTTAGAGTGCAGCTTCATCGCTGGCGCGGGGTTAAGATCGGCCAGGGCGTCTGGATAGGATACCAAGCGCTATTGGATACGTCATGCCCGCATCTTATTTCCCTGGGCGATAACGTAATAATCAGCGTTCGTGCAATGCTAATCGCCCACTTCCGGGGACCTGAAGGTATCACGGTCGAGGATGATGCATTCATAGGTCCGGGTGCGATTATTCTTCCGAATGTAACAATCGGACGTGGAGCTGTTGTCACCGCGGGCAGTGTTGTCTCGTCGTCAGTCCGGCCAATGACCGTGGTCCAAGGCAATCCAGCGCGACCGATTGCCACATGTGGTGTAACATTAGGTGAAAAGACAACTATGGGACAGTTCTTGCGCTCGCTGCGACCACTAAAGCAAGGAGCCGTTTCTAGATAGGCTCAATTTGAGATGATTAGACATATTAGATCGCGCGCCGGTTCGTATCTACTTTCATGGAGCCTCCACATATATGGCAGTTCATGGTCCTCATAGAAATTCGGGTACGATAAAGCACGTCCTTATGAGGAAGAACGAAGCGATCTTATTAGGTCATGCCCACCTATCGGTAGAAAGCAAGAAAATCGCCAAGGTATTGAGTTTCTTTGGGGTGTCTTGGCGCGCCCAGACTACTGCCGAGCTTTTATCTTCCAATCCAACACGCTCGGAAAGCTCATCAGAGTGTAAGCTCATGGGGTCTGCAGATAACTTCCTGTTGTTGGCTGATGCCTTGGAACGTGATCCGAGTTGTATGCAGTTCTGGCAGGAGCAAGTTCATTCAGCCTTTATCTACGGAGGAAATGAACTCGGGAGTTTGCGGAAGCTGGCACAGAGACTTATTGGAAAGAATGGTGTTGTAATCTCCAAGGTCGACGGTGTTGGAGACCTAGCTGTGTCGGACAACTTGAATGACTTTTGCGCCGTAATGGCCGGTATACGAGTTAATGCCAACACGGCTAACACTGATGGTAGTTTCGTTTTGAACGCAGTTGATAAGGATCTGATCAATATCATTTCGCTCGGTGATGGCGCGATTTTCTTGAAGCTTGAATACAAAGGCGTACCCATCTTCCTTTCGACCTCCAGAGAAATCATCGATATTGAAGCAGAGTTGACATCGCAAAATTTTGATGTTCGTAAGCACTTCCTCAGCACAGTGCCTCTCGTCCTTTACATAAAATGGGCATTCGCTGATTTCTGCTGGAGCGCTCCAGAAGTGAACGCGTGCCTGGTGATTGATGATCCTCTCCTCAAGCCGACGCATGGCTTTGTGGACTTTGAGCAACTTCTGTTCCTGATGAGGCGACACAATTTTTCTACCAACATCGCGTTCATCCCATGGAACTGGCGGAGAAGCGCTCCCGGAGTTGTTCGGCTGTTCAGAGAAAATCCGAAATGTTACTCGCTTTCAGTACACGGGTGCGATCATACGCAGGCAGAGTTCGGTAGCTCTAACCAGCAACGGCTTTATTGGAAGGCGGAACATGCGGCCGACCGTATGAATCGCCTTAGGTCGATGACCGGAATTCCGCACGATCCCGTTATGGTTTTTCCTCAAGGTATTTTTTCGGAAGCGGCTATGAATGTGTTAAAACACACTGACCTGATTGGAGCTGTCAACAATGACGTAGTCAGCGCTGATCCGTGCCCGCGCGCGATCTCAATCTCTGATGTATGGGACATCGCAGTGATGCGTTACACCTTTCCGCTCTTTACCAGGAGATACCCATGGGAAGGGATCGAAAACTTTGCATTCGACGCTCTGTTGGGAAAACCCGCGATAGCAGTCATTCATCATGACTACTGCAGCGATCACTGCGCGCGCTTGGTCAACTTTATCGACCAACTAAATGCTTTGCAATGTGCGCCGACTTGGCGCAACCTGGGCGACGTCGTTCGACGCAGTTGCCGTCAAAGAAGAGATTCGCCGGACGCGTGGGAGGTGGAGATGTACGGGACAGAGCTACGGATTCAGAATCGCTCCGACCAGCCAAAACGTTTCTTAATTAGAAGGCGCGAGTGTGAGCCTTCGGCGATACAACGAATTGCGACGGATGATCAAGAAATTGCTTGGAGACAGGTCAACGGCCGCATCAACTTTGAAATCGACCTCAATCCTGGTGACAACCGAGTCATAAAAATAAAATTTCACGATTTCGTTGGAGAAGAAGGCAACGGAGATAATCTAGCGTACAGGTTCAAGACAATGCTAAGGCGCTACCTATGTGAGATGCGTGACAATTATCTTATGCCAATGAGGTACAGGTTCGCTGGGTCACGTTAAACCGTCGAAAAACAAATTGGATCAACGTGAGAGTAAGCTTGAGGTAGAGTACTCTAACGTCGACCATCCAGGAGTTCAATAAAATAAGGATTCAAATGCAAGCAGCAAAGAGATCCGATCCATTGGCAGCCAGGGTCTCGGACGTTCTAGCGGACTTTGTCCAATGGCTAGATGGCTATGGTGAAACGTCCTGGGATTTTCAGAGCTTTTTTTCTGGACCGGTCGGCGGGCGAGCCAAGGCACTCTATTACCGCCATCGATTTATTGGAACGGCAGCTGTCGCGCCCATGATTTTTTGCGAAGCATTCCTGCCTTCGGCTCGAAGACTGTTCCACCATCCGATGCGATTCCCGATCGCGGATGCTCATTATGCCATGGGTTTTGCTTTCCTTTATGAGGCGAATGGGGATTTCTCGCAGCTGCAAAACGCGGTTCATTTTCTAACGGAGCTAGAGAAATCGCGCTGCAGCCAGTTCAAAGAGTATTGCTGGGGTTATCCATTCGACTGGGTCTGGCATGGCGGCACGATCAAGAAGGAGACGCCGTTGATTACAACGACGCCTTATGTGTATGAAGCTTTCCTTCAAGTTTACAATGTCTTCGAACAAAAGAGACCTGAGGATGAGCTCCTCGCCGAACGGCATGGCGCTTCGCAACTGTCAACACTCAGCACTGAAGCAACGACTTCCCGAAGGGAAAACGACTGGAAACAAATCCTGCAGTCCATCGCACGGCACGCGGCTGTTGACATCAAGGATTTCAGAACATCGGAGAAGGCCAGCAGCTGTTCCTATAGTCCTTATCTTCCAGGCGTAGTGATTAACGCCGCCGCATATCGAGCCTTTTTGTTGACCAGCGCCTCGAAGATTTTTTGCAACAAAGACTACTGGAGGATCGCAGAACGGAACTTGAATTTCGTTTTGGAGAGCCAGAATCCAGACGGTTCATGGTATTACGCGATGGATGGAGTGCGCAATTTTATTGATCATTTCCATACTTGCTTCGTGATGAAAGCCCTGGCCAAGATTCACGCCTTAACCGGGCATCCGACGTGCCTCCAAGCGTTGTCAAGGGGAGTTAACTACTACCTCAAAAATCTTTTTTCTGAAGATGGTCTTCCAAAGCCCTTCTCCAAAGCTCCCCGTCTGACCGTTTATAAGCGTGAACTTTACGATTGCGCCGAGTGTATTAACCTATGCTTGTTGCTTAGGGACCGTTTCCCGCAACTAGAAACAACCTTGGAGATGGTTGTTAAAGGAGTTCTGGAGGACTGGATTAAGCCGGACGGTTCCTTTCGCTCGCGTCGGCTACACCTGGGCTGGGACAATGTTCCGATGCATCGCTGGGGACAGTCCCAGATGTTTCGCAGTTTAGCTTTTTATCTGTGTGAAGCAAAGAAAAGGGAGAAGCTGAAAGAGAATGCAGTCGAAACCGAAGTAGTGACCGCGTCTGGCCTGCGACTTCCTACTACTGTTGATTATTAACAATTCTTGAAAGGTCAAAGATGAAATCGTCTGCTATTCCTTCTGGTATTTCACACAGCGCCGAGCACCAGACACTTGTTGACACGCACTTTCATTCGCGAGTCACGCAATGGAGGGATGTCTACGAACAAGAGGGCCTCGAGGGCGCGATTTACCGCAAGCGGTTGGAAATCGTGTTGAGCTGGATTGACGAGCTGGCGGTTCCGACGGGAGAAAAAGTTCTTGAAATTGGATGTGGAGCAGGAAGATGCACAGTAGCACTGGCTCAGCGTGGTTATCTTATCAATGCAATGGATCCTGTAGAAGGTATGCTGAATTCCACGCAAGAGCATGCTATTGAGGCCGGGGTAAACTCCTTCGTCGCGACAAGTTTGGGCGATGCGCATAACCTTGCATTTCGAAACGGTAGCTTCGGACTTGTCCTGGCCATAGGCGTACTCCCTTACCTTCACTTTCCGCAGAAAGCTTTGAGGGAAATGGCTCGGGTGCTCAAACCAGGCGGCTTTTTACTAGTTACAGCAGGCAATCGTTGGCGGCTCAATGATGTTCTGGATCCATGGAGTTGCCCTTCGTTGCAACCGGCGAAAAGGGTTATCGGAGCGATCTCCCAGTGCTTTCGCAAGGTAAGGCTTGACGATGCTCATCCGCCGCTGCGACTCGATTCATTACGTGAATTAAAGCGGTGGCTTTCCACGCTCGGACTTTTAAAGATCAAAGCTACGACAGTAGGATTTCCCTCTATCAAGTTCCGTGGTCGACCGATTTTTGCAGAACAAAGTTCAATCAGGTTAAACAACCGGCTGCAGAAACTGGCAGATCGTGATGTGCCATGGATACGGTCGAGCGGAATGGACTACATCGTTTTAGCGAGAAAAAGGTAGCTACTAATTATCGGCGGCGTGTTATTAATTCATGTCTGACCGTTGTGTTCTAAACTTTGTAACGATTTAGCGTTTTTGTACAATGTGCGGCATCAGCGGCCAATTTAATTTCGCTACAAACGAGCCGGTCGAACCGGATACAATTCGGCGGATGACCCGAACCTTAGTTCATCGGGGTCCCGATGATGAAGGCTTCTTCATAGCAGGGCCTCTCGGTTTGGGATTTCGCCGACTGTCAATCATTGATCTTGCCGGCGGTCACCAGCCGATGTCGGACGCACAAGAAACCGTCTGGGTAATCTTCAACGGCGAGATCTACAACTACAGAGAACTGCGCAACCAGCTGCAAAACAAGGGCCATCAGTTTAGGACGAGTTCTGATACCGAAGTAATCATCCACGGTTACAAGCAATGGGGAACGGATGTCTTCAAGCACCTGAACGGTATGTTTGGTCTGGCTATTTGGGATGTGCGAAAGGAACGGCTGATCCTGGCTAGGGACGCCATGGGCATCAAACTCATCTATTACAAAATCGACAATGGAGGTTTAACTTTCGGTTCCGAAATCCGCGCGATTCTGGCTGCGCAAAAATCACGACCCGACGTCGATCCTATAGCGTTGAATTTGTTTCTCCGTTTCCGCTATACGCCATCTCCTTTGACGATATTTCAAGGCATTCGGAAGTTGGCGCCCGGTACCATGCTAGTTGTGGAGAAAGGCCTATGCCGCGAAGAACGCTGGTACAATTTCATCCCGACTGCTTTTCGGACCCCCAAGAAAAAGGAAGAAGCCGTTAGCGAGCTGCTCGAGTTGTACAGAGGCGCGGTCAAGCGTCATCTGCTTAGTGACGTGCCAGTCGGAGTACTTCTAAGTGGCGGTCTTGACTCGGGCCTGCTGCTGGGGTTAATGAACGAACAAGGCGGGCCATGGCCAGCCTACACGATCGGCTATGGCGAGAGCTTCGAAGACGACGAGCTGGCCGATGCCGCGCTGACCGCCGCCCTTTTAGGAGCTCGGCATATAAGGGTTAAGCTCGACCAGACCGAGTTTGAACGCGCTCTTCCCAAAATCGTGGAATCTCTGGAAGAACCCATTGCGACATCGTCGATCGTTCCGATGTACTTTGTCTCGCAGCGGGCTCGGCAGGATGTAAAAGTTGCGCTGATTGGTCAGGGCCCGGACGAGTTATTCGGTGGCTACAAGCGGCACCTGGGTATTCACTACGGAAACTTGTGGCGTGGGCTCCCAGCAGGCGTCCGATCAATGGCCGGCTTCGCCGTGAATCGATTGCCGCGTAATGAAACGTTAAAGCGCGGAGTCCGTTCGCTCGGGAACGACGATCGACTGAAGCGCTATCAGGATGTCTTCTCGCTGGCGCCTGCGGAGATGATAGATGGTCTGTTTCGCGAAAACGCTCTTCCACAGACGAATAGCCACGAATTAGTCGATTACTGGCGGGACTTGCTGCCGCAAATAGAGCACACTGACGAGCTTGGAGGGTTTCAGCTTCTGGAAATTCGCTCTTCGCTGCCCGACGAACTGCTAATGTATGGGGACAAGTTATCTATGGCACACAGTCTTGAAGTCCGGGTGCCATATCTTGATCGCACCGTGGTGGAGTACGTGCAGCGGCTTGGCGCGAATCTCAAAGTCCGCAACGGAACCCGCAAATGGTTGCATCGACAGATTTGCCAGCGCTACTTGTCATCGCGAATTCTCAAGGGAAAAAAACGCGGCTTCGCTGCCAACGTCGTGGACCAATGGTTTCGCTCTTCACTCAACGGAGTGCTTCGGGAAGTGCTTGTTGATGAAAGCTCTCTTATGTTTGGTTTACTCAATCCTAAACCCGTGCGAAAACTGCTTGAAGGTCACCAGTCTGGCCGGCAGGACAATCACAAGGTTCTGTTTAGCCTGGTGATGCTTGAACAATGGCTGCGTGGGAGTTGGTCGTGTCGAGAGCGGCCGCTCTCTGCGGCGCGAGAACGAGGGGATACTGTTCACTTGGCATCCTGCTAACCGCATGGCTACCTGCGCGAAAGCTGAAATGGAAGAGATCCGCCTCTGCGGTAAGACGCTCCATGTCCCCTCAACCGAGATCTGTGGCCTGAGGGTTATAGTAACGGGCAAGCGGATCAGAACAGCAGAAATTAAGGATGAAGCCGTAAGGGAAGGCGTAATTATAGAAGACCCTAGCTCATTTATTACCAAGCTAAAAGAAAGTGGACTAACCGCCGATCTCTTTACGTTTGCGCAACGGCCACCTGAGATCACGCCAAAATATGGTTATCATTGGGATTGGGATAATTGGGCTGCAATACCGACAGCTTGCTTTGAAGACTGGTGGGAAAGTCTGCCTCAGGTGTCACGAAAGAATGTAAGGCGCGCCGCCAAGCGTGGTGTGGTCGCGAAAGTTATACCGTTCGATGATGATCTCGTAAAAGGAGTCCACAGGATTTATAACAGCATTCGCGTACGAGACGGAAGGCTCTTCTGGCACTATGGGAAGGACGTTGAAAGCGTAAGACAAGGCCTTGCTTCGTATCTGGAGCGAAGCGATTTTATCGGAGCGTATTTGGGAGATGAACTTATAGGGTTCTTGAAGATGGTTTACGTTGACGATACAGCGACGATCTTTCATATCATCTCGATGGATGAACATTATGACAAACGACCGCAAAACGCACTGATCGCAAAGGCTGCAGAGGTGTGTGAGCAAAATACCATTTCGCGTCTGGTCTACGGGAAATTCATCTATGGCAACAAACGTCGGAGTTCTCTGGTTGAATTCAAGCGTCGGAATGGTTTCCAGCAGGTTAACTTTCCAAGATATTACATTCCGTTGACCCTGAAGGGCGAACTATTTGTCCGACTACGTTTGTACCGAGGCCTTAGCGGGTTGCTTCCAGAGCCTATTCTTTACGCAGCTTTAAGTTGTAGAACCTGGTATTACAAGAGAATCTCCACCAACGTCACTTTACAAGGTAATAAATTCGCCGGTGTAGCTCAACGTTAGAGCGACTGAATCGTAATCAGTAGATGGAGTGTTCGATTCCTCCCGCCGGCTGCCTACCTTTTTGAGAGTCGAGAGCATTTTCTTAATCGTAAGCTAAGTCCCCCCGAAAAGTATGACGCTAAGAGAATTCTGGCGCATGGCTGAATAGCCGATAGGCATCCGGAGCGGCGTTTATGCGGCTTTTTCAATCGACTATCTGCGTCAGCGAGGACCGAGAGGCATGGGAGCCTTCTCTCAGGGTCCTCTTGACCAGTCTCAAGCTTCACTGTCCCGAAATGGCGATCAGCCTGTATTATCCAGCTGCTAACCAAGCTTTTCGTCAATGGCTAAGTGCGTGCCCGCAAGTACGTCTGCAGGCGGATCGCCTGAGGAACGGTTATGGCTGGAACGTAAAACCACAGGCCATTATGCAATTGCTCGACGCCGGCTTCGACGAAGTCATCTGGATCGATTCGGACGTACTTGTTACCAGAGACATTCGTCCATTGTTCCATGGCCTCGACGAAGCAGTCTTTGTAGCTACCGAGCACACGTGCTCGCCGGATCGCTACGACCACGATGGAGCCGGGCTTCGCGCGCAACTATGGCACCTTTCGGTCGGCCGCGTTCTCCCGACTTCTCTCAACTCCGGCGTACTCCGAGCGACCCGACAGCATTATCCTTTAATGGAACGGTGGTGGGAGTTGCTGCAATCCGATGAATACCAAAGGTGCCAACGAAAAGAGGAGTGGCTGAAAAGACCGATTCACATGCAGGGTGATCAAGATGTATTGACTGCACTCTTGACGTCTACTGAATTCACCCATATCCCGTTAAGAGCGCTTCGCAGAGGTAAAGATATCGTTCAGTTTGACGGCGTATGGGGCTATACAACAGCGGAGAGGACGCGAAACCTGCTTGGTGATGGCCCAACATTTATTCATTCCATGGGCTGTAAGCCGTGGGTAGCTCCTTGGAACTCAGAGCGGCGGAATGATCTAAGAGAGTATTTGAAGATGGTATATCTCGACGTGTCACCTTACACTTTGTCCTCTGCCAAATTCCGTCCGGCTTTGGGATGCGACACAAACTGGATGTGCGCACATTACAAGTTCAGCGCAATCCTTCGATCGCTAGCGATGCAGCACCCGGCGCTCACCGGCCTGCCGATGGCCGTCTTCGCCGACATTGTTCGGCTTATAAAATATGGGTACGAGTCGGTGTTTCGATAAAGATTTTGCACCAAATGATCTGCTATATTTACAACAGCCTTGAGCAAGTTTCAGCGCTAATGCAGGCGGTGTTCAACGACATCAGCGACCTGGCTCGTGACACCTAGCGTTAGCCGCCAATCGATTATGCTGCGTATTTTGCTGTTAGCCCCGGGTAGTAACCCAAATGGCATTACCGGACCTCTTATTGGGTACTCTCATGGTGATGCCCTGGCTCGACTCCACCTGGTAACGCTAGTCATTGGTCGTAGCAACGAAGCGGCTGTGCGTCGCGGGCAGGCGCCATTTCATGGCATCGAAGTCATTGATCTGCCTTGGCTCGATCGAATCTACGCATGGTGCTTTCGTCGGATCTTTAAGAATAATTATCGCAGCCAAGTTCTTACAGCTTTCAATTATATCTTTTGTCTGGCATTTGAATGGCAAGCTTGGCGGCAGACGCGAACCCGAATCAAGGCGGGTGAATTCGACGTGGTCCTGCGCCTATTACCTATTTCGTCGGTCTTGCCGAGCGCTTTTGCTTTCTTTCTCCGGCGAGGGCCCATTCCGTTTGTGATTGGACCCATCAACGGTGGGTTACCTTGGCCGACGGGTTTCAGGCAAGCGAAGAGGCAAAAGGAATGGATTTCGGACCTGAGAAGTTTTTACCGGTTTCTACCTTTCGCTCAATCGACTTATCGCAACGCGGCGGCCATCATCGCAGGCTCTTCGCATACGTACGCCGAGTTTGCAGCTCATCGCGAGAAGCTCTTCTTTGTTCCAGGAGAGAACGGGATCGATCCTTCGCTCTATGCGACTGCTTCACGTGGCTTGCAACACAGCGACAAGCTAGAATTAATCTTCGTCGGCGGCCTAGTCCCCTACAAGGCGTGCGACCTTGCTTTGCGAGCGGCTGCTTCTCTCCTGGGAACGAACCAAGCCCGTTTCACTGTTGTCGGCGAAGGGCCCGAGCAGCCCCGCCTTGAGCAACTCGCCAGATCTCTGAGGATCGAGAAGGTTGTCACGTTTTGTGGGCACCTGCGTCATGGTGAAGTCATGCAGCGCCTTGGTGAGGCCGATGTGCTGGTGTTTCCTTCGATTCACGAGTTTGGAGGGGGTGTGGTCTTTGAGGCCCTGGCGATGGGCACAGTACCAGTGGTCGTGGACTTCGGTGGACCCGGGGACATTGTAAATTCCGATGTCGGCTTCAAAGTCCCTCTCACGAACGAAGACGACGTGGTGTTTCAGACCGAGAAGGTTCTGGCTACGCTTGCTCGTGATCCGGTTCTTGTCGATCGGTTACGACAACAAGGCATGCGCTATGCCCGGGAATGCTTGAGCTGGGCTGGTAAGGCGCAAACCACGACACAGATCTTAAGCTGGGTCGTAGGGCAGGGCCCGAAGCCGGACCTTCGCTATTCGAAAGCAACTGTGCTCTCACCAGAAAGACAACTGAACGACAGGCCTACCACTGCGAATGCCGCGCCGAGGTTCGCGGGGGCTGAGTAAAATGGCAATCTCAGGACAGATGGCTGAGTGGTTTAAGGCAGCGGATCGCGATAGCTGTTATACACCCAAGTCGTATCCGAGGTTCGAATTTTTCCTTGTCCGCCAATTTCCACTGTCGCCTGATTCCCGTCCTCTGATTTCCGTCTCGATATGCCTGGCATCGTTGGAATAGTCAGCCAGAGACCGCTCGAAGAATGCGGGAAACTGGTGAAGTCCATGCTGAGTTCCGTTGAACACGAGTTGTTCTACGACTCGGGCTTGTATTGTGTACCTGAGATGGGGATCTACGCTGGATGGGTAGCACACGAAAACTCCCAGGCCGCGGGGCAGCCTTTTGTAAACGAGGGAAGCGATGTTGTGCTTCTCCTTTCAGGCGAGTGTTTTGTGGACCGTGAACTGCGCGCCGGGTTAAGGCAAAAAGGACATGAACTTGGATGTGCAGCCGGCAGTTGGCTGGTTCATCTTTACGAAGAAGAAGGCGATTGCTTCTTTGAAAAATTGAACGGTTTGTTTAGTGGGTTGCTTATTGATAAACGACGCAAGAAGGCCTTTGTGTTCAATGACCGCTATGGAGTTGAACGCGTCTATTGGCATGAAACCCAAGATGCGATCTTCTTTGCTAGCGAAGCCAAAGCGTTGCTGCGAGTTTTACCGGAGGTTAGAAAATTTGACCAGGTAGGCGTCGCTCAGTTTTTGACGTTCGGCTGCACGTTGGAGCAGCGAACTTTGTTTGAAGGCGTTCAGTTGCTTCCCGGAGCATCAGTGTGGTCTTTTGAAAATGGAAAATGTCAGAAGAGGAGATATTTTTCCCCGGAGACATGGGAGTCCCAGTCGATCCTTTCAGCCGAGTCTTTTGCGGTTGAGTTTCAACAGACATTGAAACGAGTCTTACCCCGATATTTTGAATCGGAATCAAGGGTTGGTATGTCCCTGACTGCTGGTTTGGATAGCCGGATGATCATGGCCTGCCTGGCGACTGACAGAGAAAAGCCGGTCTGCTATACTTTTGCAGGTTGGGCACAGGATACACTGGATGCTCGGCTAGGTGGACGAGTGGCAAGGATATGCGGCTTGGAACACAAGGTTCTCCGCCTCGGCCCCGATTTCTTCTCGAAGTTCGGTTCGCTCAATGATCGAACGGTTTATATGACAGACGGCTGCGTGGGACCTTTGGCAGCTCACGAGATTTACTTGAATAGACAGGCCAGGCAGCTCGCACCTGTGCGTGTCACCGGTGTGTTCGGCGGTGAGATTTTCAGGGGCGTATCGATGTTCAAGCCTTCTCCGCTGGCGCGAGAACTCGTCAATTCGGACCTGAATCGTTTGATAAGTTCCCTCGGAGCTCGGTGGACACGCAATGGTCAGCATCCGGTGACCTTTACAGCCTTCCGTGAGATACCGGAAAAGCGTTTCGGGACCCCGGCGGCAAGCCGTTCCCAGCTCAGTTTTCGGACGCCTTACCTGGATAACGAACTCGTTGCGCTTGCGTATCGAACTCCTGAGAGTCTTCGAGCGTCACCTCTCTTGCCTTGGTCCGTCGTTCATAATAATCGTCAGGCCCTCAGCTGCGTCCCCACAGATATGGGAGTAGTGGGGGCAGGCTCCGGGTTAGTCGGAGTGCCAAGGCGGATGGTTTCCAAAGCTGTTTGTAAGCTTGACTATATGTACGCAGAAGGACTACCGCACTGGCTATCCCCGTTTGATAACTTTTTCGATCGCCTTGGTTCCGGCCTAACGCTTTTCGGATGGCACAAGTTCTTGCATTATCGGAAATGGTTCAGACGAGAACTTGCTGGTTATGTCGCGGATGTGTTAAAAGACGTGCAGATCCGTCGTAGCCCCTTCTGGGACTCCAATTTCCTTGAGACTCTGGCTCGTGACCACATACGTGGTCGACGGAATTACGTGCGTGAAATTGACGCTGTGCTCACACTTGAAGCGGTGGACCGCCTTCTTCTACGTGATCTACCTCTGGAACGTCCACAACCGCTACGCGCAATCTCAAACAAGGTAGCGGTGTCGACTTAGCAACCCAACGGCATCCTATCCTGCGAGACTTCATCTTAATTCTCCACAATTCATGGCCATCATTTGTCGCAAATACAACCTTCTGTTTATAATGACTCCGCGCACAGCGTGTACAGCAATCGGGGAATTACTCTGCCAGCATTATGGTGGAGAATTTTTACCAGCGGAAGATATTCTCGATTCTCGCGGATTGATATCTGTTCAGAAGAAGCACAGCACCCTGTCAGAACTCCTTGCGCACAACCTATTGACGGCGAGCGAGTCAAGATCGCTGCTTAAAGTAGTGGCTGTGCGAAATCCGTTTGATAGTCTTGTTTCGTTGTATTTTAAGCAGCGTCTTAAGTATCAGCCATTACTCGCTGATCCGACCTCCTGGGTACACCGGACTCCCGGTTACGTCCGGACGATGAAACATGCTCAAACAGGCTCCTTTGAGAGATGGGTGTTCAGAATGTGTTACAGGAAAATTGTTAAAAGGCTTTTAGGGTTACAGAACTCCATGTTCGCTGACTACACAACCGGGGCGGACGATGTGATAAGATTCGAAAGTATGGAGAAGGACCTAAAGAAGGCGTTCGATCGAGCTGGAATCGATTGGAAAGCAGATATACCCAACGTCAATCGCACGGATGAGAGAGTGAATCGCGATTATCGCTCATATTATTCTCGGCCAGCAACGTTCGCCGTGGCGACAGCGTATTCTTACGATCTGAAAACCTACGGTTATCGATTTTAAATTCAATCGTTGTTGATTCATAGCAATCGATGAAAACATTAATTATTAAGCTAGGCGCCACCGGCGATGTCGTAAGAACCACGCCGTTACTTAACCGGATTCCGGGAAAAATTACATGGCTGTCGTCTGCGACGAATATCGCACTACTACAAGGGCTTAAGGAAAACCTTCGCAGCTTCGCTTGGGCGCACCGAGAAAGAGCCTTAGATACTGACTATGATCTCGTCATAAACTTGGAGGACACACTGGACGTTGCGCAATTTTTGAAAACGCTGCGATTCAAAGAGATCTTCGGAGCTTACACCGATTCTAACAACTCACTGTGCTATACACAAAAGTCAAAATGCTGGTTTGACCTCAGCCTTATTAGTTCCTATGGCCGGCTAGAAGCTGATCGACTAAAATTGCTTAACCGGCGGACGTATCAGGAGTTGATCTTTGAAGGTCTTGGCTTTGGCTTTAGCGGCGACCCATACCTGCTCCCTCGTCCAATTGAGACCCGGCTGTCAGGTGATGTGGCCATAGCAGCTGATGCGGGCCCGATCTGGCCAATGAAAAAATGGGCCTACTACAGGGAATTGAAACAACAGCTTGAAGATCGAGGCTTGATCGTCAATCTTCTGCCGAAACGGCCGTCGCTACTCGAACATTTGGCGGATGTGTGTAACCATGGGTGTCTGGTCGGCGGAGACAGTTTGCCAATGCATTTCGCGCTCGGCTCACGTACGCGATGCGTGACTCTGTTTACCTGCACGAGCCCGTGGGAGATTTACGACTATGGAATCCAAAAGAAGATAGTTTCGCCACTCCTTGAGGAATTCTTCTATAAACGCGGCTATGATGAGCGCGCGACAACAGCCATAACTGTCGATCAGGTATTCGATGCGGTGATAGCCCAACTGAAGGCGACGGAGCCAGCGGCGGGTTGATCGCCTTACTGTCAAATGACGCAGGTAGTGCAAGATAAGACCCAGACCGGCTGCACGTTGGTAAAGGGCAGTGGTCAGTGGTCAGCAGTCGCAAGTCGGAAGTCAGACATTACGGAGCGGATCACTCAGTCATCAGCTGTCGATCATCAGTCTTCCTCCATCCGTCATCAAGCGGTTCGCGTAGCCCTGCTGACGGGGGGCGGCGACAAGCCCTACGCGGTTGGCATCGCAGCCGCACTTACCTCACAGGGCATATCGCTTGATTTTATCGGCAGCGATGACCTAAATGTACCCGAAGTAGTCACTAATCCGCGAGTAAATTTTTTGAACCTGCGCGGGGATCAGCGCTCCGAAGCAAGTTCAATGGCGAAGATCTACAGGGTATCAAAGTATTACTTCCGCCTGATTAGTTATGCGGTCACAGCAAAACCAAAACTCTTCCACCTCCTGTGGAACAACAAAATCGAGCTCTTCGACCGCACGGTGTTGATGCTCTATTACAAGTTGCTGGGCAAACGTGTCGTGTTCACAGCCCACAACGTGAATGCGGGTAAAAGGGATCAGAACGATTCGTGGCTAAATCGGTTTACACTAAAGATTCAATATAGCCTATGTGACCATATTTTTGTTCACACCGACCGAATGAAAAACGAGATGATCTCCGAGTTTAGGATTCCCGAGGAAAAGATAAGCGTAATCCCATTTGGAATTAACAACACGGTTCCGAACACAAGCCTTTCGAGCCTTGAAGCAAAGCGACAACTCGGCATTAGCACGGACGATAAAAGCTTGCTGTTTTTTGGGAACATCGCGCCTTACAAAGGGCTTGAATATTTGATCGCTGCTTTTGGCGAATTGTTAAAGAAAGACCACCGTTACTGTCTTCTTA
>Ga0066903_100000842_pt1 | contig 20851 bp, 17 predicted proteins | sample PanSoiMetaGPlot1_FD_67491 | JGI IMG/M metagenome (GOLD analysis project Ga0066903, IMG submission 67491) | Tropical forest soil microbial communities from Panama analyzed to predict greenhouse gas emissions - Panama Soil - Plot 1 (version 2) | ecosystem: Environmental > Terrestrial > Soil >... | reverse complement strand
GGCCGTTCGGGCCAGCGAGTGGTTTGCGCGGGTCGCCTAGTCGCGACGGTGCTTGGCCGACCAGCCCAATCTTGTGCGTCTCAATCTTCTTCTGTTTCACGATGCCGCTCCAGGTCACGGTGGACTGTTACCGAACTTTTAGAACCAATCTGGGCGCTCTCCGATACTTTAGGCGCGCGCGTGAGCCGCAGTGGTGGGGAGTTTCGCAAAGGTCGATGGCTGCTTTGTTTCGAACCCATGTGCATCGATTGTCTGCGAAACGTTTCGTAGCGTCAAGCATTCTTTCTCACCTTTTCTTTCTGCAGCCGAGAACTATAGGGTTCAATCCCCGTAGAAGTGGGTGTGAAGATCGCAAAGACCGACGCGGTAACCGTCCGCCTCGAGCGCGACCTGAAAAGGCGCTTGGCCCAAGCCGCAATCAAGCTCGATTTGAGCGAAAACGACATCGTACGCCACGCGGTGCGCGCAGCAGTGAATGCCATTGAAGCTAACGATTACAAAATCGAGCTGCCACTCGAGATGTCGCTGGCAAAAGGGTCAAGGCAGATTGCGGGTACCAGGGATCGGTGAAAAGACTTGGTTATTCGATGTCACACGCTTTCCCTTTCTTTAATCTTTCGGTAATTTCCATCAGACCTTACACGAGACCGTTTCTGCACGTCTGCGGGCTCAAGCGGAAATAGGCGGTTTTCCGTGGACGTGTTATGACTTTTCCGCACCCATGTTGTGACTCACGCTTCGATTACTCGCATTTGCGAGGATGGAGCGGGCAACGGGAATCGACCCATTTCCGAGTCTTCGTGTTGTTGCGCGATTTATAGGCAACCTTGCGCGATAACGTATCTTACTGGGAAATTCGTTAGGCGCGTAGTTTACACGAATTGCGCATCTAAACGTAGTCCGGCTGTCCGAATTTGTCCGAAATGTTAAACGCCATTTAAACCTTTAGGGGCTTTTCTTGGGGTTTTTGCCCTTAGATAGATCGCGTTTCCCCGTGGTCTAACGTGTGCCGCTCGCTAGGAGTGGGGGAGTCGATGTGACGATTCTATTCACCCTGGGTGCGCTCCAGCGTGAAGATCTTGTCGAGCTTGGCGTGTATGGCCTTGCGTTCCGCAATCTCTTCAGCTGTGGGCATTGTCACGTTCACTTGCACTCCAACGTTAACGCCACCTTGCGCGTTCCATCCATGCAATTGCGCTGCGCTGCTTACCACGTCTTTCAGTCTCGCCGAGGCGTTCACCACATCGTCCCCTTCGCGTTCTGCAAGGCTAACGCTGGCTTTCCGAGTCGCAGTGGATAGCCCTAGGCGCGTGGTTTCGGCGTCCTGTTTCAGCCGTTCCTGAAGCGATTCAGCGGGAGTGACAACACCGACAACGGGCGACAACACTTCACGAGGATGAGGCGCCTCGAGGCGTTTTGGGAGTTTCCAGCGATAGCGCACCACCCAGTTAAGTACGCGCCCTTCAGACAAAGCGCACTGGCGGGCGGCTTCGCGCCAGTTGCCAAGAGCAATGCCGAGCATACGAACTTGTTCACGTTGGGCGATGACCTCGGCCTTAGTCTGTGGTCGCGACCGCTGGTGGTTGCGCCCGTCATTTGGTTCTCCCATGTTCAAGCGAACAGATAAAGTCGTTTGGAGGAAAATGCAATCTTTACCGTGACGCGGATTTTTGCTCCTGAATCTCCCGCGACGGATGAGCTAAACGACCACGCGGCATGGAAGGATGAACGAGCTTCTTACCCGACCGCTTGGAGCGATCACTACTTAGGTTCAATAGGCCAGCACGTAGCTATCGGTGAATGATTTCCTTAGGTGGCAACATCCATGCGGAAAAATGAATGTTGACGAAGTTGGTGCACTTTTGATAAAGGTCGTCCCTATGAAGAAAACCTCACTTCTAGCATCAGCCCTGCTCGGATTCGTCATGGCTACGCTGCAAGCCGGGACAGAGACATACAAGCAGGTCACACCACCGCCCCCACCGCTTTACGGCGTCGGTTTTTATGGTGCGATCGACATGGGAGCGAATGTCTATCAGAACCGTGGTGGAACCCGCTCCTTCAGTGTTGACGGAGATGGGGACCGTTTTGATAACAACCCAGAGTTTTTCGGATCCACTCTGGAGGTGAACCCAAAAAATGACGTCGGCTTTTTTGGCGGCATCAAACTGGGTTACGTCTTTGGCACGAGCTGGATTCGTCCGACCGTTGAAGGAGATTTCTTCTATAATGGCTTCAGGGGCGGGGCTGATTTCACCCTGAACGAGGCGTTCACGCCGTGCCCGACCTGTGCCACCGAGTTTTCGACTCACCAGCGCAACGTGACTACCTGGATCAATACGGGCGCCTTCATGTTTAACTTCATTTTGCGAATTGCGCCCGACAGTTGGAGGTTCCAGCCGTATGCTGGCGCCGGGGTCGGCGTTTACTACGCCGAATCTGCGGGGGTCGAGGTTGTAGACCCGGTAACCGGCAGAGTCCCTATCAACACTGGCGGAGGATCAAATCATGCAGACTTGGCGTGGCAGGTGGTCGCCGGCGCAGACTACTTTTTCAATCCTCAGTGGAGCGCGTTTATCGAATACCACTACCTCGATTATACGAGTACCCAGATCGACACGAATCAGAGTCGTGATCTGGGGCAACACTTGGTTGGCGCCGGTGTGCGTTTCTTCTTCCACTAATAGCGAGCAATCTACCTGCTAGCTTAAGTCGATCGGCCTCCTTTCTTCGGGAGGCCGATTTTGCACTGTCGGCGCAGCCGCTGTGGAAAGGAATGGAATACAAGACCGAGGTGCCAGAGCTGCGAAGGTCGGGTTCCCTAACAGCTTCGCTATAGGACTAAGGTCCAATTGATTAACGTCTAACCTGAGATGTACAATGAACCTTTCCGGCCAAGTTGGCCTGAGGAGCGAATAATCTGGCCGGATGGCGGACGGGAGCCAAAATCAAATTCCCGGTTTAACAAGGAATAAAACGATGAATGATGAACAAGCTCAAGCGGTCAGAAATGAACTCAAACGCTTCGCAGGAGATCTAAACCTCTCTGATGAACAAAAGACAAAACTTCACGAGCGGATAGCTTTTGCAGCCGGCAGGCTGCATGAATACAAGAAGTCCCATCCGGACGTTACCCGGCAGGACATCATCGACGCGCTCAAATCTCACCGAACCGAGCTTCGGCAGGGGCTGGAGCGTTTCCTTACTCCGGAACAGTTAAAGAAATGGGATGCCGAAGTGGCCAAAGCGAAAGAGTTTCTCGGTCAGCCTGCAGCGTGAGCCGGTGACTATGGAAGCGGAAAGTGGCTGGCGCGAAGCTTTCGCGCCGGCTACTGGATGGGAGAATCTGCCGTGGTCGCCCCATGGCTGAAGGCTCTCATCACGCGTGAGGGATTGATAGAAATGCTCGACAAAAGCCTTCAAAAAGAACAAGCCCCGATGGTGGACGAACGTCTGGCGAGGGTTGTTCGGATCATTGTTGATCAATATGACGGAGATGTGAAGGCGTTTGTCGAATAGATCCGTTACAAAACAGAGGTGAATCGGAAGGCTGAGGCCGCGTCGCGCCATGGCGACGAGGCGGCGTTGCGCAAATGCCCGTCGACGACAAGGATTATCGGGAGAATTTCGCGCGTGCAGTATTCCTAACTGGAAGGGGCGAGCGACTTCAATCTCATTCATGATTACGCTTCGCAAACGAAGGACTTGGACACTCAGCTGGAGGTTTATGGCAGCCTGTTTCTGACCCAGGCACAAAGCGCCGAATTCAAAAACAAAAGCGAAGAAGAGCACAAAGTTTATCTGGAAAGCCATGCAGCGGATAAGCTCGATGTCCTATGGTATCTCGTCGTTTCATGGTGTCGTCTGCTGCAAACGAAAGATTACCAACTTACGCCGGACGAGGCATATTGGCTCGGGGTGGTTGACGAGGTCACTGGCTCGGCATGCAAAGTGACAGGGAGATGATTGAAATGATCCTGTCGACGGAGTCGGCAACGCAAGCAATGAAGGACTCGAAAGAAGGAACTCACCCGCGCGGCGCTCAGTAGATGCGGGCACGCAAAAAGTGAATTGCCATAGGTTTTGGCTAGCTAACAAGGCAGCTTAAAGAATGGTGTTTCGAAGGAGGGGGGCTTAGCCTTCGCTGAGACACCGCCTAGCGCGATCCCCGGATTCACCGAGAGCCCCGAGGTTTCTGACGTGAGGCCGTTGTTTCAATGTGCCTCCTGAAGAACTCTCCTGGCTTCACGCGAATTTGCAGCAGTCAACATCAAGTAGAAGGACGTTTATGAAAAACAGAAAAAACTACATTAGAAAATCCAACGCGACTCTTAGCCAAAGCGGAATGCTAGCTGCATTGCTGAAACACCAACGAGACAAAGTCATTGAATTGGCGCGGCGTCACGCGCAACGAGAGCAGAAGCGCGCCGTCTTTTTGGGTCGCCTGATGTGGCTTTTGCCACGCGTTCAAAGGCATCATCGCTAGTCGATGATTCCGCCGCGCTTCTTTAAAAAGAGAAATCCTTACGCGGCACACTTGAATCCTTCGTTAAGCCAATGGCCGTGTCTCACCAAATCCACAGCTACTTAGAACTCCGGAAACAGATTCATGACGATCTGCGGCGCCAACATCCCGAATGGGTCCAGCCAAATGGCGGGTCGCCTATATGTGATTCTTACGAGGCGCGCCTCGCAGAACTGCTTGGCGCCTTAACGCAAAGGGATGCTAATAAACTAACACTTTCTCCGCCGGATCGATCAAGCCTGCAGCAAAAGCCCGTTCATCCTAAGGTCTTACAAATCGCTCGATAACCTCGCATTTGCTACGAAACGACTCTAAAAAATTGTGAAAGTTAAGAAAAACGGGGCACAAACAGGCAATGTACTTGTGGTTCCAAGTCCTGTAAGAGTACGGTGGGTCGGGGTGGAGAAACGAGGCGCAAAGAAAGGCAGAGACACATGAACTTACGAGACCGTCAATTCAAATTCCTCAAACAGACATTTCATGCCGTGATCGCCGCACTGCTCGCGTGGAGCTTTCCGGTGGTCCTAGCGCAGGAGGCACCGCCGACCCAACCGCAGGAAACGACAACGACGGAAGAGGCGCCGAAGCTTCCTGCCGATCAATTGGATTCTCTGGTTGCTCCGATCGCTCTTTATTCCGATTCACTCCTGGCGCAAACGCTCGCTGCTTCCACCTACCCACTTGAAATCATCCAGCTCCAGCAGTGGATGGATAAGAACAAGAATTTACGAGGTCAAGCACTGGCGGACGCCGTGTCAAAGCAGCCATGGGACCCGAGCATCCAGGCACTGGTAGCCTTTCCAGATGCGGTGCAACGGATGGCGAGCAATATCCAATGGACCACGGATTTGGGAAACGCATTCCTAGCGCAGCAATCTGATGTGATGGACGCAGTCCAGCGCATGCGCGCAAAAGCGCAGGGCACTGGGAATCTAAAAACCGGTATGCAGCAAACCGTAGAGACCAAGACAGTTGAAGGTGGAAAGCAGGTGATCGAGATTCAACAAGCCAATCCCGACGTAGCTTACGTGCCATCTTACGACCCAACGGTCGTTTACGGAGCTGCTCCTGCTGACTATCCCTATACCAACTACAGCTATCCCGGGTATGTGCCAGGGTCAGCTTTGGCGTGGGGCGCAGGAGTTGCGGTGGGTGCAGCCGCCTGGGGTGCTTGGGGCGGTAACTGGGGCAATTGGGGCAATTGCGATTGGAACCACGGCGACGTGAACGTCAATAACAACAATAATTTCAACAGGAACTACAACAAGAACGTCAACCGTGGTCAAGCCGGCCAAGGCAACCAGTGGCAGCACAATCCACAACATCGCGGGGGGGCACCATATGGAAATCAGAATACGGCCAATAGATATGCCGGCGGAGCTAATCGGGGCGGTGCAGGGGGTGTAGGAGCCGCGACTCGCGCGGGTGGTGCAGGAGCCGCGACTCGCGCGGGTGGTGCAGGAGCCGCGACTCGCGCGGGCGGTGCAGGAGCCGCGACTCGCGCGGGCGGTGCAGGAGCCGCGACTCGCGCGGGTGGTGCAGGAGCCGCGACTCGCGCAGGCGGTGCAGGAGCCGCGACTCGCGCGGGCGGTGCAGCAGCCGCGACTCGCGCAGGCGGCGGTGGTGATCGCGTAGGTAACCGCACGGTGTCATCGCCTTCCAAGGGCGGCGGAGCCTTTGGCGGCGGATCTAGCGGGAGTGCGGCTCGCACCAGTAGTAGTAGGGGGGCCAGTAGCATGGGTGCTCGCGGCGGAGGCGGTGGAGCAAAAGCAGGCGCTGCCCGAGGCGGCGGAGGCGCTGCCCGGGGCGGAGGCGGTGGCCGAGGCGGAGGCGGAGGTGGCCGAAGGTAGGCAAACCATCGATGAAAGTACCAATGAAGACAAAACTGAACATGATAACGTCGTCGAAAATTTCGGTGATCGTTTCCGCGATTTTCATTTCTGGATTTTTGGGTCTTGCTTTGTATGCAGCCCCGGCTGTCAAATCGGACTCGACTGCAGTTTCGCAGGCAACGCAAAAAGAATTCGACACACCACAACAGGCTGTCGATAGCTTTCTTCAAGCGGCGGAGACTTTCGATGTTCCTGCTTTGAAGGAAATTCTTGGTCCGGACAGCGCTGACCTTCTTACATCTGAGGATCCCGTCATGGACAGGGACCGGGCAATCGCCTTTGCCGCGAAGGCGAAGGAAAAGAATTCGCTTCAAGTGGATCCAAAGAATCCGAACCGCGCCATCCTTTCGGTGGGAAACGATGATTTCCCCCTGCCGATTCCAATTGTTAGGCGTAAGGGCAAGTGGGTTTTTGATACCAAGGCGGGCCGCGAGGAAATCTTACTGCGGCGCATTGGTGCGAACGAGCTCGACGCTCTTTCGGTCGCTCGCGGGTTCGTAGACGCCCAAAAAGAGTACGCTGAGGAAAAGCACGACGGCGCTACGGTAAACCAGTACGCGCAGAAGATCATCAGCACCCCCGGGAAACACGACGGTCTGGCGTGGCAAAACCCGGATGGGTCGTGGGGAGGCCCAGTTGGGGAGGCTGTGGCCAAGGCTCTTGAGCAGGGTTATTCAGATAAGACTCAGCCCTATCATGGCTACTACTTCAAAGTTCTGAAGGGGCAAGGGCCCGCGGCGCCGATGGGACAAATCGACTTTCTCGTTAACGGGGCGATGATCGGGGGCTTTGCTTTGGCGGCCGCACCCGCACAATATCGCGTCACCGGCGTGCAGACATTCATCGTCAGTCACGACGGGATCGTTTACGAAAAAGATCTAGGACCCGACACGCTCAAGGTTTTCAAGAGCATGGATCGCTTCAACCCCGACAAGACTTGGCGCGCCACTGACGATGAGTGGTAGTGTAGACTAATTACATTCATTGGGCTCAAACCAAAGGACAATAGAACTGGGGGTTCACTCTTAGCTTGCCATTGATGTTTTCTACAGGCTGCGATCAACACGCAAAACACATTCAACCCCGCGGGCACGCTTGGCGACGAGCCGCCAAAGGACAGGAATTCACTTATCAGCTTCCCGGGCTCCAAACGCGATCGCCGCTGCAGATGGCGCAAAAAGGACAATTAAAAGTGGCAAGTTGAAAGTCCCTGCAAGCCTCTCGGCCGTTACTCCTACTAAGGAAAGAAATAGCACATCGATGAAGACGTTGTTCGAGTCGCAGCTCAGATCGGGATTTCCATTCCTTCGCGGGCCAGCACCCCATTGGGAAACCGTTCTCGACATAATTTTTCGATGCGGTCAAGAAACTCGTCGTCGTGATCGGGGTCGTGATGGGTGAGCGCGAGGCGCTTTACGCCCGCCATTTCCGCAACTTCCATGGCCTGATCGAAGCTGCTGTGGCCCCATCCACGCCGTTGCTGCAGTTCCTCGGCGGTGTATTGCGCGTCATGGACTAACAAGTCAGCACCGCGCGCCAACTCCACCAACCGCCGATCAATCTGCTCGCCGTGCTCGACATCCGTGCAAACGATGAGGACTTTGTCATTTCGCTCGATCCGGAAACTATACGCTCCGCCTGGGTGGTTGTGCTTTTGAGCGGTGACTACGGTTTCAACATTGTCGTCGCCGGTGATGTGTTTGCTGGCATCAGCGATTTGCAGGAACTCAAAATTGGCCCCCATGTGATCCAATTGCACTGGGAAATATTCAGCCTGCATTTGGACTTCGAAAATCTCCCGCAAATTGGTGACCGTCTGGTCCCGGCCCAACGTCAGGAACGTGATTTTTTGACCGGGATCATAAGCCGGAGCAAAGAATGGAAAGCCTTGGATGTGGTCCCAGTGAAAGTGCGTGAAGGCGATAACGATTCGTTCCTGCTTGTGGCCGATGGCGCGAAGATCTCTGCCCAGATTTCGCAGTCCAGTGCCCGCGTCAATGATGACGATGCGGTTCGTATCGGTGAACGTGATCTGAAGGCAGGTGGTGTTACCGCCGAATTGCTGAAAACCGGCATCGCAGATAGGGATGGATCCCCGCGTACCGTAAAACTTAAGCTTCATGAATTGTTCTTATGAAAGTAAGTTTCCGGGTCACGAGTATCAAGCAGGGAACGCCTCGAACCATTTTGGCCCATAGTAGTACAGAAAAGCTGGGACACGTGGACGGTTTACGGGAACGTCGGCTTTGGGTTGCAAACGGGCTGCCGACGAGCGGAATTACGTTTACGCTGGCGCAGTTCTCGAACGTGAGAACGAATTAACGGTCGATGGGAGCGTTGTCGACCCGCGGCGCGCCTTCTTGCTCGTCGCGAAAGTTATGGCGGTCTTCAATTTCGGACACTCTGGTTGGGCGCGTTGTTTGCGCGGTGCATGATGTGAAAAGTCCCAGTGCCGTAATCGTGCCTCCGAAGTGAGTATCGCTTCACATAAAGCCGCGCTTGTCTTTGCGCAGACGCACTTTGTAAGAGTGCTCTAACCGCGGCTTGTCTGCGCCGTCGAAGCGCGTCACGATCTGGTTCAGGGTATGTTGGCGAGGATCTTATCCATTTCAGAAGCGGTGAAAGCGCGCATTGTCTGCGTGCGGATGTTGCCCAGCATGTCCGCCGCCAGCAACACGCTGGTGGCCGTTTGATCGTCCGGGGCTTCGAAGATGCACACTTGATCATATTCGCCGAGCGTCCAATACATCGCTTTGATGGTAACTCCCATCGACTGCACCTTGGCGGCCCAATCGGCCGCCCTCTGGGTCGTCTGCTTAGCGGCTTGGATTCCCTTGTCGGTAAATTTCACCAAACTGATGTAGGTGGGCCTAATCTTCGCCGTCTCAGAGGTAAGTTTTGTTTGGGAGTTGTCTAGCTTCGGTGTGCCTGTCTTTGGGTCGTCAGAGCAATACAATGCCGTCCCAAAAAGGCAAAGCGCCAAAATCAATCCAGTCGTTTTTGTTTTCACGAGGCCGATCAAACCTGGATCTCCATTTCCCGTCAACATTTCTTGTTCACGCGTAAGAACAATCTGGATTGTTGACGCACACCGCGACGACGGAAAGCGTTTTGTTGTGCGCTCCGATGAAAAGCTGACGGCGTTTATAGAACTGGAATCAGCGGTGCGATCCAGCCAGCGTCGAACTCAGCTTGTTACGAAACCAGTCTTAGCAACTCAATTTACGCCGCAAGCCAGCCAAGCCGAGTAAAGCGCAACCAGAAACTGTCGTGCCGCCATCGGGAACTGTGGTGGGAGTCACGCTAACGTCGTCGAGCAACCAGTTGGGTGTTGCCTGAACCTATACCCAGAAACTGCAGCGCCGTAGAGGCGCTTGAGGCCGTTTCGGTAAACGTAAACTCCGTGTAAGATAATGGTTGAGCGGGCTCGGTGAAAATAGTTGAGCCACCCCATTTGGCAACAAAGCTATCACCGCCCTGTCCGCTTGGACTGGCCAACCAAAAGGAGATCGTATACGATTGGGCTGCCATCGTCAGGAGCGTCTGTGTAATGGAACCGGTGGTGATTTTTGCTTGAAAACTTCCAGAATGCCGCGCGGTGCCAAGGAAAGTGCCCGTTACTGCTGCACCACCGCTGGTCGTCCAGCCGGTGAGGTCTCCCGTTTCAAACCCGGGGTTGGTAATCAGATTTGCCTTGGCGGGATAGGCAACTGAGAGAGCGGCGACTGCGGTTAGGGCAAGTAGAATAGGGCGTAGGGTTCTCATGCCCTGAAAAACCAGCATTCATAAACGTGCATGGAGCCCACAAGTGGTTCTGGACGTTTTTCAGCAACTTCATGCTGAAAAAACCGGAGAGAAGTTTAGAGGCATTCTCCGCACCACCCCATGCCATCGCTGTAATGTTTTAGGACAAGCGTAGCAATATATGTGCACAGCAGATTTGCGATGCATGCTTGGGAGACAGACGCTTTATCTGGTTTTACTAGGGGATTGTGAGCATAGCTCCGGGTACATCGCGAGATGCGAGAGATGCAAGTGGTAACCTCCATCGCGAACTACCGCAGCTTGGTCGACAAGCTATCGCGTATCGAAGCTAAATTGTCCCCACGAGAGCGAGCAATGTTTCATGCCATTCTGCCGAAGGAGCTCTTTGGACCGAATAGTGCGACGATCGAATTTTTGTTCGCGACGCCGCAAGAAATCCTGAGCCGAGATGAGCTGGAGATCTTTTTGCGATTGCGAGAATCACAAGATGTAGATCTTGCCGCGCCTTGTGCGTTGCGGTCGTCGATGGTGTTGATCATGAAGGCAACCCGCCTTTGTAATCTGCGTTGCACATATTGCCACTCCTGGAAAGGGGGGCCCAATCAGGTAATGGGGTTCGAGGTCTTGGCCAAGACAACACGCGACGCACTGAGACGCCCAGAGGTAAGGCACGTGAATTTTGTTTGGCACGGCGGAGAAGTCACGCTGTTACCAATTGGTTTTTTCAAGAAAGCACTGTGGCTACAGAGGATGTTCAAAAGCGAAGGGCAGGTGATTACCAACTCGATTCAAACCAACGCCACTCGATTGAATGAGGAATGGATCAACTTGTTTGCAAGCACTCACTTTGACGTAGGCGTGAGCATTGACGGGCCGGCTGAGATCCACAACCAGCGCCGCAGGACGGTGGGTGGGCGGCCGACATGGGACCAGGTTCGCGTCGGGATTGCGCAGATGCAGCAAGCGAATGTGCCGTGCGGCGCGCTTGTTGTAGTGGATCGACAAGTGGTCGAGTTAGGCGCCGAGCGCTTATTGAGTTGTCTTCTCGAATTAAAGGTAGCGAGAGCCGCACTACTGAATGTCTTGCCCCCTAACGGCGAAGCGCAGCCAACGAGGAATAGATATTTGCCGTGGTCGGACTACGTCATCTTTCTGCAGCAGATGTTTCGATGTTGGTGGCCGACCCACCGCGACGAGATCGACATGGCGAGCTTGAGCACGCTGATAAACAATCTGTCTGGCCGTGCGCCAAATCTGTGCGTATACGCCGGAGACTGTATGGGGCAATTTCTAACTATTGAACCAAACGGGATAGTCAGCGCATGCGACAAGTATATCGGTGACCGCGAGTTTGAATTTGGCAATCTCCTAGTAGCCGATTTGAACGAGGTGCTGGCGGCATCCAAAAACCTAGCGCGTTCCAGAACCTCAGCCGCATCTGAGGCGTCACGCATGGACGAGTGCAAGTACTACGTTGTTTGCCGTGGCGGTTGCCCACACGACCGACGATTGAACCGGATTTATCAAACTGGGTGGGATGGAAATTGCTGCGGGTTGGCGGATTTGCTTGACGAAATCAGCGCCGCTATTCATAACGAGACGGCTAACGAAAGGAGCAAATATGCCGAGCGATAGACTTCAACTGACAGAGAAACAACTAAAAGCGATTAAAAAAAGGCTCAGCCGCAAGTATCTGAAGGCAGATGAAGCCGCATTATTGGAAGGGTTGCTCGAGATGGCCACCCTCCATCCGGACAGATCACACACCTCTGCTGCTTGGCATTATATGATCCCAAAATAACACTGTATCGCTTTTCCGAACAACGGAATCCTATGGGTCATGGACTCTTAGGAGCAAGCGAGGCAACCAGTGTTTCGAATCGCCCATCGCCGCGCAACGGGTCCCATTGGGGGTGCAAGCGCAGTTGACCGTAGCTAAGACCGCTCGGAATTCGTGCGGCGATTTCCAGTTGCTCTATCGCAAGTCTCTTCTCGCCGCACCAGGCATAAATGAGGGCCAGGGATGTAATCATGTCGGCGCCGTCAACGGTATCTCTTGTTAACGGCAAGAGATTGACAGCGCGTCGCCCATTCTCAATCGCTTGCGCTTTTTGGCCTAGAGCAGCCTTGATCAATCCAAGAACGCAGAGCCCTTCCGGGTAATCTGGTTGTGTCTGCAGAATTTTGTTAATCTCGGTCTCTGCCTCCATAAAAGCAGCATGCGCACGCGTTGTATTACCGGACGCGCGCGCTACTACGCCTACGCACCAAGCATGCGAGAAAGGAAGGCTGCCCACTTGGCATCCAGTGTCAGTTATCGCCAGAGTTCTTTGCGCCGAGGGCCAGTCGCGTTCGCACAGAGCGAGGTCAATGCAGACATCGGCAAGGGCCCTGACGCTGGACGGATCCGCGGCGATAATCGCATCGACGGCTGCGCGCAACGGCTTTGGATTAGCCTGCGATTCGAGCGGAATTGTGGCAAGCTGCACTTTTGTCGGGATGTCGTCCGGGGCAATCTCCAATGCGCGTTTGAGGGTAGCTGACATCTCGTCGTAACGGCGCTGGTATTCATAAGTGAGTGACAGTTGTTGCAGGATAGTGAAGTTGCGCGGATCGAGTTCCAGCGCCCGTTCGAAATTGCGGTTCGATTCCTCCCATTTTCCCCTGCGACGTTCGATGCGAGCGATCGAAAGAAATACAAGGGGTTCATTCGGTAAACTCCGTCGCGCTATTTCCAGCTCGGAAAGCGCGCCGTCATAATCGCGATGCGCAACGTAAGAATGATGGCTAAGCGCCAGGCGCGCCTCGCCGGAATCGGGCCGAATTCGGAAGGCATTATCGATCGCGGCTTTGGCCAAATCCAGACGCTGTTGAGTATGGTCTGCTCCAATGAAGTAAATTTCATCGTGTGCCCGCGCGAGCTGGCAGTAAGCGCGCAGAAAGGAAGGATCGCGCGTTACTGCTTCGCCGAAGAGCCGCACCGCCTCAATCAAGTTGTCCCTTGCAGGCACGTTAAAGTTGATCGCCTCGAGCAAATTCTTGCCGCGCAGATAAAGATCGTATGCTCCAAGATCGGCGGTAGGTCGCTCTTCGATAGCCGCCTTCTCGGTCGGCGAAAGTCGTGTTTTGAGCTGCGCTACTATTCTTTCGGCGAGATCGCTTTCCAATACGAAGACGTCCGCGACATCACGGTCATAATGATCCCCCCAAATATGCATATCTGTTCGGGCGTCGATTAACTGCGCGCTCACCCGCACGCGCCCGCCTACCTGCTGCACACTCCCTTCAACAATATAGGTGACCCCCAGCGCCTTAGCGATCTCGCGTAAATTGCGAGCACCGCCGCTCTTGTACTGCGTTACGCTCGTGCGGCTGATCACCTTGAGATCGGCGACTCGCGATAGGTCATTCAGAATTTCTTCGTGCACGCCATCCGTGAAGTAGGTGTTCTGTTGCTCGTCGCTCAAATTCTCAAACGGAAGCACCGCTATGCTTTTCTGAGAGATCGATTCACCTGTCTGCTTGTAAAATGGGATTCGCCCAAGGATCAGCATCGCAATAACCAGCAACAAGACGCCGATAATGATGAAGTCGAGAATCCGCCCGGTCATGCTCTGAGCCGTTCTCGCCTTTGCCGGATCGAGATCTTCCGTCCGCACAACTCCTTCAGGGGTAAATTCGTAAACCCAAGAGAGTAGCATTGCGATTGGGAATCCAACGGCTAGCGCAATGACAACAAAGCGCACCGCGGAATTTGGTATCTCAAAAAACGGAAAGACCTGCGTCGTAAGCTGCGTGAGGAACCATGCGACGACTCCATAGGCGACCGCTGCACGGTAAACGTTGCGTCGCTTCAGCTCGGCCAGAAACTTCGTTGGGTTCACTCTAGCGTTATCTTTACCTACCATTTTGGCGTTGCCGAGGCCAGACCAAACGAGGCAAAATCCGCCGCTATGAGGCTTTGGACGCCCATAGCGGAACAGCTCAGCAAAGCCGGTTTCAGTTGAGGCTGCTCAAGTGAGATTGATTCGACTGGCCGCGTAATCTACACGGCGGACGCTTACTCTCGCGATGGTCGCCGGTTTGCTGTCTGGCAGACGAAAGCCTCACCGAATTTTAGGAACTGTAAGAGCGATTCGACGCCAAAGGCTCACGGCCCTGTGACACCGTCATGCGGTAACCGAGCAGGTTTTGCTCACTACGGATTGATAAGTGTTGCCAGATTGCGTCTTCGGCTTTCCTAAGATGCAGCCTTGATTCTGGTGCGGGTTTTTGGTTCGATCCGAATGTGTCTGTTAACGAGGACGAGGCCTCGGAAAGTCTAAATGCATTAAGCGAGCAAAAAGGCTCAATCGCCTTTACGACAACGCATTGGAGCGTGGTGCTGGAAGCACAAGGCCAATCGCCCGCAGCGCAGGAAGCGTTGGAAAAACTTTGCCGAACTTATTGGCGACCTGTGTACGGGTTCATCAGGCGGCAAAACATTAGAACACAGGAGGCCGAAGACCTTACGCAAGGGTTCTTTTCGCTCCTGCTAGAGCGCCGCGATTTTGATGCCGTCCGCAAGGACAAAGGACGTTTGCGCTCGTATCTTCTAACGTCGTTGAAACATTTCATCGCCAGCGAACACCGTCGCGCGATGACGTTGAAACGAGGCAGAGGTCAACAGCTGATCCGGCTGGAAGAATTGAGGAGAAACAAGCGAGTCGAGATGGAACCAGCAGATTCTCTCAGCGCTGACCGCCTTTATGAGCGGCGCTGGGCGTTGACATTAATGGAGCAGGTCCTGCGACGATTGAAGGACGAATACTGCATAGTGGGCAATGCCCTGTTGTTTGATTCTCTGAAGGAATTGCCGCCAGACGAACCGGGAGCACAATCACGAGCAGATATCGCAATGCAGTTGGGTATGACGGACAATGCCCTTCGGCAGGCCTTTCACCGGTTTCGCCAACGTTATCAGCTCTTGTTGCGCGAAGAAATTAGTCACACCGTCGCCGTGGCCAGCGATGTCGAAGATGAGTTGCGCCATTTGATCGCTGTGTTGCGAACGTAACGTATGACAGAATTCGGCGCAGTATATGGTGAGGAGCGCGCGGGCGACTCTCACATCATGAGCAGCGCACCCAGGGTTTGTCGAAAGTGTGGGGCGGAGATTTTTGCGGACGCACCGGAAGGCCTCTGCACAGCTTGCCTATTCGAGACCGGCCTTAATCTGTTCGCGCACGAATCTGTAGCCGGGATCGTCGACCCCGGCGGCCACGATGGAAAGCGATCGCCAAGTAAAAACAAAACGCTGCCATCAGCAAACACGTTCGGCGACTTTGGCGATTATGAATTGTTGGAGGTAATCGGTCGCGGCGGTCAGGGTGTGGTTTATCGCGCCCGGCAGAAGAGCCTCAACCGTACAGTTGCTCTCAAAGTAATTGGCCTCGGCCATTGGGCTACCGACGCGCATTTGAAGCGCTTTCGCCGCGAAGCGGAAGCCGCCGCCAGCCTGGATCATTCCGGCATCGTTCCCATCTATGAAGTCGGCGAACGCGATGGCTCATGTTATTTCAGCATGCGGTTAGTCGAAGGCGGCCAGCTTGACGAGGTTGCAAAGCAGAAGCCGCTGACGATCCAACAAGCGGTCGAACTAATCGCGAAGGTAGCGCGCACTGTTCACTATGCGCACGAGCATAGCATCCTTCATCGCGACATTAAACCGGGAAATATCCTACTCGATGGGAAAGGCGAACCGCACCTTACCGACTTCGGACTGGCGCGACTTGTCGAGACCGAAAGCACGGTTACGCGCACGCTGGAGGTGCTAGGCACGCCTAGTTACATGGCGCCGGAACAAGCGGTGGGAAATAACGCAGCACTGACAGCTGCCACGGATGTGTATGGGCTTGGCGCGGTACTTTACCAGCTACTGACAGATCATCCGCCTTTTGCTGGAGGAACAACTTACGAGACCATCAAGTTACTTCTCGATACCGAGCCGCGGCAACCGCGCGCGTTGAACCCTAAAATAGATCGTGACCTTGCAACAATCTGTCTGAAGTCTCTCGAGAAGGATCCGGAGCGTCGTTATGCTTCCGCACTTGCGCTTTACGAAGATCTTGAGCGTTGGCTAAAGCACGAGCCGATTCTGGCCCGCCGCACCGGAATCTTTACGCGGGGAAGAAAATGGGTGCGACGCAATCCAAGTATTACAGCGCTTATTGCATCGTTGATAGCTTTGGCAGGGATCACAGGGTGGAATCTTTGGCAAAGCGAACTGACCAGCCTTCCTGTAGCAAAGGGAATCGCGGTCCTTCCGTTTGAAAACCTCTCCAGCGATCCGGACAACGCGTATTTTGCGGAAGGCATCCAAGATGAGATCCTGACTCGACTGGCCGGTGTCGCGGATTTGAAAGTCATCTCGCGCACTTCCACGCAGCACTATCAGAATAAACCTCGCAATCTCGGCGAGATAGCAAAGCAGCTTGGTGTGGCACATATTCTTGAGGGCAGCGTGCAGAAATCGGCTGATCAGGTTCGAGTCAATGTGCAGTTGATTAATGCGCAAAACGATTCCCACCTCTGGGCTGACACCTACGACCGCAAGCTGACTGATATCTTCGCCGTCGAGAGCGAGATCGCCAAAGGAATAGCAGAGTCGCTGCAGGCTCAGCTAACCGGCCGCGAGCAGCAAGCGTTAGCAGCTAAACCGACAAACAACCCACAGGCTTACGATTCATATCTGCGCGGCCTAGCTTTTGGAGCACGCTCGGGGCCAGAAAACTTAGAGAAGGCCGTGAACTTTTACGAGCGGTCAGTCCAGCTGGACCCGACTTTTGCGCTGGCCTGGGCGAGACTCTCTCGTGCGAACGCTCACGCATATTTCATGTTCCCGGAGAAGATCCCTTCTCTCCGTAACGCGACAGAGCGAGCTTTAAACACGGCGCAAAAACTGCAACCGAACTCACCCGAGACTCTGCTCGCGCAGGCTTATTACGAATATTGGGTGCTGCGGGATTACCAGCTTGCCAAAGCGACGTTCGGCCGTGTCCGAGAGCTTTTGCCGAGCAGCAGCGACGTCCCTGCTGCTCTCGCTCTAATCACCGAACGACAAGGGCACTGGGATGAAAGCGTTGCCTACTGGAAGCAAACCCTTGCGCTCGATCCGCTCAACATCGAATGGCTAACGCAAGTGGCAGGGACTTACGCGATGCTTCGGCAGTTTCCGGTTGCCCTAAAAACGTACGATCGCGTGTTGGACATCGTTCCAAATGACCCCGACACCGTTGCCGCCGAAGCAAAGATTCATCTGGCTCAGGGCAACCTGGAACAAGCCCGAAAATTGCTGGCTGGCGTAAACGGACAGACCCCTTCGTTTTCTGTCTACGTAATGAAGATAAACCAATTGTTTCTTGAGCGGCAATTCGATGAGGCTATTCGATTAATTCATAACCGAGCCACAGAATTTGGCGACCTGTCGCCCTTCGCACGGTTCATTAATCCATTCTTCCTGCGGCTCGCGCAGGAGTATGCGGGAGATATTGTCGGGGCGAGAGCCACTGCCCAACAGATGCTGGGTCCGCTAGAAGCGCTCTGTCAAAAGGATCCTGACAACCCGAATCTTGCAGAAACACTTTCGTTAAATCGTGCTGTGCTCGGCCAGAAGGATGCCGCGATAAAGGAAGCTGAGCGTGCAATCACGCTGCTACCAAGCGAGAAGGATGCAGTGGCCGGTCCTTCCCTGGAGGAGAATTTGGCGTGCGTCGAGGTCAAAGTTGGTGACAAAAACCGCGCAATTCCGAGGCTCCAGCATCTTCTGGAGATTCCGTATGCTGATTGCCTTACGCCGTCGCTTCTAAGGCTCGATCCACGATGGGATCCGTTGCGCTCTGATCCACGTTTCCAAAAGCTCTGCGAGGAAAAGCAGCCGATCAAGCTGAAATAACATCCGGGTAGCGCACTGCCTGCCCGCCATAGCTCTTAAGGCGAAGGTGGAGCGAACTTCTGCTGAACTTTCCCGCGAATTACGCGGATCGGCGCGAATCTTTCCGCGTAACAGGCAGCCAATTGTCGCGCAGTACACCCAGTGAACGGCCAAAAATGACTTCTTATGGTGAGGAGTCAAAGAAGGCCAAAACAAGAAAAGGAAATTAGTTTATGAAAAATTCAAACATCGGGTGTGAGACGACGACTTCACTCCTAAGAATTTTCGGTTCGCCCTTCAGTAAGGAAGGCAATGTTAGTCGTCAAAACCAACTAACAGAAACAAAATTAAAATCTGCCCTTAGCTTTTCACGTGATTTAGTCGGCAGCGTAGTGTGCTTAGCATCGGCTATCTTGATTTGCTCCGCCGCTTCGGCGGAGAACCTTTTCATGTCAGATGGCTATAGCGGCGACGCGCACAACCTCGGCCACATCTACAAAATCCCCCCTGATGGTGTGCCAAGCACCTTTGCCTCCGGATTGAATGGCCCATTAAGTCTCGCTTTTGACGGAGTGGGCAACCTTTTTGTTGGGACATTCGGCGGCCAAATCCTTAAGTTCACTCCCACTGGAGTGCGGAGCACCTTCGTCTCGGGGTTGTCTGGGGCACTGGCCTTTGACGGCGCGGGCAATCTGTTTGTGGCGGATGGCGTTAGCATCTATAAATTTACCCCCAATGGAGTGCGAACCACTTTTGCCTCGGGATTAAATTTCCCTTTCGGCCTGGCCTTTGACAGTTCCGGCAATCTGTTTGTGGCGGATGGCGGTACCGGCAACATCTATAAGTTCACCGCATGTGGGGTACGAAGCACCTTTGCCTCCGGATTGAATGAGCCATTTGATCTGGCCTTCGACAGCGCGGGCAATCTGTTTGTAACAGCTGGGGGCCAGGTGTATAAATTCACTCCGGCGGGAGCGCGAAGCAGCTTTGCGCAGCTGGGAGCCCCTGAAGGTCTCGCCTTTGACAGGGCAGGCAATCTCTTTGTGGTGGATGGAGACACTGAAAAGATCTTCAAATTCACCCCGGCTGGAGTGCGAACCACCTTTGCAGAAGGGCTCGGTCTTGGCCTTGATTTGGTGGCCCATCTTGCGTTCCAGCGACCAAGCCTCACACCTGTGGCTGAATGCGCAGACAGGGCTGCAGTAATCGACTTTAATGGGGACGGCCACCCGGACTACGTCCTTCAGAATGCCAGCACGCGGCAAACGGCGATATGGTACCTTAACAACAACGTTTACACCGGCTCTGCGTATGGCCCGACTCTTTCGATCGGCTGGGGGTTGGAAGCTGTGGCGGATTCTAATGGAGACAGCCATCCGGATTACGCTCTGTTCAACCCTGTTACGGATCAAACGGGGATCTGGTATCTTTCAGGAGCAACGTATATCGGGAGCGCTTATGGGCCGAGGGTTCCCAGTGGCTGGGAATTGGTGGCTATGGCCGACTTCAACAGCGACAGCAAGCCCGACTATGTGCTTTACAATGCCCGCACCCATCAAACAGCGATCTGGTATCTTAGCACCAACGTTTACATTGGTGGTGGTTATGGACCGACACTTCCGGTGGGGTGGAGCCTGGTGGGAGTAGCGGACTTTAATCGCGACGGCCACACAGACTATCTTTTGTTCAATTCCGGTAATGACCAGACAGCGATCTGGTATTTGTCAGGGGGAACATTAATCGGAGGCGCATTTGGGCCGACAATTCCAAGTGACTGGGCGTTGGTAGCTACGGCCGACTTTAACGCCGATGGGAAACCGGACTATGTGCTTTACAATGCAAGCACCGGTCAAACGGCGATCTGGTATCTGAACGACAACGTTTTCGTCAGCGGTGCGTTGGGCCCGACTCTTCCGGCGGGCTGGAGCTTGGTCGGACCCTAAACTGGTGGCGGCACCAACAGCCAGCGCCCTTATGGGATCGTCAGGGTTGTCGAGAAAGAGATAAGCCACGGCAGGGTGTCATGGCAAGCAGGCCGAAGTTATCAGGGAATCTGGCTATCGGCTTCATCGATTGGTTAGGCCTCTCGGCGGCGACTGTTGACATAGAGACCAAAGTTACAGGATTGTTACTTTTGTGAGCTGGTTTTCGCAAGCTTGATTCGCGATTGTCAGACAATGAGTCCGTTCGCGGCGAGAGCATAGAACTGGAGCATTTCATGCTAAAACCGACCATTCGATTGCTTTGCTTCGCCTGTCTCGTCGCCGCCACGTCCGACGCGGCCGACGAACCCTTCATCGGTAAATGGAAGCTCAGCCTATCTAAGAGCAAACTCGCCGACCAAATGACGATCGCGGCAGCCGGCGCAAACCGTTACACGCTCACCTTTGCCGGTGCCGGCGAGACCGAGACGCTGGCGGCCGATGGCACCGACCAGCCCGGAATTCAAGGCAGCACCATTTCCATTACCGTCGAAGCCCCCGGCAGCTGGAAAATCGTGCGCAAGAGTGGCGGCCGCACCGTGCTCACCGCGATGTGGAGGCTTTCCGACGACGGCAAGGCGCTCACCGACACCTTCATTGGCAATCAGCCGGATGGTTCGACGTCGCGTGTAGACTTGGTCTACAAGCGTGCGGCGGGCAGCGCAAGCAGCTCCGGCATCCCGGGCACTTGGGAAACCACGGAAGAAAAGCCCGAGTCAGCGTATGAGATTGAAATCCGTCCGTACGAGGGCGACGGCCTCTCTTTCATCAATCC
>Ga0066903_100000840_pt1 | contig 20872 bp, 19 predicted proteins | sample PanSoiMetaGPlot1_FD_67491 | JGI IMG/M metagenome (GOLD analysis project Ga0066903, IMG submission 67491) | Tropical forest soil microbial communities from Panama analyzed to predict greenhouse gas emissions - Panama Soil - Plot 1 (version 2) | ecosystem: Environmental > Terrestrial > Soil >... | reverse complement strand
ATAATGCGGTTACACAAGTTCAGTTCTGACTCGCTCTTCCGCAAGGAATACCTCTGCAATCCAATTCCAGCATCACGACGTGTTCCGCGCGACCGTGATAGATTTTCTCGCGGTGGCGGAAATTGCTTAGAGTTGGGCTCACGGGCGGAATTGCTGTTGGGAAGTCCGTAGTCGGACAAATGTTCGTCCGGCACGGCGCGCGCCTCGTTCTCGCCGACAACATTGCCGCCGAGCTCATGCAGCCGGGCCAAGCTGTCTACCAAAGGGTGGTCGAGCGCTTCGGCTCGAAAATCCTGAATACCGATGGCAAGATCAACCGGCCGCGGCTCGCCGAGCTTGCCTTTGGGCATGACAATGACGCGGGACGCGTACAGGAACTAAACGCGATCGTTCATCCGGCCGTGATCGAACGCGAGAACCGATGGATGCTCGAGGTCGGCCGTGACGATCCTGACGCTATCGCAATCGTGGAAGCCGCCTTGATTCTTGAGGCGGGCGGCGCGGAGCGTTTTGATCGCCTTATAGTCGTGACCTGCCGGTCGGAGCAGCGCATCGAGCGCTTCGCGATGCGGCTGGGAATTTCTGAAGAGTCAGCGCGAACAGAAGTGACCCGCCGGATGGCAGCGCAGTTGCCCGAAGAGACGAAGATCAGAGCTGCCGATTTCGTGATCGACAACTCGGGATCGCTCGATGTAACCGCGAAGCAAGTCGAAAAGGTCTTCGCGTCCTTGGTGGAAGAAGAAAAGAAAAAAGCCTAGAGACAGTTTCCACAGCGCCAGCTATCGTCGTCTAATCCTTACATCCGGGGAATTCCAGGAACGAGGAACCCAATTGGCCCAGTCATCGATCTCATATTCGCTCTGGCAAGACATCCGTTTCGGTGTGCGCATGCTGCGCAAGAATCCGGGGTTCACACTGGCAGCCATCATCAGCCTGGCGCTTGGGATCGGCGGAAACACGGCGATATTCAGCATCACCAACGCCCTTTTGCTGCGATCCTTGCCTTACAGGGAACCGCAGCAACTAGTGGATGTGACAGTGCGATCGGGAGATTCCGATCGGGGAATGACTCTGCTGCGTTACGAGTTGCTCCGCGATCATAGCCAATCGTTCGATGGTGTTGCGGTTTACACGAACGACAATTTCAACCTCACCGGCCACGGAGATCCAGTGCAGGTCCCGGTGGCCCGCGTCTCCCCGAATCTCTTGCCTCTCCTGGGTGTGCAACCGGAATCGGGGCGCACGTTCAGCGAGGATGAGGGTCGGCCGGAAGGTAAGGCGGTGGTCTTGATCACCGACGCTCTGTGGCACAGCCGGTTCGGCGCCGATCCGCAGGTGGTTGGACAAACCGTGGCGCTCGATGGAGCACCGCAAACGATCATCGGTGTGTTACCGGCAGATGTGCAGTTCCCTTTCATGGGCCCAGCCGACATCTGGACGCCACGTTATTTCGAATACAGCCTGATGACCCCGCAACGGCTCCGAATGGGAGTTGGCTATCTCAATCTGATTGCGAGATTGCAGGAGGGGACGACACGCGCCCGCGCAAATGCTGAACTGTCGGTCTTGGATCGGCAATACACCCAACAAAATCCCAATTTTCCAGATGCAGGCACGGACCGCGTAACGCTAGCCCGTCCATTGCGCGAGGTAGTCGTCGGGAACGTGCGAACGGGAGTGATCGTTCTTTCCGCCGCAATTGGTCTTGTGTTGCTGATTGCGTGCGCCAACGTCGCCAACCTGCTGCTCTCACGCGCCCTCGCCCGGAAAAAAGAAATTGCTGTTCGCACCGCGCTGGGAGCATCGCGGGGCGTTCTTGTGCGGCAGCTTCTTATCGAAAGCCTGTTGCTATCGCTGACGAGCGGGTTGCTGGGCCTGGGTCTTGGTTATGCTGCCATGCGATATTTTGTGGCCAGCGGGAGCAGCAATCTGCCGGCGGGCATTCCTATCACCATGGACGCCAGTGTTCTTGTCTTCTGCCTCGCACTCTCGATGCTCACAGGCATCCTTTTCGGCATCATTCCGGCCTTGCAGCTTTCGCGATCCAACGTAAACGAGAGTCTGCGCGATGAAGGCCGAGGAGCCACGGGAGGACACTACCGGACTCGGCTGAACGGACTGCTTGTGATTGGACAGGTTGCTATTTCCCTGCTGCTGCTAATTGGAGCCGGCCTGCTTCTGCGCAGCTTCTCACGCTTGCTGCATGTGGATCCGGGTTTCGATTCTCACAACGTTCTGACGATGAACGTGTCGCTGCCTACGGTGAAATACGCCAGGCCAGAGCAGCAGATCGCTTTCTTCGATGAAGTCTTGCGCAGTGTCAGTGCGCTTCCAGGGGTGCGACATGCAGCGATTTCGGCCGCTCTACCGCTGACCCCGAAGAGAATCACGCCGATGCTCCCAGAAGGCCAACCTGATGTGCCGTTGCCGCAGCGTCCCTTCATCGACGTGGAAGCGATCAGCCCGCAGTGGTTCCAAACCATGCGTGTGCCCCTCCTCGCGGGACGTCAATTCACTGAAGCTGACAATATCCAGGCCCCGAAGGTGCTGGTGGTCAACCAAACTTTTGCACGCCAGTTTTGGCCGCACGAAAATCCCATCGGCAAACATGTGATTGTTGGACGCGGACCACAGCCCTCAGAAGTAGTCGGAGTTGCAGCCGACGTGAAAAATGCGGGCTTGGCAATCGACGCGCAGCCCCAGGTCTATTTGCCGTTTCCGCAATTGCCATGGGGCAACATGAACCTGGTCGTACGCACCGAGGTCGAGCCTCACACGATGATCTCTTCTATCCGTGCACGAATTGCGGCAATCGATGCTGACCAGCCAGTAATGAACGTCAAAACTGTCGATGAATTAATGGACAGTTCCCGCGCTCAGCCTCGTTTCACGATGGTATTGCTTGGCATCTTCTCAGGCATCGCTCTAATCCTGGCCGTGGTTGGCATCTACGGCGTTCTGGCGTACTCGGTCGCGCAGCGCCGCCAGGAACTTGGAGTTCGCCTGGCGTTGGGCGCTCAAGAGTCAGATATTCTGCGGCTGATCGTAGGCCAGGGGCTTGTTATGGTCGCGGTCGGAATTGCAGTCGGCTTAGTCTCCGCATTTGCTCTGACACGCTTGATGGGAAGCCTGTTGTACAGAGTAGGAACCTACGATCCATCGACCTTTGCCCTGGTACCGGTACTCTTTCTTGTGATTGCATTGATGGCGAGTTATCCGCCGGCGCGGCGCGCCACCAAGGTGGATCCAACGGAAGCGTTACGGAATGGATAAGTGGGCAGCGGACCTGAGTAACGCTATCTCCCTTTTACGGGTTCTGATCCTTGACAGGCGATGTTCCCAGACCTATGCTTGCACCTCCCGCGAACGCTGCGGTACCAATTGGCGCAGAAAGTTCGACAACTAGTCAGCAACGCTGGATAAGCCACCTCGGGTCTGCGCTTCCTGGCACTGGAGGTTCCCATGACCCGCTCTGATTGCAAAGTTAGTGCTCTTCGCCGCTCTATCCCTTTCGCTGGTGTTCTAAGCCTGATGCTTTTACTGCCCCAGTCCATGATTCACGGCCAGCATCTCGTGAGATCTGGAGTTGAAGCGCAGGCAGGCGATTCCTCTTACACGGAGGACGAAAAACAGCCGGAACTGAATCCTCCAAGGTGGTTTAAGCTCTCTGGAACCTACGGCTCGGGCGGGCAGTTTAGTTCCCAGATAGTAATGGCAGATCTGAACGGAGACGGCCATCCCGACCTACTGGTGGCGAACGTTTGCGCCAGTGACGACAACTGCAATCAAGGGACCCCGACCAACCACGCGACAGTTGGGGTACTGCTCGGCAATGGCGATGGAACTTTCCAAACAACTATTCCTTATGACTCGGGAGGATTCTTCGCCCGTTCCCTGGCAGTCGGGGATGTGAATCGAGACGGAAAGCTTGATCTATTGGTATCGATCTGCTCCGACGCAAACTGTGCGACGGTTAGCGTGCTGTTGGGTAAAGGAGATGGGTCATTCCAGCCGCCGTTGTTCAGTGCGGGAGGATTGAACGGTAGTCCGATGACAATCGCGGATGTCAACGGAGACGGCAAGCCCGACCTGCTGATGGCGAGCGCCGGGACAACAATCGGCGTGATGCGGGGCAACGGTGACGGAACTTTTAAACCGGCGTTGTCTTATAGTTCAGGCGGAGAGAACCCTCTCTCAATCGCAGTGGCGGACCTAAACGGTGACGGCAAACCGGACTTAGTCGTGGGAAATCAATGCCCAATCAGTGACAACGGATTTTGTCCGAATAGTGTCGTGGGAGTGATGTTGAACAATGGTCATGGAGCTTTTCCAACCGTGGTTTCGTATTCTTCCGGCGGTTCCGGGATTTTTTCAACATCGACGGCGGACCTCAATGGGGATGGGAAAGCCGACGTAGTGGTGAGCAATAACTGTGGCAATTTCAATCAATGCGCCCGTGGCAACGTTGGCGTTTTGACCGGCAATGGCGACGGGACGTTTCAGCCTGCTCAAGATTACAGTTCGGGCGGAAATTGGGCCGTCGACGGGGCGGCAGCGGATGTCAATGCGGACAACAAAATCGATCTGTTGGCACTTGACGAGTGTTCTCCATGTACGAATGGCAAGCTTGGAGTGTTGTTGGGAAATGGCGACGGAACTTTCCAGGCGGCGGCACTCTATGCCACCGGCGGATATAGGGCAACCTCGATGGCGGTAGGAGATGTAAACGGGGATGGGAAGCCGGACGTAGCAGTAGCGAATTTCTGTGTCAGTAAGACCGCCTGTGGAACCGGGACCGTGGGGATCCTTTTGGCTGTGCGGCAACGGACAGTAACCCAGGTGAAAACTTCAGGAAGCCCGTCCGTTGTTGGTCAGCCCGTCACATTCACGGCGATTGTCTTGGCGCACGCAGCCACTGTTCCAGATGGCGAAATCGTGACATTCTTCGACGGCACGAAGGAGATCGGCACCGGCGCGACAGCTGGTGGCATGGCAATGTTCACCACATCCTCGCTGACCGCGAAGACGCACACGATTAGGGCAACGTACCCTGGGGATGCGGTCTACAAACCAAGCACAGGTATCGTCAAGCAGGTGGTGGAACCGTAACGCACCTGACTTGTAAGTTTTGTTGTCGTCTTACTCGCAGATAGAGCCCGCGACCGTCAGGACCTGTCGCACCGCGTTCTACTGCACGTCTGCCGTTACCGACGCAGCCCCATTCAAAACGAGTGTGCAGCTTTGGGTCTTGCTGTTGCCGCTCGAACACGCGCCCGACCAGATCGCGCTTCTTCCCGTGACGACCGAAAGTGTGATGGCAGTTCCGACGTTGAACGACGCCTGCGCCGAACTCCCGACCGTCACATTGATTCCCGCCGGGTTCGAAGTGATCTTCTGCCCGCTGCGCCCGGTGGCAGTCACGGTCAGCGATGCCGTCATGACCGGCGGGAGCTCGGGATTGATTGTCAGAACCCCGAACTGTGTGATTCCGCCGGCGGTCGCGACGATCTTCAAAATGACCTGAGCAGTAACCACCGAAGTGGAAACGGTTACTGATCCACTGTTCGAACCTGCGGGTACGGTGATGGTTGGCGGCACGGTGGCTGCTGGGTCGCTGCTGGAAAGCGCCGCGGTAAACCCGCCTGCCGGCGCCGGATTCGATATTCCCACGATCGCGGTGCTCGGGCTGCCTCCGGTGACCGTGCCCGGAAACATGCCGACGCTCGACAGTATCGCGGGCGGCGGTGGGGCTTGGACCGTAACGGACCCCTGACGGGATGAATTGTTGAAGGAGCCGGTGATGGTGACGGGCGTATCGGCAGTTACTGCTGTGGAATTTGCCGTGAAGGTTCCGCTCTGTGCGCCGGTCGGAACCATCACCGTGGCCGGGATGCTCAGCACAGCCGGATTGCTGCTGGCCAGCGACACTACGGCCCCACTACCCTGTGCGCCCGTGGTAAGCGTGGCAGTCACCTGTACCGAAGAGCCTCCCGCAACGACGCCGGCGGCAGGGGTAAGCGACGCCAGCGTGGGCGGCGGCGGTGGTGGCGGCGGGTTTCCGTTCAACGCAAACTTCGTGATAAACGCATCGGACTGGAACCCGGGCGGAGTGCCCTTGAACACGCTATCAAAAACGTTCGGGGTGACGGGAAAATCAGACGACTGGGTTACTCCGGTTAAAAAAACATTGCCAGTCACATCCAGCGTCAAGTCTGTCGCATAGTCCGTGTTGGAGCCGCCGAGATAAGTGGAATACACGAGGGCCGACCCGGTAGCGTTCAATTCAGTAAGGAATGCTTCTGTAGTACCTGGATGAATGAACCGTTGAAACGCGTCCGCAGTTGTGGGGAGGGCTTGTGACATGGTCGCCCCCGCGATCCACACATTACCGGCGGGCGTGATTGCAAGGCTGCTGGCGCCTGTTCCGCTATCGCCGAAATATGTGGAGTACACCAATGCGCTGCCGGCAGGGTTGAGCTTGAGGACGAAACCGCCGCCCGAAGGCGCCGCGGTCTGGAATGCGCCCGGCGTGGTGGGAAAGTCGGATGACCCCGCGCCGCCAGAAACGTAAGCGTTGCCCGCCGGGTCCACGGCCAGACCGCCTGCCAGATCCATATTCGTGCCACCTAGGCAAGTGGAATAGATCAAGCTCGATCCGGTGGCGTTCAATTTGAGTACAAAAATATCGAAAGCCCCCCTGGGAGAGGCGCTGAAGGCTCCTCCTGTCACCGGAAAATCGAGCGAACTGGTATTTCCTACAACGTAGGCATTTTTCGACGAGTCGAGGGCGATCCTCACCCCGAAGTCCACCGCGGTTCCCCCGATAAATGTCGAATACACCAGCGCCGACCCCGCAGCATTCAGCTTGGTCACGAACGCATCGAAGGCCCCGACTTTGGTGGTGCGGAATGCGCCGGGGGTCACCGGGAAATCGGGCGAACCGGTCTCTCCCGTGACATACGCGTTATGTGCCTGATCGACAGCGATGGCGAAAACATCGTCGCTGTCGAGCGCTCCACCAAGAAAGGTGGAATATACGAGCCTGCTACCGGTGGGGTTAAGCTTGGTAACGAAGGCGTCGGTATTATCGATGCCGCATCGCGGACAATTCCCCGGGATATTGAAAGTCGGGTCGAACGAGTTGCGGGTAGTGGGGAAATTATTCGACTTAGTGGAGCCTGCTACATACGCGTTGCCGGCTGAATCGATGGCGATAGCCCGGCCGGTATCGAAATCTGAACCGCCGAGGAACGTGGAGTAGACGAGGGCAGTGCCCGTGGGATTGATTTTGGCGACGAAGACGTCGGTAACTCCGCTCACGGCGCCCGCCCTGGAGAATGCACCGACGGTGGTCGGATAGTCAGGCGACTGCGTGGTACCCACGACGTAGGAGTTCCCCGCAGCATCCACGGCGATACCGGCTGGAGTTTCATCGCTCGATCCGCCGAGGAAAGTCGAAAATTGCACGCCGGGATCGATAATCAAGTCCTGGTCCGCACGGTAATTTGCACCCACCTGGAAGCCATAAGCCTCCGGCATGTTACTGCCGAGTAATAGGTAGTTGGAATCTACTGGTACGCGCACCCCTCCGATCTCCTGGTAGGATTCGGGAGCCGAGTCCTGCATCGTCCCCACGGCTGTCTCGATTTGGAGTCCGCCCGTGCGGTCCAGCGCTATGCCGTTCGCCCCTCGATAGGCGAGGCGAATATCCTCGATTCTTGCTCCCGGCCGAACCCGGAACTCGTACGTTAGGGCGCCGTTTTTCTCGCGCAAACTCAAATCCACGCCTGGCCACAAGTCGTGATACACCACTTGCGCATAAGTTGGCACATCAGTGTGCCAGTCCGCCGGATCATTGCCGTGCAGGTAATTCACGTTGCCAGGCGCTCGTTCTGCACCGGTAACTGTGGGCAACGGATTCGCTCCCAGGAATCGCAGTCCAAGCACGACGCCCTTGCCGGACGATTTGGTAAGCGACAGCCGGATCTCGTTCTGCGTCAGGAAGAAGGCATAGTGCGGCCCTTGCGCCAAGTAACGCACATCCTTGCTGGTCTGCCCGCGATTCTCTTCGAATGTAATCGGCAATTGGGGGGATCCCTGCCGCATGGATTCGCCAGTGAAAAAAGCCGCATTGGCTAACGGGCTAGCGGTATGCTGCACCGCGTGGGGCGCCGGGGTGGAATGGATTTCCGACAGACCTGTGGCGATTACTACCAGGGTTGCTATCGCAAGCGCTGGGAACCTGACTGAATTTGTCATTGTTGTCGCTCCTTTTGCCGCAGACAGACCGAGTTCAGTTCATCGAACTGGCTGACCGATTGGCATGGGTAGAAGCGACGCGGGGAAGGATTCGAGCGTATTACGCATCATCGAGACAGTTGTCAGAGTTTTGTTTTCGCGACGTAAAATCCTGCATACAAATAGGCGTGGCTGGCGACTCCGCGATCGGCGATGAAGCCAGGATCGTTCTTGCTCATCGGTGCCAGAAAATTGGACCAGCTGAGGCCACGGCGCAACGCCACCCACGCGAAAATCCGCGCCGGTCGGGGGTTCTCGGTTCCAATCTGGAACTTTCCTTTTCACAGAAACAGTTGCGCTCGGGGGACTTTGCGAGCATGATGCTCGTCGCAAGTTGCTGGCGCCTGTCGTTGCAGGTTGGGCGAACCCCATAAAGCGAGGCAAGACGACCATGAACATGAAAACAAAGTTGACCCTTGGAATCCTTACAGCCCTGGCGATGTTGCTGCTCACGTTTTTAGTGCCGCGGGGAAGCGCGCTGCGCGACGCGCAGCTGGTCCAGTTCCCTGTGACCGTGGGCGTGTGGGCGATCTTCGTTTTACTGTTCGTGAAGTTGAAGTGATGATTTGCAATTCGGCGCCGTATTTTCGCTTGGCAGGGACGACTTAGGTCTCCTGCCGTCGGCTCGGCATGATGAGCCAATGCAGGATCGCGCTTACCACGCTTAGCACGATTGCGCCCAGGAATGCAGCCAGAAATCCGTGCACTTCGAAGCCCGGCACCAAGACCGAGGCGAACTTCAGCATCGCCGCATTGATGATGAACCAGAAGAGGCCAAGCGTGAGTAAGGTGAGCGGAAATGTCAGGACTTTAACAAGCAGGCCGATCGTCGAGTTGACAAAGCCAATCACAAGCGCCGCCAGCAGCGCGGTGACGGCGCTCTTAACATAGATTCCCGGTACGATTCGCGATACCACCCAGACAGCCAGGGCACTGAGCAGCCAGTTAAGAAGAAGACGCATGGCGCGACCTCACAAAGGGCGATGCTTACGGCCGCGCCGGGATGGCTCCCGAAGCGACGCCGCAACACTATACACTCCACGGACCGCTCCTCGCTTTTCACTGATCGCCCATCGTCTTTTTCGCTGCAGCGACTGGGCGGCTCATCGATTAGGAAACGATGCTGCCAGACTTTAAAATCTTCCCGTGCCGCACAAGACCAATGCCGTCCGCCTGCTCGATCAGATGGGCATCCGTTACGAGCTTCGGGAGTATGAAGTGGATCCAGAGGATCTTGCTGCGGAGACCGTCGCCTCCAAGATAGGCCTTCCTGCCGAGCAAGTTTTCAAGACACTCGTCGCGCGCGGCGACCGCAACGGGCCTGTGATGGCGGTGATTCCAGGAGATCAGGAACTCGACCTGAAGGCGCTGGCGGGCGCTGCCGGAGAACGGAAGATACAGTTGATTCCGGTGAAAGAACTGCAGGCCTTAACGGGATACATCCGCGGAGGAGTCACCGCGCTCGGCGCGAAGCGCGATTTCCCCGTTTTCGCGGACGAAACCATCGAACTTTTTGATGTGATCTCGGTTTCCGCCGGGATTCGTGGAATGCAGATACTGCTTTCGCCAGCAGACTATTTGCGCGCCACTCACGCCCAAACAGCAGCACTGGCGCACCCCAAGAACCGGGTATGAAGGTGCCAAAAGCCTTGCTGGCTGGGCAGTCTCCGGTACTACCTTGGTAATCAGACCTTAGTGGGGGGGACTAGGCCCTTCGAAACCTATTCAACCGGGCCAGCAGCCGGGAAAATGGCCTTTGTACTTGGAGCTTCCCCCCTGGCCTATGCCCAATGCAACTGGTACTGCTCCCGCGCCCACTACAGTCCACCGCAAATCTGCCGCTCGAGTCGCTCTCTTTCATATGGAGCCATCGGCGATTTCGTTGTTGGGCGAATGCTTTCGCCAGGTCGGGATCGAGACGGTGGTCGTAACGCCGGAAGATGCGGAGCGCCTGCGCCGCGAGAAATTCGACGCGTGCGTCCTGCCCCTTGATTCGAACATCAAGTCCATTATCGAGCTGGCGCGCAGTTCGCCTTCCAACAGCCGCATCGTGATCTATGGCCTCGGAGGCAGTGCGCAGGATTCGATGCGCTATTCGAAGTACTGCATCAACGCAATCTTTCATGAGCCACTGGAGCGTTCGGCAGCGCTCAAGCTGGTTCGCTCAACCCGGCCGCTGGTTTTGCACGAGTTTCGGCGCTACGTCCGCATACCGGTCATGACTGAGGTTTCGATTCTCGCGGCGGATGGTTCGCGGCTGACGGTGACCAGCCAGGAGATCAGCTCGGGCGGAATGTCGATCAAGGGAACGAACTCGATCGAACCGGGAGCATTGGTGGAGGTCTCGTTCGCGCTGCTTACTTTGCCCAGGATTTGGATCCGGGGATATGTGAGCTGGAAGAAGCCAAACAAGATGGTCGGGCTCCGTTTCGACACAACCGACGATCGCCGTGCGCGGCTGAAAGAGTGGATCGACTCGTATCTGGAATCGTGAGTCAGTTCTCAGTTGCCGGTTCTCAGTCCCAGTCGCCAAAGACGAGGAAAAGGAGCCGAAAGGCAATTCAACAAAACCTAGCATTGGTTCTCGGCGCTAGTAGCTCTTAGCTCGAGCCTCGCGGCCTCTTCCGTCTAGAATGTTCTCGTGAGTTCGAGTCCCCTCAGGGCTGAACCCGTTTCTACTTCATCCGAGCCACGTCGTTTCACGTTGCGCGAGCGGTTTCTGCTTTGGCTCATCAGTTGGGCGGGATACCTGGCGATCGCCATTATTTGTCCGACGCTGCGGTACGCAATCTCCTGGGAAGACGAATCTGTTCCGCCGGATACTCTGTTTGAAAAACCCGTCATCTATTCCTTCTGGCATCGTTGCGTGTTTCCCGCGACTTGGCTGTGGAAGAAATCCGCCATCGCCGTTATGGTCAGTCGCAGCTTCGATGGGGAATACATCGCGCGCATCATCGAGCGGTTCGGATTTGTCGGGGTGCGTGGGTCGAGTAGCCGGGGCGGAGCCGAGGCTCTGCTGGGAATGAGCACTCAACTTGAGCGCGGAGCGACCGTCGCCTTCACGATCGATGGGCCGCGCGGACCGAAGTATGTCGCAAAGCCTGGCCCGGTGCGTCTCTCGAAAGTCACCGGTTTGCCGATGGCAGCGTTCTACGTAGCGGTCAGCGATGCATGGGTGCTGAAGACATGGGACCAGTTCATGATTCCGAAGCCATTCTCCAGAGCGCTGGCAAGGTTGAGCCGGAGAATGCAGGTCCCAGCCGACGCTACAGATGCACAGCAGAAAGAATTCCACGCGCAATTGCAGCAATCGCTCGAGAGGGTCACGGCTTTCGCAGAAGAGAACGTCGCACGGGTCGGGACGCCCCAGTTTCCTACACACCCTATTGCGACTTTCGCCCCGCGCCGGATCATTTGACTTCACCCCGAGCGAAAGCTAAATTTGCGGGGCAGGTTTTTCGTTCTTTCCAACACATTGGTTCGCGCGCGTCATTGCTTCGCTATGACGGGAAGCGGGTGCAAATCCCGCGCTGCCGCGCAACTGTAAGCGAGGACATGGTGACGTCCACTGGAAATTCCTTAGGGAAGCCGGGAAGGACGCCGCCGGAAGCGGGCTCTTTCGAGCCCTTGCTCGCAAAGCCAGGAGACCGGCGCGAACCGTTACCACAACCCTTTCGCGTGTAAAGGAGAATGGCATGGTCCGCTCGGCTCTTTTCGTTCTGTTCTTCCTTCCGGCGCTTTTCGCCGCCGAACTTCGTGTCAAGGTAGTCGATCCGCATTCCGCCGCAGTGTCGGGAGCACAGGTTTCCATCTATCGTAGCGGTGAGTCCTCGCCCCTGCAAACGCGAATCACCGCTGGCGAAGGCGTCGCAGCGTTCGACGTCAACATCTCCGGCTCGTTCAACGTGCAGGTGCTTGCGCCGGGATTCGCGTCGGCAAAAGCCGATGTGCAATCGTCCTCGAGTACGGTCACAGTGCCCCTTGAAATCGCGAGCGCTTTCGAGACCGTGACTGTGATCGCCACAGGAACTCCGGCTCCTGGCGCAGAGACGGCGAGCAGCATTTCAGTTCTGAACGACGACCAATTGAACGTGATGCAGCCTACTTCGTTCGCCGACGCGATCCGCTTCGTGCCGGGAGCGACTGTGAACGTGGCCGGACAGCGTGGCGGGCTGGGCTCGCTATTCGTCCGCGGCGGCGATTCACGCTACAACAAGGTCCTGATCGACGACGTACCTGTCGATGAGCCCGGCGGTACGTTTGACTTCGGCACCGTGCCTTTGGCGGAAGCGGATCGCGTGGAATTTCAGCGTGGAACGCAGAGCACTCTTTACGGCTCGGATGCCATGACGAGCGTCGTACAGGTTTTCACCCGCAGTGGAACGACCGCGACTCCGGAACTGCGTTTCGGCGCAGATGGAGGCAACTTCGGCACGGCGCATGGCTATATCTCGGTGGCGGGCGCGCGTTCGATCTTGGACTATAACTTGTTCGCTGATTACCTCTCGACCAATGGACAAGGCCCGAATGCCGACTACTGGAACGCACTGCAGGGTGGAAATGTCGGCGTGCAGATCAAGCCCAATGTGTTGCTACGAGTTCGTGCGCGGCACTCGAACCGGCGCACCGGAGTGCCGGGGGAATGGGACTTCAACAATTCGCCACTGCTTGGGCCGGATCTCGATCAGCGGGCGCGGTCCAACAATTTTCTGGGAAGCGTGGATCTGCTGATCTCGACCCCATCGCACTGGCAACATCGTCTGACGGGGTTTGAGTACAACACCCAGCGGCTGAACCAGGATGACACGATCGATCCGGGCCGCGATTGTTCCTTGAGGTTCACCGATTGTCCGTTTCGTTCGACTGCGCACATCAATCGCGCCGGGTTCTCGTATCAGGGCGACTACACTCCGCGAAACTGGGCGCAGACCACCATCGGCTACGAGTTTGAAGACGAGAATGGCCGATTCTTTTCCAGTTCACCGCCAACATTGAAGGGACTGCGCCTGAACCACGCGGCATATTTGCAGCAACGCGTCACGTGGAAGCGTTTGCTGGCGATCGCCGGAGTGCGCTACGTCCACAATGACACGTTCGGTTATAAGACCGTTCCGCGCGTGGCTTTGAGTCTGCTCGCGCTGAAAGGGGGCGAGGTCTTCTCCGGCACGCGGCTTCGATTCTCTTATGCCACCGGGATTAAGGAGCCGCGCTTCGAGGAGTCATTCGCAGGACCGCCGTTCAGCATTCCTAATTTGAACTTGAAAGCCGAAGAGAATCGGGCCTTCGAAACGGGATTCGAGCAGAGTTTCCTGACGGGGCGCTGGTCGCTGAGCGCCATTTACTTCAATAACCTCTTCACCCATCAGATCGAATACAAGTGCTGCAATGATCTGTTCCAGGGCCAGTACATCAATATCAACAAGTCGATGTCGCACGGTGCCGAGCTGGAATTAAAGGGGCGGCTGAGACGGAATCTCTCTCTGAGCGGCGCATACACCTACACCTCGACCAAGATTCTGGAAGCGCCGCTCTGCACGCCTGAAAATTTTTGCGATCCGTTGGAAGCTGTGGGACAGCCTTTGCTGCGTCGGCCCAAGCAACTCGGAAGCCTTCTGTTTTCGTATCTCGGGTCGCGCTGGGGAGCGAACCTGGGTGGGACATTCGTGGGCCGGCGGCCAGACTCGGACTTCTTCGGCTTCGGGATCAATCACGCCTCCGGCTATGGGCGAGTCGATCTCGGAGGATGGTACGCCATCAACTCGCATATGACCGCATATGTGAACGTCGAGAATGCGCTCAATAACCACTACAACGAAGTGGTGGGGTATCCGGCACTGAGCGCGAATTTCCGGGCAGGGATGCGATTCCGGTTGGGCGGCGAGTAAGAACGCGGGCAGGAATGTCCGCGCCACACTATCGGCGGCTAGCGACGATCTCCTTGGCGGGCGTCGAGTCCAAATTATCTGTTTCCACAGGGATGCGGCGGTCTGCCGGTTTACCTCCGCCGTTGTAGCGGTGGCGGACCGCAACGAGCTTCTCAACTTCGGCTTCGCCCAGCGGCTGCTCATGTCCCAGGACGTGTGCCACCAGCGCAATCTTCGCGAAGTGCTCGACGGTTTCCATCTTCATGAAGGCATTCTCAAGCGTCGGGCCGTAGGTGACGACGCCATGATTTGCCATCAGGATGGCATCGTGATCGGGTACCAGTGGGGCGAGACCCTCGGTCAACTCCGGTGTGCCCGGCGTGCCATAGCGCGCCAACGGGATCGATCCGAGACCGACCACAACTTCGCAGACCAGCGGGCGGTTCAACGCGAAACCAGAGGCAGCAAAGCCCGTCGCCGTTGGCGGATGTGCATGGACGATGCCGTTAACATCCGGACGCATGCGGTAGATCAGCAGGTGCATGCCAATCTCGCTGGAAACGCTGCGCTTGCCAGCCAAACGGCGCCCCTCCAGATCGACGATTACCATGTCGCTCGGGCGCATCTCGCGCTTGCTCATGCAGGTGGGAGTGACGAGAAGGCGATAGTCGTCCAGACGCACAGAAAGGTTGCCATCGGTCGCGGCCACGAACCCTTGCTCGTGCAGCCGCCGTCCGAATTGACTGATGGCGATTCGATACTTGCGATCACTTGCCATGAACCCGAGCCCCGCGGTCATGGTATCGCACGTTTCTTGCGCCGTTCAACCCAAGGAACGTCAATTTCTGTAAACAAAGGTGCTATAGAGGACGGCCACCAGCTACGAGCCGCCAGCGTCGAGCAACCGCTTGTAGCGCTTGCCGAAGAGTCGAACCCTATAATTTCAAGGTGCTGGTCTCGGAATTCCATTACGAACTACCGGCGGAGCGAATCGCACAGGAGCCCCTGGCAGACCGCGCGGAATCGCGCATGCTGCACCTGGACAGGCAATCACGACGGTGCTCGGACCGTCTTTTTCGGCAGTTTCCGGCGGTGTTGCGTCCTGGCGACCTGCTCGTCCTCAATAATACAAAGGTGTTTCCGGCACGGTTGTTTGGGCACCGCAGTGGTACGCATGCTCAGCCACTCAGCCCCGCCAATCCGGCGGCAAAGAACTTTTTACGTGGAACGGTCGAGGTGATGCTGACACAGCAACTCTCCGAAGACCCCAATGAATGGGAATGCCTGGTGCGCCCTGGCCGGAAGATTGGTATCGGGGAGAGGCTTTTCTTTGGAGAGTCCGGGGACCTGGAAGCTGAGGTGATTGAACGCGGCACTTTCGGCGAACGACGCATCCGCTTCGCGCCCGTGCCAGATTTCTTTGCGCGCATTGAGTGTATTGGACACGTTCCCTTGCCGCCATACATCAACCGCGACGATCGGTCCGCTGACCATGACCGATACCAGACCGTGTATGCGCAGTTGCGGGGATCTGTGGCGGCGCCGACGGCCGGGTTGCACTTCACGCCCCAGATTCTCGAAGAGATTCGAGCACGTGGCATCGAAATCGCCGAAGTCACCCTGCACGTCGGCCTAGGAACCTTCCAGCCAGTTCGTGTCGAACGCGTAGAGGATCACCACCTTCATCGCGAGCGCTACGAGATCTCCTTATCGACGGCGCAAGCCCTGAACAAGGCAAAGAGCGAGGGACGACGCGTGGTGGCGATAGGCACGACAACTGTGCGAACTCTGGAAGATGCGGCGCGGCGAACTGGAGGAGCGCGGGTCGAAGCGGGTGCTGCTGAGGCCGACATCTTCATTTATCCCGGATATAACTTCCAGATCGTCGAAGCGCTCCTGACCAACTTTCATCTGCCGCAATCCACACTGCTGATGCTGGTGTGCGCGCTGGGGGGGAAAGAGCTTGTAATGAACGCCTACCGTCACGCCGTCGAGTCTGGCTACCGGTTCTATTCCTATGGTGACTGCATGTTCCTTGAGTGAGCCATCACAACAAAATGAATGCAATTGCTCGGGTATACTGAATCTTTTGTTTGAGGCTCTCTTATGTGCGCTGTAGCGATCCGGACCCGAATACCAATTAACGAATTCACGCGGAAGTTACGCAGTTTTCCCGAAGACGCTTTCCGGCCGACCCAGCTGATTCACCGGTTTTTGATTGAACATCCGGTGGATAGCGCGAGCTTGGCACCCTACCTCACCTGGAACGGCCAACACTACACTCGCAATCTGATCGACAAGACGCCGCTCTACGAACTGATTGCGATCTGTTGGGAGGTCGGGCAGGCAAGCTCGGTGCACAATCATCGTGATCAGAACTGCTGGATGGCGGCACCGATCGGCAGGTTGCGGGTAGAGAATTTTCATCTCGACTTTCAGGATCTTGAGGCAGGCAAGTGCCGGCTTGAGGCATCCAACCCTGTGGAGCTGTCAGCCGAAAATCCCTGTGCGGTGGATCCGAACGATCCGGTCCATCGCGTCGTCAACCCGCGTGAATACAACGAGCGCGCGGTCAGTCTGCACGTGTATTCGCGGCCGTTTGACACCTGCGTGGTGTACTCGCCGGAGCAGGGCACCTGCGGAGAAATTCAGCTTCACTACAATACGATGTTCGGAAAGCCAGTAGCCAGCAGTTAGTAGCTCAAGAAGCCGCCGGGAACGGAGCGTCGTTTTGCGGCTCATCCTTCCTGCATGGCGCTAGCGGGGTAATTGGCTGGCGATTTTCCAAGGAGGCATTGTGAGGAGATTCCTGGGAGTAGTGGTTCTGATCGCTACGTTGCGCCTGGTCGCCGTGGCACAGTTCCCGGGCGAGAGGCCGCAGCCGACTACTCTCACGTATCCACGACTCGAATTGTTCGGTGGAGGCAGCTACGGCTACACCGACCTGTTCAACTCAGGGGACCGCGGCCATCTCTATGGCTGGAATGCGGAACTGGGACTGAACGCCACGAAGTGGCTGGGATTCGTATTCGACGCCAGCGGACTGTATGGCACTTCGAAAATTCCTGTGGCTGTGCCGGCTCCGTTTCCGACGTGTCCGCCTTTTTGTCCCAACTCGATCGATACCTTCAACGTCACCACTAAGAATTACAACTACCTTTTTGGCGTGCAATTCTCACGGCGACAGGAAGGCCACCGGGTGACGCCGTTCGCAGAGGTACTGTTTGGCCACTCCGGCGTCCGTGGGACGGTGCCGGGCTTCGCGGAAGTGAGCGGTGGACTGGGGCTCGTCGGTGGCGCCGGCGCCGACTACGAGATCAACAAGCGCTTCGCCTTCCGAATCAAGGCGGACTATTTTCAGACGCGCATGTTCAGTAAGACGCAGGATAACCTGCGGGTTTCGTTTGGGATTGTGATCCGCAAGGTGCCGCGCAAGAAGAGAACGTTAGAAGAAGAAACTCCGCCACAAGAGACGCCGCCAAGCCAGCCGCAAACGAACCCGCCAGCGGAGAATCCATCGACAACACCGCCGCCGAACAATCCGCCGCCGGCGCCGCCTCAGCCGAATCCACCGTCCGACAATCCTCAGACGCCGCCATCGAGCTCCCCGCAGAACTAGCGGCGGAGTTAGGATTTGGTGAAGCCGTCAGGAACGTCGCAGCAGGTTGGTCAAAGGCTCGGCCTTTGAGCGCAATTCTTCGGTAAAGTCGGCGCCCTTTTCGACCGCTTCTTCAAAACGCTCCTTGGCCTCGTCTGTCCAGTCAGCGATCGTGTCGAGCGCATCGTCGTAGGAATCGCGCAGATCCCTGCGGAGCTGCTTGCCCGACTTTGGGGCGAGTAGCATTCCGGCAGCAGCGCCGACGCCGAGCCCAATCAGAAGGAAGGTAAGAGCGGTCCCGAAACTGCCGCTCGACTTCTCGTACTTGCCAAAACGCATAAGAGCCTCCCGCAGTTTCCATTCTAAACGGAATTGAGGGAGGAGTCCGAAGCCTGAGGAACGGAGCAATGTAACTGATGTACGTCTCCCACGGCGAATAAGCGAATGTTGCAGAAAGGGCTCCGAGTTTCCCGAACCTGCGAAGCCCGTGTAAAATAAGCTGTTAACCCTGTGTGCGGCGGAAGTTGTTTTATCCCGCCCGCTGCCAAGAATTCCTAACGAGAGAGAAGGAGATGTAAACCAGCAATGTCGATTCCTGCGACCCAACTCCGTCCAGGCATGATCATCAAGCACAATAATGATCTGCATTCCGTGTTCAGCGTAGAGCACCGCACTCCCGGCAACCTGCGCGCCTTCATCCAGGCCAAGCTCCGCAACCTGCGGACCGGCGCCATGTTCGAGCACCGCTTCCGGTCGCCTGACCCGATCGAGAAGATCAACGTCGACGAAGAAAATATGGAGTTCCTCTATAGCGACGGTGACGACTACTACTTCATGAATACCGAGAACTACGAGCAGACCCACCTGACGCGCGACATCCTGGGCGACGCGGTCGACTACCTGACGCCAAACCTGCAGATCAAGGTAGAGTTCTTCGATGGCAAGGCTGTTGGCATCGAGTTGCCGCAGACGGTGATCCTGACCGTGCTTGAGACCGAGCCCGGACTGAAGAGCGCCACCGCGTCGAGCGTGACCAAGCCGGCGAAGACCGAGACGGGGCTTGTGGTGCAGGTGCCGCCTTTCATCAATGAAGGCGAGAAGATCAAGGTCGACACCGCGGAAGGAACGTATCTTTCGAGGGCGTAGGAATCGGATCATCGGATGATCTGAAAACCGGTCGAACGCAATCTGGATGGAACGGAAACGAGAAGAGCTTCGATTCACCACAATGCGATTTACTGAAGTCGCGGGATTATTTCGAGATCGGCGGGTCCACATTAGCCGATGGACCGAGCACTGAAGATTCACTGAATCAATGAGCCGATCACCCGATCCCCCGATGGTGCAGGCACGCCGCTTCGTTGTCCGTGGACGAGTGCAGGGTGTCGGCTTCCGCTGGTTCGTCGAACGAGAGGCGCACATCCTGCAGATTGCCGGATGGGTGCGTAACAACTCTGACGGAACAGTGGAAGTGCTGGCGCAGGGCACGCGCGATCAACTTTCGGGATTGAGGTCGCGGCTCCGCGAAGGCCCGCGTGCGGCGCGCGTGGACGACGTCGAAGAAAGGGAAGCGGAGCCCATCAAGAGCATGAGTTCATTTCGAATCGAAGGAGCCTGGTAAATGGCGAGCAAAGCAGTCGTGGATTGCAGCGGGTTGAAGAAGATGATCCGCGAGGTGCCCGACTTTCCTAAGAAGGGAATCCTGTTTTACGACATCACCACGCTGCTGAAAGACAAAGTCGGCTTTGCCACGCTGATCGACGCGCTCTCCGAACGCTACATCGAAAAAGATATCGACCTGGTGCTCGGCATGGAGGCACGAGGCTTTATCTTCGGGCCCGCGCTCGCTTACCGTTTGAACGCGGGATTCGTTCCGGTGCGCAAGCCCGGCAAGCTTCCGGCGGAGACGGCAAAGGTCAGGTATGACCTGGAATATGGCAGCAACTCGCTGGAGATCCACAAAGACGCGATTCTGAAAGGACAACGAGTGCTGATTGTCGACGACTTGTTGGCCACAGGCGGAACCGCGGTCGCGACAGCACACCTCGCGCGCGAATTGGGCGCGCAGATTGCAGGATTGGCATTTGTGGTGGAACTGGATTTCTTGAAGGGACGCGAGAAGCTAGCGCAGTACGATGTCTTCTCGCTGCTGCACTATGATCACTAGCCGTCCGGCCGGGTGGTGTAACGAGCAACTCTCTCCGCGGTCGGCCTACCGCACAAAATGATGGAACATCCGAAACAGCCCGATCCAGATACCTAGGCTCACAACCAACGATCCGGAATAAGAAAGGATCGCAATCCAATTCAGGTAGACATGTTCGTCCGCTTCAGAGCGCCACATGGGGGGAGAGGCCTCCTGTTGGTTTCAACTACTCAAATTGTTAGATGCAATTGATGCGCCATCCTACCATCGATACAAACCGTTGCAAGTAAATAAGTGAGTTCGCTGCCCTATCGTGTGGGAGCGGGATTTTACGTGGCTTTTGGCGAAATCGCCCAAATGTTGGCTCGCCTGACAAGACATTCTGCCCGGCTTGCCAACGTTTTCGTTGAGGGAAGGCGATTGCACTGGTATGGAGCCGACAGAGTAGATCGCGGGAGTACAATTTTGTCTCATGGGCGGCCTCATCGAGCCGAATCTTAACCCTACGCAACCTGCGGACGAGTCCAACCTCCGTCCGATTCTGATTGGTGTGGTAATTGTCGGCGTCGTGGTTGGATTGCTGGTTCTCGCGTTGCGTAGCGAACAACCGAAGCCGGTAGAGCCGCCTGCTTATTCTGCAAATCTTAAGCTAAGCGATCTCAAAACCAGTGCGGCTCAGAATTTTGTGGGCGCCACTGTGAGCTATTTGGACGGCGTCGTCACCAATGCTGGTGACAAAACGGTGACCCATGCCGTGGTGCAGATCACCTTCAAGGACGACATGGGACAGACGGCGCAGAAGGATGAACTCCCAATCCACGTACTACGCACCGGCGGTCCCTATGACGAAGCGGTCGACCTGAATCTTTCACCACTCTCTCCAGGTGAGAGCAAACCCTTTCGTCTCACGTTCGAGAGCATCTCGTCACAGTGGAACCACGAGTATCCGGATATGCGAATTGTGGA
>Ga0066903_100000839_pt1 | contig 20877 bp, 16 predicted proteins | sample PanSoiMetaGPlot1_FD_67491 | JGI IMG/M metagenome (GOLD analysis project Ga0066903, IMG submission 67491) | Tropical forest soil microbial communities from Panama analyzed to predict greenhouse gas emissions - Panama Soil - Plot 1 (version 2) | ecosystem: Environmental > Terrestrial > Soil >... | reverse complement strand
CCCACACCCACACCCACACCCACACCCACACCCACACCCACACCCACACCCACACCCACAGCCACACCTACACCTACAGCTACGCCTGCGCCTACGCCTACGCCCAATTGCTCTCCTAACCCAAACACAGATTTCAACCATGACAGTAAACCGGATTACGTGCTCTATAACGGCAGCACGCGCCAAACAGCGATTTGGTATATGAACAACAACGTCTTTCTCGGCGGCGTTTTCGGTCCGACGCTCCCAGCTGGCTGGAATCTGATAGATGTGGCGGATTTCAATGGTGACGGCAACCCTGATTACGCACTGTTTAACCCGAGCACGCGCCAGACAGCGATCTGGTATTTGTCCGGCGTGACATTAGTCGCAGCCGACTCTGGCCCAACCCTCCCCAGCGGCCGGACATTGGTTGCGACGGCCGATTTTAACGGTGATTGCAAGCCGGATTATGTGCTTTACAACACAAGCACACGCCAAACAGCGATTTGGTACATGAACAACAACGTCTTTGTCACCGGGGCTCTCGGTCCGACGCTGCCGACCGGCTGGAGTTTGGCGAGTGTGGCCGATTTCAATCGCGATGGCCATCCGGATTACGCTCTATTTAACTCTGCTAACGGCCAAACGGCAATCTGGTATTTGTCTGGACCTACCTTCATTGGGGTCGCTTTCGGACCTACCGTTGCAAGCGGGTATCAGCTGCAAGGGACTGCCGATTTCAACGAAGACGGAAAGCCAGACTACCTGCTTTACAATCCGAGCACTCGCCAGACAGCGATTTGGTACATGAACAACAACGTTGTCGTCAGCGGCGCCTACGGCCCGACTCTTCCTAGTGGGTGGAGCTTGGTCGCGCCCTGAGCAAGCGTTCGCGCCATGCCGTCAGCGAATGCCTAGATACATTTACGCTTTAACACTGCCCCGCACCGCGAAAGGGTACTGAGTAATCAGTGAAAAGTGCTGCGCGTGAAGTATTGGGAGATCATCGCCGATAATCTCAGCAAAGCCGGATGGAGTTTGGGCTGGGTCTGAGCTCTAGATAGCGAGGGACGAACGATCTGGATTGTTGATGCACACCGCGAAAAAACGATTCATCGTGCGCTCCGATGGAATGCTGACAGCGTTTCTGGAACTAGAAGCGGCGATTTCGGAATCGCGCATCAAGTAGAATAAAGCGAACCGAACACTCAGCGCACGTCACAAAGCGTGTGGGACCAAAGTCCATTGGAACCAAGTTCCCTGATTGTGTAATAGTGGGTCTAGGGTTCGGAGCTAGGGCTCGTGGCAAAGCATGCTTTTTCTCTCGCTTGCCTCGCGCACGTGGAGACGTGTGCGAAACTCCCCGGGTGCTCTGTGGCGCTGCGCCAAAGCCCAGGGAGGGTAGGCCACGCTTTGGAGGCCTGCGCTTACCGAAGCATGCTTTTTCATGCCGCGTCTCGCGGGCGTGAAGCCTTTCAAGAAAGTCTTCGGGGCGAGCGGCGCAGAATTCAACTCTAAGCGATCGAAGGATTATCCTCTACGAGTGCACCGAGCGGATCGGAAAGGCTCGCCAATGCAGCCGTGCAGACGCCGTCGACGAGCGTTTCCGGCTGTGCCGGCATTCCGGTCGCGAGAAAAATCGGATCCTGTGTGAAGTCCATTCCGGAGAACAACTCAGCTTCGGCGAGGTTGTCCACGCTGGCGAGAACCGACTTGAGCGGGTCAGCGGGTGCATTGGCGGGATCGTCGCCGCGCGCGTTGCGATAGAAATCCTGCGCCTGCGCAATGGTCTGCGAATTCCAATCGTATGAACCCTTTGACCATGCCTCGTTCAGCGAACCGGCAACGTCGGCAATGACGCGATGCTCGCGGATGGCAGCCTGCGCGTTCTCCTTTACCGCATCCAGCTGCTTGCTGGCACTGTCCTGGTCGTCCGCTGCAACCGCGCCATCATACCGTTCGAGCGAGGTCACCAGCGCACCCACCGCGTCGGCGAGAATCACGAAGTGGGCAGCGAGTCGGTGCGCCGTGGCGAGCGGCTCGTCCGAAGGTAGAGAGTCCTCTTTAAGGCTCGCCGAACTCTGCCAAAGCTGATCGTAATCGGTCCTCGGCGGATCGTTCGCCAGCCGCTGATAACGATTTGCAATGAGCCACGCCCCGAAGCTGCCAATCGCGAGTACGCCCGCCACAAGTATACCTGCAGGAGCGCCAACGCCGGAAACGGCACCGGCTGCGCCCGTTACGACGGCCGCGCCGCCCAGCACCACGGCAGTGTCGTTCAGAGCCACGGCTGCATTTGCGGCAGTCGCTTTCGCTTTGGCTTTCTGATCGGCGTTAACATCGGGCATCGGTGATCCCCCGTTTCAAACGTTGTGATAGGTTTTAATCTGCAGCGTTGCGGCCGACAAGAGAAAATTGTTTACCACTCTTTGAAGCGGCCCTTGTTCTCAAGGTTTGGATTCACATTGGCAGCGGCGTTTGTGCTAGACAGCACTGTGTCTCGGCACTGCGTCACAATCCCGCGAGCGTAGGCCACGCTTTGGTTGCTGAAGCATGCTTTTTCCAAGGCGCTTCCCACGCGCGTGGAGACGTGTGCGAAAGTCATCGCATTGCGTCATTGCGCGGCGGGGTAGGTCTAGGCTTCGGAGGCGAGAACTTGGGAAACAATCCTTTTTATGTAACCGGCTTCTCGCGCATGCACGTGGAGATCTATCGGAAAGTCCGCCCGGTGAGATGCCTCGATCGTTTGGTCCGGCATGGTGTTCCTCCCGCTCTTTTCAACCTCTCGCAGACCTAGCGATCAGCCAAGACGAAACGAACAAGGAAACGACACGCGGATCGGCACTGAATCAGCGAAAAACACCATGAAGGATACAGTATCGGAGTGAATTAACCGGTCGCGATTGCTGGCCTGTGCGCCGGTTTTATTTTTCGGCTGTCTTCGGCGCCAGCGAGGCGACGATTTTCTCGAAGCGCGGATCGCCGCGGAGCGGATCCCAAAACGGCATCAATTTCAATTGACCATAAGTAAGGGGACTTGGGGGATGGGCCAGGATGGCCAGCTGTTGATAGGCGAGATTCTTGTCGCCAGTCCAGGCGCCAATCATCGCCAGATACTTGATTATCGCCGGACCCCGGACCGCGTCTTTTGCCACCGGCATGAGCTCAACCGCGTATCGTCCTTCGCGCAGTGCTTCTTCCTTGTGTCCAAGAGCGGCATCGATTAGACCGAGCACGCACCACGCTGGGCCGAAATTCGGTTGACTCTGGACGATTTTCTCCTGCTCGGCCCGCGCCGCAGTGAAAGCCGATCGCGCTTTGTCATCGTCCTTCGTCATTCGGGCGATAACGCCTTCAATAAATGGACGAGTACAAAAAACATCGTTTCCCAGATTGATTTCATCTTCCCGGTGTGCAATTAAGGCATCCTTTACCGCCGCGACGTCGCGCTCAGCTAGTGCACAAGCGAGCCACCAATGAGCAATACCTGGCACTGCAGCAGGATTTGTGGCCCGAACTGACTCGATCGTTTGATGCAACGGTCGCGTATCGGCTTTCTGCTGAAAATCAACTTCCGCAAGTATTACTTTCGTACCGGCGTCGTCGGGTTCGAGGGAGAGTATGCGGTCTAACCACACTTTTTGTTCAACATAGCGTCCGAGCGTCGCATAATTTCCTTCAATACTTTGCAGCACGCCAAAATTACGCGGGTCAAGATTAGCTGCGTGCTCAAAGCTTTGCGTGGATTCTTTCCAGTGACCCTGACGCCTCTGGACTAAACCGGTGAGAAACAATACTTGCACATCATTTGGCAAAGTGCGGCGCGCAACTTCCAATTCAGCCAGCGCACCATTGTAATCGAGGTGTCCCCAGTAAAGATTCCACGCACGCGCCAAGTACGTCTCACCCGCATCGGGACGGATACGTGAGGCCGCGTCAAGGGCTGCTTCTGCCTGGGCCAGACGCGCAGGTGTTTGGTCGTGACCAAAGAAATAAAGCGCGTCATGAACAAAGGCGAGTTGACAAAATGCTCTGAAAAACGATGGATCACGCGCCACTACCTCGTTGAGCAGATCGTGCGCCTGGAGCAAAGTCGATGTTGAGTTAAAATTAACGCTCGCCCCTAAGAAAAGCTGTTTGGCGCGGGTGTAAAGATCGAAGGCGGTAATGTCCTTTGTTGGGGGACGCTCAATTTCACCTTTCTCATTTTGCGAGAGTGATGCGTGAAGCTGGTTGGCAATGCCGAGTGCGATCCGACTTTGTATTGCGAAGAAGTCTGCAATGTCCCCGTCATAAGTTTGCCCCCATAAACTTCGCTTATTGCGCCCATCGAAGAGTTGCGCATTGATCCGCACCTGGTTGCCGGAGCGCTGGACACTTCCTTCAAGCACGTAGGCGACCCCAAGTTGCCTTGCGATCTGGCGCAGATCGCGGGCAACCCCACTCTTGTATTGCATCACCGATGTGCGGCCGATTACTTTTAAATCGGCCACGCGGGCGAGGTTGCCTAGAATTTCGTCCTGCACGCCATCGGCGAAATAGATGTTATCGGGGTCGCGACTCAAATTCTCAAACGGGAGCACAGCGATGCTCTTTTCGGGCGGAGCATGAAATAACCCGCTTTGCCAGACATTCCAGCCCATGGCTGCTCCCAAAGCTGCCAACGATGCAGTCAACGCGGCAATAGCTGGTTTCCGTTGCACCCATTTCTTGGAATGGCTAAAGAACCCGCTTCGCTTCGCCTGGATTGGTTCGTGCTTTAACCAGTGTTCTAAATCTTCCGCAAGCGCGAGAGCGGAAGAGTAACGGCGCTTGGGGTCTTTCTCCAGGCACTTGAGGCAAATGGTGGACACCTCGCGATCGATTTTCCGATTCCACAGGCGCGGTGGCCTCGGCTCAGTGTCTAGCAATAAGCGAATTGTTTCGTGAGTTGTTCCTCCGGCAAAAGGCGGATGACCTGTAAGCAATTGGTAAAGGACCGCGCCAAGTCCATAAACATCTGTTGCACTGCTCAGTTTTGTGCGTCCACCGGCAGCTTGTTCCGGTGCCATGTAACTGGGTGTGCCCATCACGTCCATGGTGCCCGTGATCGTGTTCTCTGCTTCCACTAATTGGGCAAAGCCAAAATCGGTCAGACGTGGTTCGCCGTCTTGATCGAGCAGGATGTTCCCCGGCTTGATATCCCGATGCAGAATACCGTGTTGATGCGCGTATTGAACCGTGCGGGCTAATTTGGCAATTAACTCAACGGAATGTCGGATGGGTATCGGCTGGCGCTCGGCCACTTCATCAAGCTGGCCGCCTTCGACAAACTTCATGCTGAAGTAGCACGAGCCGTCGCGCTCGCCCACCTCATAGATGGGAACGACGCAGGGATGTTCGAGGCTGGCGGCGGCTTCCGCTTCCCGACGAAAGCGCTTCAGATGCGCTTCAGTAGTCCAGGGACCAAGGCCAATTACCTTAAGTGCCACTGTGCGATTGAGACTTCTCTGATGGGCACGATAAACGACGCCCTGACCGCCGCGCCCGATTTCTTCCAGCAATTCGTAATCGCCAAAGTCTGCGAACATTCTAACCGGACCCGTGGCTTTCTTGCTATCCGCTACTCGCACGCCATCATCGCCGCTGGAGTGACCGACCCCGGCTACAGACTCATCTTCGGGCAGACCAAGACCAGTCGCCAAGAGGCATGCTGGGCAAAGTTCTCGTGTTGCGTCGCCGGAGACTTTTGCTCCACACTTTTCACAAACGCCATTGGCGGCAATCATTTACCGCTGCTTAAGATATCACTTTGTCATTGCCGTGTGGAGAGCAAAACGGGCAGAATCCCCCTCGTCCCGCTCGTGCAGATAAAATATAAACTTTCCGCGTTATATCGCGCCGGATTTCCTGCAGTACCTGTACAACGGATCTGAATCAGGCGGAGGACTCTTTTTCCCCGCCGGGGTTTTTCGCCTCGTTCGGACCTGCGACGACCCCAAAACAAATTCAGCGGAGAGAAGCTAGAAAGAATCTATGAATTTGAGGATTCAACTCAAACGGAGCGCGTTTTATGTGCTTTTACTATTAGTCCTGTGCGCAATCCCCTTCGCGCTAGCGCAGCGAAACGCTGCCAGCCAAAGCTTGGTTTCCCAAAGGACGCTGACATTCGCGGAACGCGTAACTTACCAACGCGCAATTGAGGAAGTTTACTGCCGTCACCGGATCTGGCCAGAACATCCTGATCCCAAGCCATCGTTCGATGCGGTGATGCCTCAGGCGCAACTGGAAAAGAAAGTCGCGGAGGATCTGCGCAACTCACAGGCACTGGAGGAGCATTGGCAACAGCCGATAACAGCTGAGCAGTTACAGGCTGAGATGGATCGCATGGCTCAGCACACGAAGCAGCCCGAGCTGTTGCGCGAACTTTTTGAAGCGCTCGGGAACGATCCCTTTGTTATAGCGGAGTGCCTGGCCAGGCCTGTGTTAGCTCAGCGTTTAGTTGCCGATTTGTTGGGGCAAGGCAAGACGAGTCACGCTCATTCTGCGCAGACCGAGGGGCTGCATACGATGTCGAAGGTAACAGCAAGCCGGGGTTACATCCTTCCAAAAATTGCTCAAGGCACTCCGGCGCCGACCATTCTCGAATCAGCAGCCGTACCCTCGCCTGCTCCCTTTCCCTATTCCGAATCGGGTTTGCTCGCATCTGGTCAGACTTCCTATTCACGAACAGCACACTCCCGTCGTCGCCCGCTTACCGCGAAAACCGTGCGCGAGGCAGCATTCAAATACAACGGAGTGCCAGATTTCTGTGGATTGCTGGCAGCACTCCCTGCCGATGTTGGTGTGTTCGATCCAAAACTTGGGAGAACACGCGAACTTGTGGAAGGAGGCCGTGTAGAACCGAAAAATGTAGCGTGGTTCCGTACGCATAAGCAAGGGAAGCGACCGTGAAAAATTTCACTCGCTTTTGGAACTGGACACCACAGGAACGAGCAGCAGCGAAAAGATCGAAAAGTGCGGATCACGCGTCAGCGGGATTGAGGGCTTGGGGTCGAGTGAGGCGGCTTATTGACGCTGGCTTGTACACTCTGGCATTCGTAGGCTTGCATTGTCTGCGAGTGAGTTGTTTGCCGAGCTGAATAAACGGCTTCTCAACTGCGATGTGAAGTAACCAACTAGATAAGATCACCGGCGGCATCGAGATAATGAGTAAGATGAAAGCGCGGGTAGTCGGCGCTGTGTACAAGTCAGATAATGGTGTTTACCCACCAAATGCCTTAGCTACAGGAGCGCACGCTCTTTATCAGGGATTGAGTGGAGACGGAAACGATGCGATTGGAGGGACAACTGCTTCAACAGGGACACCGGGTTCGAGCGGGAAATCGTACATGACGCTAAAGCCTAATATGCTTACCCCGAATCCCCCGGATGCGACCGCGCGCGTGATTGACCCCTTCCACAACGATTATAATTATTTAGCACCCGGTACAAACAACACGGCGACGTTTGATTTATGGAGTACCGCGAATGCGAATCCGCCTACCGATCAGCTACAGTGGATCAAAAAACTGGTAGGTGCACCGCTCTGTTCGATGCTCACAGAGCGCAGCTACAAAGATCCGAAAATTTGAAATAGCTAATCCCGAATTTTCCTTAGCCTTCGCTGGTGTGGACCACAACCTCCACGCGGCGATTTGGACTTTGCTCTTCAATTGAACCACTCGGCGACGCCCGGAATTTCGTTGGGCCATAACCGCGTGTCTGGATCTGTGCAGGATTAATTCGCATCGCATCTACCAAATAACGTTTCACGCTATCCGCGCGTCGCTGACTAAGGTTCAAATTGTAGTCGAACGAGCCGAACGAATCCGTGTAACCTTCAACAGAAAACGTCGCCTTTGGATTACGCTGGATCAGAGTCCCCAGCTTTTGCAATTGAGTGATTGCGCTGGCCTGTAAGACGTCACTGTCGTATTCGAACAGTTGGTCGTCGGGCAGTCGGAGCTTGGTACCCGATCCGAGTGGACCTTTTTGTGCGAGCAGTTGATCCAAATCACTGAAGCCCGGGCTGCGCCCCTTGCTTGGTCCTGCGCTGTCGCCGGGCATTTTACTGGTAAAAGTATTGGGGCGTTTGATCGTCGTACTCGTTGCCAATTCCGTTCCGCTGAGCGCAGGCTGAGGACGGCCTGATTGGGAACTGTTGTTGAGCAGCGATTGCTCGCGTAGCGCGTTTGGATCGTTGGCGAGGCTCTGCGCGGTCGACTGCTCAATTTCGGTTAACACGGAATTCATCTCGGGTTGCTCTACCTTGGGTTGATCAGGCAAAACGTCCCGCGTGTCGTCCGGAAGCGCCGCGCTGGCTTGAATGTCCTGCAACAGCTTATCGAACGATTTCTTTTCGTCAGGCAACTGCACGTTAGTGTTGTCGGGCTCCGGTTTCGCCGCTGGATTTGTTTGATCGACGCTGCTTTTGCCGAGGTCCGATATGTTGATGCTTTTCACCTTGAACGTTGGCGTTTGCTCACTTTGAGCCATCACGGTTTCTAGCGATTGGAAACGTGTCCGGTAAAAATAAGCGCACAGCGCAAGGTGCAATCCCAGCGAGACGATTAATCCAAACCAGAGCCAGTTGCGCTCCCTGCTTCCCGAGAGCAACCCTTCGGTCTGAAAACCATCCAAGTCATCGAAATCGGAGATTCTCATTGCCTGCCTGCGAACATATCACATTTGAAGATGCCAGCTACAGCTTGGATCCTGGTGACGAACCTCAACTGCTTCGAGTTTGCTCAATAAACGCCCTCGCAGCGCGGCGGATTTCCTCTGCCACACGCGCCTCCGGAGAAACAAACTTCGGCGTGAACCAGGGAAAGAGCCCGATCAAATCGTGAGTGACCAGGATTTGCCCGTCGCAGTGTTTCCCGGATCCGATGCCGATGGTTGGAATGCCGATTGTCCTTGTGATTTGCTTTGCAATTTCAGCGACCACAATCTCCAGCACCACGGAAAATGCACCGGCTTTTTCTACTGCTCGCGCGTCAGCGATAAGCGCTTCTGCTTCAGATTGGGTGCGACCCTTAATCCTGTAGCCGCCTTCCTCGCGCACACTTTGAGGCAGCATCCCGATATGTGCCATGAACGGAATGCCCGCTTGTGTGATGGCTTCAATTTGCGGGACATGGCTCGTACCGCCCTCGAGCTTTACCGCTTGTGCGCCGACATCAATAAACTTCCTGGCGGTCTCTACAGCTTGTTCGGGCGTGTCATAGGTGTGGATCGGCAAATCCGCAACGAGTAACGCCTGTTTGATCCCGCGAGCCGCGGCGCGCGTATGATGCAGCATTTCTTCGATCGTTACAGCGCTTGTGTCCTGGTAACCCAGAACCACCATGCCTAACGAGTCGCCTACAAGAATAATGTCGATGCCGCTCTCATCGAGGAGACGCGCCGTCGGATAGTCGTAAGCCGTCAACGCGGTGATTTTTTCGCCGCGTTGTTTCATTTGGCGAAAATCTTTCATCAAAACCTGCCGGAAGATCAGCCGCCAATTTTAGAACGCAAGCTCGGCGAACACCGTAGGGCCAGGCGTGTCGCCCGCAATCGGCTGAGATGCGGCCGGTGCCGCCGCCAGCACGGTGTTCTACCAGTTGTCCATGAGGCAAACCACTTCACCGGGTTCTTTCAGTTCCCCGAGCAGCTCGCGAACTGTTCTTGTTCGGCCTGGCAACATCAGTTCAGGCCGGATATCGGCCAGCGGTCTAAGTACGAACCTTCTCAAATGCATTCGCGAATGCGGCAATTGTAGTCGGCCGTTGTTAATCTTGAGATTGCCGCAATAAAGTAGGTCGATATCGATGGTACGCGAAACGTTTCTCCGATGATTCCGCTTACGGCCTAACGACTCCTCAACTCGAATAAGCTCTTCGAGCAAATAAACGGGGTCGCCTTCGAAATCGAACTCAGTGACTGCGTTCAAGAAATTCGCCGCGCCAGGTTCGCAATCGATTGGCTCGGTTTCGTAGACCGCCGAAGAAACAATCGGCGGCCTTACCGCAATAAGCTCCGTGATTTGTCGACGCGCTGCTCGCAAATTTTCAAGGCGATCGCCGACATTGGACCCGAGCGCGACAGCCGTTTTCATTGATGTAGCCGGGATCGCTGATCCCGGCGGCCGGGCTCATCGCCCCTAGTTACAGATTCATAATCCCAGCACATTCTGCATGCTGTAGAGACCCGGCGGCTGGCCGATGATCCATTTCGCCGCGCGCAGTGCGCCTCGGGCGAAAATCTCGCGAGTCGCTGCGCGATGCGTGAGTTCAAGGCGCTCGCCAGGGCCATTGAAAATGACTGTATGTTCGCCAACTACGTCGCCTTCGCGAATGGATTGGACCTGAATTTCGCCCTGCATTTGTTTAGCCGCTTTCAAAACGTCCGCCAGCGTTTCAGCTGTTCCACTTGGTGCATCTTTTTTCATCTTGTGATGCGTTTCGACAATTTCCGCGCCAAACTCACCGCCGAGTTGTTTGGCAGCTTTACGGGTCAACCAGAAGAGCACATTTACCCCAACGCTGAAATTAGACGCAAAGACGATCGGCAACGATCGCGCGGTCTCTTCGATCATTTTTCGTTGGTCCCTGGAGTGGCCGGTCGTCCCAACGACCAACGACTTGCGATGCTTTAACGCAGCGCTGCAGATCTCGGCGACGGCGTCGGCGTGGCTGAAATCGACAGCGACATCGCAATCTCTCATGATCGGCTCGATTGGATCGCCCAAATCGCATCGTCCGACGATCTCGATCTCTGAGTTGTCCTTCGCAAGATTACTGATGGTTTTTCCCATGCGCCCAGCCGCGCCAATGAGCAATACACGCACTCGCGAGTTCTTCATTGAAAACAACGCTCACTCCGCACGTTTAGGATCGAAATAAAGCTCGAAAAATCATGTCTTCCGCTCGAAATCCTCGAGCGTCTTGCGTAACCGCGCCTGATTCGTTTCGGTCATCTCGCATAGTGGCAGACGTACTTTTCCGGACATCAACCCGCGCCAGCCGAGCGCGGTTTTTACCGGCACAGGATTCGGCTCAATGAACAGATCCTTAAAAAGCGGAAACATTTTGCGATGCAAATCGGCCGCTAATTTCGTATCACCGCATTCATAAGCCCGAACCAGCGCACAAACCTCAACTGGAAACAAATTCGAAGCGACGCTGACGACGCCAACCGCTCCGACTGACATGAATGGCAACGTCAGTGAATCGTCGCCGCTTAGAATTGTGAAGGACTCGGGCAAACGCGCGCGCAGCTCACTCACTCGCTCGACACTGCCGCTGGCTTCTTTGATTGAAACGATATTACCGCATTCTCCGGCGAGGCGCACCACGGTATCGGGCGCAATATCCACCCCACATCGGCCGGGAATATTATAAAGCAGGATCGGCAGGGATGTAGCGCCGGCAATCGCTTTGAAATGACGGAACAAGCCTTCCTGGCTGGGTTTATTGTAGTACGGCGCAACGAGCAACGCGCCGTCAGCGCCAAATTTCTCAGCCATCTTTGTATCGGCCACGGCGTGCTCCGTAGCGTTGGAACCTGTGCCGGCGAGCACCTGACTACGCTTTTTCGCTGTGGCTACTGCAAGACGGATCAGTTCCTGACGTTCCTCGTGCGACAGCGTCGGCGATTCGCCGGTGGTGCCTACGGCAACAATCCCGCTGATTCCGGCAGCAATTTGGGTTTCGATCAGTTTCCTGAAAGCGGCAACGTCAATTTCGCCGTCGCGAAACGGTGTTACTAACGCCGTGAAGGTACCTCGGAACATACAGAAAGGGTAAAGGTTAGAAGAATTACAAAGTTAAAATGGCTCCCTCAATTGCCATGTCGAGCGAAGTCGAGACATCTCTGATTACTTCTAGGTTAAAAAAATAAGAGATTCCTCGACTTCGCTCGGAATGACAAAAGACGTTAGATGTCGATCATGCCTTCGAATACAAACTCGGCAGGGCCAGTGAGAGTTACGTTTTTGAACTGCACGTCTGTTTTTTTGAATCCGACCTGCAATTCATCGCCCCCGCGCGCTAGAACGCGAATCGGGCCGTTCACGTTTTCCGTCACAGCGAATACAAGCGCGCTCGCAACCACGCCGGTGCCGCACGCGAGCGTTTCATCTTCCACACCTCGTTCGTAAGTCCGAACAGCAATCTTATCGGCTCCACGCTTTTCAATGAAATTTACGTTTGCGCCCTTTGGCGAGAACGCTTCGTGATGGCGAATAGCCGAGCCTTCTCCCGGCACATCGACCTCGCTAATTTGTGCGACGGGGATAACAACGTGAGGCACACCGCTGTTAATGAAATGGACGATCTTTTTCGCCGCGCCAATTTGAAGAGGAACACTCCGTCGCAAATCGGTCGGCTCGGTCATTTGCAGTGTGACGCGGTCGCCGGCTAAATCCGCCGAAATAACGCCAGCTGGAGTCTCAAAGGAAATCTTGCGCTCCGCACTCGCCACCTTATGCGCAAAGCGGGCGAAGCAGCGCGCGCCATTTCCGCACATTTCCGCTTCTCCTCCATCAGCGTTGAAGTAGCGCATGCGGAAATCGGCATGGTCTGAGGGTTTTTCCAAAAGCAAAATCCCATCCGCTCCAACGCCGCGGTGGCGATCACAAAGACGGGCGATTTGTTTGGGATTTAGGCGGATGTCCCCTGCCCTGTTATCGATCAGGATAAAATCGTTTCCCGCACCGTTCATCTTCGTGAAACGCAGCACACACTTCGTTTAGCATACGTCGGCTTGCAAAGCCACCGCGGTTGTCATGCGGAGCGGCATAGGAACATCGAAAGAACCGCGTGCCGTTGCGAGACCGGCTTTTGCCATTTACTTATTCAGCCGTGAAGAGACTGCCGGCTTGTGTCTTGCTTGTAATCCTTGGGCTCACGGCGCCCGCGTCGTTTGCTGGCGATTGTAACAGTTTGATCCTCGAGCAAATTAAGCAGATGCCGCAAGGCGGCCGCTATTCTGTTTCGCACTTCGCAAAGATCCGTCTTCAATCGTCTGCACATTTTGAGTCCGGGAAATTTTTCATTTTGCCGTCGCAGGCGTCGCCGAGTTTCTGCTCAGGCGCAACCTATCTGGTGTTCATCAGAGCGATCGAGGCTTTGCGTGCGCAGGGCCAATTGCGACTGGATTCTGCGACGTTGGAACGACTGATCATTCGAGACCAACACGATGGCGAAGGCATTTGGGGCCGGTGGAACGCAAATGGACCGGGAACAGCTCGTCTTTTCCACGAGCTCCAACTCGGACGGAACTTCGATAACTTCGATCAGGCAAAGGCGGGCGATTTCATGAAGATTTTCTGGTCGCGCAAGGTGGGCAAAAATGAACATGGACATTCCACGATCTTCCTCGGCATGGAAAATCGTCCAGACGGTCAGTATGTCCGTTACTGGTCGAGCAATATTCCGTCGGGTTACGGCGAGAAAAGCGTTCCACGCGGCAAGATCGCGTACGCCATCTTTTCGCGGCTTCAAGCGCCTGCCAATCTTGAGCGGAGCAACAACACCCCATTCGTCGATAGTTATTTGGCGTCTCTCGTGCGAAGTCGCTCCAGCATTGCTGAGGCCAGCGCTAAGTGCGGATTGTGAACCCGACCATGGTAAAATGCCCGTGATGGCCCGGAAGCCGTTGTTTCCCAGGATGTCGGCAATGGCAAATGATGCTTGCCTTCACGTCGACCGATCTCTAAAACGAAGCAATGATGATCGAAACCTTAAAACGTCATTGGTGGGTTCCGGTGATAAGGGGTATCGCTGCAATTATTTTCGGCGTGATTGCGTTCACGCATCCCGTTATGGCTATCGCAACACTCGTGCTGTTTTTTGGAGCTTGGGTGCTGGTTGACGGCATCTTTCGTATAGTCGGCGCGTTTAGACATCGCGGTTCGGACCCAGACTGGGCTTGGCAGCTCGTTATCGGGATTATTGGGATAATCGTGGGATTCCTTACATTCCACGCACCACAAATCACGGCGCTGGCCCTCGTCATATATATCGCGGCTTGGGCGCTCATGATTGGTGCGTCTGAAATTGTGATGGCAATCAAACTGCGCCACGAAATAAAAGGCGAATGGTTGCTGATTCTGACGGGGTTGGCATCAATCGTTTTCGCCGTGTTGCTTCTGTGGAGGCCTGTCACGATCGGTCTCCCCGTGCTGATTTGGCTGATCGCGTGGTACGCGGTTGTAATCGGTATCCTTGAAATCTTTTTTGGCTTCCGTCTGAAAACACTGAGAGCCTTGTAGCTTTAGCTCAGAGCCTTAGAAGAACATTCTCCTATCGGGAAGAAGGCGGTGCCTCGTCTGGCGTAACAGGTCATACGACCTTACGCGACGAGTACGACGATTACACTACGACGCTGGCCATGACTCCTCCATTTTATGCGTCGAGTTCCTGACGAGGGGAAGCCCCCCGCTCGGCTAATTGCTCATGAAAAATCCTTCTACTCTCAGAACGCGACGGACAAACGGCGCACGTCTTTGCGACGACCAGCTTGACAGCAAGCAGATGCTTGCAGCCTTGATGGCATTCAAGGGCGGAGATTTTTCCGCCTGTCTACCTGATGACTGGACAGGCATGGCGGGCAAGATCGCGGATAGCTTCAACGATGTAATCGGAATTAATCAGCGACTTACAAAGGAATTGGCGCGCATCAGCCGAGTAGTCGGAAAGGAAGGCAGGATCAGACAGAGAGCATGGGTTGGGGAGGTGTCCGGCTCGTGGGCCGAGGCAGTAACTTCAGTCAATAATCTCGTTGAGGATCTGGTCCAGCCGACGAGTGAAATGGCGCGCGTGATCGGGGCTGTCGCCAGAGGAGATTTGTCCCAGAGCATGGCGACTGAAATCGAGGGTCGGACGCTGGAAGGCGACTTTTTGCGAACAGCAAAAATTGTAAACACAATGGTAAACCAGCTCAGCGCCTTTGCATCCGAGGTCACACGCGTTGCGCGGGAAGTAGGCACGGAAGGCAAACTGGGCGGCCAGGCAAACGTGAAAGGCGTTGCAGGCACATGGAAAGATCTGACCGAGAACGTCAACCTGATGGCCGGTAATTTGACGGATCAGGTCCGGAACATTGCGACCGTGACCACAGCAGTGGCGACGGGCGATTTGACCAAGAAAATCACGGTTGATGTTAAAGGCGAGTTTCTCGAATTGAAGGACACCATCAATGTGATGGTTGATCAGCTGCGTTCATTTGCGTCCGAAGTAACGCGCGTTGCACGCGAGGTGGGTTCTGAGGGAATTCTCGGGGGGGAAGCTCGCGTCGAAGGAGTGTCGGGGACATGGAAGGACCTGACCGATTCAGTGAATTTCATGGCGCGCAATCTGACCGAACAGGTGCGCAACATTGCCGCGGTGACCACGGCTGTTGCGAAGGGGGATTTGTCCAAGAAGATCACCGTCAACGTAAAAGGCGAAATCCGTGAATTAAAAAACACCATCAACACGATGGTCGATCAGCTCAGCTCGTTTGCAGCGGAGGTGACCCGGGTTGCCCGCGAAGTGGGCACGGATGGCAAACTCGGTGGACAGGCAGACGTGCGGGGCGTCGCCGGAACGTGGAAGGACCTGACCGAGAGCGTCAATTCGATGGCCGGTAACCTTACAGCGCAAGTGCGCAACATTGCCGAGGTGACAACAGCCGTTGCGAGCGGCGATTTATCGAAAAAAATCACCGTGGACGTTCGCGGTGAGATCCTGGAGCTTAAATACACCATCAACACGATGGTCGACCAGCTGCGTTTGTTTGCGTCCGAAGTAACGCGGGTAGCCCGTGAGGTTGGCAGCGAGGGAAAACTCGGTGGACAAGCAGATGTGCGCGGCGTTGCCGGCACGTGGAAAGACCTGACCAACAACGTCAACACGATGGCTGCCAATCTCACCGCGCAGGTGCGTAATATCGCAGAAGTGACGACGGCCGTCGCTCGCGGCGATCTCTCGAAAAAGGTCACCGTGGATGTGAAGGGCGAAGTTCTTGAGTTGAAGAACACCGTGAACACGATGGTGGATCAGCTGAACTCCTTCGCGTCAGAGGTGACGCGGGTCGCACGCGAAGTCGGTACGGACGGCAAATTGGGAGGACAAGCGACGGTCACAGGCGTGGCGGGCACCTGGAAGGACTTGACTGACAGCGTGAATTTCATGGCCCGTAACCTCACGAATCAAGTGCGTGGAATAGCAAAAGTGGTGACTTCAGTCGCGAAGGGAGATCTGAACCGGAAGCTGCTTGTGGAGGCAAAAGGTGAAATCGGTAAACTGGCGGACACAATTAATAACATGATTGACACGCTGGCGACGTTTGCTGATCAGGTCACCACAGTCGCCCGCGAGGTTGGTGTAGAAGGAAAGCTTGGCGGCCAAGCCAGTGTGCCAGGTGCCGCCGGCACGTGGGGTGATCTAACAGACAATGTTAACCGCCTGGCAGCGAACCTGACAACGCAGTTGCGCGCCATCGCCGATGTCGCCACCGCAGTTACAAAGGGCGACTTGACGCGTTCGATTCAAGTGGAGGCGCAAGGAGAGGTCGCTGCGGTTAAGGACAACATCAATGAAATGATTCGCAATTTGAAGGATACGACCTTGCGGACCGAGGAGCAGGACTGGCTCAAAACAAACCTCGCAAAGTTCACACTCATGCTGCAAGGCGAGCGAGATTTGCTGACCGTTGCCAAATCGATTCTGTCGGAGCTCGCCCCGGTGGTTCCTGCACAACAAGGCGTCTTTTATGTCATGGACAAGTCGGGGCTGGAGCCTGAACTCAGACTCCTCGCAAGCTATGCCTGCCGCGAACAACCCGGCGTAAAGAGTTCGTTCAAACTCGGCGAAAGTCTGATAGGGCAGGCCGCTCTTGAAAAAAAGCGGATTCTTTTGACCAACGCGCCAAACGATTACGTGAAGGTAAGTTCCGCACTGGGCGCGGCGCGTCCGATGAACATCATGGTCGTCCCAATCTTGTTCGAAGCAGAAGTGAAAGCGGTGATGGAACTTTCCTCGTTCGAGAACTTCAACTCAACCCATCAGGCATTTCTCGATCAGTTAACGGAGAGCATCGGGATCGTCCTGGCTACGATCGAAGCCAATACGCGGACGGAAAATCTGCTGAAGCAATCACAGTCACTTGCCACTGAGCTACAGAACCGTCAGGAAGAGTTAGAAAAGACAAACCTCGAATTAGCGGAGAAAGCGCGATCCAATCTCGCAAAGGACCAGTTTCTGGCCATGCTCAGCCACGAATTACGCACGCCGCTGACGCCGGTGCTGGCATCCGCTCTTGCGCTCGAGAATCAACCGGCATTGCCCGAGGAAATTCACGACTCGCTGCAGATGATTCGCCGGAACGTGGAACTAGAAGCGCGGTTGATCGACGATTTGCTCGACCTGACGCGCATCGATAGGGGTAAGGTGCAGTTCAATTTCGAAGTCGTTGACGCTCACAGCCTCTTGCAGAACGCAGTGGATATCTGCCAGGCAGAAATCAATCGAAAACACCTCGTTTGTTCGCTGCGTCTCGAGGCACAAAAGGTCCATTTGCAAGCAGATCCTGCTCGATTGCAGCAGATCTTTTGGAACCTGATAAATAACGCAGTAAAGTTTACCCTAAAGGACGGATGGATTTCGATTTCTACAAGCAACGATTTGAATGGACAACTGTACGTAGAGATCGCGGATAACGGATTGGGAATCGAGCCCGAATCGATGCCGAAAATTTTTGACGCTTTTGAACAAGGCGGACGAACTCAACTCGGAGGACTGGGTCTTGGTTTGGCCATCAGTAAAAAGCTTGTCGAAGCGCACAAGGGAACGATCAGTGCCCAAAGCGCCGGTCGAAACAACGGCGCCAGCTTTACGCTAGTTTTTCCTACCTGCGAGAAAACTGGACCCGGAATCGCGCCGACTACTTTGGCCCCCGTACCGGCACGTCAGACCACTAGGCGGATTCTGCTCGTCGAAGATCACGAAGACTCAAATCGATCACTTACGAATCTGCTTCAGCGGCGAGGTTATGAAGTGCACTCGGCATTGGATCTTCAATCTGCACTCGATCTGGGCTCGAAAGTACAATTCGACGTGCTCGTCAGCGATCTAGCCTTGCCTGATGGCAGCGGCATTGATCTGATACGAACACTTCGGTCTAAGCGGATGGTGCTCGGAATTGCGCTCACGGGTTTCGGTATGGAAGAGGATATTCGGAGGGGCCGTGAAGCAGGATTTCAACATCACCTGGTGAAACCGATTGATCTGAACAAGCTCGACTCGCTTATTCAAAACGCGGACATCACCTCATCTGAGTAGGATTTCCAAGGCGCAAGCGAGTTTAGACGGTTGGACAGCCTGCCTGTCTATGGCGTGAAAGTAGAGACTACAGTGCGCACAGCTCTTCTTGTGCCCTTGACCACACTGTGGCCCACATTTTCAGCTGTCTGCACCGAACTCTTCGCCACGTTTTTCGCTGTTCTCACAGGCCCCGCCTCAACCGTCGCGGCGGAAATGGTAACTGCGAGAATGATAGAAACGAATGCTTTCATGGTACTATATCATTCGTCTCTCACGGCTCGCATGCGTCTACCCCAACGGGCATCGCGTTGCAGCCCCGAGAGCATTCATGCTGGGCCCGCCAGGATTCGAACCTGGGACCAAGGGATTATGAGTCCCCTGCTCTAACCGCTGAGCTACAGGCCCATTTTCGTAGGTATCTCTGGCCTACAAAAAAGAGTTTGATTACATTTTTCACGGTAGTATTCTACGGTCAACCTTATGAAACCGCAAAAATCGAGGAAAACTTGGACCAAAACTCGAAAGCCAAATCTCCTTCGCCATAAGTCCGGGCGATATTATGCCAGAGCATACGCTGGCGGCAAAGAAGTTTGGCAGTCGCTCAGGACGTCGCACTACAGCGTCGCGGAAGCGAAGCTCGCGGAGTTTCTCAAAGAACATCGCGAGCGGGTTAGTAACAACAACGATGATGTCTCGGCCAAAATGACCTTTGGCGAAGCGCTCAAGGCCCACCAGCAGAACCAAGCCGATGACGTAACGATCAAGCCATCAACGCGGCACTACTGGAATCAGATTTTTGTGGCCTTGTTGAAAAGCTGGTCGGGCTTGGCCGATCTGGAAATGCGACGCGTAACCAAAACAGATTGCAAGAAGTGGGCACGCGCATTTCGAAAGGTCGCGTCTCCGACGCGATACAACAACACGATTTCGGGGCTACGGCACGTCTTCGACGTGGCGAAGGATGCGGGGGTTATTTACAGCAACCCGGCGGAACACCTTGAGCGGGTGCCAGTACGCGCGAAGCAACTCACATTGCCTAGCAGTGATCAGTTTTTGCAAATTGTTGATGCGGTAGAACACGCTGGCGCATGGTGTTCGCGAGATTGCGCAGACTTTGTGCGCGGTTTGGCATTCACGGGGTTACGGAAAGGCGAGGCCGGGGAAGTCGAATGGCGCGACTTGGATTTTGAGAAGGGCGAAATCGTTGTCCGGGGTGACTCCGAAACTGCGACCAAGAATTGGGAAGTTCGCCGAGTGCCTCTAATTCCAGATGCTCGCGCGCAGTTTGAACGCATGCGCGCTGAGCGTCGAGGCGAGCGTTTGGATACGAAAGTCTTTCTTGTCGGTGAATGTCAGAAGGCTCTGGATCGCGCGTGCAAAAGGGTCGGCGCAGAGCGAATTACGCATCACGATTTGCGTCACTTGTTCGCGACGCGCTGCATCGAATCAGGCGTGAATATCCCGACCGTGTCGCGTTGGCTCGGTCACAAAGACGGCGGCGCGCTCGCAATGAAAACCTACGGTCATTTGCGACGCGAACACAGCATCGCACAGGCGCAGCGTGTGACATTCGCGACAGTTTCGACTAATCGAGCTGATGTAATCGCATTCCCATCGACGGGATAAACTTGCTGAATTGACCTTGGGCGGACACGCCCGAGCCAAAGTTTGTTCGTTTGGCAAATTTGCCAAAGATTTTTTTGTGCGAATATATAATATCCGTGATATACGATGCAGATCACGGACAACGGGCGCAAACGAATTCGCGTGTTGCGCGTAAACCAGTCCCCTAACCGAACGACTCGGCTATAGCCCTGCAGAGTTTGCCGCCCTCTTCGGTCGCTCACCAACTTGGGGCTATCGACAAATTTACGCCGGGCGAGTAAAGCCGGTTGCCGATTGCGGCCGACTGATTATCCCGCGCGCGGAAATTGACTCAGTCCTCGCACGTAGGCACGAATACAATCCGATTCCCGGAAAGCCGGCCATAAAAGGCTCCAAGGAGGCCAAGTGAGTGGGAGCGTTGTGGGCAGATCCCGGGGGACAGTCATAGGTTGGAAGATCGCGCCAAAAGCATGGTGGCCTGAGCTACCGGGTAAGGCTGGAAATTACACAACTACAGGTTCAACGTTATTCAAGCGCCTATGCTTAGATTGCCGCAAGGTGGAGGTCGAAGGACGAACAAAGTTCTGTGATAGTTGCAAGCGGACCCGACACCGCAACGCTGCGAGGAAGCACAAAAGACGTGTTACGGTTGATAAGTTAAGAAATTCGTCCTTTGGCGCTGAGGCACTTACGAAGGTGAAAATGACGAGCGGCTATGGTAGTAGCGGAACCCCTCATCAGGCCGATATAAATTTGGACCTAAAGGAGCCCGTTACATGAGCGCGAGCTCTGACAGTTTCACGCCCTGCGATAGCAACGGCGCTTTTCAGTCTCGTGAAACTCATGAAGGTCGTGAATGTCTTGAGTCTCTTGAGTCTCTTGAGTCTCTTGAGTCTCTTGAGTCTCTTGAGTCTCTTGAGTCTCTTGAGTCTCTTGAGTCTCTTGAGTCTCTTGAGTCTCTTGAGTCTCTTGAGTCTCT
>Ga0066903_100000838_pt1 | contig 20881 bp, 21 predicted proteins | sample PanSoiMetaGPlot1_FD_67491 | JGI IMG/M metagenome (GOLD analysis project Ga0066903, IMG submission 67491) | Tropical forest soil microbial communities from Panama analyzed to predict greenhouse gas emissions - Panama Soil - Plot 1 (version 2) | ecosystem: Environmental > Terrestrial > Soil >... | reverse complement strand
TCAATCAGCGAGCGATTGAAGCCACAGCGATCACCAAAGCAGATGCCGACAAGAAATACCCGGCAAAAGATGGCCATTATCCGCCCGCGACCCGCAATCCGCATTATCCTTCGGGAGTTGTAATGAGCCCTTTTCCGCCGTTTCAACAGTATGACTGCTCGCACGTTGCGCACGGCGGCCTCGTCCTGGACGTACGAGCGAAGAAGGTATTTGTATACCCCTGACAAGCGTTCTCCCTAAGACGGTTTCGCCCAGACAAACGCGGTCTTGAGGGCCCCGCAACATCCGGCTGCCGGTGCGGTTTAATGCGCGAACGGATTTTGCATCATGAGAAGGGAAATTGTTGTAGTTACGTTCGGCATTGCTCTGGCCTCGTGTATTTTGACTTCATGTGACACACCCGTTGGTCAGGGTGCGGCATGGGGCGCTGCCACCGGGGCGATTATCGGTGGCGCGGCGACCGGTCACGTCCGGGCCGCATCAATCGGCGCAGCCGCGGGAGCGGCTGCCGGAGCGGCAACCGGTGCGATTATTCAGGAAAATCAAGCTGCGCGCTATGGCCCACCGCCGCCCGGTGGCTTCCCATACGCGCGCTGGGCGGGGACACCAGGTTTTTATTACAGTCCGTACACAGGGCGGGTCTATAACCTTCGGGGAGTTCCCCCCGGTGGCCTTACGCGTGACGTCGATACTGGTCGGCTTTTCCGCAAACCGTAATTGACCCGCAAACGGGGGTCAGCGCGCTTGCGCCTGGAGTGCGTCCACCAACGCTCGTGCCTCTTCGGTCATCTTCAGCAATTCCGGCCACGGGCGATGATAATTTTCGCCAGGCAATTTGCGGGTTGCATCAAACCCCATATGTGAGCCGATATTTTGCTTACTCGGGGCGTGATCGAGCGAATCGCTTGGATTCTTGATGACGGTGGTGTCGCGCGCTGGATCGGTGTTGGCGCACAATCGGAAGAGTACTTCGCTTGTATTATGCACGTCGCAATCTTCGTCCACGGCCACAATGTATTTGCTGAACATCATCTGGCCCATGCCCCATAGGCCGTGCATCACCTTGAAGGCCTGATAGGGGTACTGTTTCCGGATGCTGACGAAGACCAGATTGTGAAAGACGCCTTCCGGCGGCAATGCCATGTCCACAATTTCTGGAAAATTCATCTTGAAAACAGGCAGCAAAATGCGCACACACGCATCCCCGATGTAATAATCCTCCATGGGCGGGACACCGACGATCGTTGTCGGGTAAACCGCGTCGCGTCGGTGCGTAATCGCCGTTAAGTGGAAAACCGGGTAATCCTCAATCGAGGTGTAGAAACCGGTATGATCTCCGAAAGGGCCCTCCGGGTGCATCTCGGCAGGCTGTACAAAACCTTCGAAAACAAAATCAACGTCCGCCGGCACCTCGAGATCGATCGTTTTGCAGCGAACGAGCTCAATTGATTTTCTTCGCAAAAAACCCGCGAATAGCAGCTCGTCCAAGCCGTCCGGCAAGGGCGCAGTTGCCGCGAAGGTGTACACAGGATCCCCCCCGAGCGTGACTGCCACCGGCATGCGCTCCCCGCGTTCGTAATAACGCTTGCCGTGACGGGCGCCCACTTTGTGCAGCTGCCAATGCATTCCAGTTGTGTGTCGATTGTAAACTTGCATTCGATAGATGCCGACGTTCCGCACCCCAGTCTCCGGGTCGCTTGTGTGAACGTTTGCCAGCGTAACGAAACGACCGCCGTCCTTCGGCCAGCACTTGAGGATCGGCAGATCGTCCAATGAAAAATTGTCTCCATTTTCAAATCGATGCACAACTTCGTGGCACGGCGCGTCGCGCACGGATTTCGGGCGCGCATGCAACAGATGAATTCCCTGTTTGAGCAAGTTCCAACCTTCGCGGAGATCGGTAGGCGGTTTTGCTTTCAGAATAAGTTGAATTTCCCGGGCGACGTCTTCGATGTCTCCAACCTGTAGCGCGAGCGCCATACGGCGGCGCGACCCCATTGTGTTGATAGCAACAGGGAATTCTGACGGTTTTCCATCAACAATCGGTTGCTCGAACAAAAGCGCTCTTCCGCCGCCGCGCGATTTCATTTCGCGATCTGCCCATTCTGCGATGAGTAAATCGGTATCGACGGGAATCGTGACGCGTTTCAACTCGCCCGCTTTCTCAAGAGCGTCGAGGAAACTGCGGAATGAGCGATAAGCCATTGCTGAGGCGCCTCGCTACACTGATTCGTTTCCTCGCAGAATGCGAACGAAATTGTTTGTCCGTTTTACGGCGGCGGCGGCGGCAAGTTTCGGAAATAAACAACTCTGCCGTTGGCGAACGTGACCCCTTTGGACGGGTATGGGAACTTCGGTGGGATATATGACCAATCGAAGGGTCCATAAAAGTACGGACCGCCGTAGCTGGGAGGCGTATCGTAACGCAGATAGACCCAGGTCTCGGAATCCTGCACCGGGCCGGGGATCGTTTGCTCCGGTGTACCCCATGCCAGCCAAACCGCCTCCGTGCTCATGCCGCGGCGAATCTGCCCCTGACTTACCAGTGCCTGGTCCCGTCGGGGGAGACCCTGATAGATTTCTGGATGTTGGGAGATGCGTGTTCCCGGGGTTCCGCAACTCGAGAAAAGCAATGCGGCGGCTGCCATTCCCAATGTCAGCGGGCAGCGCTTCAGTTCACCCATTTCTTCAAGAACATCGGTGCAATTTCCGAAAACACCAGTAAGCCATTGGTAGGATTTGTTGCCTGCCTTGTTCCTTTCCTGGCAGCATGGAAAAGACGTTTCTAATCACTACTACGACTGCACCAAGTATTGAAAGGACACAACACTGCCATTCGAGAAAGTAACCACCTTATTTGGGTAGGGAATGCTCGGGGGGATCAACGAATAATAGAACGGGTCGTAGAAAGGATCCCCGAAGAAACCAAAGCCTGGACCATATGGACCATAAAAGGGATAATAGTAGGGATAGGTTGCGTAATAAACATAAAGCCAGGTCTCTGTGGAATGGCCACGCATGTTGCCTATCACTCTCGAATCGGGGGAACCCCAAGCCAGCCACACTGCTTTTGCTGGCATACCGGTACGAATTTGTCCCTGATTTACCAGCGCTTGGTCGCGTGAAGAAAGGTTTCGATAAATCTCAGGATGCTCAGAAATGCGGCTCTCGACGGTTGAACAGCTCGTAAGAACCAATGCGCTGGCCGCAATGCCAAATGTGAGCGCCCCCGAAAAGGATTGACGCGTCATAAATGCGATCATATGCGCGCCTTTCATTCCGAGTCAATTACTTGGTTTCTTGCTTCAACATCACATGCCGGTAACCTTTTGCTACATGCAAGATCGCTACGGCCATCGCATTTCCTATCTGCGCGTCTCAATCACTGATCGTTGTAATGAGCGCTGCACTTACTGCATGCCGCAGGAATTACAGGAATGGTTGCCGCGCGGGGAGATTCTCACGTTTGAAGAAACGCTGCGTCTCGTCCGTGTCGCGGCTGAATTGGGCCTTTCGAAGGTACGAATTACCGGTGGCGAACCGCTGACACGACGCGACGTCGTCGATTTCATCAGACGAATCCCCGGAATCCCCGGTATCAGTAGCATGGGTTTGTCTACGAACGGCACATTGCTGGCGCGCGAAATCGCCCCTGGCAAGACAATGGCCGGTGCTTTGTACGCAGCAGGTGTAAAATCGCTCAATATTTCACTCGATACGTTGGATCGAGTAGTTTATTCGCAAATTACCGGACGGGATTTCCATGAACAGGTCCTCCGTGGGATTGAGGCAGCGGTCGTCGCAGGCTGCGAGCAGATCAAATTAAATACAGTCCTCATGCGCGGCCGAAATGAGGATCAGCTGATTCCATTAATAGAATTCGCAGCGCAGCGCGATTTAATTCTCCGTTTCATTGAGATGATGCCCGTGAGCACAACAGAAGTGCTCGACGACAAAAACTTTATACCGGTGCGTGAAGCGAAAAGGATAATTGAATCACGCTACGGGGCTTTGATTCCCGAAACTGATTTTCGAACGAACGGTCCAGCGACATATTACCAAATCGCGGGACGCAGCCAGCGTATCGGTTTTATCGGAGCAATGACCAATCTTCATTTCTGCGAAGGCTGCAACAAGCTGCGTCTCACATGCGATGGAAAATTGCGTCCATGCCTGGGGAGCTACCTCGAGTTTGACATCATGAAACCGCTTCGAGCAGGGGCTAGCGACGCGGAACTCAAACAATTCTTTCTCGATGTTGTCGATCGAAAACCGGAGCAGCACGATTTTCGGAACAACTATCAGCCGAACCGCAGAATGGTCGCCATTGGCGGCTAACGCATGCAGCGATTGACTCACATTGGCGGCGACGGCCGCGTGCAGATGGTCAACGTCTCGTCGAAGCCGATGAGCAAGCGAAGAGCAGTTGCCAATGGAAAGATTCAACTCAAGCGTGCAACACTTGAACTGATTGCGAAGGATCAAATTGCAAAGGGGAACGTTTTCGCTACGGCGCGCATCGCCGGTATTCAGGCCGCGAAACAGACTGCGCAGCTGATTCCGCTGTGCCACACATTGCCACTCGGTGAAGTTGGAATTGACGTTGTGATGTTGGAAGACGGAGTAGACATAACGTGCACTGCGGAGACGACTGCGCAGACCGGGGTCGAGATGGAAGCGCTTGTGGGCGTGACGATCGCATTGCTCACAATTTACGACATGTGCAAAGGGGTGGACAGCGGCATGGTAATCAGTGATGTGCGGTTGATCGAAAAAAAGAAGGAACCTGTGCGGTCCTGAAGGTCGAGCGGTGGGGTAATGGTAATGAAGCGGCACTCGAATCAGATCGCCGTTGGTATCATCACAATCTCGGACCGCGCCAGCGCAGGCGATTACGAGGACCTTGGCGGACCGGCGTTGAGAGAAGCTGCCCAAGCGGCAGGATGGCAAGTGCTCTCGGAAGCGATTGTTCCCGACGACGAAGTGCGGATTCAGCAAACGATTCGCTCGTTTTCACGGCAAGGCTGCGGCCTAATTCTGACGACCGGCGGCACGGGTGTCGGGCCACGCGACGTTACCCCGGAAGCGATTCGCGCGATTATGCGCGTCGAGTTGCCTGGATTTGGCGAAGTGATGCGCGCTGGATCCATGAAGATTACGCCCAATTCGATCCTCTCGCGGAGTCTGGCGGCGATTGTTGATTTATCGTTCGTAATCGCGCTTCCGGGAAAACCAAGTGGGGCGGTCGAATGTCTGGGCTTTGTCCAGGGAGCAATCCCACACGCAGTCGCGCTTGCGCAAGGCACGCCGACCTCCTGTTGAAGCGCGATTCGCACTCGGCTTTGTTGTCGTAAAACAGCAGAGCACTGACGCAGTCGAAACGACGGCTCAATGTGTCTCGGCTATTAGACGCTTGCCTTTTAGGTGCGGCGCGTGTTTCAGCGCTTTTCAGCACCCTTCAATCAGGCCAAGTTAAAAGTCGCATTAGTTGTCTCCCATAATCCGTGAGATGCGCGTTTGCCCCGCTGCCGGAAACGATGTCGCGGGTTAAATAAGAATAGTTGGTCGAACTTCTCTTCACATAACTCAGCTCCGGCTGCGTCACGTTTTTATCGGTTGATTCTATTTTCAGAGGAACGCCGGATTGTGCGAATGAGATTTCCCAGGACCTTTCGTTGCGGCTAGCTGCTGTAAGCATCCAGGGATAAGATTTGGGCAGCTCGAAATGGCGCGATTTAGGGACGGTTACCTTATAAAATGTCTCTTCGCGACCGAGGAACTGGGGGATGGTCAGTGATGGATTCTTGTGCAGCGCAAGGTACAGCCGTGCAATGTCGATCCCGGCCAGATTCATACCGTTGTAGATACCGTTGTGATTGGGATCGTTTCGAAAGAATGTGTTGTACCAAGCCTCGAATTCGTGACTGAACATCAAGTTCAATTCCAAATGGAGATGCGCGCGTTCCCGGTTTAATCCTGTTCCAGTGTGTCCCATCACGGCCATGCGCTGGCCACGCTTCACCACGTCACCTGGGTGAACGGCAATCGAACTCAAATGCGCGTACAAGCTATAGTAATTTGAGCCGCTCCAGCGATGTTCAACCACGATGTACTTTCCGTAGTTCGAGTAGCCGGGGACGAGGTTAACGTGCATCACTTTGCCGTCGGCAATGGCGCGTACCTCGTCGAGTGGCTCACCGTGTTCGTCGCGGTGCAAAGGGCGAATATCGATCCCTTCATGAAAACGGGTGTAAAAAACGCCACCTGCTGTGTCCGTTGGATCGCGCACAAAACCGTACTGGCCACCTTCCCACGGCGTGGTTTTCACGCCTTTGTAGTTGCGCTCGATGTACTGGTAAAACGCGGCTCCGTCGCCTGAAAACAGTGCATCGTTATCCGTTGGCAACGCGAGATTGAGAACCTGGTCCTCTCCCTTCGCCGTCCACTGAACCAAAGCGAACGCCAAAAACGTCACCGTCAAAATATGATTCATCTGTTTCACGAGGCGCCAGCCAGTCTCACAGCACTCCGTTACCGCTTTGGTTGCCCGATTATCCGCCAGTCTTTTTTCATTAATTCGATATCTGTCGAAGTTAGTCCTGAAGGGATATAGATTTTTCCGTCAGACACGCGCTTGTCGATTTCGAGTTCAGTGATTGGCCGGCCGTTGATGAAGACAAAGAGCAAACTGCCTCTGCGTTCAATGCTCAAAGCGTCGAGGGTGACTTGTCCATGTTCATCGAGCTGAAACAATGCACCATAGCCGTTCGCGGCAGGGTAAGGATAAAATGCGATAACGTCGTTCTCCGAAATTCGCGGAATTTTTTCAATCGCGACATCTTTTCCTGATACGCGGGCACGAACCGAGGTTGCGAAGACGCCGGTGTCCTTTGGGTTTGCTTGTGCATGCAATCGGACCGTGCAATGTCGTTGTTTCGCCAGGCCTTCGCCTACGGCGAGAACCAAGCAAAACGCGAATGCACAGAGAGTTTTCATGCCGATTGGATAAAGGGTTTGACAGGGTTTTTGCAACCTCGAAAGCTTTCAGGTCTGTTTAATCCGCTCATGAAGCGAAGAGCAGTTCTGAACATTCTGATATTTTTCATCGTCGGCACCATGTTAGCTCAAGACACGGTGCCGACACCCACACCCTCGCGAAGGCGCGGTTGGTTGGGCCGGCTCCTCCATCCCTTTTCTCCCGACGCTGTCCCTCAATACAAAGATTCACGATTGCGCGGGCTGACGGTCGATCTGCAAATCGCACCGCAGACCATCAAGCTCTCTGAGGTTCGCCAGCTTGGAATAAAATTGACTCTGGCAAACATATCCAAGCGCCCTGTGACACTCGATTTTCCGACGAACCAGCGGATTGAGATCTACCTAATAAATTCGGAAGGAAATATCCTTACAAAGTGGTCCGATAATCACGCTATCGCTGAGAAACCGGCCACGATCCTGATTAACCCGCAGGAGCGCATCGAGTACAACGAAACAATCGCGACACGCGACCTGACGCCAAACAAGGTGTTCATTGCCGAGGTCTTTTTTCCTCAGTACCCAGAGTTGCGAGTGCATCAAAAATTTCTGACCGTGCCTTGAGAAGTTGATAGCCGATAGCCGATGGTTGATAGAGTGGAATCGTGTCCGTCAATCAACTATCGATTGGGAGTCATCGACTTTTCGCCGACTACCATACTCATCCGCAGGGGCACCGATTACAGCGCTACACGTTTGCGCTGCTTCAGCCCTGGGTGGACTCCGCGCGTAAGATCGGGTTAACCGATATTGCTTTTACTGATCACGATCGTTATCACACTGGGATCGATCTCGATGAAATCGATCGTCTGCGCGAGCGAAATCCCGATCTGAGGATACGCGCCGGCATTGAGGTAGATAACGATCCCATTCACTCCGCTGAAGGACGAAAATGGATTGAGAAACATTGGGACAAACTTGATTTTGTCCTGGGCTCCGTGCACTTCCTCCATCGTGCAGATCAAATGTTCGACAGCGTGCCAAATGGCGCGGCGCAATTCGAAGGACACGACGTCGACGCGATTTATGCCGACTACTTTCGCCGTGTTCGCGAAATGGCCGGAACGGGATTGGTGGATTGTCTCGCTCACCTCGATCTTATCAAGATTCATGGTCACAGGCCAGGTGCGGAAATTGGCGCCATCGTAAACGAAACGCTCGATTTTGTTCGCGCCCGAAAGCTGGCCATCGAACTTTCGACCGCGGGATGGCGCAAGCCGGTAAACGAGCTGTATCCCGGCGATCGGATCCTTGAATTGGCATTGGAGAAGGGGATCCCCTTTACGAATGCCTCTGACGCGCACTCGCACGCGCAATTGGGCGAGAACTTTCCAAGGCTCGCACAAAAGATGGCGGTATTTGGAGTCCGCGAAATCTGCATTTTCAAAAAACACCAACGCGTCATGCGCGCTGTGTCTGCCGAATCGCAGCTATAATTGCAGGTCAAGCTGCGATCGCCTCTGTTCGGAGCCGGCTTGTTCCGTTTCCGAAGGCAATAGTACATTAAGCTCGAGGCGTCGGGCAAGCCGCTGGCAGGTTTCAGGCGCAAATCCTTCGAAATGGTTGCTAACGAACGCCCAGACGTTGCGCACTTCGGAAAGATGCCTCTCAACTTTGAGCGACCAGCTTTCAAGCGCAGCTTCGCGTTTCCATAGCAGCTTCTTGTAGTGATGGACGTGTCCGCCATCGACATCGTATTTGGTGGCGTAATCGCCAAGCAGGCGCAGATAGAGAAAATCAGTAGTACGTGGCAGGAATTCGAAAGGTGCAAGATTTCGTTCGTTAAGTGGAGTGGTGTCTGCCCATACCCAGCAAATGCGATGCTTTTCCAAAAGTCGGATGAACTGCGGCCGGTGCCACGCGGCGTGACGAAATTCAATTGCAAAGCGGAAATCCCGTGGCAGTTGCGCGAGAAAATTGCGTAGCGCAAGTCTACTGTCCTTTGGCGCGAAGGAAGGCGGAAGCTGAATGAGGATGACTCCGAGTTTTGGTCCAAGCGGTTCGATGGCTCGTAGAAACGCATTTAGCTCGCCCGCGCAGTCGAGCAGGCAGGAACCATGCGTGATCTGTCGCGGGAGTTTACAGGCGAAACGGAAATCAGCCGGGGTCATTTGGACCCAACGGCGAACGCTATTTTCTGGCGGAACGGCGTGAAAAGTCGAATCCACTTCAACGGCCGTGAAATAGTTGGTATAAAATTCCAACCAGCGAGCCTCCGGCAAATCTGGCGGGTAGAAAACGCCGCGCCAGTCTTCAAAGCTCCATGCGCACGAGCCAATGCGTATCTTTTGCTGATCGGTGAGATTCAAGACGAGATTGCAAGGTTAGCCAGCCTTCTGTCCTTGGAAAAGGTTTCACTTCTGAAGATGTGGAATATTTCAGCACCGCTGCGAGGCAGCCGAAACTTGACTGAGTCCGTAAGTCAATTACCCTGCCACACCCATGCAATGTGCTATTCGTTTGTTCCTCGTTTTTGCAGGAGCCGCATTTCTTTTACTCGAGTCCAGCAACGCCTCCGTTGTCTTTAAACCCGGTAAGAAACCGCAGTACGTAGCTCCTGGCGCAGAACCAGAAGAAGAACTGAACGGCGACGCTGCGGAGCTATACCGGATCGGCGAGACTGCCGAGAAAGAAGGTAATTACAAGCGCGCGGTCCGAGCTTACTCAACTCTCGTCAAACGCCATCCCAAAGACAAGCTGGCCCCGTTTGCGCTTTATCGCGCCGGTCAATTACAGGAGCAAGACCATCTCTACTTTGCGGCGGCGCAATCGTTTGCCTGGTTAGTAGAAAAATATCCCGGCACTCTGCATTTCGAGGACGCAATCGAGGCGCAGTTTCGCATCGGCGAAATTTATCTTAATGGAAAGAAGTTGAAGTTTCTTGGCATGCCGATTGCATCGGCATTGGATCGTGCTGTGACTGTTTTTGCCAACGTGGTCCGAACGGCACCCTATGGAAAGTATACGGCCCGAGCTCAGTTTGATATAGGTCTTGTTAGGGAGAAACAGGGCGCTAACGACGCGGCTCTCCAAGCATACCAGGCTGTCGTGGACAAGTTTCCTAACGAACCTGTCGCCGTGGACGCGCAATACCAAATCGGCTACATCTGGTTTAATGCCGCCCAGCTAGGCACGAAGGACGCTGCCGCAACTGCGAACGCCAAGACCGCGTTCCAGGATTTCCTCTTCCACTATCCGAAAAGTGAGAAAGCGGCCCAGGCGCGCGCCAATCTCGAGATTCTCGAGCACAAACAAACGACCAACTCATACAAAGTCGCGAAATTTTATGATAAGCAGAAGTATTATCGTGCGGCGGTTATTTACTACAACGAGGTGATTCGTCAGCAGCCCGGTTCTCAGGAAAGCAACGAGGCGAAGAAACGAATAGACCAGCTGCGCGCAAAATATGGAGTGGCCCTCGAGCCAGCTCTCCCCGTAGGACAGGCCCCCAAGAAAAAGACTGAGTCGGGCGGAGCGCAAACTGCCGAAAGCGGGCGTGCGAAACCGGGTCCGGCAAACAATGAAGCGCCGTTACCGGCGTCCGATAGCGATAGCTCGCTTCCGCCGCCAGCTTCGCTTGCGCCCGATACCACCACAGCGCCTGATCCTTTACTCGCTCCGCCGGGCGCAAGCACAACGTCCGGCAGCTTGCCCACGTCCGACCCATCAGCTTCTCCCGGAGCGTCCGCGTCACCGGCGCCTTGAAAGCCTTATTTGCCACCCTATTGTGCTTCGCCCTGGGTGGTTGCCTTGGCTATCATGTTGGTCCCGTAAAGCCCTACTATCTGCGCGATGTTCACAGCATCGCAGTACCGACTTTTAAAAATCGTACGCTTGTCCCTCGGGTCGAAGTATTGGTTACGGACACTGTAATTAAGCAAATACAACAAGATGGGACGTTTCAGATTACCAATGGGGACAAAGCGGATGCTACCCTGACAGCTGAAGTATCCCGCATAACCCGAGCTCCGGCGAGGTCGGTGCGCGGCAACGTGCTGGCCACGACCGAATTTAGCCTCGCACTGGTGGTAAGGTATTGGCTCACTAGCCGGTATGGCCAAACTTTGGTACCACCAAATGATGCGATCGGAACGACCACCTTCTTTGTGAGCAGCGACGTGACTAGTGATGAGCGTCAGGCTTTGCCCCTTGCGACTGAGGATCTCGCCACCCGGCTAGTTACCCAAATCAGCGAGGGTTGGTGATGAGTGATGAAAGGTGAAGAAAAGCTTTGGGCTATTCTCAACGACAAACTCGATACTTTGCGCGCCACAAACCGGTTGCCGCAGGCAATTCGTGTTGCTGAAACTGCCCTTGAAATCGCCAAACGTGCCTTCCGCAGCACCGACCTTCCACTAGCGACCAGCTTTGAAAAGCTGGGACAGCTTCTCGATCAAAAGGGAGATCGCGCAGCAGCGAAGGGATATTTGCTCAAGGCGCATGCAATTCTGGAAAAGGTAGACGCACCCGATCAGCGCGCCATCTACCGTTCTGCGAGGCGGCTTGCATTTCTATGCGACAGTCTTGGTCAATCCGAAGAGGCTGTTAATTTCTACCAGAAAGCAATAGCGGCGGGAACCGAAATCGAAGACATCCATTATTCGGATCTTGGTACGATGTTAAACAATGTTGCTCTGATTTTGCGTAAGTCGGGACGACAAAAGGCGGCCGAACCGTGCTATCTGCGTGCATTACAGATTTACGAGAAACAACTCGGGCTGGACCATGCCGATGTCGCGTCAGTGCTCAATAACCTGGCCGTGTTTTACACGAATGAACGCCGTTTTACCGAGGCAGAGAAAATACATCTTCGCGCGCTAGCCATACGCGAGAATTTGAACCCGCCCCCACTTGCCGACATTGCGCAATCCAAATGCAATCTGGCCGTTGTCTATCATTCGCGCGGCGATTACGCCAAAGCGGCAGAGCTTTATCAGGCTTCTCTCAAGATATGGGAGCAAGTGGAGGATAAGCCTCTGAAGGATTACGAGATTGTCGTGTCCAACTATGCCGATCTCCTGCGCTCCCTTGGCCAGGTACGCAAAGCGCATCAATTGGAGGTTCGCGCTCGGAAGAAACGCTTGGGGTAACGTCCGAGTTTCCTTTCGCCTTTGACCTTGCGGGCTGCTGTCAGGCGGGCATTGTAAGGGCCATCGGTTTTGCTCGCGTGGCGGAATTGGCAGACGCGTACGGCTCAGGACCGTATGGGGAAACCCGTGGAGGTTCGAGTCCTCTCGCGAGCAGTCTTTAACGTAGCCGCGGCGAACTTATCCCGAAGCCGAAACGGTCGGCAACTACCGAGCCCGTTATGTTGATCGACTATTTGCGCCCGCCCGCTCTCCGTCGCGCCGCCCAGCGAGCCTTCATCAATTGCGAGAGCCTTCGTCGGCCGGCAGGTGTTAGCCCGCCCTTCTTCGCCGAAGGTGCTGCCTTTGTTCCTGAGGTTCTTCTCCTTGCCGCCCATCGCGCCTTCATTAACTCCGAGAGCTTTCTTCGACCAGCAGCGGTCAGCGCGCCCTTTTTCTTGCTAGGGGCCGGCTTGGCTCCGCCTTTTAGTCTTGCCCAGCGAGCTCTAGCCGCGGCTGAAAGCTTGGCTCGGGTCGAAGGCGAAAAGTAACGGCCTGCCTGTGCAGAGGGGGCTGCTATCGCTCTGGCAGGTGCACCTCCCAGAATCGAGGAAAGACGTCTTTCCAGATTGTCAATTTGCCTGCGTAATGAAACGGCTTCTTCTAACGCTTTAACAGATATATCCATACCTGTGACATAGACGGGGTTTGCCATCTTAGCAATCCTTTTTTATAACAAAGTCTGTACCTAACATTTCTGACGTGTTCACCCATTAGTTATGTCCATGTGGTAAACAAGAAGTAAGTTATCGTACATCCATTAACTGACTTTTAATGTTCGAATGACAAAATCCGGTATCGGAACGGAGCCCTCGCGAGTTCGGCAAATGTTTGGTGCCATTGCCAGACGATATGATCTGGCTAATCACACGCTTAGTTGCGGGATCGATTTTTATTGGCGAAACCGTGCCGCCAACATGGTCGCGAGCTGGTGCCCAAGCAAAGTTCTCGATCTTGCTACTGGCACAGGTGATTTGGCGCTTGCGCTTCAAAAGAAACTGCCGAAGGTGGAAGTTATAGGCGTAGATTTCCTACCTGAAATGGTAGAGCTGGCGCAAAGAAAGGGCGTACGCCAGACAATCGTTGCAGATGCGATGAAGCTGCCATTTCCCGATGGTTCATTTGATTGCGTTACTATCGCCTTCGGCCTGCGTAACATGGAGGATTGGAAAGGCGCGCTTGTTGAGATGTCGCGGGTGCTTGGGAGAGGCGGCCATTTGTTGGTGCTTGAGTTTTCGCTGCCAACCACACCAATTGTTCGTGCCATTTATCGTTTCTATTTACATAACTGCCTGCCATTAGTCGGCTCATTCCTAACCGGTAAAAAAAGCGCCTACGATTATCTTGGAGACTCCATCGAAGAATTTCCCAGCGGTCATGCGATGATCGATTTGATCCAAGCGAGCGGCTTTGCGCGCGCGAAGCTTCAGCCATTGACGTCTGGCATCGCGACGATGTACATCGCCGAGAATCTTGGTGTGTGATAGTGAAACCGGTTTTACAACGGAGTCACTCTGGGGGTCGTACTGGGCGTTGGCGATAGTTGCGCGACAAGAGGTAGCCTCAAGGTATTCAAATCGGAACTGCTAATCGCAAATGTGCCTTCGCGGCCGTCGACATGGGCAAACCAAGTTCCGTTGCCCGCGCCGGAGCCGATGATCAATTTATGCGATGATTTATTGTCAGCGGAAGTTGTGAATGTTAGGACGATTTGTGGCTTGTCGAACCCATCTTGAGGTTTCGTTGATCCGAGCCAACGCACGGCATGCAAGCTTGACAGCGTGTTGAGTAGCGACTGCAGGTTTGACCCATTAATCTCCCCAGTGCCTTTCAGCCAATGCCACTGCTTATTTTCGCCACGTTCCAGAGACAGGTCTTTGTCAGTCGTTATGCTCAAGCGATGAATTTCCTCAGGCCTAGTCTTAAAGATTGATAACTCCTGCCATTGCAATGCATCGGTGGCGATCTGATTGAGTAAACCACGATGGACTGCTACGACAAACGGCTCATCCGTAAGTCGCGCGTAAACATTGTCTCCGTCTTCCTTTCCGAAGGCGAGCGTAGCAAACGGCTGCTCACCCGCTTTGGTCTCGGCGGTATTCTCTGACGCAAACGAGCTGAACGTTAGTTGCAGATGCGGTTTGTCCAGTCCGTATTTTGGCAGGTTCGAAGCAACGTCCTCCACGAACCGGGTCACCCGCTCGTTTTGCAATGTGTCTATCAAGCTGCGAACTGCATTCGAATTGGCGGGGGCATTGTTTCGGCCGGCGACTGTCCAATTTCCGTCTCTTCGCGCAAGGACCGTCTTACCTTTCCCTGCATCATCGATCGTGATCCGATCGAGAATGTTCGTATCGATCCGAACCAGGCGATAGTCCCGCAAGTCCGCTGGCTTGGTATTGAGGGCTTCTTCGATCTTCCTGGGCAGTGTGTAAACAGCACCGCGGGGAGCAAACCGCACATAAACCTGAGCTTTTTCTTTCTCGGGCACGCTACCGATTTGCAACATTTGACCTTTGTCCTCTTGGCCAAAGACCTTGCTCGAGTCGGCGATCGCCACCTTTTGTTCTTTTTTGGCCTCCTGGGTAAACAATGTGATCGATCCGCGTGGTTCGGCCAACCCATAAGGTCGCAGGTCGCCGTGATCGTCGGCCACGAATTGTTGAATTCGCGCCGTTGTGATCTGCGCGATTAGGTCGCCGACTTTCTCGTCATCCGCTCTCGCGCGCAGTGGTTTGATGATCTCCCAGTGATCGCCCTTTTTCTCCAACTCCATTTCGCCGGCAGGCGTCTTTAATGCAATTCGGCGCACCTGCGCAGTGGCCAGGTCAGTTAGTTTTTTGTCGCGAAATTCCTCCGGCTTTTTGTCGATGTCCTTCTTGACCGATTGTTTGGCGAGCAACGTCTCTTTCGAATTCTCAAGGCGAACATACATCCTGCCTTCCAGCGCGGCGTCCTTTCCGAACAGGATTTCGGGCGGCTTGTCAGAGCCGATCAATTTGAGCTTAAGCTTTGGTCGATTGAGGCCGTACTCATACAATTTGCTTTTATCGGCCTCAATATCCTTTGCCGGAATCGTCCCTTCCTTCTGCCAGCTCTCCAAATCCGACAACAAATTTTCAACTACCGCGCTGTCCGCTTGATCCTTGATTGGCGTTTCAAGCCGCCATTTGTTGTCGCGACGCAGTATCTGAATTTTTTCATCGCCATTTTGAATGATAATGCCATCCACTTTGTTTCGGTCGAAATTGACCACGTTCTGCGCCTGACGTCTGGCTTCTTCCGTGCTTGGCTGTTTTATCTCGAAGAATCGCAGGTACGCAAAAACGGCTGTTGCCGCGACGGCCAGTATCAGTGTCGTTTTCCAGTTCATATCTTACCAACTCTGCTCATGGACGTTCGCTGCTCGGTCATGTGACGCGAGTCCTTTGCTGCCTGAATAAGACAGATCGTATTGGCAACACTCAGCGACATTCCGTGTGTTAAACGCGCCGCTGCCACCAAACAACGGTTCCGATTACCGCGGAAATCAGCGGCATAAAAACGAGAACGATCCAGCGCAGACGAGCCAACGCCTCTTCATCTAAACTGAAGGTGAGAGGTTTCGAAACTTTTGGTGCAATACCGATTAGTTGTTCGCGGCTCAGCAGCCAGTTTATGCTGCCCGAAATGAAGTCGAGCCCCTGCTGGTCTTGCGTGATTGCGTTGTCTTGAATGAAGGTTGAATTACTAACGACTACCAGGCGCGGAGAGTTCACCTGGACCCGCTCATCTGCGCTTCCACCCTTCTCAACTGCTGCGCCAATTGTTAATTGGGTATTGCCATCCCGTTTCGCGTCGGCCTGAAGCTTGCTTTGATCGTCTGTGTTATAATCAGTCTCAGCAAAATAGCCTTTTTCCGCCTGGATCAGCGGTTCAAGGCGGATGTTGGCAGCGCGGACTCGGTCCGGCTGAAGTGTGAGCGACGAAGTGCCGCCTAAGAAGAGCGCCCTGACATCAGCTAGTCGTTTTGTGATCGGACTGTCGCTCAGGAAACGGGCTTGAACATCGCGTGTCAGCGCCAGCTCCTGAATCCCGGTTCGGAGAAAAACCATCAGCCTGTCGTCGTTCACCTTCACGCCAAGTTCGTTGACAAACCCGTCCAACTTCGGCGTTTTCGCCGCCGGATCGAGAAGAAGCAAAATCCGTCCCTGTTTGTCCCAGAAGTTGCGCAGCACCTTCATTTCGCGGTCCGAAAAATCATATTGCGGTCCCACGATCATGACGGTCTTTACGTCATCTGGAATCGCGTCCAGATCGAGAAGGTTCAGTTCTTTGAACTGGATGTTTTCGTTTTCAATGAATGTCTTCAGGACCGAGATTGCACTGCCCTCTGAAAGGGGCGGTTCCTTGTGACCGAGGACGTAGCCAAGAATCTTCTTTTTCCCCTCCACCAGGTCAATCATCGCGCTCGTAATGGCTTGTTCGCCTTTAAACGCAGCCACGCTAGGACCTTCACCGAACGCCATTCCACTCTGGTCGATTTCAGCCATCTCGGATGCCTTAACCGTCTTGTTGCGTTCCTGGTAATCGACTATTAAGAGAGGCTCGTCTGTTACGACTTTGTACTTGTCGAACAACTCCTTTGCCCGCGAAAGATTGCGCTCGGGATCGATGTGCTCGATGTCGATCTTTCCTTTGCCCGCATATTGGTATTCCGTCAGCAAATTCTGAACATCGGGAGTAATGGGCGTACTTGCCGGAAAGAAAACCGTGATTCGCATCTTGCCCTTGAGACTGTTGAGAAAACGCTTGGTTTTGTCCGAGAGCGCATATTTTTGGTCGCGAGAAAAATCCCAACGCGCGTAGTGTTTGAATGCGATCGAGTTGACCATCGCAGCTAGAAACAAAACAAGCACGACTTGCGCGAGAACGTTGAAGCCGATTCGAAACCTGCGAATTTTTTTTCCGGACCGTGTCCGGGACGTGTTTGGTTCGTTAGCCACCGATCAGAGCCTCCATTTGCGAGATTGAAACGCCTGATGCGTGAGCGTTAGCATCACGATGGTCATGCTCACGTAGAGGACGATTGGCCGTGTATCGATCACACCGCGCGAAAACGTGCCCATGTGTTCGATCGCGGAGAAGTAACCCAGCAGATCGCGCGTTTCGGAGCTCACATCGAGCAGAATGAATTGGACCAGACCGAGGAAAAATAGCAGCGTTATTGCGCAAAAAGATATGATTGCCGCGATGATTTGGTTCCGTGTAAGAACGGACGTAAGACAGCCAATTGAGAGATAAAACATTCCAAGCAACAAAAGCATCAGGTACGACCCCACGTATGCGCCTGCGGAATGCGCAGCCGGCTCATTAGTTACCTTGAGAAAGACGGCAAAATAAAGCAGCGTCGGGATCCAGAGAATTACGTAGAACACCAGCGCACCAAAAAATTTCGCAAGTACAACCTGCCAGTCGCGCACCGGCACAGTTGTCAGCGGCTCGATTGTGCCGAGCTTAAATTCCTCGGCAAACAGACGCATCGTGATCAGGGGAAAAATCAAAACAAACGCAAACCAGAAGAAGACCGAATTAAAAAATGCTTCCTGCACGGTATATTGCACCGGGCGCTGGTTCATGAAGGACACCTGGAAGTAAAAATCGATCCCACTAACTATCAGGAAGAACACGAGCACGATGTAAGCAATCGGGGAATGGAAGTAGCCGCGTACTTCGCGTAAAAGGAGAGCGTAGAATTTCCTCATAAATCAAACATTGGGCGTTGAGCCTCAGGCCGTCTCACCACACATGGTTTACACTGGGTCTGAATGTGTGATTTCCACGAATACATCCTCAAGCGTCGCTCGACGCTGAGTCAGTTCGCGCACGGCCCAGTGACGCTCCGTCGCGAGGCGAAAAACCTGTTCGCGCACATCGACGCCCGATTCCACCCGCAGGGAAAACCTCTTCCAGTCATCCTCTCCATCGGTGATCACTTCACGAACACCTGCAATCTTCCTTAGCTCGTCCGCGCCGTTGTCTTTTCCTACCTTTGCTTCAAGAACGACGCCGCCGGCCTGCCTTATTTTTCCGAGTAAATTCTCAGGCGTATCGCACGCTTCGATTTGTCCCTCGTTGATGATGATCACGCGGCTGCATGTCATCTCCACCTCGGGCAGGATGTGCGTCGAAAGCAAGATTGTGTGCTGCTCGCCCAGGTTCTTGATCAGTTCGCGCACTTGCCGGATCTGGTTTGGATCGAGGCCAATCGTTGGCTCATCCAGAATTAACAGGTCAGGTTCAGCCAGCAACGCGTCCGCGAGACCGACTCTCTGTCGATATCCTTTCGAGAGGGTCCCAATCAGCTTGTTCTCTACGCCCTTAAGACCACAAAGTTCTTTTACGTCGCCAACACGCTCGGTGACGCGACGATGTTGGACTCCCTTAAGCGCCGCGCGATAACGCAGATACTCTGTCACGCGCATGTCGCTGTAGAGTGGCACGTTTTCCGGCATGTAGCCCAGGTGCGCTCGTGCCTGCAGCGATTGTTCAAAAACATCGAAACCAGCGATCGTGGCTCGGCCAGAGGTGGGCGGCATAAAGCTGGCCAAAATGCGCATCGTGGTGGTTTTGCCCGCACCGTTGGGTCCCAAAAACCCCATGATTTCGCCGCGGCTAACCTCGAAATTCAAATCCCGGATGGCAGGCTGGCCAGCATAACGTTTTGTCAGATTCTCGACCTTAATCATTGAGCGACATTTCCATGAGACAACCGAACCGTGATTGCGTTGCCATTTTTTTAGCGCGCTGTCATGCTCACGGCAGCGAGCCGCCGGGTTTGCCTGCCAGTGCGGATCACACCCACCATGAATTCGAGTTGCGTGCCGCTCTGGACATTTCGAAGACGCTCTTCGATTTGTTTGACGGAGTTTGTTTCGGAGTTTCCAGCCCGATAAATTACCAACCCACGCTCGAGACCGGCTTCATCTGCCGGGCTGTCTGGTTCGACTGCGGTAATCAAAACGCCACGGCCACGGATGTAGCCGAGTGCATCGCTTAGTTCCTGATTCAAATCCTGTACCTGTAATCCAAATAATTTTTCCGCGTTTGACACGGACGTATCGGCGGCGGATTCCGACTGGTTCTTTGGCTTGAACTGTTTCTGCGCGACCTTCTTGAATCGATTCACGCTATCGCGCACCACGTCCGCCGGAATCGCGAAACCCAATCCCTGGGTAGGGACGCCTTGCGGCGTGAACGCCATTTTTGCCGAGCTGATGCCCACTAGCCGGCCGGATAGATCGATCACGGGCCCGCCGCTGTTGCCGGGATTAATTGCCGCGTCGGTTTGCACCAGACCTTTGTAGTCGGTGTCGTCCACTGTAATGTCGCGTTTGACCGCACTAAGAACTCCGCGGCTGATCGAGCTGCCATATCCAACAGCGTTGCCCACCACGATTACAGTCTCACCCAGCAGGTTTGGTGAAATATCATCAAGATTAATAAATGGAAATGCAGTCCCGGAGTCGATCTTGATAAATGCCAGATCGTTCTTGTCATCGCCGGTGATGTAGTGCGCGTTGTACGTTTTTCCGTCGTTTGTTGTTACATGAATTTTCAAATCGGCGGCGCGCTCGACCACGTGCTGGTTGGTAACGATGTAGCCTGCCGGATCGATAATGAAGCCAGAGCCGAGGCTTTGCAGGGTCTGGCGAACTTCGCGCGGCCGAACGCGGTTATAGCCGAAGAATTGCGCGTAAAAATCTTCGACCGGATCGCGCACCGTGCGTCTTACGACGCGTTCGGTATTAATATTCACGACTGCCGGCAAGACCTTGGCCACCGCCAGGACTGCCGGTTCCGAAGCCGGATCGGCTTGGCCAAAACAAGCTTTTGCGAGCGCCAAAGTCAGTAGCGCTATTAACAGTGTACGGTATGGAATCGCCTTCATCTCAGATCGTCACCAGTGGTTTAACGATCTCTGTTGGAACCATGCGCGCAAGTAACGAAGGTGCTTCCGCACTGTCAACTTGCCGCCCTGCGTAATCGTCGGAGATTAAATTCGCTATGCGCACTTCAATCGCTGCTCGCGCAAATCTGGAACTGATCGAAGAGAATTATCGTCGCTGGCAGCGAAATCCTCAATCAGTCGATTCCGGATGGTCGGCCTTCTTTGAGGGGTTTGAGCTTGGAGATTTGCCGCGGCGCGACGGCACAGCCGCTGTCGAGGCCCGCGAAGCGGCGTTACAGACGCGCGTCGATGGACTCATTTACGCCTATTGCTCGCTTGGTCATACGATTGCGCGCGTCGATCCTCTGGCCGAGACGCCGCCGCAAAACCCATTACTAAGTTTGCGTGAGTTCGGTTTCAGCGACGCAGATCTCGACCTTCGCGTTTCGTCAAAATTCTTCCTCGACAATCGTGCCATGACGTTGCGCGAGATGATCTCGGGCTTGAAGAGAATTTATGCCGATTCCATCGGTTCGGAGTTCATGCACATCCAGGATCCGCGAGTGCGCGAGTGGATTCGCAAGCGATTGGAGACGCGGCCCCACAAGCATGCGACTCCAGCCGCCGTGCAAGTGGCGTTGCTGCGGGCGCTCCTTGAAGCGGAATCTTTCGAGACTTTCCTGCATACGCGTTACGTGGGCCAAAAGCGGTTTTCACTTCAAGGCTCGGAATCGCTGATGGTGATTCTCGATACCATTCTGCACAAATGTCCGGAAGGCGGTGTCGAGGA